>Ga0193962_1000071_pt1 | contig 46049 bp, 50 predicted proteins | sample FB_5_MG_FD_140335 | JGI IMG/M metagenome (GOLD analysis project Ga0193962, IMG submission 140335) | Microbial mat bacterial communities from the Broadkill River, Lewes, Delaware, United States - FB_5_MG | ecosystem: Environmental > Aquatic > Freshwater > River > Microbial mats | place: USA... | reverse complement strand
CTATTATATAAAGCCATCTTAGAACTTTGAATTGATCCTTCTCTTTTTTTATAAATATAATTTACTTTAGGATATGTACTAAAAGAATATTTGTTATATTTAATTGTACCTGTCCCCTTTATTCCATATTGTTTTCCTTATTTATTTATTATTGCATTTAATATTAATAGTATAATTCCTATTATTATTATTGTAAAACCTATTTTATTAAAAAGTTTTACTCCGTTACCATCAAGTAGCCATAAAGTGAAGCCTTCATTAAAGGTCAATTTTTCTTTAATTTTTTGCTTTTCTCTTAATTGTTGAATAGTTTCTTCTCCATAAGGGTTACTATAACAGCTATTAGTTTTAGCTTTAAACCAATATCCAAAAATAATAACACCTAATCCAAACAAAATTATTAAAATTACATCTACTCCATCCATTTTTCAACCTTTTATTGAATTTTCATCTTACACTAAGTCCCTCATCAAGATACTTGATGATAGGATAAATAAAAAACTCAATCACACGTCTTTTACCAACTTTAATCTCAGCAGTTACACTCATACCAGCTTCTAGATATCTCTGCTTACCTTCAACCATAAGCTTTTTACCATTTGGTTTAATTTTCACTTCATAAACATCTCCAAGTTTTTCATCCTTTATGGAATAGCTTCCCACATTTATAATCTTTCCTTCAAAGAAACCATATTTTTGGAAGCTAAAGGTATCTATCTTAATTTTTGAAGCCATATCATTTTTTATAAATCCTATATCTTGATTAAGTACAGTTGCTTTTACTATAAGAGGTGAATCTTTTGGAACTATTGAAATTAGTTTTTCAGCAGGGGTTACAACTCCTCCAACTGTATTTATCATTAGTTTTGCTACATATCCATCTACTGGTGAAACGATAGATTGTTTTTGGTTTTGAAAGTTGATTGCATTTATTTGAGATTCTAAAGTTCTTAGTTCTTTTCTTATTGTTAGTAGTTCTTGATATAATGGTTTATCTTGTATTAGTGCATCTATTCGTTTATGAGTTATTTTAGTATAGTTATTAATAAAAATCATTTAAGTAATATATCAAAAATATACTTTAATATAATCAAAAATATTACAAAATACAATTATATCTATCCCTATTTATAATTTTCATTCAATAATATATCCAAGTCCTTTTTTTGAAACAATAAAGTCATTTTTACTTATCTTATCCTTTACTCTTTTGATAACTGTGCGTAAGGTTGCATCTGAAGTATTTATATCATTCCAGACTTCTTTTTTAAGAATTTCATTACTATTAATACTACCTTTTCTTAAAATCATTGCGTTTAAAAGAAGTGTTTCTTTTTTTGATAAGCCCACAATTTCTTTATGGTCATATAAAAGCTTTTTGGCTTTATCATAAGTATATGTTTCATTTATTTTTATAGGTTTTTCATCTATTACTATATTTGCAGGTTTTGCTTCAATTATTGAGTTTTTTACTTTTTTTAATATTTGCATAATATTTTCTACAACTAAAGGTTTAACAAAATAACTAATCACATTTAGATTTATAGACCTAAAAAGATACTCTTCATCTTTAAATGCAGAGACTATAATAAACTTTTGTTCTTCATTTATTTCTGCTATTTCTTCAAGCATAGTAAGACCATCTTTATCAGGCATCTTAATATCAGTAACAATTACATCAAAATATTTATTTTGTTTTGAATATTCAAGAAACTTATCAAATCCTTCTTGTCCATTGCTTGCAACTTCTACTTCATCAAAAATAGTGTCAAGATAAAACCCAAGTATTTCTCTTGCATCTTCTTCATCTTCTACTAATAAAACTCTTGTAATTCTATTCATGTATAATCCTATTTAGTCTTTATTTTAGGCATTATCTATCTTGTCTGCTTTTATTTCTAAAGGTAAAGAAATTTTAAAACAAACTCCATCTTGTGTATTTTCAACTTCTATATGACCTTTCATATTTGTTTCAATAATTGATTTTGTCATATATAAACCAATTCCTGTACCTTGTGTTTCAAATTTGGTTGTAAAATATGGTTCAAAAATTCGTAAGATTATATCTTTGTCAATTTGCCCACCATTGTTGCAAATATGTATATTTAGTTTTTCATTTTCACTAAATGCCGAAATATCGATATAAGCATCAAATTTTTCATTCTGTTTTCTAATATTTATTGCATCTTGAGCATTATTAAAAATACTCAATAAAGATTGTTTCAATTCATTTTCATAGTTTGTAATTTTTTTATCTTTTATATTTGTAGATAATTTTATATTATCACTATGTATTTGTGATCTAATAATTTCCAAAGTTGAAGCTATTGCATTTCCTATTGTAAATTCACTCATAGATTTAGAAGGTTTATAAAAATTTCTAAAATCATCAATTGTTTGAGACATATACTCTATTTGAGTAAAAGATTTATCAAAATATTTATTTACCATAATTAAATTTGCATTCTCATTTTCATAATTATCTTTTAAAAACTGTAAAAATAAAAATACATTATTTAAAGGTTGTCTCCATTGATGTGCTATGTTTCCAAGCATTTCACCCATGGCTGCTAATTTACTTTGTTGAATTAAAAGTCTATCTTTTTGTCTATTTTTAAGTAATTCTTCTTCAATTTTTACTTTTAGATCTTCTTCACTAACTTTTATTTTTGTAATATCATTTATATATCCATAAAAATTAACTACGTTTCCTGAATAATCTTTTAAAATAAGTGTTCTACAAGATATCCACCTAATTTCATTTGCAGCATTTAAAGCACGGCATACAAAAGTAAAATCAGATAAATCTTGGTTAATCGCAGCATTCATAGCCACTTTTACTATTTTTATATCTTCTTTATAAATCAAATCTAAGAAATTCATTTCATTATTTTCAAATATTTGTTTTGTAAAACCATAATTTTTAATGGAATTTGAAATATATTTAACACTTAAATTCTCATCATTAAACAATTTAAAAATTACAATTTTCCCATCTTCTACTAGAAGTTCAACATCAAGAAGTTCTTTTTTCATACGCTTACTTTTATCAATATCCATTGACATCATAAGCATTCTTTTTTGCCCTGTTTCCTTATCAATAAAAAGTCTACCACGAGCTAAAATCCATTTAAAACCATTATTTTTGGTTTTTAATCTATATTCACACACAAAATTATCTTGTTTATTTGCAAAAATCTGCTCAAAAATTTGCTCTACATTTTGTTTATCATCTTTATGTATTAAACCAAACCAATCAGAGAACTTTTTTATTTCACCTTTTTCATAACCTGATATTTCAAGCCATTTTTCAGAAAAATAGATTTTATCACCATCAAAATCTATATCCCAAAGTCCATCATTTGAAGCAATGATAGCGAGCTCAAATCTATTCTTCCAATGGGTTAAAGAGTTGGTTCTATCTTGAAGCTCTTTGTTGTATCTATCTAATATTTTCTTTGTAAAATTTGAAAATAACAAAGAAAAAAGTATTAAAATAAAAGTTATAATTAGGATATAAGTAACTACAGATATAAATAAAGAGTTGTATTTATTTTTTATCTCTTTCTCATTTATTAAAATATTATTTGAATAATCAATCGAAATAAGAAATTTGAATTTTGAATTAAAAAGTGTATAGTTATCAAAAGATTCATTCATCTCTTCATTTTTATCAAAATATTTTAATATCTCATATTTCTTCATATTTTTATACTTTGAAAGAATAACATTTGTACTATCATATTGATTTTTATTGTTAAAATTATAAGTAATTTTTGTAATCAAATCTAAAAACCAAATTGAATAGTCATTAGATTTTTTATGTAACTCTATCTCCTCAATCATAAGCTTTTTTGTAATATATCTCATATTTTCTACTTTTGAAAAAGTACCTACAAAATAGTTTTTCCCTTCTATTTCTATAGAATCAAAAAAGCTAACTCTTAATGCTCCTGTCAAGTCATTTTTCCACTCTTGAAGATTGTATCTTCCTTGCGAAGAGATATATTGTAAAACTATATTTTTATAATTAAGAGTTGTTTTTCCAAAAATAAGTTTTGATAAAAACTCAATCTTATTCTCCCCATAAACTATATTTTGATTATTTTCTTCAAAAAATACTATCTCAATATTATTTTCATTTTCATATTTTTCCAAAAACTTACTTGTTGTATCAAGTTCACTATCAATTGTATAATTATCTAAATTACCAATTATTTTATAAGTATGTTCTTGCAATGTTTTATTAATAAAAAGAATTTCTTCATCTACACGATTTTCTATTTTTGTAGAAAAGTTTAATAACTTCTCTTTTTTATCAAATTCATTATGTAAAATCTTTTTTTGTTTTAATAAGTCAATATCTCTGTTTTGTTTTGATTCTAAAATCACAAAGCTTATAAAAATAGATACCATAGATAAAATAAGTATAAAAGTAAGAGGAATTACTCGAAATATTTTTTCTATATACTCTAAAGAATAAACTTTTTTGTTTTTTTTGTCTTTTTTATGATGCATATTTTATGTTAACAAAAAAGAGCAAAAAAGTCAAAATTGTTTCAATATTATTCCATTATTGTTTATTTATATTAAAAAAAAATTTGATATAATAAATCTAATTATAGAAAAGGATTTTTATGTGGAACTGGTTACAAAAAAGTAAATCCGTGAAGAAAGAATTATTTAGTTTTAAAGATGAACCTTTAACTAAAATATCTATTTTTTTACTAATCATACTTGATATTTTTATTTTATCCAATGTAATAGTAGGTATTGAAGCAGAAACAGATAAAGCTCCTAAAACGTATATATATTATCCTTCTTCTTGTACTATGCATTTTAAAGAAGTCAAAACTTCATATAAAGATTTTTATTCAAATAACTCTTATATAAAACTTCATAACAAAAGCAAATTATGTAGTGAATTAGAAACAAAAATAAATATTTTTAAAACAACTGAAATATTCAAAAAAAATCTTGAACAAATTAATACCTTAGAAGAAAAACAAAGAAAAAACAACATTAGACTAGAGCAAATAAGAAAGCAATATAATACAAGACTTTTTGAGCAAATAGCAAAAATGCAAAATAACAAAGCTCTAAACGAAGCAAAAATAGAATATGAGACTTTAACAAATGATAATAAAAAGCTTAAAAAAGAACTAGATTCCATTACTAAAGTTAGCCAATTAGAGGGCTTTGATGAATACAAAAAATATATTAAAACAAACAAAGATTTATTTTTTGAAGAGAAAAAGAAATATAAATTTTGGCAAGCATTTAAAGAGTATGGATATATGCTTTTATTTATTCTTCCTTTATTACTTCTATTTGGATTTTTCTATCTTAGAACTAAAAAGAAACAATTAAAAGGCGAAAAATATAATCCAATAATAAAAATCATAACTACACATATTTCATTTATTCTGATACTCCCAATTATTTGGTACAGTTTAAGTTTTATTTATCATGTGATTCCAAAAACTTTATTAAAAAATCTTATTGAGTATTTAGTTAGTATTGGTTTAGTTTCCTTGTTAAACTATTTTTCAATTGCCCTAGTTGTTCTATTCTTTGGAGGATTAATATATTATATTCAAAAAAGAACTGCAAGAATTAAACAAGAAAGAATCATAAAAAAAGATTTTAAAAAAATAATCTCTTTTTCTCAATGTTTCAATTGTGAATACAAAATCGACTACACAAAAGATTTTTGTCCTTTTTGTGGAACAAAACTTTATGAAACTTGTTCAAAGTGTAATGAGAAAACCATAAAATATGAAGTTTATTGTAAATCTTGTGGGGAGAAGAAGTAAGAATTATTTACTTACTTTTTTTCTGTATTTTATTTTGTTTTTAATGCCTTTTTATACTTTCTAAGTTTTTTCATCGCCCAATCATAATGGCTTGATGATGCTGAAGTTAGATAAGAACCTAATATAGTTCATTATTTGTATGTTGATTTATTAATATTTGGATTCCTGAAAAAGATTCTATTAATTCTAACATTTTATTAAAATTACTATTACTTAATTCTAAAAGTTCATCTTTATTTTTAGGTCTTGGCATTTTTATCCTTCAAAGTAGTCTCAAACCCCTGCTCTGGATTTCTTGGAATTAAAAAAGAAAAACCAAAAGACATTAAAGCGATTAACGTTCCTATTATAAAGACAAGCGAGTTTGAATATAACCATACAAGTCCAAGTAATACTGGTAAAAAAACAGCTGCGATATGATTTATTGTAAATGAAATAGCACTTGCACTTGCTATATCTTTGGGATCTGCAATTTTTTGAAAATATGTTTTAAGTGCAATAGCCATTGAAAATAGAAGGTGGTCAATTACAAATAGAAAATATGCAAAATAGAGATTCTCAACAAAAGCATATGAGAAAAATACTAATACAAGTCCAATATATTCTAGTCTTAAAGTAATTCTCTCTCCAAATCTTGCAATAAACCTACCTATTTTTGGAGCAAAATACATATTCAAAATTGAGTTTACAAATAAAAGTGCCACCATATTATGAATATCCACACCAAATTTTTCAACAAGTAAAAAACCTGCAAATACTATAAATATTTGTCTTCTTGCACCTGCAAAAAAAGTAAGCACATAAAAAAGCCAATACTCTTTTTTAAGAACTAATTTCTTTTCTTGAACTACATCATCTTTAAAATGCTCAAATGCTATCCAAGCTAAAATACCACTTAGAAGAGTAGACCCACCAAAAACCATATACACATATTTATATTCTATAGAGTAATACTTCATCATAATAAAAATAAGTACAAAAGCAATAAGTCCCGTAAAAGATTTAGCAGCTGTGATTTTTCCTAGAATTATTGGTGCTTTATCTTTTGAAAGCCATTGTAAAGATAAAGATTGATTAAGTGTTTCTAAATAATGAAAGCCTATAGACATGATAACAGTCGTAATATAAAGTCCCAAAGCACTTGGGAAATAGCCTGTTAACATAACTCCAATACCAAGTAAAATCATAGAAATATATGCAAGTCTTTGTTGTGCTACAAAAGCAATTGCAAGAACTACAGTAAAAGCTAAAAATCCAGGTATTTCTCTAAGACTTTGTAGTATGCCAATTTGGCTTCCATCAAAAGATGCAGCTTCAATAACAAAGTTATTTAATAAACTCATCCAAGCTGAAAAAGAGAAAACCATAGAAATAGCCATTACATAAAGTAAGGCTTCTCTTGATTTAAATAATCTTTTTATCATATAAACATTGTAACAATTAATTTAATAGCCATAAGTGAAAGTAAAATTTTAAGAACTAGCATAAATTTTTTACCATCAATTTTGTCTCTTAATTTAGTTCCAGCATAGCTTCCTGCAACTGCTCCAATTATCATAGCTGTTAATAATCCAATATAATCAAAAAATACAAATCCAAAAAACATAAAAACAAATACTTTTAACATATGAGTTATACTCATAAGTGCAGCAGCAGTTGCAACAACTGTATGCTTATCATCATAATCTTTCACAAGTAAAGTAGTAGCAAGTGGTCCTGTAGCTCCTACAACTATTGAAAATCCACTTTGAAAAAAACCTATAACTATATAGTTTTCAAATCTTTTTATTTTTTCATTAAATTTTTGACTCCAAAGAGAGAGCAAAATATAAACTCCAATAAATAAAGGTACATATTCCAATGAAATAAAATATAAAATTGTTGCAAAAAAGCTAACTCCTAGGATAGAACCTAATAAAAACTTCGGTATTACCTCAACTTTTACATCTTTATATCCAAAAACTGCACGGGAAAAATTGCTTGACATTTGAGTAAGGCCGTGAATAGGAACAAGGGCATTAATAGGTAAAAAAGAAGGAAGAATTGCAATTAATATCATTCCCCCACCAAGACCAACAACTCCTGCTATTGTAGAAGTAAAGAAAACAATGATTCCTAATAATATTTCATCTGCCATTTTAATATCTTTATAAATAATTTATCGTAAAATACCAAAATTAGACTTAAAGGACTTAATTTGGATATTTATCACGTTGTTGGCTTTGTTGGAATGCTTTTAGTAGTATATGCATATCTTTTATTACAAATTAAAAAATATACTATAACTTCATTTTCTTATCAGATTTTAAACCTAGTTGGTGCAATATTACTTCTTATTTCACTATTTGTACATTTTAACCTAGGTTCTTTTATTATTGAAGTATTTTGGATAATTATTACAGTATATGGAATGTATAAAAATTTAAAAGAAAAAAAAGAAATGAAAAGAGGAGAAGAAAAAAATGAAATACTTGCTTAAAGTTTTATTCTCATTATCAATTATTTTGATTTCAAATTCATTTGCCTATGACACCCAAAAAGGCAAAATTGATATGCATGGGGGAAAAGGTGATTCTTTAACTTCAAAAAGTGCTTTTGGTGTAGCAGTAGGATTAGGCACTGTTTTAAATAAAAAAGGCTCAGAGGATAAAAAAGAGAAACAAGAAGATAAAAATTTTATCCCTCTTCAAAAGAAAGATACTATTGATAAAATAGAAACAATCAATTAATAACAAGAAATTAACTAATTAAAAAAAATCATTGACACTTTAAAAATCTTTTGTTATACTTCCAACAGACCAACTAGTTGGTTTTAAACTTAGTATAAATTAAAAGGATTAAAAATGTCAAGATTATTAGATGAACTTAAAAATTATCAAGAAGAATTTAGCAAAAAAGTTCCAAAAGAAGTTCAAGAGATTATGTTAAAAGCAACAAAAAAATTAGCAGAAGATAGACTTAGTAAAAATGCTTTAAAAGTTGGAGATATTGCCAAAGATTTCAAACTAGCAAATGCTGCGAATAATCAAGTTTCACTTTTTGATGAACTTGAAAAAAATAACTTTGTTGTTATTAATTTTTATAGAGGGGTATGGTGTCCATATTGTAATTTAGAATTAAAAGCTTTACAAAGTATAAATGAAGAGTTAAATAATCTAGGGGCAAAACTTATAGCAATATCACCACAAACTCCTGATGCAAGTTTGAGTACAAAAGAAAAAAATGAATTGGCATTTGAAGTATTAAGTGACTCACATAATAAAATTGCAAAGGAGTATGGGCTTGTATTCTCATTAGCAGAAGAGTTAAGACCTATTTATGAAAGTTTTGGAATTGATATTGTTGGATTAAATCAAGAAGATAGCTTCGAGTTGCCAATGCCAGCAACTTATGTAATAAATAAAAACAAAGAGATTATATATTCATTTATAGATGAAGATTATACAAAGAGATGTGAACCTCAAGATATTATTGATATAATACAAAAAAATTCATAAAGAGTTAAGAAGGTAAAAATGCAAGATGTTAGGACAAGACTTATTGAAGCTACCTTTCATGAAGTCTTTTCAAAAGGTTATACTGGTGCATCCTTATCAAATATTTTAAATCGTGCAGAAGTAAAAAAAGGCGCAATGTATCACTATTTTCCTTCAAAAAAAGATATGGTTTTAACCATGATTGATGAAAAGTTAGCACAACGAATAGAAAAAAAATGGAATGATGTAGCTAATACTAATGCAGACATTATAAACGCTTTAATTTCTATTTTACAAGATATAAACTCTTGGGATCTAATAAATGGTTGTCCTTTAGGAAACCTATTACAAGAACCACTTGAGCAAGACGAAGATTTTGCTCAAGTTCTTACATCTATTTTGGACAATTGGAAAGATTTATTTACTAAAATCTTACAAAAAGCAAAAGATAACAAACAATTAAAAGAAAATGTAGATACAAAACAATGTGCTACATTTTTAATAGCATCAATTGAAGGTGCCCTACTTCTTTCAAAAAAATATAAAGATAATAATGATTTTGAATCATGCATGAATCAACTTAGCCTTTATCTTAACTCTCAAAGAATAAATTAAAGGTAATAAATGAAAACATATAAATTTGTATCGTGGAATGTAAATGGAATTAGAGCAGTTGATAAAAAAGAGGCTTTAAAATGGATTGATGAAGATGAAGTACACTTATTAGGTATTCAAGAAACAAAATCAATGAAAGAACAAATCCCTGATTCAATTTTTGAAAAAAACTATAAAAACTTAGTTGCCTCACAATCAGCAATAAAAGGAAGAAGTGGAACAGCACTTTTTACAGATATAGAAACTAGTTTTGAATGTACTTGTCCTACAGTTGATGTTTTAGATGAAGGAAGAATAAACGAAGTTCATTTTACACTAGGAGAAAAAGATATTGCATTTTTTAATGTATATTTTCCAAATGGACAATCAAAAGAAGAAAGACTAGTTTATAAAATGGAATTTTATGATAGGTTTTTAGAACATTGTGAGAATCTAAGAAAAGAAGGAAAATCAATTATTGTATGTGGGGATGTTAATACAGCCCATAAAGAGATAGATTTAGCTCGTCCTAAAGCAAATGAAAAAACTTCAGGTTTCTTACCAATGGAAAGAGATTGGATAGACAAATTCTTAAATCATGGATATGTTGATACCTTAAGACATGTAATTGGTGATGAACCAGAACATTATAGCTGGTGGTCATATAGAGCAAATGCAAGAGCTAATAACGTAGGCTGGAGAATTGATTATTTTTATGTAAGTGAAGATTTAAAAGACAATATCAAAAATGCTTATATTTTAAATGAAGTTTTAGGAAGTGATCACTGCCCTATCGCTCTTGAAATAGAATTATAATCTAAATTATGAAAGATCTTACCTTTCTTAAAAAAGAAAGTTTTTCTGCTAGTAAATATAAAGAAATGGTCAAGGATTATCAAAATAAAGATAATCCTACTGGCTGGTTTGAAAACATTTATAAAAGTGCCCAAGGTAACTATAAAGAAGTGTTTTGGGCTGATTTAGAGCCTAGCTCTTATTTATTATCTTGGCTAGAAAAAGATTTAATAAAGAAAGATAAAAAAAGAGCCTGCGTAATAGGATGTGGAGTTGGAGATGATGCTGAAGCTTTAAGCTCTTTTGGTTTTGAAGTAATAGCTTTTGATATTTCTCCAAGTGCAATACAATTATGCAAAAATAGATTTCCTAATACAAAAGTAACTTATATTGTTGCTGATTTATTTGATTATCCTAAAGAATGGTTTGAGAGTTTTGAGCTAGTTTATGAATGTAATACAATTCAAGTCCTCCCAAACAATTATAGAAAACTTGCTAGAAAAGCTATGAGTGGATTATTGACTAAAAAGGGATATATCTTGGTTTCTTGTAGAAGTAGAAATGAAAATGAACAAAAAGATATAATTCCTCTTCCTCTAGCAAAATCTGAAATGGATGAATTTATTTTAATTGATAAATTAAAAGAGATAGAGTTCTTAGCTTATGATGATAATCAAGAGCCTTCAATTCCTCATTTTTTTGCAATTTATCAAAAAAATTGAGAAAGAAGATTTTCATATTTTTATTATATAATCTATTTTTTTAAAGGTATATTTGTGGATAATCTAAAAAATGTAAAAATATTATATATTGATGATGAAGAGTTTATTAAAGAAGATGCGGTTGAGTATCTTAGTTTTTATTGTGATAATGTATATGAGGCAAGTGACGGATTAGATGGCTTAGAAAAATATAAAAAACTAAAACCTGATATTATTATTACTGATATAAAGATGCCAAAGTTAAATGGTATAGAGATGATAAAAGAGATACGAAAAAATGACAAAACTACTAAGATTATCATTGCTACTGCTTTTTTAGAAACTTCTTATTTAATTGAAGCTATTGAATTAGGACTTATAAAATATCTTGTTAAACCTATAATGGAAGACACTTTATTACCTGTACTAGAAAGCTGTTTAGAGCATAGCGTACAAAATTCTTCTATATTTGATATTTATGGTGGATTCAAATTTGACATCTTAAACCAAACACTTTTTTTAAATAAAGAACAAATAGCACTAACAAAAAAAGAATTACTCTTTTTAGAATTACTAATAAAAAACTCTAAACGTGCAGTAAAATATGATGAATTTAGCAACTACGTATGGGATGGAAATATGACAGAAGATGCTCTTCGTGCAATTGTACAAGAACTTAGAAAAAAGATTTCAAAACACAGTATAAAAAATATATCTGGTATTGGATACCAAATTAATTTGTTAGGTTAAAAAATGTATAAATTTTTATTAGTTTTATTTTTATTATTTTCAACACTCTACTCAAATGAACCTATACAACCACTGCCCAAAATAGTCAAATATGATAGAGAGAAAGCACTTCTTGGTAAAAAACTTTATTTTGACCCCATTCTATCAAAAGATAATACAATCTCTTGCGCTAGTTGTCATAACCTTGAACTAGGAGGAGTAGATAATCTTAAATTCTCTTTTGGAATAAAAGGGCAAAAAGGAATTATTAATACACCTACAGTATTAAATTCAATATTTAATTTTAGACAAATGTGGGATGGAAGAACAAAAACATTAGCACATCAGGTACAATTTCCAATAACTAATCCAGTTGAAATGGGAAATAGTTTTCAAAATCTTATTAAAACTCTAAAAAACAATTCTTATTACAACGAAACTTTTAATAATATTTATAAAAATGGAATTACAATAGAAAATATCGGTGATGCTTTAGAGGAGTTTCAAAAAACACTTATAACTCCAAGTGCTTTTGATGATTATCTACGAGGCGATGAAAATGCGATTACTTCTAATCAAAAAAAAGGATATGAACTTTTTTTTAAAAAAGGGTGTGTTTCTTGCCATAATGGCATAAATATAGGTGGGGGACTTTATGCACAATTTGGTTTAACAGATGAAGAGATGGCCCATAACTTAACAAATCAAAGTACAAATGATAATGTTACTAAAAATGAATACAATCCAGACTTGGGTCTTTATAATATAACAAAAAATGATTTTGATAAATTCTATTTTAAAGTTCCAACGTTAAGAAATGTAGCTTTGACTTATCCATATTTACATAATGGTCGAATTGAGACTTTAAATGAAACCATAAGTTCTATTGCAAAAGCCCAACTAGGACTAGATCTGACAAAAGAAGAAACTTTTTTAATCGAAGAATTTTTGAAATCTTTGAATGGTAAGGTAACGATAATAGAATGAAAGAATATTTGGTAAAAAATAATATATATATAGGTTTAATAACTTTACTTATACTTTTTTTCCTAATGATTTATACTATTGTTATTCATAAAAAATATACTCAACTATTTTTTGAACATAATGACCAAATAAATACAATTTTAGCTCTAAATAACAAACTTAATACTTATATATTAGGTAATAGTGCTGTTAATAATTTTGATATTTTAAATAAAGATATAAATAAAAGTTTAAAATCTATTGAAAAATTAAAAAATGATGCCATATTAGCAAAATTCCAAATTCAATATATAAAAGCCTTAGATAATTTATATACTCAGTTTAATAAAAAAATCATTTGGCTAGAAAGATTTAAAGCAAGAAGAGCCACTAATAAACAAACAATTTCAGTAATTTTAGATAGATCACATAATGAACTTTTAGACTTTGATATTGAAACAAAAAATAAACTTAATAATATAAGAATAGACATAATAGAAAAGATTGAGCAAAATGTTTTTTACAATATTGATATTGTTAAACATTATGATCTCGAACTAGATTTGGATAATAACTTTTTGAAAAACTTTGTAAATAAAGTAAAAACACTTCAAAAAAGTATCAACTTTCAATTAAAATATCAAAATATTGCTATAAACCCCGATATAGATAAACTTCTTGATGAAACTAAATATTTACTTCTTACACAAAGAAAAAATGCACAACATAGTGTATATATAACTTTAAATATACTTTTTGTACTTGTAACAATATTTCTTATACTCTTTACTCTATCTTATAGGAAACTACAAAAATCACAAAAACAATTGCAACATCTAACATACCAAGCTAAACTTGCATCTATGGGTGAAATGATAGGAAATATTGCACATCAATGGAGACAGCCATTAACACATATTTCATATATTTTGATGAATATAAAAGCAGCCTATGAAAATGATAAGTTGAGTCCTGAATATTTTGAAAAAAAATCAAAGTTAGCAAATGCCCAAATAAAATATCTCTCAGATACTATTGATGATTTTAGAGACTTTTTTAAAAATAAAAATCAAAAAGAACTTTTTAGTTTAAGTGATTCTATAAAAGAGGTAATAAATCTTGTAAAAGATAGTTTCAAATCCAATGATATAACCATAGATTACGAATTAGATGAAAGTATCTCTGTAAAAGCATATAGAGGTGAGTTTCTGCAAGTACTTTTTAATATTTTCAATAATGCAAAAGATGAATTTATTAAAAAAAAGATTCCCAAGGCAAAACTATTAATTAAAACTTATGTAAAAAAAGACAATGTAAAGATAGAGATAAATGATAATGCGGGTGGCATAAAAAAAGAATTATTAGAAAAAATATTTGAACCATATTTTACTACAAAGGACAAAGGTTTAGGAATTGGTCTTTATATGTCTAAAATAATTGTTGAAAAGAGTGATGCTAGATTAGAAGTTAAAAATATCAGAGGCGGGGCTTCATTTATTATTACATTTAAAAAGTAAATTTTTATTTTAAAAAAAAATTTATTTTCTCAGAATTTCCACATTTTTTTTCTTTATACTTATCTATGAAAACATTTTAAGGAGAAGAAAATGATGAAAAGAATAGGAAGTAAAAAAACTTTGGTTTTAGCAGCAGTGTTATTTGCAGGTGTAAATGCCTTTGGTATGAGTGATGTAGATTTAGTAAAAAAAGTTGCAAATTCAGGAATGAAAGCAATTCCAGCTAGTCAATTAGAGGTTTTAAAATTAGTTGATAATCCTAAAAATCCTATTACTAAGGCTAAAGTAGAGTTAGGTAAAAAGTTGTATTTTGATCCAAGACTTTCTAAAAGTGGCATAATTTCATGTAATACATGTCACAACTTGGGTATGGGTGGAGTTGATGGTGTTGGTGCTGCTGTTGGACATAAATGGACTCCAAATCCAGCTCACTTAAACTCACCAACTGTTTACAATTCAGTATTAAACTCTGCACAATTCTGGGATGGTAGAGATCCTCACTTAGAAGCACAAGCACAAGGTCCTATTCAAGCTGGACCAGAAATGGCTGCACCTAAAAGCTTAGTAGAAAAAAGAGTTACATCTATGCCTGCTTACGTTAATGAATTTAAAAAAGCTTATGGGGATAATGTAAAAATTAATTTTGAACTTATTACTGATACTATTGCAGTATTTGAAAGAATTTTAATTACACCATCAAGATTTGATGCATTTTTAAATGGTAATATGAATGCATTAACAGCTGTTGAAAAAGAAGGTTTAGGTCTATTTATCGATAAAGGTTGTGCATCTTGTCATAATGATATTGGACTAGGTGGAACAATGATGCCATTTGATGCATCAAAATATGACTTAAATGTAGGTGGATTTACAGGAACTAAAGATGGCATGGTAAAAACTCCAACACTAAGAAATATTGAAGAGACAGCTCCATATTTCCACAACGGAAATGTATGGTCATTAAAACAAGCCGTTAAATTAATGGGTGATATTCAATTAGGAATCAAAATTTCTGATAAAGAAACAGAAAAAATCACTATCTTCTTAAACTCATTAACAGGAGATAAACCTGAAGTTTCTTATCCACAACTTCCAGTTATAACTGATAAAACTCCAAGACCAGATATGAACTAAAATCTTTAGGGAATTTTCCCTAAAGGTTACTTTTATATATATTTTAAAGAAAAAAGTTATATTTTATTGACATTATCAATAAAAAACAATATACTTTTAAAATATAAAAATAAAGGAGACATAAAAATGTCAAAAAAAGAAGAGAAAAAAGTAAAAGCTAAAAAACTTGCTAAGAAAATAGTAAAAAAAGCAGAAAAGAAAAAAGAAAAAAAAGTTGCAAAAAAAGTTGCTAAGAAAACAGAAAAGAAAAAAGCTCCAAAGAAAAAAGTTACAAAAAAAGTAACTAAGAAAGTAGAAAAAAAACCTACAAAAAAGAAAACAACAAAAAAAAGAAAACAACAAAAAAAATAGTGAAAACTAAAAAAGTTGCAAAAAAAGATAAAAAGAAAAAAGAAAAAAAGTAAGCTTTTAAAAAGCTCTTAAAAAGTGTGGTCTTAGTAAAGTTTCATTTTCTAAGGCCATATTTATAAGTTCCAATAAAAGATTTTTATCTTTTGGTAAGGTTCCTTTTAATGGCAAAGCATTAGAAGCATGATTTGACCTAAATATAATTGGCTTTTTAGGATTTAACAAAGATATAAAATTTTTTTGTTCTTCTAACATATCTTTATCACTACAAAAAATAAACTGACTATTTTTAGTCTCAAACCTCTTGAAAAAAGCATCTTCTTTTGTTGAATTTAATCCTAATTGTAAAGTTGACAAATAGTTTATATGCTCACATTCATTTATTAATTTTGCTGTTTGTATGATATGTTCATTTGATAAGTTTTTCCCACCAAGTCCTAAAATAACTGTTGCAGATATTTTCATCTTTGCTTTTGTTGCTTTATTTAAACCTAAAATCATTTTTTCAAGCTTTATTGACTTATTCACATATTTTAATAAATCCGCATTTCCACTTTCTATTCCATAATAAACTAAACTTAATCCATATTCTCTTAAAAGATTTAATTCTTCTTGCTTTTTTTCTAATAAATTAAAAGGACTTGCATAAGAAGAAACCCTTTGAAGTTTTGGAAATTTTAATTTTAAATATTTTAGAACTTCAATTAAGAAAGATGTTTCACAAGCTAAGGCATCCCCATCAGCTAAAAAAACTCTTCTTGTATCTTTATAGTTTGATAATTTATCAATATCTAAAAAAATATCCTCTAAAGTTCTTATCTGAAATTTTTTTGTTTCATACATTGAACAAAAGCTACACTTGTTGAAACTACAACCAAGTGTAACTTGTATAATAATAGAATTAGCCTCAGCAGGAGGTCTATAAAGTGGTTGATTGTAGGCTATCATCTTTTTAATTTATTTCGAATTCTCATTAGCTAGACTATGTGCAGTTTTCACTGATAGGTATCTAACAAAGAAAAGAAATACAATTACAATTGAGATAATAAATATATTGTAGTTTATGCTACTTGATAAAAATGCATCAAAAGAGTTTATATTCTCTGTATTTATTTTTACAACATTTACTATTAATTCTCTTAATGCAAGTATTATAAAGGCATCAACAAGTAAAGCTAAAACAACTCTTTGTTCTCTAATATAATTAATAACCGCTCGTACAATTTCTAAAAAAATTATAAAATAAAGCATATAAATAATAAACTCCATTAGCATATCCATTGATAAGGCAATAAAAAAAAGAATTGAAGCCAAACCTAATTCAATATAAAACTTATCATGTATAAAACGCATAAATCTTCGCATATATTTCCTTAAACTATTTTTGCTTTTATATTTAGCCAAGAAGAGGGAATCTTAGCAATATTTTTACTATCATGTGCTACAAGAATTATTGTAGCAATCATAGCTCTCGCACTTGAATCTCCCCCTGCTTTTGCATTAGCTATAAGCAGTTCTTTAAGGTTATTATATTTACATAGTAAATGAATAACTCCTTGAAAACCACCGTTTATATCACAAGCAGGCCCAAAATCTCTAATGGTTTTAAAACTATCATCAGTTTTTGATGCAACTCCACTATAAATATATGTTTGAATTTTTGTATCAAACTTCTCTTTAAGCCCTAAAATAGACTCTTCAATCATTTTTCCATCAAGAACTTCAAGTAATAAAGAAGCAAAAAACCTAGCTGCACTTGTAGCTTCACTTGAGTTATGAGTACACTTAACAAAATTCTCAACATTTTGTAAAAACTCATCTTTTGTTTTGGAAACTAATAAAAGAGGAGCAATTCTTCCAACAATCGATAAATCAGTTGAAGAAGATGCACTTGGAATTTTTCCATCATTAATATTTTCCAAAGTAATCCTAGAAGAGCCATCTATATATCCATTATAACTATTGATTTTATTTACCCAAAATGTTAAATACTCTTTAACATCAAATTTTTCTTTATCTTGCAAAAACTCATATAGCCATAAAGCTTGATCCCCATAATGTGTAAATTCTCCGGCTATTTTATCTTTATGCCAAATAGATTTAGCATCATTTAGTTCATTCCAATCTATTTCAAGATTCTCTAATTGTTTTTCATCATAAACCCAATGAGAGCCTAAACAATAAGCATCTGCTACAAGAGAACTTAATACTAATTCTTTTACTTTTTTATTATCAAACATATTAATTCCTTATTTTTTTACAGGTTTTAGAATTTCATAAGCAAAATTAATTTCTTTTGTTTCATTTGCCTTTAGCTCAAATTCAAAATAAATTTTACCATTTTTATCAATTTTTGTCTCTTTTGTTTTTCCAATAAGCTTAACTTCTATATCTTCATGTTTTGAAATAGGCAATCTCTCAAGCAATACAATTTTTTGCTTTTTATTTTGATTATTTGTAATCTTAAAATTCCATTCTTTTTGTGTTTTTAATTTATTTAAACTAAAAAATGGTTCTTCTTTTATATCTCTAATTAACTCTTTTTTAACATCAATAAATCTATTTGTTCCAAAATAAATAGAACTTTTCTTATCTTTTTTTATCTCTTTTAAATTTGTTCTTCCTATATATGTTCCATCTAAATATAATTTTGCATTTAAAACGCCATACAATTTTTTACTTTTAAAATCTACTTTATAAAAAGCCTGAGAACTTGAATAAGCATCAATTTCTAGACTATTTGTAGCCTTATAACTATCTTTTGCAAAAACAACTTCTGTTTTTTTACCACTTACTAAATTTACATTAGAAGCTTTAAAAAAAGATTTTGTTGAATCTTCAATATATGCAAAGCTAGGTTTAATTAGAGTATTTACTCTTACAGATTTTTTCATTGATATTGAGTCTAACATAGGAGCTGCTTCATATGTTTGAATAGCTTTTTCTTCATATAAATCTAAATATTCAGGTCTAAAATTATTAGGCACAACTTGATTAGTATAATTATATGTATATAATTTTATATCAATATTTTTAAAATCAACTCCTGTAGATTGAGTGATAAAAGATAAATTTTTAATATTTATATCTTTTTTTGACGAATCATAATTTATCTCATAAAAGCCATTTCTTTGCATATTATAAATAGGATATGAAATCATAAGATCTTTCTTATTTGCACAAGAAATATCATAAGTAAGCTTACTAAATTTAGTATTTGTTCTTTTTTTAATTAGCTCTTTTAATTCTTCATTCTTTTCTTTTATATCTTTTTGAAGTTGATAAATTAAATTATGATTTTCCATAATTTCATTTTTTATAAAAGAAGAAGTATTTTTTAGTGATTTGGTAGTAGAAATATTAGTTAATGAAGTTCTTTCAAGAAAAGCAATATTACTTTTCAAAGCTTTCATTTTATTTTCTTTAGAATTAATTTGAAATTGAAGTTCTTCGATTTTTAAACTTAACTTATCATCTCTAAACTTTTCATTTTTTATTTCTGTACTATTTACTTCACAAGTGGAGTTAAGTTTAAACCTAATATCTTCAAGTCTAACTTGACCTAAAAGCTCAACACTATTTTTTGATATATCAATTTTTTGATTTACAAGTGTCTTATTTGTAAATATATCAAGACTCTTAATATCCGTACTAGCAAAAATCGAACTTGATATTGCTATTATTAGTAAAATTTTTTTATTCATAACTATCTCCAGTTTTTATAATTTGTGAAAGAAGGAAACTGACCTTTAAACTCTTCTTCATCAAAAGAAAAATTAAAAGAATCCATGTAATTATTTAACAATTCATAAGCATCTTGAAGTTCTTGAAACTTTTCATGATTACCTTCTTGCATATCAGGATGATATTTCTTCGAAAGTTTTAAGTACTTTTTTCTTAAATCTTTTTTTGAGGTTCTTGTAAGTATTCCAAATAAGTCAACAGCTTTTTCAAACTCTTCATAATCCATTTTTTTTCCTAAATAATATGATAATCAATAATTGTATGTGATTTGTGTATTTATAATACTTTATGATACTTTATAAATATTAATATATAATTAATAAAAAAACAAAAGGTATAAAATGATTCATACTTTATATTATGTTTACGATCCTATGTGTTCTTGGTGTTATGCTTTTAGAGATACTTTCAAAGAAGTGAAAAAAAACTTAGATTCAAATATTGAAATTGTATATGTTCCTGGTGGATTAGCATCTCACAACAAGGAGCCTATGGAAGAAGCATTAAGAATACAAATCCAAGGTGCATGGAAAAAGATAGAAGAAGTTGTAGGAACAAAATTTAATTATGATTTTTGGACAAAATGTACTCCTAAAAGATCGACTTATTTGGCTTGTCAAGCTACTTTAGCAGCGAAAAAACAAGAAAAAGAAGAAGAAATTATTGAAGCTATTCAAAATGCTTATTATTTAAATGCAAAAAATCCAAGTGATGAAGAGACTATATTTGAAGTAGCAAAAGAATTAGACTTAGATTTTAAAAAATTTAAAAATGATCTTTATTCTGAAGAGACTATACAAGAATTTTATGAAAAGATGAATCTAAGAAAAAAACTTCATTTAAATAGTTTTCCATCTTTAGCAATAAAATATAAAAAAGAAATTTATCCAATAAATATTAAATACAATAATCCACAAGCAATATTAGAACAGATAAAAGATTTAACAACAAATGTTTATTTTTAGAAATTTTTGAATAAAAAAAAAGAAGGAAGAATAAATCTCCCTTCTTTTTTGTATAAAATATTTTGTTTTTACTTCATTAATGGATCAACTAATCCTAAAGTATACATCCCTATAAGACCTAAAACTCCTGCAATTAAACAATAGTAAAGAGTAGGAATAATAGTTCTTCTTAGTGTTTCACCTTCTTGGTCAAGTAATCCAACAGTAGCACTTGCTGCAACTACGTTATGAATTGCTATCATATTTCCAGCTGCTGCTCCAACTGCTTGAAGTGCAACCATAAATGCTGTAGAAAGACCTAAGGCATCTGCAACACCAAATTGGAATTGAGATAACATCATATTTGAAACAGTATTACTTCCTGCAATAAAGGCTCCAAGAGCACCTACCATTGGAGCGAATAAAGGATAAATATCTCCAACTGATGTTGCTACAAAGTTAGCCATTGCAACTGGCATTGAATCAAAACCAGCAGAATTTATACCTGAGTTAATTAAAATTCTAACTAAAGGAATAGTGAAAACAAGTACAAAACCAGCACCTATAATTACTTTTGAAGATTCTGAGAAAGCTTCTTTCATCTCTTTTAATTCCATTCTATGTAAGAAATAAGTAAGTAAAGCAACAAAAACTAAAATACCACCTGGTAAATAAAGTGGAACAATAGAATAACTTACGCCTTCCCCTAAAATATCTTTAAATGGAATTACCCAAGATTTAACAAACGCCTTTGCTTCATCTGATACTCTTGTTATTACTAAGATAATTGCAACTAATACATATGGAAGCCATGCTTTAGTTAAAGACATATCAACTTTTGCAGTCATTGCATCTAATTTCATTTCAAATTTTGATACCCAATGAACTGGCCACTCTTCTTTAGGTGCAAAGTCCCAAGAATCTTTTGGAAGAAGAAAACCTTTTTTTGCTGCATATGTTACAATTGGAAGCCCAACTAGTGCACCAATTAAAGAAGGAAACTCTGCTCCTAAAAAAACACCTGTTAAAGCATAAGGAACAGTAAATGCTAAACCACCAAAAATAGCAAATGGGAAGATTGATAAACCTTCAGTCCATGACTTGTTTTTCCCAAAAAATCTAGTCATCATTATAATCATAAATAAAGGAATAAGTGTCCCTGTAACTGCATGAACAATAGCTACTTCACTTGTTACAATTTGTAAATACGTTTCCCAATTTGAACCAAGTGCTTGTAATGTAGCTCCAATACCTTCAGAGTCTAAACCTTTGTTAACACCAATTAAAATAGGAGTTCCAACTGCTCCAAATGATACAGGAGTAGATTGAATCATCATACCTATCATAACTGCTGCCAATGCTGGGAATCCTATTGCTACCATAAGTGGTGCGGCGATTGCTGCTGGTGTTCCAAAGCCTGAAGCTCCTTCAATAAATGACCCAAATAACCAAGCAATAATAATAACTTGAACTCTTCTGTCAGGGCTTACATTATTAAAGCCTTGTCTAATCGCTTTTATAGCACCTGAATGTTTTAGTGTATTTAACAATAAAATTGCACCAAAGATAATCCATAACACAGCCACTGTGATTAATAGCCCTTGAATAGTTGAAGCTAATACTCTGTTAAAAGTAACTTCCCATACATACAATGCAACTAATGTTGTAACAACAAATACAACTGGCATTGCTTTTTTAGCTGGTAGTCTAAGACCAACTAATAATACAGCTGCAACCAAAATTGGAAGTGCTGCAAAAAAAGCTTGAGTTCCTATTTCCATAATTTCTCCTTTTGTGAATAGTGTAATCATAAAAAAAAGAAATGAAAAATGTATGATAAATCATCATATGTCCATTTTTTAAACAAAGAATTAACATATGACGGTTAAAATATCACATCAATATCATATGTGAACTTTTACTACACGAAAAAATCACAATAAAAGCGTATTATTTAGGTTAAAATACTATAATATCGAATTAAAAAAATCAAGGTTTTATCTAATATGGGAAGAGAATTATCATTTATAATTAGCAGTTTGATTAAATGGGGAATATTTTTTGGTATTCTTTATTTGATTTTTACCAATTTTGGGACATTTTTAATTATTGTCTTTACAGTTCTAGTTATTATTTATTACATAATTTATAAGTTTAAAAAGAAAATAAGACAAAGAAATGCAAACGGTTTTAAGTTTACATTTAATGGGCAAGATTTTTCACAAGCTGGACAAGCTGGTCATGGAAACTTTGACTTTAGAAATTTTGAAGAACAGTTTAGACAAGGAAATTTTCAAAATGGTGCTTCTAGTCTTGGAGAAGTTAGTAAAGCAAAAGATTTTTTTGGATTTACAAGTGATCCTAGTAAAGATGAAATAAAAAGAAAATATAAAGAACTAGCACGAAAATATCATCCTGATATAAATAATCATGGAGATGAACTTATGCAACAGTTAAACCATTATAAAGAAGTTCTTTTAAAAGCTTTCCCAAACTAAGTATTTGTTTTGTTTTTAAAAAGACTGAAGTTATTTTTTCTAGTAACTACCTTATTAGCTTCTGTCTTTTTAATATCCTCTTGGTATAAAACTTATCAATTTGAAAATAATCCCTTAGATGTAAAGATACTAAAAAAAATAAAAATAAAACAATATGAACTTCAAACTTTAGCTTATAAAAAATTTGGAGTAAGTAGAAAAATACCGGTTCTTGTCTCGAACAAAATGCCTTCTTCTTTATATGGAGCTGCAACTTTTTCAAAAGAGAATGAAATAAAAATCTATTTAAATAAAAAAAGATTTAAAGAAAGTAGTGATTATATGTTGGATAATGTCTTGCCTCATGAATATGCTCATGCTTTAATGTTTGCTATAAATGACTTTACAAAACAAAATGCTGGACATTCTTTAAAATGGCAAAAAATATGTATTGCCTTAAATGGTTTAAAATGCGATAGATTTGTTAAAGAAGATGACATAATTATTGGAAAAACAAATTTCTTTGGTAAAAACTAATACTATAAACTAATAGTATTATCATACAAATAAACATTTAATTTAGTTAAAATTAATAAAAAAGGATAGATAATGTTTCAAAAATTTTTACTAATTTTTTTACTTACATTAAGTTCATCGTATGCTAAGGATAAAGCAATGAGTATTTATGATTTTAAAGTTAAAAATATAGATGGGGAAGAAGTATCTTTAGAAAAATATAAAGATAAAGTTCTGTTAATTGTAAATGTAGCTAGTAAATGTGGTTTTACATCTCAATATGAAGGTTTGGAAAAACTCTATAGTAAATATAAAGATAAGAATTTTATGATTTTAGGTTTTCCCTCAAATCAATTTTCCAATCAAGAGCCAGGGACGAACGAAGAAATAAAAGAATTTTGTTCTTTAACCTTTGGTGTTAATTTTGATATGTTTGCAAAAGTTGATGTAAATGGAGAAAATGAAATTCCTTTATACTCATTTTTAAAAAGTCAAGAAAGTGGAATTTTAGGAACTCAAAGTATTAAATGGAATTTTACAAAATTCTTAGTTGATTCAAATGGGAAAGTAATTGAAAGATATGGCTCTATTACAAAACCAATGGATATTGAGGAAGAAATCAAAAGACTTCTTGGTCTTTAAAGGATAATAAAATCGAAAGTTTTTTAAGTACGCTTACAGAGTCATTAAAAATTATGACAACATGGGAAGCAATAGCTATGGTTTTAGCTATTGCTTATTTATTATTAGCAATTAAACAAAATCTTTGGTCTTGGGTTGCTGCATTTTTTTCAACACTTATTTACTCTATAATCTTTTTTGATGTATCACTTTTAATGGATAGTGCTTTAAATGTATATTATCTTCTAATGGCTATTTACGGCTGGTATTCTTGGAAATATGGAGGGAAGCTTCAAGAAAAAGAGTTAGAAGTTACTACTTATGGACTTTCAACAAATATAAAAGCAATAATAATTTTATCTGGAATATCAATAGTTCTAGGCTATATTATGAGCAATTATACAAATGCAGATTTTGCTTATATCGATTCCTTTACTACAGTTTTTGCCATATTTAGCACATATATGTTAGCTAAAAAAGTTTTAGAAAATTGGATTTATTGGATTGTAATTGATGCAATTTCTATTTATATTTATATTCAAAAAGGATTGGATTTAACAGCAATTTTATTTGCAATATATACATTCCTCGCTTTTGTAGCTTATAAAAAATGGAAAGAAGAGTATGAACTTTCTAAAGCTTAAAAAGCTTAATAAATTAGATATTTTTAAAAATGAAAAACTTCTAAGCCTTGAAAAATTAAAAAAACAAGGCTTTTGTAATATAAATTATAAATTAAACTCCTGCACAAACTCTTATTTGCTTCGTGTTTTTAAAGATGACTCAACGGTAAATATAAGTAGAGAATATGAATATAAGATTCAAAAAAAAGCTTGGGAGAAATCAATTGCTCCAAAACCTTTATACTTAAATAAAAAAAAGAGTTTTATGATTACAGAGTTCTTAGAAGGAATTCACAAATATAAGCTTAAAAAAATTGAAGTAAGAAGTATTATAAAAAATATTAAAAAACTCCATAAAATAAAAAGTTCAGAAAAAAGTTATGATATAAAAAATGATTTTAAAAACTATAAAAAACTTTTACAGGACAAAGATTCAAAAAAGATTATCAAAGAATCTTTAAAAGAATTAAAAAAAATAGACAAATATAAAAAAAGACCTGTAAGTACACATCATGATTTAAATCCAAGAAATATTATTTTTTATAAAAATAGTGTCAAATTTATTGATTGGGAATATGCAGGAGTAAATGATTGTTTTTTTGATTTAGCAACAATTTGTGTAGAGTTTAAATTAAATAAAAAAATGCAAAACTTAGCACTTGAATACTATTTTAAAAAGAGCAAAGAAAAAAATAAAAAGGCACATAAAAAGTCTTTAAATTCTTATATGAAAATATACAAAAATCTATGTATTCTTTGGTTTAAAACTTTAAAATAAAGTTTATTCTTTTTACTCTTCTTTTTTTATTTTTTAATAAAAAAGTACTCTTAATCATTTTTTAAATTTCTTTTTACTTTTTTACATTATACTTCCACAAAACTAGAAAGTTGAGATTAATGAATAACCCTTTATTATATATTTTTATAATTTTTATAATTTTTATTCAAAATATAAATGCAAACATAAAAACAATTCAAAAAGTAGAAAATCAAAAAATTCTTATTGGATATTATGGAAGACCTAATACTAAATCTTTAGGAATATTAGGGGAAAGTAATATTGATACTCTAGTTAAAAAAATGAAAATAAAAGAAGAATACTTTAAAAAAGAACTCAATAATAAAGTTGATATTCAAATGGCTTTCCATATTATTTATGGTTTAGCAACACCTGATCCAGGAAAAAGAAATACTTATATGCTAAGACTTTCAGAAAAAAGTTTATTAAAATATATAAAGAGAGCAAAAGAAGAAGGTTTCAAAGTAATTATTGATTTACAAATGGGAACAAACTCAGCAGTTGAAGCACTAAGTTTAGTTTTAAAATATCTAAAATATGACAATGTACACTTAGCCCTTGACCCAGAATTTAGAATTCCAAAACATAGAAGATATCCTCCAGGAAGATTTATAGGACATATTTTTGCAAAAGAATTAAATACAGCACAAGAGTTAGTAAATAATTATATTATTGAAAATGATCTTGAAAAAAAAGATTTAATAGTTCATATGTTTCACAAAAGAATGTTAAGAAAAAAAGATGAAGTTAAAAACTATGAAAATATAAATCTTGTTTATAATATAGATGGTCATGGAGATCCTGCTGTAAAAATAAAAATCTATAATAATTTGTACACTAAAAATGAAATGAAATTTGCAAAAAGTGGCTTTAAGATTTTTTATAATGCAGATACACATATAATGACACCAAAACAATTATTTGGATTAGAACCTACAAGAGGAAGACAAATCTGGACAAATCCTTATTATATAAATTACCAATAATTATTTAGATAAATATTAAGGATTTAGACTTGCAATTATAGTCTTTATTATAAACTATTTTCAACTTCTTTTTTTATATTATTTAGTAAAATATAAACTTAATATCAAGGATTCTCATGTCAAATGCACATTTATTAAATTCTATTCTTTATCTTATTATTGTAGCTACTATTTTAGTAACTATCTCTAAAAGATTGGGCTTAGGTAGTATTTTAGGTTTATTGCTTGCAGGAGTAATTGTAGGTCCTTATTCTTCTGGTCCAATTCTAACAAAAGAGGTGGAATCTGTAAGACATATAACAGAGTTTGGTGTAGTTTTACTTTTATTTGTAATTGGCCTTGAAATGCAGCCTAAAAAACTTTGGAGCATGAGAAAAGAAGTTTTTGGCTTAGGAAGTGCGCAAATTCTTATTTCTGGATTTTTTATATCTTTATACTCTATTTATTATACTGATTCTTTGCAAGTTGCTATGTTAGTTGGATTAACTTTTGCTCTTTCTTCTACTGCTTTTGTAATGCAAATATTACAAGAAAAAGGGGAACTTTATTCACCTATGGGAAAAAGTAGTTTTTCAATTCTTTTAATGCAAGATTTAGCTGTTGTTCCTTTATTAGCTCTTGTTCCAATATTAGCAGATAAAGGGGATTTAACTGATGGACATCCCCTTTGGCAACAAGTTCTAATCGCTGTTAGTTTGATTCTTATTCTATTTGCTTTTGGAAAGTATATTATTCCTAAACTTCTTGATTATTTAGCTTCTAATCAAAATAAAGAAGCCTTCTTTTTTTCTGTGATCTTATCAGTAGCCTTCTCTGCTTGGGCTATGGAACAAGCTGGTTTGTCTATGGCTTTAGGTGCATTTATTATGGGTATGATTTTATCTAGTTCTAAATACCACTATCAAATTCAAGCAAATGTAGAACCTTACAAAGGTCTTCTTATGACTTTGTTTTTTGTTGCTGTTGGAATGTCTATTGATTTAAATGCCATGATGGATAATCCTTATATTCTAATTCAACATTTAATAGTAATTATGGGAATAAAAATATTCATATTATTTTTAATTATGTTATTTATGGGATACACCCGTTCTACAGCTATCTCTGTTTCATTTTTATTAGCTCAAAGTGGAGAGTTTGGCTTTGTACTTTTTGGTGCCGCTAAAGCCTTAGGTGTAATTAGTGATGAACTGTTTGTTGCAGCTGTTACTATTATCTCTTTTAGTATGCTATTAACTCCTCTTGTAATAAATATAAGTGAAAAACTTAGCATAAAATTCGATAATACTCCAATAGAAATAAAATCAGCTTATGTTCCAGAAGAAGAATGGAATGGTGTATTTATTGTAGGATATGGTAGAGTTGGTAGACTTATTGCTACAATGTTAGACCGAGCAAATGTACCTTTTATAGCTTTTGACATTGATACAAAAAGAGTAGAAATTGGCCAAAAAGAAGGAAGAGCCGTTTATTATGGAGAATTAAGCAATCTTGAGTTTTTATCAAATATTGGACTTTCAAGAGCAAATGCTGTTATTGTAACTGTAGATAATCATCATACCTCATCAAAAATTGTTTCACATATTAGAAATATTTCATCTGGATTAAGAATTTTAGCAAGAACTAAAAATATGAAAACTAGAGATGCCTTATTAACACATGGCGCTTCTTGGGTAATGCCTGAATCCTCTGAGGGAAGTCTTAGACTAGGAGAAGAGACTTTATTAAGTCTTGGCATGTCAAAAGAAGATGTAAGTGAACTTTTAACTTTCTTTAGAAAAGATGACTATGAAACTATTAGAAAACTCCATAGAATTGTTGATAGTGAAGATTAAAAATCAAGAGAATGCTTTAATAAGCTTTGGGTATAATCCAAAATGAATTTAGAAGAAAAACTACAAAATTTGCCAAATGAGGCAGGTGTTTATCAATACTTTGATGAAGAAGGACATTTACTTTATATTGGAAAAGCTAAGGTTTTAAAAAACCGAGTAAAATCTTATTTTAAATTTACCCCTGAACTTCTTCCTAGTGATAGATTAAGTGCTCGTATTTATAAAATGATTACAGAGGTTAAATCCTTAGAATGGATTGTTGTTCCTAATGAACACGATGCTTTAATTCTAGAAAACTCTTTAATAAAACAACTAAAACCAAAATACAATATTTTACTAAGAGATGATAAAACTTATCCCTATCTTTACATAAATTTAAATGAAGAGTTTCCGAGAATAGAGATTACAAGAAAAGTTTTAAAAGAAAAAAATATCAAATACTTTGGGCCTTATTCCACGGGTGCTAGAGATATGTTGGATTCTATTTATGAAATAATACCTTTAGTTCAAAAAAAATCTTGTATCAAAGGAAAGAAAGCTTGCTTATTTCATCAAATAAATAAATGCCTAGCACCTTGTGAAGGAAAGATTAACAAAGAAGATTATTCGAAACTTGTAGAAGAAGCTCTAGGATTTATTTATAATAAAAATAAATTAATAACAAGATTAAATCTCAAAATGGAAGAGTATAGCTCAGAATTTAGATTTGAAGAGGCTTTGAAATTAAGAGATAGAATAAAAACAATTAAAAAATCTCAAATCCATACAGGTATGGATTTAGCAACAAATGAAAATATAGATCTATTTGCAATAAAAGCTATAAATAATAAAGCAGTTTTAGTTCGTATGTTCTTTAGAGATGGAAAATTAGCATCAAGTAACCACAACTATATAAAACAAAATAAAGATGATATAAATATTGATTTAAATGAAGCCTATAGTAGAGCTATTATAAATTACTACGATAATGAAATCCCCCTACTTCCTTCTGAAATACTAATTGCTGATGAGCTTGAAGAAAAAGAAGATATTGAAGAGTTTATAAAACAAAAATTCTCAAAAAGTATTAGTATTATTAACCCAAAAAGAGGAAAAAAGAAAGAGATAATTCAAGTTGCACATAATAATTGTGATGAACTTCTTAGGCTTTCAAATACTACAACTCAAACTTCACTTTATCAAGATTTAAAACTATTATTTAATCTTGAAAAAACTCCAAATAGATTTGAATGTTTTGACAATTCTCATATGATGGGACAAGCTACTGTTGGGGCGATGGTAACTTGGGAAGAAAACTTTATAAAATCCGATTTTAGACATTATAATTTAGAATCAAAAGATGAATATGGACAAATGAGAGAAACTCTAATTAGGAGAGTTGAAAGCTTTGAAAAAAATCCAGCTCCTGATGTCTGGGTTTTAGATGGAGGGGAAACTTTATTGAAGCTAGCAAGAGATATTAGAGACTCCTGTGGAGTAAACCTAGATCTTGTTGCTATTGCTAAAGAAAAACTTGATTTTAAAGCTCACCGAGCTAAAGGGAGTGCTAAAGATATACTCTTCTATGAAAGAGCTGGTGAAATTTTAAAGCTAGAACTTGTGCCCTCGGATAAAAGATTACAATTTATTCAAAGACTAAGAGATGAAGCACATAGATTTGCAATTACTTTTCACAAAAAACAAAAGAGAAAAGAAGATACTCAAATCTCACTTTTACAAATAAAAGGTATAGGCGAAGCAAAAATTAAAAAGTTACTTTTATATTTTGGAACATTTGAAAATATAAAAAATGCAAAATTAGAAGAATTAAAAGATGTTCTAAACGAAAAAGATGCTATTCTTCTGATTAATTATTTTAAAAATCTAGAGGCTTAACTTTTGGCAAAAATTGTCTTAAACAAATCTAACTATTTTCACAATCTAAATACTATTTCAGAACATATTGGTTCAAAAGAAAAAATAGCTGTTGTCTTAAAAGATAATGCTTATGGACATGGATTAGTTGAAATTGCAAAACTTTCAAATGAATTCGGAATCAAACACGCAGTTGTAAGAACTATTCAAGAAGCTACAAAAGTAGAGGCTTATTTCAATCAAATCTTAATTTTAGCTGACACTAATATTAAAACTTATTCACATACTTTTCACATAGCAATCAACTCCTTAGAAGATATTGAGAAACTGCCCGAAAACACGAATGTTCATCTAAAAATAGACACAGGAATGCATAGAAATGGAATTTCTCCAAAGTCCTTAGAAAAGGCTATTTATGGGATTCATAGACGAAAATTAAATTTATGTGGAGTAATGACACACTATAGAGCTGCTGATGAACTCTCATGTGATTTCTTTTGGCAAAGGTCAATTTTTAGGGATGTAAAAAAAGAAGTGAAAAGAATATGTGAAAAACTTTTATTAACTATTCCAAAGTTTCATTCTGCTAGTTCTTCTGCTTTATTTAGATTTAAGAATTGTGATGACGATTTAGTAAGAGTAGGAATTGCACAGTATGGATATTTAGAAACAGATATAATTTTTTCAAATCCAGAACTTAAACCAGTGATGTCATTATGGGCCAAAAAAATTGCCACAAGAGATTTGAAAAAAAATCAAAAAGTTGGCTATGGAGGAATCTATTTAGCAAAAAAAGATATGAAAATTTCTACTTATGATTTAGGTTATGGAGATGGGTTCTTCAGATTAAATGGAAAAGAAAAATATCTTACACCTAAAGGATATGAAATTTTAGGAAGAGTATCTATGGATAATATTTCTGTAAATAGCACAGATGAAGAAATCTGTATTTTTGATGATATTACTAAATTAGCAAAGATGCACAATACAATTGTTTATGAAATAACTGCCACATTAAATCCAGACATAGAAAAAGTAATAAAATGATAAAAAAAATTATTGCTTTTGCTCTTTTAATTTCAAGTTTACAAGCAATGACTTTTGAAGATGCTAAAAATGTTGAAGAAAAATATGGAATACTAAAAGCTTTAAGTATGTATAAATCTTTAGCTAAAGAAGATGATGCTAAATCGATATTTCATTTAGCAATAATTTATTCAAAGAATAAACCATTTAAAAGAAACCTCACTAAAACTCATGATTTATTGCAAAGAGCTAGCCAATTAGATTATCATAAAGCTACCTATTATTTGGGGAAACTTTATTTATCAAAAAAAAGTCCTTATTATGATGTAAAAAAAGCATATAACACTTTTTTAATAGCTGCAAATAAAAACTATGCTCCTGCTCAAAATATGATTGGACAATTTCTTCTTGTAGGAACTGTTGTAGAAAAAGATTATAAATTGGCTGTAAAATACTTTGAAGAAGCCTCAAAGCAAAACTATATAAATGCTCAATGTAATCTAGCTTTTATGTATGCAAGTGGAAAAGGTGTTTTCCCAAACTTTGGAAGAGCTAATCTTTTTGCAAAAGAAGGTATGAAAAAAGGCAATAAAAAATGCGTAAAAGTTTGGAAAGAATATAATTTACAAAAATATAGTGAAGATAAAGGCTGGAAATTTAACTTTTATACAAAACCGTAGATTCAATAAATTAAATAGTTACTCTACAATGTTGAATTTAAATAAATATAGATCTCATCGAAAATATTTTAGGTATATAAATATCACTCTTTTTCTATTTCTTTCATCTGTATCAATCCTTTTTTAATTATTAATTATAGTAATAAAAGAATCATATTCATCTTTTAAACCTACACTTGTGTAGTTTATCACTTAATAATATTCTTTTATCTCAATGTTTTCACAAGAGTAGCCTTCAATATAAGACTTTAAAAAATGATTTAACTTAAATTTTATAAATATGTGATTATAGTTACTTTATATAATTTTATGAATTATTATGATATTATTATACTTTATTTTAAGGAGTAAATATGAAAAGATTTTTTTTTTTAGGTATGTTTGTGATTATTTCATTAATTCTTTTTCCAAAGAATTTGGATGCAAGAGCAGGTGGAGGGGGAAGTTACAGTAGTGTTTCTATTTCTTCAAGTTCAGGTTCTTCTGGCTCATCATCTGGTGGAGAGGGATTTCTAGCTTTTATTGCAGGATTTATATCTTTATTTATAGGAGGGGCAGGAGGTGTAGCCTTAGGGAAAAGTATTGAGAAAAAAAATGCTAAAGCATTAATACTACTTGATAAAATTGATGAAACAGATGAAATTTGGAATTATAGAACAATAAAGGAAAGAATGGAAAATATCTTTTTTAATGTACAAATGGCATGGACAAAAAGAGATCAAGATATAGCAAAAGAGTATATGAGTAATAAAATATATAAAAAACATAAAATGCAAACAGACAGACTTATTGAAAATAAACTAATTAATAAACTTGAGAGAGTTAATCTCATAAGTACAAAGATTATTGGAATTTTTGATGATGAAGAAAATGACAAAGATAGTCTAAAAGCAGTTATAAATGGTGGGATGATTGATTTTATGTATGATGAAGAAAATAATAAAATTATTGCAGGTAGTGACAAAGATTATGAAGAGTTCAGTGAGTTGTGGACATTTATTAGAAAAGATGACAATTGGGTTTTAGACAATATAGAACAGTCTGTAGAAAGTAGAAGTGTAAAAAATACAAAGATATTTTCTCATTTGCTTGAAGTTTAAGGAAGCATTCAAAAATCTTATATAATAAAATACTAGAAAGATGATAGTATATTTTTATAAAGGGGGGGAGTGTTAGAAATTTGATGTAAAATGCTTTATTATTTTATATCAAAAGAGTCATATTTTATTTTTCTTTTCTCTAAAAAAACTATAAATAAACTAAAGTTTTCTTCTAAAATTACTTTGTTTAAACTACTTAATGAAAGCACAACTCTTCTTTTATTATTTATAATTTTTGGCAAAGAGGATAATTCTATTTCTTTTGGGATTTTTTTCATTAAAGGTATTAAATCATTTTCACTACATTGAGCAGTCAAAGTTAGTCTATATTTTTTAATGCAGTTTCTAAGATAATGTGTATTTAAAGCTTCAATTACCATAGCTTGGCTCATTGAAGGAAATCCAGGAGTAAAGAAGAATCTATCTTCTAAATAAAATCCAGGAACATTATTTACTACATTTTTAAGAAGTTTTGCATTTAAAGGTAGTTTTCCCATTTCTATTCTATGAGGGTAAGCTTCTTCTCCAAATTGATTTAAGATTAATTCTTTAGCTTTCTCATGAAATTCCATTTTATTATTAGTAAAAACTTCAGCGGCAATTTGTCTTGTATAATCATCAGGAGTAGCTCCAATTCCACCAAAACAAAACATTACAGAGTTTTTATCTTCTTTTATTAGTTTAAAAATATTTTTCATAAGATTTGTATCATCTTCTATAACAAAAGATGCTTTGTGAGTCCAAGCTCGTTTTAGAAGTTCTTTATTTAAAAATGAAAAATGGGCATCATTACGACGCCCATTTAAAAGTTCTGTTCCTATTATTACGCTATAAAAATTCATTTAAACCCGTGACTGAATAAACTTATCCATTTCAGATACAATTTCTTCAATAGTACCTTCACCACTAATTTGTTTTAAAAGATTTTTTTCACTATAAAATGCTTGAATTTCTTCTAATGGATCTGTAAATAGTTTCATTCTATTTAAAAATACTTCTTCATTATCATCAGCTCTAACAACTTCAGCATCAGCAGCTCTTCCTAAAACTCTTTGGAAAGCTGTTTCTTTAGATACTGCAACTTCAATAACATTCATTAATTCAACTTCATCTTCAGTAGCTAAATATTTATCTAACTCAGTCATTTGTTCACCACTTCTTGGGTATCCATCAATAATTACAACATCAGTTGGAGCTTTTTTAATTGCACCTACGATTGTTTCAATTACAATTTCAATTGGAACTAAATTTCCTTTTGAAACATAAGAATCAATTAATTTTCCTTGCTCACTTCCACTAGCAACTTCTGCTCTAAACATATCACCTGTTGAATAATGAGTAATTGTGTCATGCTTTGCTGCGATTAATTCTGCATCTGTAGTCTTTCCTGAACCTGGTGCCCCAATAATTAAAAATAGTTTTTTCATCTAAATTTCCTTGTTAAATATTATAGTCTGTTTGTTTGAATTTGCGTATTATATCTAATAAAAACTTATATAATTGATTCCACAATTTCATATGTAACATCAATCATTTTATTAAGTTCTTCATCTGTAAAACAATATGGTGGCATAAAATAGATTGTATTGCCTAAAGGTCTAATATAAACGCCTTTACTTAAAGCTTCTTGAAAAATTTCTAAATTTATTCTTCTATTTGAATCTAACTTTTTAAGCTCAATTGCACAAACCATTCCTCTTTGTCTAACTTCAAGAACATTATCTAAAGTTTTAAATCTTTGTGTTTTTTCTCTTATTAACTTACTTTTCTTTTTGTTTTCTTCAATTACATTATCTTTTTCAAAAATATCTAATACAGCATTTGCAACTGCACAAGCAATAGTATTTCCTGTATAAGAATGTGAGTCTAAGAAAGATTTTCCTTCGTTGTAATCACAATAAAAGGCATTATAAATATCATCTGTAAACATTACAACTGAAAGTGGCATATAACCACCTGTTATTCCTTTTGATAAGCATAAAAAATCAGGAGTAATATTAGCTTGTTCTATTGCAAACATTGTTCCTGTTCGTCCAAAACCTACAGCAATTTCATCTGCAATTAAAAATACACCAAACTCGTCACAAACTGCTCTTAGTTTTGTAATATATGAAGCATCATACATAAGCATTCCACCTGCACATTGAATCAAAGGCTCAATTACTACAGAAGAAACTTTTCCCTCATTCTCTTTTAAAACTCTTCTCATATCTTCAATTGCTTCATCTTCATCATGAAGTGAAGGAGTTTTTGCATGAAGTGCTTTTATTAAAATATCATTATAAATATCTTTATACAATCCTGTATCAGAAACTGCTAATGCTCCCATAGTTTCACCATGATATGAGTTTTGTAAAGACACAAATAAAGGTCTGCTTTCACCTTTGTTTTTAAAATACTGAAAAGCCATTTTTAAAGAAATTTCTATAGCACTTGAACCATTATCAGCAAAAAATATTTTTTGTAAAAGCTCTGGTGTTAAATCAACTAATCTTTTTGCTAAAGTAATTGCTGGTTTATGAGTAAAACCTGCAAAAATAACGTGTTCTAAATCTTGTAATTGTTCATTTATTTTTTGATTTATATAATCATTACTATGTCCAAAAATATTTACCCACCATGAACTAATACAATCTAAATATACATTCTCTTCAAAGTCTTCAATATATGAAGCTTTTCCTTTTTTTATTGGTATCAAAGGAAGTTTTTCATAATCTTTCATTTGCGAACAAGGATGAAAAATGTGTTTTAAATCTTCATCCATTAATTCTTTATTTGTCATATTATTCTCCAGTTCTATCTATTTTTCTTTTTATATTTTTACTAAAAAGTTCAAAAAAAATTGTGATTTTATTTTTGTATCCTAGCACTTTTTTTATAATAGTTCGATAATTTATATTTATAAAAAAGTGCTAGGTACAACTTTTGTTTTAAATCTTTTTTTTTGCCTTTTCTAAGGCAAAATTAAACAAAAGTTTATATTTTATTTTTTTAGCTTTGCATTCCAGGAGAGCCTTGTTTCCTTCTTTGATAATATTTTTTATCAATTACTATATCTTTTTGCTTCTCTTTTCTAAGTCTATCTTTTTCTACAAAAATAGGTTTTCTTGTTTCTGGGTCTAGCTCTGTATAGTACATCACAGCAGAATATGTACTTGGAGTTGGAGTAAAGACTTGTGCTTGTTCTGGATTCATTTTAAGTTCATGAGTTGTAAATTGTTTTAAATCATGCATATCTTTTTCTTCACATCCTGGATGTGCTGCAATTAAATAATAAGTTAAAAACTGTTTTTTACCAGATTCTTTATTTAATTTATCATACATCTTTTTAAACTCAATTAAGGGTTGTTTTCCAGGTTTACCCATTAGCTTTAAAACTCTGTCCGAAGTATGCTCAGGAGCTACTTTCATCTGTCCTGAGATATGGTGATCAACTAACTCTTTTAAATACTCTTCTCCATGTTTTTTATCAGCAGGAATAAAATCATATCTAAGGCCAGAAGCTACAAAAGCTTTTTTAATACCAGGAACTTTTCTAATATCCCTTAAAAGTTTTAAATGTCTAGAATGATCAACTTTCATAACCTTACAAAGCCTGTCATAATCTACACACCTAATATCATCACAAGTACCTTTTTTAAGCTTTTTCCCACACTCATAACCATACATATTGGCAGTTGGTCCTCCAACATCTGAGATAATACCTTTAAAGTCTTTTAGTTTTGTAAACTCTTTTGCTTCTTCTAAAATATTTTTTTCACTTCTTGTTCTTATTGTTCGCCCTTGATGAACTCCAATTGCACAAAAATTACACTCTCCCCAACATCCATGATGTGTTTGAATAGAAAATTTAATAGTCTCTAAACACTTTACTTTTCCCTCTGGTTTATGATGAGGATGTAAATCTCTTTGATATGGATACATAGCAATTTCATCCATCTCTTTTTCATCTAAATAATCACAAGGTGGCGTTTGAATAGAGTATCTAGTATCAATTTTTTGGCAAAGTCCTTTTGCAGATATTGGGTCATTATTTTGATAAAAAGCATCAAAAAGATCAATATATTTTTCTTTATCTTTTAAGCATTCATCATGACTTGGAATTTGAAGATATTCTTCAACTGGTTCTTTTGAAATATAACAAATTCCTCTAACATTTTTTGGGTCTTCACCATTTGCAAGAGCTGTTGTAAACTCTCTAATTGCAATCTCACCCATTCCATAAATTAAATAATCAGCTTTTGCATCGAATAAAATTGGTTTTCTTAATTTATTTGACCAAAAATCATAATGCGTTACTCGTCTAAGGCTAGCTTCAATTCCACCTAAAACAATAGGAACTGTATTTTTATATTTTTGTCTAAGAAGATTTGTATAAACTAAAGTTGCTCTATCAGGTCGTTTATCATTTTTTCCACCAGGAGTATAATCATCAGAGTTTCTAAATTTCTTTGTTGCAGTGTAATTTGAAACCATTGAATCAATACTTCCACCACTAACTCCCCAATAAAGTTTTGGTTCGCCTAATCTTTTTATATCATCTGTTTTAATATTAGGTTGTCCTATAATTCCAACTTTAAAACCAAGTGTTTCTAAAATACGCCCAACTACAGCAACACCAATAAAAGGTGAATCTATATAAGCATCGCCACTTATTAAAATTACATCACATTGATCCCAACCAAGGGCATTCATTTCTTCTTTCGTAGTGGGTAAAAATCTACCTGCTCCGTTTATTTTACTCATAAATCTTCTTTTTATTAATCTGTTAGGCTCTTAAGTTATTGAGCTTTTTTTGTATTGTGCCTTAATCTATTTTAACTACAACTATAAAGAAAATATTAGATTTTAAGATTGTAGTTTTTCAAAAATTTGAGATTTGTCTAGTAAAGACATATAAGTTTGATTTCCAATTTTTGGAATATATATCAACTTCTACAATCTTTCCATTTATATGTCCACTTATTGATTGTCCAATAGCGTACAAGCTATTTTTTTCAATAACTATATGCTTAATATGCTCTTTTTCTGATAGATTTATAATATTTGGCACTTCTGAAATATTAAGATATCTATTCTCTTTATGATATATATTTAATCTAAATCTCTTTGCAAAATAGTCTAATTGATTATTAAATACAAAGAAGCCATAAACTTCACTATTGTCAAGTCTTCTTTTTATATGTAAATAAACTTCATCAATTTCATTTAAAAACTTTTCATAGTTTTCTTTTAATACATGCCTATCATAATATCTTATTCTAGCAAGTTCTTCATATATATTTTTGGCTATTTCTCTTACTAATATTGGATCAAACCAAATATAAGGATTTTCTTTATTAGTTTTAGTTCTTAGTTTTTCTATATTTTTACTAATATCAATAACTTTTAAATCTTTATTTATAGATTTAAACTTTTCTTCTATAAGTTTTTCATCTTCTAAATTTAGTTTAAAATAATACTGATTACTAGCTAAAGATTCTACTAAGTCTTTATTTTTTAAATTAAACTTTCTTGTTCTATCAAAAACTACTTTTACATAAATATTCTTACTTGCAATTTTTTCAATAAAATATTTTTCAATTGGATGGGTAACAGTTATAGAAGTTTTTGCAAAAATGAAGAGCGGGTTTATAAGAAAAAGCAATAATATGAAAAGAATTTTATACATATTATTGCCTTTTTTAAAAATATAATTTGGTATTAAGCTTCTAAGTTTTTTCTAATTCTTAAACTTAAATCTTTTAATTGTTCAGCATCAACAGGACTTGGAGCACCTGTTAATAAACATTGAGCTTTTTGAGTTTTAGGGAAAGCAATTACATCTCTAATAGAATCAGTTCCAGCTAAAAGCATAATCATTCTATCAAGTCCCATTGCAAATCCACCATGCGATGGAGCTCCATATTGAAGGGCATTAAGTAAGAAACCAAATTTTTCATCTGCTTCTTCTTTTGAAATCCCCATTAATTCAAATACTTTTGATTGAATCTCTTCTTTATGAATTCTTATACTTCCACCACCTAGCTCCATACCATTTAATACAATATCGTATGCAATAGATTCAATAGCCTCTAAATCACTTACATCATCAAGTGATTTAGGCATTGTAAATGGATGGTGAAGTGCTTTTGTTTTACCATCTTCAATTTCAAACATAGGGAAATCAACAACCCATAAAAATTCATAAGCATCAGCAGGAATAGAGTTTGTTTGCTCTGCAAGGTAAAGTCTAAATCTTCCCATATAATCCCATACAGTTTTTTTATCACCAGCTCCAAAGAATACTACATCACCAACTTCAAGCTCTGTAACTTTTACAATTTCTTCTAAATCTGCTTCACTGAAGAATTTAGTTAAAGGACCTTTAAGACCATCTTCTTTCATTTGGAAATAACCAAGACCTTTAGCTCCAAATTTTCTAACGTAATCTTCAAAACCTTTCATTTGTCTTTTAGAGAAAATATTATCTCCGTTTGGACATTTAAGAGCTTTGATTCTATTCTTCTTTTTATCTTTTGCTATATCTGCAAAGATTTCATTTGTTGAATTAGCAAAAATATCAATTACATCAACTAATGGCATGTCAAATCTGATATCAGGTTTATCTGAACCGTATTTTTCCATTGCATCCCAGTATCTCATTCTTGGAAAAGTTGAAGGTACTGTTTTTCCACATTTTGTAAATACATCATAAATTAATTTTTCTGCAACTTTCATAATGTCTTCTTGATTACAAAAAGACATTTCAACATCTATTTGAGTAAATTCAGGTTGTCTATCAGCTCTTAAATCTTCATCTCTAAAACATTTAGCAATTTGAAAATATTTATCAAAACCAGCAACCATTAATAATTGTTTAAAAAGCTGTGGAGATTGTGGAAGCGCATAAAACTCTCCACCATGAACTCTTGATGGCACTAAATAATCTCTAGCTCCCTCAGGAGTTGATTTAGTTAAAATTGGAGTTTCAACATCTAAAAATCCTAATTCATCTAATGTATTTCTAACTTGAATAGCAGCTTTAGATCTTAATTGAAAAATATCAAACATTTTTGTAGATCTTAGTTCTAAAAATCTATTTCTTAATTTAATTTCATCATTTACTTTTTCATCATTTAAATCAAAAGGCATTGGCTTAGATTTATTTTCAATAACAAGTTTTTCTAAAATAATTTCAATTTTTCCAGTTACTAAATTTGGATTTTCTAATCCTTCTCCTCTAGCTCTTACTTTTCCACTTGCAATTAAAACAAATTCATCTCTAACTGTTTCTGCAACTTCTAAAGCTTCTTTACAATCAGCTGGATCTGCTACAAGTTGAACTAATCCACCTTTATCTCTTAAATCTATAAATATAATTCCACCGTGATCTCGTCTACTATTTACCCAACCTGCAACAGTAACTGTTTCACCAATGTTATTTTCGTTTATTTCTGTACAATAATGCGTTCTCAAATTTGACTCCGTCTTTTATTCTTTTTTATTTACTAATATTCGCGATTATATCTAAATATTACTTATTCTTCAATCTGTTAATACTTTTTGGAAACCGTAAAAAGTACTTCTATATAGTGTTTGTTTATAATTAACTTGATTATCAACTAAATCTATTTTTATAAATCTAGGTTCCATACTATTGCTATTATCATTGATTAAATAATCAATTCCAATTAAAGAAGAATAATCAACCCAGTTGTAAGTAATATCTGAGCCTAATAGTTTTGCATAATCTTCAATATAATTATCAACCTCCGAAATTGAACTTACCACATAAAAATTCTCTCTATCTCTTTCTTGTGTAAGTTTTAATAAAAGAGGATTATAGTTTAACTGTGTAGATAAAATTTTTGAAGGAGAAATTTCATAAGCTGTTAATTGTGTCATTATAATTGAAGATTTGATTATTGGAGTATTTAATAAAACAGTAGAGCCAATAATTCTTTCATCATTCATAATATATTTAAATCTATTGTTATTTCTTGCAATCTCTTTTACAATTGAAGGTCCAAAAGTATTTAAATATGAGTCTTTTAATTTATTACCTAAATAAGAGTTTATATAAAACATAGAGTTTTTATCACTTGCTATAGTTTGAAGTAATTCAATCTGTTTTTGATATGAAATTCCACCAAAAATAAAATTATCATTATCAGTATTTATTTCTTCTTTATTTATTAAAGGAAAATATATTTTAAGATTTTCAGATCCTTCTACTGAATTTAAAAGATTAAAACCATTTTTAGTAAAAAGTGCAATTACTTTTGTATAAGCTTTATCCTTTAAACTATTTAATTGAGTAAGAATAGATTCTAAACTTTCATCTTTTGTATCAAAGGTTTCAACTTGAAATTTTTTATTATTAAACAATAAATATGCACTAATAGTACTAATTGTAGATTTTGCATATTTCCCAACTACTTTAGAAGGATAAATAACCGCAATCCTATTTAATGAAGTATTTTCCAAAAGGAAATCCTCCGATTCAATATCTAAAGGTTCAATTAAAACTTGTTCTTTAAGAACTTCTGTTTGTTTTTCATCTATTGTAGATGGTTTGGAAACAACAATAGGCTTTTGTGCACAGGCTACAAATAGAAAAAATGAGCATAAAATAAGTATAAAATTTTTCAATTTAACTCCAAAATAGATTTAATTTTTAGCATATCATAATATGCTTCTTTTTTTGATGATGGATTACGTAAAAGATAAGAAACACTATGTGTTGGAACCAATTTATAGTTTTTAAAACTCATAATTTGACCTCTTACTTGATTTAAAGAACTTGTATCATTACATAAAAATTGATATGCTTTTTCTCCAAAAGTAACAATTAATTTTGGATTAATCAAATCTATTTGTTTATGCAAATAAGTGCTACAAGAGTTATAAGAAGAGGCATCCATTCCATTAGAACTTTTACACTTAACTAAAGTCGTAATATAAACATCTTCTTTTTTTAAAGGCAATACATTCTCTATCATTTTAGATAATTGTTCTCCTGTTTTTCCAACAAAAAAACTTTTTAATTCATCCTCAGTAGAAGTTGGTTCATCAAATATCAACATTAAAGATGCATTTAAATTACCCTCTCCAAAAAGAATATTTTTTCTTGTTTTAGATAATTCACATAAATAACAGTTCTCAACTAAATTTTTTAGTTCATACATATTATTTGGTAACATACTACTATTTACTTCTTGATTAGAAAGTTTTAACATTCCATGATAATCATAACCAATAGATTTTAAGAAATTTAATTGGTATAAAACTTTTTCTTTAACTGCTTTTGTCATGCAAAAGTTTACAAAAAATCTACTTTTAAGCTTATTTGTTCCATTATTACATACAAAAATTAATATAAAATTGACTTTTGTATGTATTATTTGTACAATGTGTTATCTTTTAGGAAATAAAATGTCAATACCAAGCTTAAGAAAATTAGAATCAGATTTAGAAGTGAATAAAACAACACTACAGAATTGGAAAAAAAATAGACCAAAATTGTATGAGTTTATAATTGAATCATATAAAAATAAAGAATTAGTAAAAAAACATTTGGATTTTATGTTAGAACAGAAAAAAACTATTGAAGAAGAGATTGATTTAATAAAAAATAGAGTATAAAAAAGAGATACCTTAGACTAAGGTATCTCTAAATAATTACTTATATCTATGAGTAATTCTACCCTTATCTAAAGAATAAGGTGTAATTTCAACTTTTACCTTATCGCCTGGTAAAATTTTGATATAGTGCATTCTCATTTTTCCTGAGATATGGCATAAAACCATATGACCATTATCTAACTCTACTTTAAACATTGCATTTGGTAGAGCTTCTGTCACTTTACCATCAATTACTATAACATCATCTTTTGCCACTTTTTCTCCTAAGTTTACTCTTCTACTTGACTTAAAATTACTGCTTTACCATCGATAACAGCAACTGTATGCTCATAATGACTACCTCGTAATTTATCTTCTGAAACAACATCCCATTTATTATCTAAAATAACAGGTTCTCGCATCTTTTGACAAATCATTGGCTCTAAACAAAATACCATACCATTTTTAATTTTTGGTCCAGACTTTACATTTGGTGCATCAACATAATTTGGAATTTCTGGTTCATCGTGTGGCTTTTTACCAATACCATGTCCACAAAATCTTATTAAAGGTTGATAACCACGTGCAACGATGAAATTTTCAATCTCTTTTGAAAGTTCTTTAAATCTCATACCTTCTTCTATAATGTCAATGGCATGATATAAAGCATCTTTTGAACAAGCGATTAATTCTTCATCTTCTTTTGATATTTTTCCTATAGGCATAGTAATAGCTGCATCACCATACCATCCATCAATTTCAGATCCAATATCAATACCTAAAATGTCGCCTTCTTTTAATACAGTATCATCAGGAATACCATGAATAATAACTTCATTTAAAGAAGTACAAACAGCACCAGGGAAACCATATAAACCTTTAAAAGATGGACGTGCGCCTAAGTTTCTTAAGAATTTTTCTCCCATTGTATCAACTTCTTTTAAAGTCATACCAGCTTTTACATTTTGATTTAAATATTGTAAAGTCTTCGCAACTGCCAAAGAGGCAGTTCGAAGTTTTGAAATTTCATTAGGTTTTCTTAAAGGAATAGCCATAATCTATAGTCCTACGGCACTAAGAGTATCATATTTATTCATATATTGTTGTGCTTCTATTTTTCTCATAGTATCAATAGCAACTTGAACAACAATAAGTACAGCAACACCACCAAAATAGAATGGAACGCCCATTGCTTTTACTAAAAGCCATGGAACTGTTGAAATAGCTCCTAAATAAATAGCTCCCCAGAAAGTTAATCTACTTGCAGTTTCATTTAAAAATTCTGCTGTAGAAGCTCCGGGTCTAACACCTGGAATAAACCCACCTTGTTTTTTTAAGTTTTCAGAAATATCTTTTGCGTTAAATGTAATTGAAGCATAAAAGAATGCAAAGAAAACTACAAATAAGAACATAAATACATTAAATGTATAAGATTGAGGACTTAAAAAATCTGCTACAACTAAAAGGTATTCATTAGTAGAACCTTGTAATATTGTCGCAGGGAACATTAGAATAGCTGAGGCAAAAATTGCTGGAATTACACCCGCAAGGTTTACTTTAATTGGAATATAGTTCATTACTCTTTTGCTTTGATTTTGCATCATAACTTTTCTTGAGTAAGAAACAGGTACTCTTCTTTCACCTAGTTCTACATAAATAATTGCTCCTACAGTTGCTAGAATAATAACTAAAATAGCGATTACTGTTAAGAAATTCATTTGTCCGTTATTAACTAAGTCAATAGTTCCACCAATTGCACTTGGAATTGCAGAAACAATACCAGCAAAGATAATTAATGAAATACCATTACCTATACCTTTTTGTGTGATTTGTTCACCAATCCACATAAGAAGCATAGTTCCAGTTAACATAGAAATTGATGATACAGCTACAAATGTATCCATATCAATTGAAATAGCACTTTGCCCTGATTGACCAGTTAATGAATTAAGACCCATTGAAACACCAATAGATTGAATTAATGTAATTACAATAGTAGTATATCTGATGATCTGCATATATTTTTGCATTCCATCTCTTTCTTTTTTCATTTTACCAAGTGCGGGGAAAGTTGCGGCTAAAAGCTCCATTATAATTGAAGCTGTAATGTAAGGCATAATACCTAAAGAGATAATTGACAATCTTTCAATTGCATTACCACTAAACATATTAACAAGACCTAATGCATTGTTTGCATTTGAATCGAAGAATTCTTTAACTACGTCAATATTAACACCAGGTACTGGCACATAAGCCAGTAACCGGTACATTAATATAAAACCTAATGTAATAAGAATCTTATTTATCAGATCTTTACTCATAATTAGTTTCCAGTAGTTGTAACGTTTTCGTCTTTAATTTTAGAAGCTAAATCTTTAGCAGCTGTTCCAATTAATTTAACTTTTGTAACACTTCTAGAAAGTTTGTAAACAGCTTTGATTGAATCAAGTGTAATTTCTTCAAGTGCTGCCACTTGTTTAATTTTATCAACATTGATTGAATAAGGTTTTGCTACTCTTGAAAAGAATCCAATTTTAGGAACTCTTTTTTGAAGTGGTTGTTGACCACCTTCAAAATGTCTCTTAATTTTGTATCCAGATCTAGATTTTTGACCTTTTTGACCTCGTGTAGATGTCTTACCCATTCCTGAACCTTGACCTCTACCTACTCTTTTAACATTTTTTGTACTACCAGCTGCTGGTTGTAAGTTATCTAATACCATAAAATTACCCTTTAATTCTTGCTAAAGCTTCAACTGTAGCTTGCACAAGGTTATTTGGATTATTTGAACCTAAAGATTTTGCAATAATATCTTTAAGTCCTGCTAATTCAAGTACTGGTCTTGCCGCACCACCTGCGATAAGTCCTGTACCTTCAGATGCTGGCTTTAATAATATTTTACTTGCATTATATTTGTGCTCAATATCGTGATTAATTGTTGTACCATGAATATTAACTTTTATTAATGATTTGAATGCATCATCTAAAGCTTTCTTAATTGCATCAGGAACTTCTTTTGCTTTTCCTGTACCAAATCCAACTGTACCGTTTTTATCACCAACAACAACTAAAGCTGTAAATCTGAATCTTCTACCACCCTTTACAACTTTTGTTACTCTTCCGATTTTAACGATTGCTTCTTGAAAATCTTCTCTATTTACT
>Ga0193962_1000070_pt1 | contig 46666 bp, 57 predicted proteins | sample FB_5_MG_FD_140335 | JGI IMG/M metagenome (GOLD analysis project Ga0193962, IMG submission 140335) | Microbial mat bacterial communities from the Broadkill River, Lewes, Delaware, United States - FB_5_MG | ecosystem: Environmental > Aquatic > Freshwater > River > Microbial mats | place: USA... | reverse complement strand
TCTCTCTCGAAATCCCTTCACTGCCAAGTAACATACGCACATCAAATAAGTCACGAGGATGTTGGCGGTCCATTGCAGCACACAATTTCCCACCATACAGATCGGGAAGACTGACTACCTGAACCTCAGCATAACCAAACTCGTCTTCAACAGACTCTTGAACTGGCATTATCTCTGCACTATGCAATGTACCTCTGGCGACGGGCGAGACTTCAATTTTGATTGTCGCAACTGGACTTGATACAACTATTCTCAGTTCATCAACTTTATTATCCTGAAATGCCGCTCGGATATCTGGTTGAGTATTGATTCTGTCTTTAATGCGCTGCAATGCAGCCCTGACATTAATCAAAGCCTCATCTCTTGGTTCAAGTGGCAGATAAGCAAGATCAATATCTACAGATAACCGAGGAAAATCTCTCACAAATAAATTAATGGCGGTGCCACCTTTAAGTGCAAAAACCGTCTCTGTTGCTACCACAGGCAGCATTCTTATGAGCAAGGAAACCTGTTTGTAGTATGGGCTATCCTTATCCATTATGTTGTTCACCTTTTTTGACGCTTAATATCTCTGGCACTGTGATTTGATATCGCTCGTCAAAACGTCCTTTTTCAACAACCTGCCGCTTTCCTGCACCCAATTTAATTCTTGTTTCATCTACGCGATTGACCCACTGGTGGTCGTAGTATCGACCCAGAAATAGAAATATTCGATTTGCCTGAACAGAGCTGCTTCGTTCAAGAATATCTTGTACTTTTCTAGGGCTAAGATTGACTAAACCCTGAAATAATTCTGCGACATGCTCAAATGAAATCAGCTTTCCAATCGCGTCTACCACTTCATAGGCCGCAAGTTCTGCACAGCTGACAGTTAGTTCTTTCTCTTTAACCGTGATTCTTTTCAAATCTTTCTCGGGATTCAATTCAAGTTTATGGTTTCCACAGTAAAACCAATTCTGATAAGGGAAATCACGAAACCATTTTGGTAAGGACGACTTGTTTTTAACGCAAATCCAAACTTGCTCTTTGTTCAGCTGTAAATAGTGACTCAGTCCCTGGTGAGTTAAGCTGCTCAATCCAGCCAAATGAACTGAAACTCCCAATTGCACATCCAATGCTTGAATGGCATCAACCCAAGTTGGCTTTATATCGCCCTGCGCATTTGGACGATAGTACACACCAGAACTAAGCTTCTTCAGCCAACCATTCTGCGCGTACTTTTGAGCCAACGAGTAGCTCACGCCGTTTTCAGTCAGCCATTGCTGAAGTACTAGCGCACCAGGAGAAGTATGAGCAACAAGCCAGTTTATCTTAGATGACATTTTAACACCAAAAGTATGAATATCACGAACAGCATAAACCATGCGGTTTATTATGACAGGGATTTTAACACTTTAGGTGTTAATATACCAAATACTGTAAACCAAGTTTGCTAATGTGGCGTTGTTGAAATGAAAAGGTCTACACAACATCACCAATAACCCGATGTTGTGTAGACCTAAGTTTGATTGCTTTAAGTGAACTGCCTACTATGGCTCACATTCAGGTGCCCAGTAAAACGGCGCTGATTGCTGGAACAGTTGTGCCAATGACTTCTTGAGTGCTGGCAACTTATTTAAGTTCGCCATGAGCATCTCCATAGTCGAAAGTGTAGGCGGTTAGATAGATGAAAAAAACTGTATACTATCTAACCTACACCTAGAATGTAGATGGCGTAGAACGACACTAGAACTTTACGTACATAACTAATTGATTTTGACAAACTGAAGGCATAAAAAAAGACGCTCTCAGACGTCTTTTTTTAGAATATGGCGGTGAGGGAGGGATTCGAATGCTCCCATATTGAGAAAAACAAGACCAGCTCTTAATAAAATCAACAACTTAACCTATCACAACCGGCACATATAACCAAATATCTGTCCTAGAACTGTCCTAGCCATCTATTTAATGTGTATACGCGCGGGCGTAAGCGTGCCCGAAATCGACAAGATAAAAATATTTTTTTGACCTCCGGAAACTAGTAAATAGTGTAACTAGCTCTTAAAACAACTGTAACTATATGATATATAAAGATTAATTAAGAAAACAGAAAGTAATATATTTAGTAATCAACAAGTAATCATATTACTAAAAATCATGTAATCACTATATTTTATTTATGCCTTACAAAACAACAACTTATAAAACCATTACTTTTATGGTTACTTAATATTACTTTTCTTTGTAATAAACATTCCATTTAAAAACAATAACTTAAACACCATAAAAAGGGCGGTTACACTATTTACTAGTTTCCGGTGACCAAGATAAATAAAGTGGATAAGGCAAAAAACTGTTAAGCCGCGTATAAGACTTTTAAAACTACCTTAGGTGCATGATTTCGAAAGTTTATGCTAATGCACTTCCTGCTCCTGAACGCCCCGTGTGGCCTATACCTCCGCGTTCCTGCGTCTGCATAACAACACTACCGAAAAAAGAGACCGCGGGCGTGGGGGGACGGCGCTGCGCTGAGGGGTTGGTGGGAATGTGGTTTGATTATAGTGATGGTTGATTCAGCGCGGTTTGGTGTATTCAATTCAGCGTGCCGCGCTGTTGGGTATTACTCAAAGGATTGAAACATCCAGCAACGGACTGACTTTGCGCTATGCGGGCTATTTATGACTCGATTCGATTCTATGTACTGGGGGTTTTGGCTAAGTCTTAACGAGTTAGGAAGAGCAAATCCAATAGGGAGTTTTAGTAAACCTTCGTTAACCATCACTCGTATATCGCTTATGTTCAGGGCTATTAGATCAGGTTTATTAGCATGGTTTATTTCTGGGTTGGTTTTGATTAACTCTTTGAAATTATTCCAGAATTCTTTTACATGATTCGGCTGCTTCTGTTTAGTGATACGCTGGGTTGCTAAATCTACATGATCTTTATCAACCATACTTTCGAATACAGTGTTATTGAGCTTTGCAAGGTCTAACCCGTAGGCATCGCGCACAAAACGGTTAGCATTGATATTGGCTGTCATACGATCATATCCGGAGATCATATTAAAGCGGTGCATGGCTGCATACTCCCGCACGTAGGGGTTAAGCGATCCTTCTTCGTGGCCTATAAAGTCGGCCTTTGAGAAGCCGCTTTCTGAATTATATTCAATATGTTGCTGGCGGTTTGTCCAGTGGTGCCACAGTACATCATCGCATTCGTTTTGGTAGTCGATGACGGTTTGGCGGATTTCAGGTTTTACCCTGTTTGGGTCGATGCTCATCAACCAGCCGGGTAGTTTTTTGAGTGATAAGCAAATAGATTCCTGTTCGCCGCCTACTGAAGGTATCATCATCATGATGATACCTTTGGCCCACCTCCCCGCATTATCTGTAAGTTTTCTATGCTGTGGTTGCCATGTTAACCCCATTCCCTCAACCACTGGCTTCATCGGTACATAGGGTTCCTGATGATCTTCGGCTAAGAAGAGTGTTGCACCTTTAAAAGCGACGGGCATTAATTCTGCATTCATGTTTATCCCCTTATTTATTACTTGCTGCGTGGTCATCATGACCATGCAGGTGTCATTGTCATGATGAAAATAACTGGTTACTCCTCGCTGTGATCGCCCACACAGACACAGCAGTCATCGACAAAGCGTATTTCACCCGTTGCCAACAATGCATCGGTTAGTTTTTGCGCATTGCTTAGGCTTATGCTTCCAAGACCTCTTGTTGATTCAAATCGATTGATAGTAGCAGTACCGATCCCTGCCTTATCTGCCAGCTGCTTTACTGACCAGCCAAGATATGCTCTTGCCATTTTTACTTGTGCTCCAGTTGCAACCACTGCGTGCCTCCCTATTTAAGTGCATTGAGTGATTCAATATACATTATTTTGATTAAAATTCAATTAATATGATTAATTATTGACATTAAAAAAGGAAAGGATAAGAATACAGAGGCTTAAAAACAAAACGGCCCCGAACAGTGCGGGAACACTGAACGAGGCCTAACCATCAACGAACTAAAACGGAGTTCATTATGGCTATGCGCAGTTTACCACGCTGTAGGGCGGGTTTCGATCTGGCATCCATAGTGGCTTATGGAGAAAGATATGAAAGTGGTAGTTGAAACGAATGATTTTAAAGATCTACGTGTTTTTGGTCCTGGATCTATGAGTATATTTTCCAGCTCGCTTGTACAGGCCATGAAGAGTATTAGAAACTTACGCGTGCAGCTAGAGCAGGGAGAGCCTATAACAGATGATGATCTTCAAGATGTTTACATGACTATCGAACGATTTGGAGTGGTTTCTCGTGATGTAGATTGTGCCGATAACGTGCTGATTGTTTATGGCAACCCACAGTTTGAAGAATCGACTTATGAGGTCCTTCGCAAGGAGCTTACAAAAAAAGTACGTCATCAACCTTGCAAGATTAGAGGGTAACACGATGTATTCATTCATTAACGATCGCATTATTCAGCAACATGGGGTTATTCATATAGCCGAAGTCAAAGCGTTTACGCGTATTAAACAGGATTTAGCGTTGTTAGCAGAAATTAAACAAGATCCAGATTTACAGGCGCTGTTGTCGCGTTATTCGCAGGCGTTAAATAAAGTTGAGTTTGGTAAGCAGTTTTTTATGCGGCATGGCCAGCAAGAAGAGATACAGCTGGATTTTCCCTTCCTGCAAGCCAGTTGATAATAGCCCCTCGCGGGGCTTTTTTTATGCGGGTTTATTTATATTAAATAACAAACACGCCTCCTCCTGTTTTGTGTGTGTTTGGCCAACCTTTTATTCCTAATTGATTCATTCGTCTTATCGCCTCAGCCTTGCAGCCATGACAGTGTTCTCCTTCATTCCAGATTGCACGAACTGCCCGATCATCAATGATCAGGTGGCAATCAAAGTCTTTAATGTTGGTGATAGAGCACGCGCCTAGTCCATGTCTGTTTAGCCAACTTTTAATCGCTGGCAGCTGATTTGTATCTGTAGCCCGTGCTGTAAAAATACGAACATCAATTCCTGATGAAAGCATGGCTTTAACCATTTCCAGCATGGACGGTATCGGTTCCCCAATTGTTTTTCCCATGCGCCAGTGGTATTCGGCCAGCGTTCCATCCAGATCAACACCAATCCATTTACTCATGCTACATCCCCCCCGATCACATACTTATCAAACCGCACAACCTCGTCACCGAACCAGTCGTTTAGTTCTTTAAATCGGCTCTGCAGCGGATCCAGTTCATTACGTGCAAATACCTCGGCGGCGGTTTTGGTATCGCCGAATCCGCTGGTGTTGGTGGGGATGATACCCATCAGCTGGGGCGGTACGCGGTGGGCAGCGAGTAGATCGTCGCGCGTTACTGATTTGATATTAAACATTTCGTCTTTTGCGGCCACTTCGCTTATTGGTATGATTTGAATGCCGTCTTTTTTGCCGTTGGGTGCATGCACAAATAGGTTGCGAAAGTTACCCGGCCCTTTGCTATCTTTTAATGCCTGACGAACCGAATCGATATCATCCTGGCTTTGGGCGGTATCGCTCAAGTACAAAATAAAACCGGCATGGCTACCATTTTCATAGTATTTACGGCGGAACAGCGTAGCGGCTTCATTTAACCATGCGCTGTTCAGCGAACTTAAATACTCCGGCAGTCCGTACACCTCCTGATTTATATCAGGCTCCATTAAATGGAATACTGAACCCGGTTTAAATTCGTGCTCGTTTTGCCAGCTTTTAACAAACCAATAGTTATCAAGATCAGCCCCGCGGCGGGTGTATTTAGCCAACGCGTGCTGCATAGGCATTTTCTGATTGAGTATGCTGGTGCGGTCTTCTATGTAGCTATTACCAAATACCAGATAATCTAAAACAAATTTTCGGAACGTCTGCCGGCTTAACAGTTTATGTGGGACAAACGAGCTGGTGATCACGTTCGCTTTAAAATAGATAGGGCTGCTGTGATGCGGTGCGCTTCTAAACGAACGGCTCAAGCCCTCCCAACTGATCGGCGGGTCGTACCATTTATCCATCTGCACACACTCCAGATATTCCATGATCTGGCGGCGGTCAAGCACCGGCGTAGGTTCCCCAAACGTAAATGCTTCGATACGATCCGTTGCGGCTTGGTCCACAGTTGCTAATTCAGTGTTCATTTAAAATATCTCCATCGAACCGCCGCCGGATCCGGACGTGCCACCGTCGAGCGGTTCTTTATCAAGTGCGTGCATAGTTGCCCAGGCTAAATCGGCATGCCCGACCGCCCCGCTGCGTCCAGCAATAAAAGTCATTTGCCGGCCGCTGCCAGTTGTGGTTTTACGAATACTCATAAAACTCTGTGCGATATCAGTCGCGCCGGCATCAAATTCCAACCGGCCTTTGCTAATAATGTTGTAGGTCTTCATCACCAGCTGGCTTTTTACTTCTGGCGTGTATTGGTATTGCACAGCAGCTGGGTAAAACTTTCGAACCAGTTGGTATACAGCCGAGCCAATGCCCGTGGTATCGATTCCAATGTGGCCCACCGTATAGCGCTGGGTAATTTTGCGGATCAATTCCGCCTGCGCTTCATAATCCAACCCGCGTATCTGGTGTTTTTCTAAAATACGGTGTTTGTTTTTAGGGCCATTGGCCGGTAGCACCACCACTAAGCCCGCATTGTCGCCATTCTCAGTTTCACCGTTGGGGTCGTACCCTACCCAAACCGTGCGTTGCCCAACCGGGCGCATCGCAAACGGCTTGTAAAAATCACCCCATACTTCCCAGCTATCAACCATGCAACTTTGCAGCATGTTCAACCCGAAAATGCTCTGCTGATCGTCTACAAACTCACACATCAACAGATTTCGGTATTCATCCTCGCTGTATTCCAATCTCAACTGATTTAAGTCGAACAGATCACAGCCCTGCGCCAGCGCATCTTCAACCGTCACGATCTGCCGCCACTGGCCATCCTCACACAATCGCCCACCGGCTAGTGATGAATGACTGATATCAAGATCAATTCGATCGGCTTTTTTCTTCCCACGATTAAACAGATGGCCCGCCCAATACGGGTAGGCTTCATGGCTCAGAGCCGATGGCGTACTAAAATACGTTTGGCGCCATTTTTTGTGCATCGCCATACCGCTCGCCACTTTGCGAAGCTCCTGGAACTTGTGCGTCCAAAAATATTCGTCAAAGTACAGATTGCCGTGGTAACTCTGTGCCGTGCGTGCATTGGTGCCCAAGAAATACAGCGTTGCTTGGTTCGGCAACACAATCGGATCGCCCGTCAACTCAACCTCGGCTGCATCCTGGGCATAGCTCAAAATGTACTGCTTAAACACATGCGCCTGCGCCTTGGATGCACTCAAAAAAATCTGATTACGGCCTGTTTCCACCGCATCCAAAAACGCCTCACGCGCAAAATAATAGGTCGCACCGATCTGGCGGCTTTTCAGCAAATTGCGGATCCGATGCAGCACGCCCGCTCGGTACCAGTCTTTTTGGTACCCGAACAGCTCATCCATAAACCGTTCGCGGAATTTCTCGGCCTGCTCATCGCTGTAATCGTTTTTAACCGGCTTACGTTTTGGCCCCGCGTTACGGTTCGCAACCTTCGGATTTAAATCTCCCTCATGGCCGCCCGGCCTCTCGTAACGTCGCACGCGCGCAAAACGCTCCATTTGCCGCCCCAACAAATCGATCTCTTTAAAATCCTTTCCCTCTTTCGGATCCTTCAAAATCAACTGGGTTAACCGTGCCTCCAATACATACTCTGCACGTTCAATCGGTGCAGCATCGTCCCACTTATCTCTGCGTTTCCAGCTGTCGATCGTCGCGCGTTTTTCACCTAACAGCTCTGCAATCCGAGCAATACGAAACCCTTGCCAATATAAAAACTTGGCTTGTCGTCGCGTATCGAGATCAGCGGGCTGCTCGTCCACTTGATCGTCAAGTGGCTCGTCATGTAGTTCAGTGATTGCATTCATGCGGCCAGATTAGCCGTGTATTCCCTCCTTTTATGTAGATGTCACATGTAACGCGCGCACTTACACCGGCACCGCGTTGCGACTAACCCTCCCAGCGTCAACTATGAGCATCACAGAAACGAACACACAGATGAACAACCGGCAAACCAGCCGCCAGAGCAACAGAGGACAGACGGAATGAAGCTCAAGTCAAAACCCTTCCGGATCGCCGTGGCCGGTGCCACAACCGATGGCCGAACCATTACACCTGAATGGATCGAACAGATGGCGGCAACCTACAGCCCGGAAAAATACACCGCCCGCATCAACTGCGAGCACTTGCGCGGCATCATGCCCGAATCAGTATTTGGCTCATTTGGTGACGTAGTCGCCCTAACAAAAGGCGAAGTCGAGATCGATGGCGAGCAAAAAGCAGCCCTATTTGCACAGCTCGCCCCAACACCAGAATTAGTCGCACTCAACAAAAAACGCCAAAAAGTATTCACTTCCATGGAAGTCGACCCCGACTTTGCAGGATCTGGCCAAGCGTATTTGGTGGGGTTAGCGGTAACGGATTCACCCGCGTCCCTGGGTACCGAAATGTTGGAATTTGCAGCCAAAGCCACGGTTAACCCACTGACCGAGCGCAAGCAAAAAGCCGAAAACTTGTTCTCGGCATCGGTTGAAGCCCAGTTGGAGTTTACCGACGAAACACCGCTCATGGATAAGTTAAAAGACATGTTCAAGAAACAGGACAAAAAAGTGGACCAAAGCCAGCAGGATTACACGCAAGCCGTCGAGCTGCTCGGTACCGAAATGGTTGCCATCAATGACCGCATTGATGCGTTAGATAACAGCGATAACACAGATTCCGAGCAATACACCGCGCTATTAGCTGAAGTGGAAGGCTTTAAAAAACAAGTATCCGATTTAACCGCCACGCTGAGTACCATGCCTAATTTTAAAAAACGCCCTCCGGCTGCCGGTGGGGATAACGTCGTGCTAACGGACTGCTAACCCAGCCCGCACAACGAGAACACAACCGGATCAGATAAACGGAGCTCCACCATGAGAAACGAAACACGCAAACTATTTAACGCCTACGCGCAGCAGATCGCACAGCTGAACGGCGTAGACGATGCAACGGTTAAATTTGCCGTCGCGCCTACAGTACAACAAACGCTCGAAACCAAAATGCAGGAATCCAGCGAGTTTTTAAACAAAATCAACATCATTGGCGTAACAGAACAGCAAGGACAAAAGCTGGGCCTAGGGGTGGGCGGCCCTATCGCCAGCAACACCGATACTACGGCCGGTGATCGTCAAACAAAAGACCCATTAACACTGGATAGCAACGATTACTACTGCCGCCAAAACAACAGCGACACACACATTCGTTACGCAACAATTGATATGTGGGCCAAGTTCCCCGACTTCCAAGCGCGACTACGTAACGCGATTATCCGTCGCCAAGCACTGGACCGCATCACGATTGCATTTAATGGTACCAGTTACGCGGTTGATTCAGATATTGGTGCTAATCCACTGTTACAAGATGTGAATATCGGTTGGTTAGAGCGCTACCGCCAAGATTCACCTGCGCGCGTATTATCTGAGGTCGTTGCATCCAGCAATAAAGTAGAAATTGGTGCCGGTAAAGACTACGAAAACCTAGATGCACTTGTCATGGATGCCGTCAGCAACTTAATTGAGCCGTGGTACCAAGAAGATACATCATTGGTTGCCATCATGGGCCGTGACCTACTGCACGATAAATATTTCCCATTGGTTAACCAAGCGCAACCGGCTAGCGAAATGATGGCCACGGATATGATCATCAGCCAAAAACGCGTGGGCGGACTGCCAGCAGTTCGTGTGCCGTTTGTCCCAGCGGGCAAAATCATGATCACTCGCCTGGACAACCTATCTATGTACTACCAAGAAGGCACGCGCCGCCGTCACATCATGGACAACCCAAAACGCGACCGCATCGAAAACTACGAATCATCCAACGACTGGTTTGGCATCGAAGACTACGGCTGTGGCTGTTTGATCGAGAACATCACACTAGCCTAAGCCTGCAGAAAACCCCGCGCTACAACAGGCGGGGCCACTCACCGATTTGAGGGACAAATCACATGTTATCACCAGCCCGCAAACACATGATGCGCATAAAAGCCGAACAAGAAGCGACCGCCGCTGCCGAGTCAGGGATTCGCCCCGACGCATCACAATACGAACTCATGCTCGCGCAGCTCTACGAGCACAAGCAGCAACTTAAAGCGATTCAAAGCATTGTGAGCAAGTGCGCTCGAAAAGAAGAACTGCTACCCGAATACCGCCCGTATATCGAAGGTGTAATCGCAGCCGATTCAGGCGCGGCCGATGATGTATTCATGACCACCATGTTGTGGACCATCGATGCGGGCCACTACGGCCAAGCGCTAGAAATGGCAACCTACGCTATTCGCCACGGCTTAACCATGCCCGACCAGTTCCAGCGCAGCACCGCTTGCGTGATAGCCGAAGAAATCGCAGATGCCGCGCTAAAAAGCTCGCTACCACTGGCCACACTGCTGGCAACCGAGCAGCTCACCGCTGCACAAGACATGCCCGACCAGGTACGCGCAAAACTACACAAAGCACTGGGTTTAGACGAAGCACTGCAAGCTCAGCAACCAGAAACAGCGCTCAATCACCTACGCACGGCACTCAGTTTGGATGAGCGTGCCGGCGTCAAAAAACCGATTGAAAAACTAGAACGGCAATTAAAGAACCTAGCCGCCGAGTTCCCAGACTCAGCCGCTTAACCGAGCGTCCCTCGCACCTGAGCGGCTCGGTGGTTAGCTGCAGCCCCGGCAACGGAATCTGAACAGCAACACCACCGACCACCGCTCAACCTACGCGGGTGCTTAACAAAACGAGGTGAACTATGTCAGCGTTTATCGCCAACACACCCACACCGGTCGAGCCGGACATCACAAATTTTGAGTTTTACCCGGCGGTATCCGTTACTCGCTTTCGTGAGGCCGTTCGCTTAAACGACAGCATCACCCCGTCGCGTGCAAAACACGCCCTCACTAACGCCATTATCGAAGTCAACAGCGATCTAGCCTTGTGGGCACGTACTCAAAGAGAAAAAGGGTATCCCACGCTTAATGGTGTACCCGCTGAAGAAGTGGGCGGTACCAGTATCAACCTAGGGCTATACGAGCGCGCTGTTTTTAACTACGCCAAAGCTGACTTAACCGAGCAATATCGTGACTACGACAGCACCCTAACCGGCAGTCAACGTGCGGACGAGCTCGACGAAACCGTGGGCCATTATCGCCGCAACGCGTTAATCGCTATCCGCGCCATTATTGGTGCCCAACGCACCACGGTTGAGTTGATCTAATGGCCACCCAGCACCGAAGCCAACAGGGCGACACGGTCGATTTAATTTGCCAACGCCATTATGGCCGCACCGCCATCGTGACCGAGGCGGTCTACAACGCCAATGCTGGGCTATGCGAACTTGGCCCCTATTTACCGTTGGGCACGCTTATCACACTGCCCAGCATTGAACTCACCACCACACCCGCGCAAACGCGCGTCAGTCTTTGGGATTAAAACAATGGCCGAACCGAGCACCACCGTAGTCGCCGTCGCCGCCACCGCCACCGTGGGCACCGCCAGCTTATTGCTGGATGTAGATGCCAACGCGTTAATTGGTGCGTTTGCGGGTGCAACATTATTCGTCTTATCAGCACGCGAGGTCAGCATCTGGATGCGTCTGCTGTACTTAATCATCAGCCTAGCCGTGGGTTACATGCTAGCCCCAGAAATCACCAGCAATACTTTTATACAAGAAAGCGGTGTTGCCGGATTCTTAGGCGGCCTGCTGTGCGTCACCCTCAGCCAGCCCATTCTTAAACACGCGGAAGGGCTGGACATCAGCAACTTAATTAAAGGATTCAAAAAATGAACATTGTCGATGTGCTGGTCTGTGCTGTCAGCGCCGCCACCTGCGCGCGGCTTATGTTTTACCAACGCAAGGGCAGCACCTTTAAACGCGGCATTAGTGCCGTCGCCTACGCGGTTATCGTTATTACTGGTGCACTCACCCTCGCGCTACTAACCGGCCGCATCACTGCCGCCAGCTTGCACCCTGCGGGCGTACTGCTGCTGTGTTTTATCGCGGCACTGGTTTTTTATGCCCGCGGTAACGTCGCCGCCATTATACGCACCGGCAAAACCATCTTATCGGAGGTTAAATCATGATCCTAAAAACAGGTAACACCGGTAACGATGTCGCCCTGCTGCAAGCGCGTTTGCTAAATGCAAAGTATTTAGCCGTCGATACTTACGAACACGGCACGTTTGATAACGCCACCGCCCGCGCTGTCATGGATTTACAAGCGGCGGCCAACCTCGTGATCGATGCGATTGTTGGGCCAAAAACGATGTCCGCCCTGCTTAAACGCGATACCAGCCATCTGCTCAGTGAGTCCAATTTAACCATCGCCGCTAGCGCGCTGGGTGTGGATCTAGCCACCATTGCCGCCGTGCGCCGCATCGAGAGCAAACACAGCGGTTTTGATAATGCCGGTCGCCCCAAAATATTATACGAGCGCCACGTCATGCGCCGCCGTCTGCTCGTCCACGGCATTACCAACTCGCAACTTAAATATCACGAACAAAAACACAGCAACCTAGTCAACCGCGACGCAGGCGGCTACACAGGCGGGGCTGGTGAATGGATTCGTTTAACTGAGGCCCAAAAAATACACGCAACCAGCGCGCTAGAATCGTGCAGCTGGGGCATGTTTCAGATTATGGGCTATCACTGGAAGCGCTTGGGTTACACAAGCATTACTGATTTTGTCTCGCAAATGGAAATGAGTGAAGGCCATCAGCTGGATGCGTTTGTGCGCTTTGTAAATGCCGATCCTGTATTAAAAATCGCATTGCAAAAACAGGAATGGGCCGCATTCGCCAAAGGCTACAACGGCCCCGGCTACCGCAACAACAAATACGACACCCGATTAGCCACCGCGTACACCGCCGCATTAGCCGATCAGCAGGCCACCGCATGAGCCTACGCCTGCTCGCCCCGTTTGCTCTATTACTGCTCTCCTTTGTTGGGATAAGCGTCTGGCAATACAACATCATATTGGATTTACAAACAAAAACAGGTCAGCAAACCGAGCAGCTCACCGCGTACCAAACCGCCGTTACCGCGATTGCCAAAGCCGCCAACGATCGCGTCATGGCGCAACAACATCTGCAACAGCAACAATCGGCACTAATCGCCACCATTAACCAATCAAAAAACACCATCAGGAGATTACAACGTGAAAACGACGACTATAAAAATTGGGCTGCTACTCAGTTGCCTAACGTGGTTAAGCGGCTGCGCCAGCGCCCCGCTATCACCGGTGCTGATCAATATCGACAGTACCTGTCCGCTCGTAACACCTTGCACACTCAGCCCAACAGCGCCGGAACTGAACGGGGATCTGATAACTGATCAAGAACAAATCGAGAATGATTGGGCCGCCTGCGCCGCTCAAGTAGACGCCATCTATCAATGTCAATTGCAAAACATTCAACTCAAACAACGCTCAGGAAAAACACACCATGAAAAAGCCCCAAGCGCTGCGCGCGTATCTACTCCAGAGCAACCCGCACTTAACCAGCAACCCCGACTGTCTTCAAATCTACATCAACACCGGTACCATCAGCTGCCGCCCGCAAACCAGTTTGCATTACCAATACGAATACACCCTCAATGTCATCGTGACCGATTTAAGCAGCCACCCCGACTGTATCATTGCGCCATTGCTAGCATGGGTACGCACACACCAAATCGATTTGCAGCCCACAGCCATCCAATTCGAAGCGGATATCATCAGCAACAACAAAATCGATCTGTCGATAACTCTGCCACTGTCTGAAGGTGTACTGGTCAATACCACCGATGCCACGCACTACAGCGCGATTCATATAGACGAGCCCCAGCCAGAATACCTGCTGCCGGACCCGTCACTCTTTAAAGCCTTGTATGCTGATGGATTTTTAATGACACGCGGCTATGCCGATAGCGCTAGTGATATAGAGAGCGGAAACGGATAATGGACGACCTACAATTACTCAACAACTGGGCCACCCCGCTGCTCGGCAAACTCAGCAGCGGCGAACGGGCCAGCTTAGCGCGTACCATTGCCCGAGACCTTCGCCGCAGCCAACAACAACGCATCAAAGACCAACAAAACCCCGATGGCAGCGACTTCGCGCCACGTAAATTCCAACAACAGCAGGGCCGTATTAAACGCCGCGCCATGTTTGCTAAACTGCGCACCGCCAAATATTTAAAACAACGTGCCAACGCGAACGATGTAACCGTGGGTTTTTACAGCCGCATCGCCCGCAGCGCCCGCGTTCACCAAGAAGGCCTACGCGATCGCGTGCGAAAAGGTGGCCCCGAAGTCACTTACGAACAACGCCAACTACTAGGCTTTAGCGATGCCGATAAAAATATGATCATGGACGCCTTACTCGCCCACCTCGGCAATTAACGCCCATGTAAAACGGCGGTCTACACACACGCCCACTGTGGAACCCACCCCAGCCCCTGCATTATGGCGGTATGAATACCGATTAATTAGCAGGAGCAATCCATGCCCCGTCTCTATACCAAAGAAGCCGCCATCGCCGCCGGAGTTCACGTCAGCACCGGTAAAGATCTGGTCGATGCCGTAAACGAACTACACTCGACCGTATTCACTGACTCAGGCACAACACTTGAGCACCTTCTCGCGCGCGTTGAGGCTTTAGAAAACGGCGAAGCCCCCCCTTCACTACCGGCCGCGCCGGTACTGAGTTACACAGATCTACTCTTTAATAGCGTCAGCCTGTCATGGACCGATCCCGACAGTACCGTCAATTTCGAGATATGGGACAACGGCAGCAAAATAGGCAATTCAACACTCACCAGCACTGATCTGGTATTGGTGCCAGAAACCACACACGAACTACACATCTATGCAGTGCAGGGCGCTATTAAATCCGTAGCCAGTAATGTGATTAGCATCACCGCACCGGCTGTACCTAACGTCACCCATTCAGTAGTTGGCGTGACTGACACCACAATAGACCTGTCGTTCTCTGGCCTGATTAGTAGTGCAGCGATTAACGTCACTGCAGGCGGTGTAACGACGACGATCACAGGTTCAACGTACCAGATCACAGGCCAAGCCGCTGAGTCTATCGTCAACATCTCGTATACACAGACAGTAAACGGGCAAACATCATCGAGCACAGCATTCAGTGTGACGATGGCTACTACAGCTAGTTCTGAGATTACAGCAGTGTACACAGTGTCGATGGAGGAACTAGATACATCAACAGCGACTATATCAGTCTCAGCTGACACTGTGTTTGACAGCTATGAGTACCGTATAAATAGCGGCGAAGCTGCTCCATGTACATCTCCGCTAACAATACCGCTCATAAAAGATACAGGGCACGCAGTGCAACTGCGTGGACTTGTAGACGGTACACCTGCGAACTGGTCTGATAGTCTAATTGTAATCCCTCCATCTATTGCTAACAGAAATGTAGTTGGTCTTTTCTCTGGACTGGGGCAGAAGTACTTGCTAGCTGCACAAGGAGAGGTGGTAGGTGACTTCTTTCTTGACGTATACCTTATGTCCACTGGTGGCGACACTATCATCTCCGGTTTTACTGATGTAGACAATTATTTCAGACTGTGGGTTAACAGTGATGGCTATCTAGAATACGTTCACAACGTTGCAGGGGTGCTGACCCAATGTACTGCCTCTGTTCAGCTCGTAGATCGTGTAGCTCATAAGAGCTACATATCTAGGGTAGGTGATGTACTCACCCTGAAAAGTGCAGGAAGGTCAGAAACGTTTACAGTTCCTAAAGCGAATCTACCAATTGATACACTTGCAAGTTTTAATAACGACGGAACATACGAGAAAACTTTGCTCGGTTGTATTTTGTCGCTGTCTTTAACAGACTCTACTGGCAATTTACTAGATGTAGAGCCCTCCTTCGAAAACGGAGATCTCACAGTATTAGAGAACTCAGGATCGTTAGGCAACTTGTCTACAGTAGGGATTACTGAACTCAACGTCATGCGAATGGAATACAACGTTGCAGATGGGGAGTTACAGGCGACTGATCAAACCTATTGGGGAGAGGTAAACTGGGATGTCACTGCAGCTTCCTACAATGATGTCAGATACGGTGTCTCTAACAGTGTAACAGAGTCCGGCACCGATGGTGTATTTAACCAACGGGTAGATTATGTAATTTCAGAACCGCTGACGGAAGCAATAAGGCTTGTATTGGGTACAGCGATAAGGACTGTAGCCTCTGGTGTTACTAGCGGAACCACCATAACAGACCAACCAGGTAATCGCAGATATTACTTGCAGAAAACAAATGGCGCTGCTGAAGGATTTATCGACAGTGTCACAATAACACCCAAACTTGACCTAGAAGACCCTCGGGATACTTACACTGTTATCCATGTAGGAGACTCCATTACTAACTATATGATACATCAGAACCAAGGTACTTACAGTAGTATTATAGAGGATGCTTACGGGCTTAAGGTTGATGTGGTTAACAAAGGGATCGGAGGCAATACAGTACAACAAATGGAAAGTAGACTACCTGCGTTACTAACAGAGTATCAAGGCGTGGAGCGAGTACTAGTGTTAATTATGGCGGGTGCCAACCAAGATGGTAACGGCTTCGACGCCTTCGAGACCTCACTCCGTAATTGCGTGTCGCTAGTTCACGCAGCGGGCTTTGAGTGCGGAGTTATGACTAAAACCTCCACTGTGACTTCCACCGCAGGAGACCCTGATGCAAGTTTAAACACTGAACATATCTACTCAGTTGCTCAAGAACTGACCCCAAATTGGTGGGACGCCACCACAGGGAAACCGGCGTTAGATATGTGGCCAATTCTACTAGGCGGTCAAGATCAGACTCCTAGCTTATATCGTGACAACCTCCACCCGTCTGAAGAAGGCGAACAAGCTATGGTTGAGTATGTGGCTCCAATTGTTGCCAAAAAGCTCAAAGAAATTTTTTAAGCCGAGCCGCGCAGTACGGCATAAACAGAGACCAGTTTATGTCCAGCAACCAAATAGAAGTAGAAGTAACCCAGACACACAATGAAGTACGTGTGTCTGGGTTAGGTGAAGCTAAAATCCAGATGGCTATCTATGTAGAGCTTTAGTTAATTAACAATTAAAAAAAGCCCCAAAAAATACTAAGATTAGTTAAAACATATTACATAAGGATTTGAACCATGAGCCATACAGCGAAGTACATAACAATCCTTGGATTTTGTTTCGCTACTTTTCTTATTTTCTTATTTACTGCCACTGACTGGACGCTTGGGCCTGACCAATATCAATTTTTTGACTATTCAAAGAGATGGGATGCTATTGGTAACTTCGGGTTACTTTTAATTGGTCTAAGCGCCACATTGATTTCCATAGTTGCATCAGCCTATCTAATCACAAAAATAATCAAAGAGTGAATTCACAGAGCGTGAAAACCGTTAGCCATTCCCGCCTGTAAATCCCCCCGCTACACACCCAACCGCTGTGGATTCCACGGCGGTTTTTGCATTATAGCACTATGAATACCGCTGAAATTCTACGCAGATTACAAAACATCATTCGCCTGGGCACGATTGCCGAGGTAAACAACGCTGCGCGTCTATTACGAGTGCAAAGTGGGGATTTGCTCACGAACTGGCTACCGTGGCCAGCTGAGGTGGGTAACAACTTTATCCGCTGGCGGCCGCTGGCGTTGGGTACTCAAGTGGTACTCGCGTGCGAAGGTGGCGAGGTAGAGCAAGCTGTAATCATTGGCATGCTCTATACAAATAGCCTCAACAGCCCCAGCACAAACCATGCGGTTGATATGATCCGCTTTAACGATGGCACCACTATTCAGCACGATAGCAGCAGCAGCCATACCACAGTCGATAGCGCGGGTGACGTGTCGGTGATTAGCCCTAGTTTAGTCACACTCGATTGCCCACAAACTACGGTTACTGGGCAGTTACTGGTTAAAGGCAAGCTCACCTATCAAGCGGGTATGGCCGGCAGTGGCGGCGTTAGCAGCAGCGCAACAATAAGCGGCAACGTCAACATTACCAATGGTGATGTCACGGCCGATGGTATTAGCCTAAAAAGCCATACCCACCAAGGCGATAGCGGCGGCAGTACTGGCAATGCTCGATAGCAGGAGGTAAGGCATGGCATTCGAAAACAGTTGGTTAGAAGGCGTTACCGGTTGCGTACTCGATTTCGGGGAAATTTGGGCCGATCAAGAGATTTTCGCACTCAACCCCGGCTACGCCAGCAACAACCCAGCACCGGCGCCGTTCAGTGATAACAGCTGGCTCGATACCACTGGCGGCATTGTCGATAGCGGCCATATATACGCTGAACAGGCGGTGGCCTAATGTCCGGCATGATCAACACCAGCGGCACAAAGGCCGCCACATTGGCCGATCACGTCCGCCAATCTATACATACCATTATATCCACCCCATTACGTTCACGTGTAATGCGCCGTGATTTTGGCAGCGTCATTCCCGATCTAATCGACCAGCCGCTCAACAGCACCACCCTGCTGCGGTTATATGCTGCAACCGCCGTCGCGGTGATGCGCTGGGAGCCTCGCTTTAACATATCCAGTGTGCAATTTATGGCGGCCGGAACAGGCGAACAAGCAGGCCGTGTCATTATCGAGATCAGTGGCACGCTAGTGACGGGCAGCACAACCACGCCATTCACCACCACAACCACACTGTAACAGGGGTCATCATGAGCGGATTTACAGCTATAGAACTGAATAAACTACCCGCCCCCACGGTGGTAGAACAGCTCGATTACGAAACCATCCTCAGTGAGTTAACCGCCGATTTAATCGCACGCGATAGCTCGTTGGCCGATGTATTAAGCTTAGAAACCGAGCCTCTGACCATCTTGCTGCAGGTGTTCGCGTATCGGGAGTTAATTTTGCGACAGCGCATCAACGAGGCGAGTAAATCCGTCATGCTCGCATTTGCAACCGGTGCCGATCTGGACCACTTAGGCGCGTTATTTGGTGTAAGCCGTCTCTTAGTAAGCGTCGCTGATACCAATGCCATTCCGCCGATCGATGCGGTTTACGAGGCTGACAGTGACTACCGCCGTCGCATACAATTATCACTAGAAGGGTTTAGCACCGCAGGCCCTGAAGGCGCATACATTTACCACGCGCTGAGTGCCGATGCCGATGTGCTGGATGCCGGCGCAACCAGCCCCACCCCCGGCGATGTAGTGGTCACAGTGCTATCACGCACGGGCAATGGTTCTGCCAATGCGGGGTTGTTAAGTACAGTTAATACCGTTTTGAGCGCCGATGACGTGCGACCGTTAACTGATAACGTCACCGTCCAGAGCGCCACCATTATCAATTACAGCATCACTGCCACGCTGTATTTTTACAGCGGCCCGGATGCAAGCTTAGTACAAGATGCCGCGACAGCCGCCATCGAAACCTACGTCAGCGCCCAGCGGGGTATTGGGCAAGATGTCACGTTATCAGGCATTTATGCGGCGCTTCATCAACCGGGTGTGCAACGGGTAGAGCTAGCCAGCCCCTCAGGCGATATTAGTGTAAACAGCACCAGCGCCGCGTATTGCACGGCCATCAGCATCACCAACGGTGGTTATGATGAGTAACGTAAACCCAATTAACAACAGCCTGTTACCCCCCAATGCAACCGCTTTAGAACGCACAATAGAATCGGCCTCTGAACGCGCGGCCAATTTGCCCGTGCCTATGCGCACGCTCTGGAACCCCGATACCTGCCCTGCTCACCTGCTGCCATACTTAGCCTGGGCGCTGAGTATGGATAACTGGAAGCCTTACTGGAGCGAGGCTATTAAGCGACAACAGATCCGCAAAGCCATTGCTGTACAGCGAACTAAAGGCACGGCCTTTGCGGTTAAAACAGCGGTCGAGGCATTTGGGGCGAGTGTATCAGTCACGGAATGGTGGGAAAAATCACCCAAAGGCACGCCCCACACATTCGAGCTAGCCATGGTTAGCGGTGGGGAGGCAGCCGGTAATGCCGCACTTCAACAAGACATTGTTAATGAAATCAACCGCGTTAAACCCGTGCGCGCCCACTTTGTACTTAATGCAGGGCTATCCGCTACCGGATCCATGGCGCTATTTGGCGCAGCACGTCCCGTGGTTTACCGCCGTTTACACACGACCGAAGGTTAGGAGCACACCAAAATGACACTCATCGTTACCATTACCGACGCTGGCCGTGCCGAGGTTATCAACGCACAAAACACTGGTACCGGCCCTGTCCAGATCACCCACATGGCGTTTGGTACCGCGCAATACAATCCAGCGGCCAATGCCACTACGCTCCAAGCCGAAGCCAAGCGCGTGGCCATAACCGGCGGATCCGCTGTATCAGACGATACGATCCATGTCGTGGGTCAAGACTCAACCACCGACGATTACACCGTGGGCGAAGTGGGATTGTTCAGCAACAGCGGCACCTTGTTTGCTATCTACTCGCAAACCAGTGATCCCATCGTTCAAAAATCGGCAGCGGCCACGCTCATTTTTGGTATCGATATCATCCTCACTACACTCGATGCTGCCAGCGTTACCTTTGGCGACATCGTCTTTGTGGCGCCACCGGCCACCACAACTGTAGCGGGGATTGTAGAACTAGCTACCAGTGCAGAAACGATCGCGGGCGATGATGATCAACGAGCCGTAACATCCGCTGGGTTAGCGAGTTTAACGGCCACCGGCACACGCCGTGGTTTAGTACAGCTCAGCAATAGTACAAACAATTCGAGCACATCAGTGGCTGCTACAGCGGGCGCGGTTAAGTCCGCTAACGATAATGCCAATACACGCGCTCCATCATCACGAACTGTCATTGCTGGTAACGGCCTGAGTGGTGGCGGAAGCCTAACCACTAACCGCACTATCACTTTGGGCACACCTGAAACTATCACTGATGCCAGCACCAATAGCGTTAGCAGCACAGGGCACAGTCATTTGATAGATGAAGCCAGCACATCCAAACGGGGGATTGTTCAGTTAGCAAATACCGTAAGTAGTACACTCACTAACCAAGCTGCAACAGCTGCGGCCGTAAAATCTGCAAACGATAATGCCAATACACGTGCTCCATCATCACGAACTGTCAGTGCTGGTAACGGCCTGAGTGGTGGCGGAAACCTAACCACTAACCGCACGATCTCTTTGGGTACGCCTGAAACTATCACTGATGCCAGCACCAACAGTGTCAGTACCAGCGGCCATACTCATGCTGTAGATCATGCTAGCACCAGTGCACGCGGTATTGTGCAACTCAGCACCAGCACAGGCAGTACCAGTACCTCAGTTGCCGCCACATCCAGTGCAGTAAAAGCCGCTAACGATAATGCAAATGGGCGAGTACCCTCTGGGCGTTCTATTTCGGCGGGTAATGGATTAACTGGTGGTGGCAATTTATCAGCTAATCGCTCTATTTCACTCGGAACTCCTGGTCAAATCACCGACGCCAGCACCAACAGCGTTAGTGCAAGCAGCCATACCCACGCCATTGACCATGCCAGCACCAGTGCACGCGGTATTGTAGAATTAGCAACCAGCACTGAAGCGATAACGGGCACAGACACCATTCGTGCCATAACCTCTGCTGCTTTACATGCAAAAACAGCGTCGACATCTCGTATTGGTTTAGTTCAACTAACAAGCAGTACCGGCAGCACAAGTACGTCATTGGCCGCCACAGCTAGTGCTGTTAAAGCAGCGAATGACAATGCAAACAATCGCATTAACGAAAGCCAGCTTAAAAGTTCGCGAACACCAGTACTACTCAAATCAGGTAACTTTGTTAATGGAGCAAACACACTCAGTGAGGCATGGAATTTATTTGAGGAGCTGATCGTCGTAACTGGCTCAGCCACTATTTCAAATTCAGTACATTCGCATCACTTATTTCTAACCGATGCGTTTGTTCCTGATGACACGGCGCCATTTAATCGCAATATAATGACAACCAGCTCCGCCACCGAGATAGCGTTTAACGTGGGCAGTAGCAACAAAAAAATTATGTATTTAGCTGGCCACGGTGATGACGATATTGTGGCAAAAGTATATGGTAGGTTCAGAAAATAAACAGGGTCACATAACCCGTTAACATTCTATGTAACGCCGGTATTTACACCGGCAACTACTGCACTCGCGTACCCCTGCAAGGCACACTCTGTATAAACCAGACCGCCTAACCCAACAGCTGCAGGAGTTCCCATGGCTACTGATTACCATCATGGTGTGCGCGTCATCGAAATTAGCGAAGGCACCCGCCCAATCCGCACCGTGTCCACGGCGGTGATCGGATTAGTCGCGACCGCTGAAGATGCCGACACCACGTATTTCCCTGAAAACAAACCCGTCCTGGTCACTAACGTATTAGAAGCCATCGGCCAAGCCGGTGTACTGGGTACATTGGCGCGCAGCTTAGATGCCATTAAAGACCAAACCAAGCCCGTGATTGTTGTAGTACGTGTACCCGAAGGGGCCGACGATGCCGATACAACCAGTAACCTCATCGGTGGTGTAACCGCCAGCGGCCAGTACACAGGCATGCAAGCTTTATTAGCCGCCGAAGGTCAGTTGGGCGTTAAGCCCCGCATTTTAGGCGTACCCGGTTTAGATGCGCAGGCCGTATCAGCCGAACTGATTACCATTGCCCAAGCGCTGCGCGCGTTTGCGTATATCAGTGCTTGGGGCTGTGCAACCAAAGAAGAAGCCGTCACCTACCGCGACAACTTTGGAGCCCGCGAATGCATGGTGATCTGGCCCGACTTTTTAGGCTGGGATACCGAAGCAAACACTACCACTACACTATGGGCTACAGCGCGAGCACTAGGCATGCGCGCAAAACTAGATGAAGAAACCGGCTGGCACAAAACACTATCCAACGTCGCGGTGGGCGGCGTAACGGGTATCAGTAAAGACGTGTACTGGGATCTACAAAACCCAGCAACCGATGCAGGCTATTTAAACGAACACGAAGTGACCACCCTAGTCCAGCGCAGCGGCTTTCGCTTCTGGGGTTCACGTACGTGTTCAGAAGATCCGCTATTCGCCTTCGAAAACTACACGCGTACCGCGCAAGTATTGGCCGACACCATAGCAGACGCTCACATGTGGGCTATCGATAAGCCCATGCATGCATCGCTAGTAAAAGACATCATCGAAGGCATTAACGCCAAGTTCCGTGAGCTAAAAGCCAACGGATACATCATCGACGCCACCGCGTGGTTTGACGATACCGTCAACACAGAAACTACGCTAAAGGCTGGCAAACTGTACATCGACTACAACTACACGCCCGTGCCACCGCTAGAGAACCTTCTGTTCCAGCAGCGCATTACGGATACCTACCTAGTCGATTTTGCCGCGCAAATCGCCGCCGAATAAGGAGCTGAACTATGGCAATGCCACGCAAACTTAAACACATGAACCTCTTTCTAGACGGTATCAGCTACCTCGGCCAAGTCGATGAAGTCGTGCTGCCCAAGCTTACACGCCAAATGGAAGACTACCGCGCCGGCGGTATGAACGCCCCCATCAAAGTCGATCATGGCATGGAAGCCCTATCAATGGAGTACACACTCGGCGGCATTAGCCTAGACGTACTCAAAACCTTTGGTACCGCCACGCACGATGGTGTACTGGCGCGTTTTGCTGGCTCTTATCAGCGTGAAGATACCGGCACTATCTCAGCCGTAGAAGTCACCACGCGCGGGCGCCACAGCGAACTCGACATGGCCACGGCTAAAACAGGCGATAACACCGCTCACAAAGCCGTTATCGAGCTGAGCTACTACCGCCTAACGGTAGATAACGAAGATATTATCGAAATCGACATCATCAACATGATCGAAAAAGTGAACGGCGTCGATTTGTTGGCTGATCACCGCAAAGCGATCGGCGTGTAAACACATACGATTAAAAGAGCACCAAGCAGCGCTTTGGGCGGAGCCTTCCGCCCATTTTTTGCTGTTTTTTATCTTCTATTTTTTTAAAGGGACGCACCACATGACCACTGAAACTGAAAAACCAACGACAACAAATTCAGAACGCACCACAGTCGTTTTAGACGTACCTATCGTGCGGGGCAAACACACAATCAGCGAGTTGCAAGTACGCCGACCCCGCTCTGGCGAGCTGCGCGGTCTGAACCTGCAAGACGTGTTAAGCCTAGACATTAACGCAATGCATAAGCTGTTGCCGCGCATCACCGTTCCATCGCTCACCGAGGCCGAGGTATCCGAACTAGACCCCGCCGATCTAGTGGAACTAGGCACTGAGACTGCCAGTTTTTTTATCAAAAAGGCCAAACTGGCTACCCTCGAAGCGTAGACGAGGCCATGGCCGATATCGCGCTGGTGTTCCATTGGACACCGGCCGACATGGCTGAATATGAACTCGAAGAATTAATGCAATGGCGCGAGCGGGCGCGGGTTCGGTACAGCGCATCTGAGGACTAAAGCAGATGAACAACAGTTTAAAGCTCCAGCTAGTTTTAGAAACACTCAACAAAGCTAGCGCCCCGCTTAAAAAGATTGGCCTAGACAGCAGCAAAACCGCCAAGCAGCTCAAAGCCAGCCGCGATGCCTTGCGGCAATTGCAGCGCCAACAGCGTGACATCAGCAGTTTTGAGAAAGTATCTTCAGCTACTAAAGAAACTGCCGACCAGTTGTCATACGCACGACGCAAAGTCGAGAGCCTCACTGACGAAATATCCGCTAACGGCGTACCAACAGCAGCAATGACCAAACGGTTTAAAGCCGCTACAACCGTGGCCGACAAGCTCGCTAAGACTCACGAACTTAACCGCCAAAAACTCATTACATTAAAAGCGGCGTTAAAAAATGCGGGGATAAGTACCGGCTCATTAGATAATCATCAGCAGCAGCTCAATACACGCATCAAACAAACCAATGCAGCTATCGAACATCAACACGCACGGCTAAACAAACTCGCGACCGCACAAAAACGCTACAGCCAATTGCAATCGCGTGGTGCAGTATTAGCTGCTAAAAGCGCCGTCGGACTCTACGCTGGCCAACGCGCCGCCGGTGGCGTGGCCGGTTTAGTTAATGAAGGGTTCGACTTCGACGCAGCCATGAGCCAAGTGCAAGCACTCACGCGCTTAAATAAAGAAAACGAGCGTATGGTAGCCCTGAGGGTACAAGCACGGACATTGGGTGCCGCTACCTCGTTTACTGCCAGCGAGGCCGCTAGCGGGCAAAGTTATCTAGCGATGGCCGGTTTTACGCCGCAGTCTATTTTAGACGCTATGCCGGGTATGTTGTCCCTGGCTAAATCGGCAGGGACCGAGCTAGGCGAAGCGGCTGATATAAGCTCCAACATACTCACCGGTTTTAAACTCAACGCTAACCAAATGGGCATGGTGGGCGATACACTAACCGCCACTTTCACCCGCTCCAATACCACACTGCAAATGCTGGGTGAAACCATGGGTTATGTCGCCCCTATCGCCAGCGAGCTGGGCGGTAGCATAAACGAAGTATCCGCATTGGCGGGTAAACTAGGCGATGCCGGTATACAAGGCAGCATGGCCGGAACTGCACTGAGAGCTATATATGGTCGTATCGCGGCACCACCCAAAGACGCATTAGCTGCACTCACTGAGCTTAATATTCAAACACTGGATGCCAACGGTAACCTGCTACCGATGATCGGCATTATCAAGCAGTTATCCAATGCTACCCAAGGGCTGGGAGATGCACAAAAAGCTGGGCTGTTTAAAGATATTGCAGGCGATGAAGCCTTCGGAGCGTTGTCCGTATTAGTCAACCAAGCTAAACAGGGCGAGCTCACCAAGTTTTTAAACATTATTAAAGCGGCTAAAGGCGAAGCCGCCGCTACCGCTAGCATTATGTCAGACAATGCACGGGGCGATTTAAAAGCCTTCCGTTCCGCATGGTCGGATGTACTCATCGGCTTAGAAGAAACCAAAGACGGGCCTATTCGACAACTCATTCAAGACGCGACCGCACTGGTGCGCACTATTGGCCAATGGACACAAGCAAACCCAGAGCTGACAGCCGGTATTATTAAATGGGCTGGCGTATTAGCCGCCGTGGTGGCTGTGCTTAGTAGTGTTGGGTTAGCCGCGGCTGGCGTCATGATGGGCTTGGGTACACTCTTAAAATTATTCACCACTTTACGAATAACCGCATTACTCCCACTAGCAAAAAAAGCACTGCCCGCAGTACTTACCGCATTACGCGCGCTTAGCCTATTTCTTATAACTAACCCCATCGGCCTAACCATTACCGGCATCGCCACGGCCGCGTTCATCATCTATAAAAATTGGGAGCCGGTAAAAGCCTTTTTTAAAAACCTCTGGGCCGAGATTAAAACTGCGTTCGATGGCGGTTTGCTGGACATCCTAGCGCTGCTGCTTAACTGGTCACCACTGGGCATCTTGTATCAATCCATTCAACACGCACTCGACTCACTGGGCATCGAGTTACCCGGCAAATTTACCGAGTTTGGCAGCATGCTCATTAACGGCTTAATCGATGGCATAAAAAACAAACTGGGCGATCTAAAGTCGAGCATCACCGGCGTGGCCAGCAGCGCCAGCGATTGGTTTAAAGACAAGCTCGGTATCCGCTCACCCTCGCGTGTGTTCATTAACCACGGATCCGATGTCATGGCAGGGCTGGAAAAAGGCTTAGGCAACAATCGTAATACGCTGCGCCCGTTAATGAACATGAGCCAGCGCGTTAAAAACGTCGGTGCTGGGCTAGCGATCGGCTCCATGAGCATGGGTGCTTCCGCGTTTGATAACCGCCCACCATTGCAAGCCCGTGCCGCACAAACAGCTGGCAGCAGCATTAGCGTTGGCGCTATCCATGTGCACGCCGCCACTGGCATGGACGAACAAGCATTGGCGCGCCTAGTAGCTACCGAACTTGCCAAGCTCCAACACCAACACGCGGCCAGCCGCCGTAGCAACCTATCAGACGAGGATTAATCCATGCAGCTGTGTTTAGGCCAGTTTGTATTCAGTATCAATACAGTCGCGTACCAGGAACTGCAGCGCGCTACTGATTGGCGCTATGCCAGTAATAGCCGAGTGGGCGAGCGCCCCGCCAGCCAGTTCATTGGCCAAGGTACCGACACCATCACCGTGAGCGGCTGGGTAGCACCCGAGCTAACCGGCGATGCCGCCAGCATCGATACCCTGCGCTACATGGGCGACCAAGGGGCCCCTTATATTCTAATCTCCGGGACCGGTGCAGTATTTGGGCTGTGGGAAATCCACAACCTCACCGAAACCAAAACCTTATTCTGGCCGGATGGTACGCCCCGCCGTATTACGTTTAACCTGACACTGAGCCGTGTAGACGACAACCGCATCGACCAAGTGGGCCTTATAACCGACGCAAGCACCCTACTGCTATGAGCACAAAAACCCCCGCGTATACCATTCTAATTAATGGCGTTAACGTCAGCGGCCAAATACAAAAACGCCTAATCAACCTCACTCTAACCGACGAGCGCAGTGACAAAGCCGACCAGCTAGATATAACACTCGACGACAGCGACGGACTGCTCACACTGCCAGCGGCCGCCGCCAGCATCGAACTCTGGATGGGTTACACAGGGGATTTAGTCAATAAAGGGCTATTTACAGTAGATGAGATCGAGCATAGCGGCACACCCGACACACTCACCATTCGCGCACGCTCTGCCGACTACAAAAGCACCATCAAAGAGAAACGCGAACAAAGCTGGCACGCCCTCACACTAGGCGACATCCTCACCACCATTGCCAAGCGCAACGGCCTAGCACCCGTGATTAACAGCAATCTAGCCACCTACACAATTGAACACCTAGACCAAACCAACGAAAGCGATTTAAACCTACTCGCACGCTTAGGCAGCCGGCACAATGCCGTTAGCACCATAAAAGCTGGTCGTTTACTGTTTACGCCCAAAGGATCCGGTACCACCGCGAGCGGTATAGACATAGCGCCGGTTTATTTACAACGTAACCAAGGCGACCAGCACCACTATAGCCGCCGCGATCGCGAACATGACTACACCGGCGTACAAACACAATGGAACGAAAAAAAGAACGCCACCCTGCATAAGATAGTGGTTGGCGCGGTAGGTAATTTAAAAGTACTGCGCCACACCTATGCCACAAAAGCCGAAGCCGAAACCGCCGCCAAAGCCGAATGGCAAAAAGTGCAGCAAGGCGAACATCAGCTAACCTATACACTCGCCCACGGTATCGCCACGCTATACCCAGAAACCCCCGTGGTACTGCAAGGCTCATTCAAGCAAGAGATTAAAGCCATCAATTGGATCACCAGCCGTGTGGTGCACATGATGGGAGATACAGGGTTTACAACGCGGGTTGAAATGGAAGTGCAAACGTAACATGATAGGCCTCAGACGAATGGAGGTCGTGTATAGTGAAAAGAAAATATAACGATGAGCATCTGAATGAATCAATTACCGAATTAAAATCTTTTAAATTAACAATTATCGTAACCATTTTTGCTACAATATTTTCTTTATTGACAATAATAATTAGTAACGATCTATATGTAATATGCTCATCCCTAGATTGCATAAAAAACTTTTCATATTATTTAGAACTACCGTTCAAGATAGCATCATCCGGTTTAGCTATAGCAGGTTTCATAGCGATAATTCATAGAAGCGAACAAACAAAAAGTCAAATAAAGTTGGCCTTAGACCAGAATAAATTTAAAAACTTTATAGATCATAGGGCCGAGTTTTATAAAGTTATAACTGAGATAGAAAATGACTTTAAAAACATTAAAGTACAAAACAAACCTTTGTTTTACAAAAAGCTCTTTCCTAATAACACCCCTCATAATGTAGAAATAGTATCGAACTATATAGACCCAAACTGCGTCCATGAAGAAACATCATTAGGAGATGGGGTCTCGATTATTGAAATAAAGCCATTTATATTTAAAAAGAGGACTATAGAAGAAAAAACCCACACAGTAGAAATTGAAGACGAGTTAGATTATATATTTGACTCTAACTTATACTATGAATACATCAATGCAAACACAGCTAGGCTGGTCGGAATAAACTACAAACTAGTTGAGCTATACAATAAAGATGATGAAAGATATAGAACATTGCTGGTTCAATTTATAGGAACTTTGATTTATTGCGCTTCTCGATTGAATATTATTTCTACAAAAAATATAGCCATGCCAAAAAAATGGAAAATATATTTAACTGAAGAAAGCCCATGGACGGATATTGATTTTAGCACAATGCCTTCAGATATAATGAATTTTGCCAAATCTTATATTCAACAAGACTTAAATTTAAGAAGTTTTTGCTTTCCTGATCACAGTATAAGTTTAGAAGAAAGCTTGCTTGATCAGCCTAATAAAAAAAGCATAAATCAAATAATTGCCGAATTAATTATTAAAGAAGAAAATGAAACATAGCAGAAAAAAAACAGTACTTTCCCTATTCACTATATTATTTTTATCGCCAGTCTATGCAGTGCAAGACTATGGCAATATTACCGTTTCCAATGTTGGTACTGTTATTGATGGTGACTCTTTCAAAGTTGACATAGACCAGTGGCCAGCCATAGTAGGTAAAAGCATAACCATTCGTATCAACGAGCTAGATACACCTGAGATGCGTGGGAAATGTAGCTATGAGAAAAAATTAGCCAGGGAAGCTAAGCAGTTTCTGGTCAGTAAGCTAAGATCTGCTAAAGTAGTGGAGCTAAAGAACATCCGCAGGGGTATGTACTTCCGCGTGATTGCCGATGTGTACATCGATAAAAAGCCATTCATCAAGATGATTGAAAGCCAGCGTTTTTATTCCCGTTATGGCGATAAAAGAGATTGGTGTGAGAACTAAATATCTAAGCTAATTCAATCTTCTTTTTTTTTAAACTATTAATAGCAGCCTTTGCCTTCTTTTTTCTTGCCCTTCGTTTCAACATATCGGATTTAAAAACATCAATTTCTGATGATTCTTTAAGTATTAACCAAAATGAAAAAATACATATAAATGCAAAAGAAAAAACGACTGAAAACGCTATTCTAATTAAAGATTCGTCACTACTTCCTATTAATAAAGCTGTGACAGATATAATAGCCATGATAAGAAATGATATTATAGCTGTATCGAATTGATGTATTTTTTCACGAACTATTCTCTCCAGCCTTCTCTCTTCAGTAGCAGATAGCCCCTCTATCTCTCTTACTTCGCCTACTTTAGATCTAACTATTAGTGTAAAAGGTATAACAGCTAATTGTATCGTGACCAAAATCCATGGCAAACTATTAACTGTTTGTAAACTAGAACCAATAGATCTACCAATTATTCCACCAACTAAGCAGCTCGCTAGGATTCCTAAAAACCCTATACCTGTCCAACCTAGTTGTGCATCTTTAGAATTATTCGGGATCATCTTCTAGCTCAATTTCTTTATCATCTATTTTTGAAACTAGCCAAGCATGCATCTGGTGGTAAAGATCATTTTCATCGACTTTACCTTTAATCATTTTAACGCTGATATCACCAGATAGTTTCAAATCTTTTCCATGTATGGTGCCGCCACCCACTAAGTCTATTTTAACATCAGCGTCATCAATGTGACGCATCGAGGTAGCTATATCATCTAAAACTTTTTGGCCTTGGCTTGATGTCTTTCGACTGTATGTTATTTCTAGATTAACCTTTAGATTAGCCTCATCTAGCGAGTCATCAAAACTTAACTTATTGAATACATTATCACCTAGTATTGCTTTTACTACATCCATACCCATACCTGTAGGTTTATATTTTACAGTTTTGGTTTGGTAACTATCTTTCAATATTAATGATTTGTTCTCTATCTTTTCATCAACTGAGTCTACAGTATCGATAGGCGAACCTATTTTTATTTTTTTAACAGGCGTTTTTTCAACTTTTTTAATAGTCTCTAGAGTTGGTTTACCTTGTAAAACTAGAGCAGACTTATTAGGGATTTTACTGGTCTTTGTGCCAAGCAACCAATTTAAATGTGTTTCCAGTTCACGTGTACGTAACGCCGCAGACTGCAAAACAACAAGGTGGTTACCAAAAACGCCGAAATATAGAAAAGAATTAATGAACTCACGTCGTTTTGCCTCAGCCTCTTCCGAGGTCTCATTAGCATACTTAATACTTGAAGGGAGTAAGCTTTTTATATTACAAAATTGCGCTTCTGCATCTACTTCTATTAATTCTTGGCTTTTCCCATGCTCTAGAAATATCAATTGCCCAAAAAACATACCACTAAAGTTTTTATGATGATTAATAAATCTTTTGCTCGTATTATCTGCGTCTATATTTTCTACTCGTCCGCCTACATTGAATACAGCCTCGTCTTTATCAACTAAAACCTCTAATAAATCCTGAAGGCTTATTTCAGAATTTGTAAAAACCGCATTTTTATAATGAATTGTTTTTTTTCTAGTCTCAGTCTTCACAATATATCCTTATATTCTAGGCAATATTAACCCAGCTATTAACATTACAATTTAATAAACTAATCGATATCCATATCACTAGGCATAATTAAAGAACGCTCACCTATTAATATATAACGTATATCCATACCCAAACTCGCTAGTGCGGCAAATGTTATACCTTGCCATTCACTCAAGGGGTTTAGACGATCTTCTTCAGCATCGAGGTAATCATCTAGTTCCATTTGTAATCGCTCATCGCTTACTAATTGCTCTGGTGTTAACCCTAAGCGCTCACGTTCTATGCGTAAACGTTGGCATAGTTGATGATCATCCTCACTCGAAAAATTCTTTTTGGTACCTGTTACATATTCCACTTCGTACTTTGCTGATACGGCATCACATACCTGCAATACCGTGGTACGGCTAGCGGGTTCAGTCTTGCGATAGGCTTCGATTAGTTTCGCTTCGTCGACGGTGAGGTAATTACTTAATAGCGCACTCGTATGGATACCTTGCAAAACAAACCGAAGATCAACACCTACATCAGCAATAGATATTAAGTATTTGGCATCAGGCAAGCGCTTGCCGCTTTCATAGTTAGATTGTGCATTCCTCGCAACACCACCAATGGCCCCCATATCCTCTTGGCTATAACCCAAACGGATACGTTCAATCTTTAATCTTTCACCAAAATCACTCATACGAATACAAAACCATTGACATGCACTCATACGAGTGCAATCATTATTAAATGTTAACCATTACAAAGGATTTTAACCCATGAGCAAGAAAACAGACACCATGAAAACTTTGGGCGTGCGCATCCCAGAAGCCGAATTGCAGTTAATTAAACAGCTAGGCCGTGAAGAGGACCGCAATGATTCAACCATGGGGCGCGTACTCATTAAAGAAGCCCTAGCGGCACGTAATGCCTACGAAACTACCCTAAACCAAGCCAGCGCCTAACACGACGTCCAACTCGAGGTAATTCAGGACATGACAAAGCTCATCGATAACGGCGGCATACACGACACGCTAACCGCTTACAAAATGGCGTGCCGCGATTACACCGGAGGTTTGCCAGTAATGGCCGTCATGCTTGGGATTAGCTTGGATGTATTGCGTAAAAAATTAGATGCCAAAGTGACCACGCACCAACTACAAGAACGCGAAGCCATGCTCATCTTAAACACCACCCGCGACAGCCGCATTTTAGACAGCATCTGTTCCGAAGCGGATGTGGTCTGGGTAGAACCCAGCAGCTTAAAGCCTGCTCCCAGCGATATGGATGTACTTAAAACCAGTACCAGTTTGATGGACGGAACCTTGTGCCTCATTGATCAATTCCATAAAGCACTGGAAGACGGCGTGGTAACACCAGACGAACGCGCGGTGATAGATAAACGATTAATGGAACTGCACCAGCGCATTAACTCATTTGATCACACTGCACGTCAGTTTGAAGGATAAGGGAGCGATATGAGCGGAAGCGTTTACAAACTCAAATGTCCGCACTGCAGCCACGGTATCCGTGTACGCAACAGCGTAGAACAACACCCGTTATTACGTTCGATGTACCTGCAGTGCACCAATGTTAACTGCGGCGCCACATTTCGCGGAGGCTTAGAAATCACCCACGAAATGAGCCCCAGCGCGTGCCCTAACCGCAGCATTCAGTTACCCATGGCAGACCACGCCATACGTATGCAAGCGATCGAACGCGAAAACAATAAGCAAATGGACATTGATGAGGTGCTATCCCAATCAACCACAGGGTGAATAGTCAAAAGATAATAAAGATAACGGTATAAAAATAGTTAGATATCTCAACACACAATTTAAATAAAGGACCGCTGCTATGAACAATATAAACCCGCATTCAAACCCTTTTCTCTTTGAAGAAAGCGAAGTAAGAACGGCAACCGATGACAAAGGTGATATTTGGTTTTGCGCTAAGGATGTATTCGAATCGTTAGGTATTACGTGGAGCCAACGCTCAGGTAGCCTTAAAAGCTATCAAGAAAAGTGGATTAGACCCTTATATCTTCAGGGTCAAAGTGGTGTAGCAGAGGTCATTTATATCTCAGAGCCTGCTGTTTATAAGGCCATTTTTAGCTCACGTAAGCCAGAAGCTATTAAGTTTGCTGACTGGGTGTTTGAAGAAGTATTACCTGCTTTACGTAAACAAGGCCACTTTGGGATTACAAAAGAGAGTGATCAGATAAAAGGCACGAATGCCATGGTTAACCTCCTTGGCAAACTCAGCAAAACAACGGATGCGTTCGCATTTCAACTCTTAACTTACCGCCTTCGCAACCTCTGCAACGCACTAGGCGAACCCATGCCCGATATCAATTTGCTGGGTAAAGACAAGAACCAATTACCGTTGATCTAGGTAACTAACTGCCGCCACATTGGCGCTTAGCCAGACCATAAACTTCATCACTTTTATCGATTAAGCGCCAATTTGTACTAGATACATAGGTTTGCAGTAAGGAAAGCCGCACATGAGTTACCCCATGCATGATTCAATCCGTAACGATGTAGTCACCGCTCTAACTGGCGCTGGCTATAACGGTAAAATCGAGAAAAAATACATCAGTAAAATAGAATGCCCTAGCTGCCATCAGCGCGAGGCATTTACATCACTGGCCACACCCTGGGTCGTTAAGTGTGGCCGCTCTAATAATTGCGGCGATATCCACCACGTTAAAGAATTGTTCCCCGAATTTTTTGAGACATGGACCGAGCGTTTCCAACCTAAAACCGAAGCCGAGCGCACCCAAAACCCCACGGCCGTGGCCGATGCCTATTTAAGCGCTGGTCGCTACTTTGATTTAAGCCGTGTACGCGGCTGGTATACACAGGAGTGGTTCCAACACGCCGAACTCAACATCGGCAGCACCACCGTGCGCTTCCCCATGAAAAACGGTTATTGGGAGCGCGTGCTGGACAAACCCCAGCGCTTTGGTAAGCAAAAAGCCCGCTGTGTAGGCGAATACAAAGGCTTAGTGTGGCAAGCCCCTATTTTAGATTGGGCGGCACTGACCGAAGCCAACTCAATATGGATTACCGAAGGTATTTTCGATGCAATCGCGTTAATGCACCACGGCATAATTGCTGTCAGCAATATCAGCAGCAGTAACTATCCCAGCGAGTTTTTAAGCAACTTGGCCAAAGCCTGCGGAACAGCTAAACGACCGCGCATCATTTGGGCACAAGATAGTGACAAAGCCGGACGCAACGCGGCTATTAAATTTGCACAACGTGCAACACAGGAGGGGTGGATCTGCGGCGCAGCACAGCCCACCATCGATCACGATTGGAACGATTTACACCAGCTGGACAAACTAGGCGATAAAGACGTTGAGGAATATCTCTATTACGGCGATCTAGTGTTAGCCGAAAGCCCCGGCGATAAAGCATTGCTCATGTACCACCACAACAGCCGGCGCGAGTTTTGGTTTACCTACCGCAGCCGCGTGTGGTGGTTCAAGTTAGATATGGAAGCCTACGACCGCGAACTAAAAAGCCACGACATGGACGGTGTGGAAATGATGCCCAAAGACTTACGCGAGCAGTGCCTGCGCAACGCCGGCACCATTAACTGCATCTGCAGCGCAGTACCCACACCGTTGTATTTTCAACAAAACAACGTAACCGACGAAAGTTGGTACTACATGCACATCGATATGCCGGATGGCCACCACTACAAGCACCCATTCACCGCTAAGCAACTCACCAGCGCCAACGAGTTTAAAAACCGACTGTTATCGGTAGCAAAAAACGCATGGTATACAGGCAGCCCAAAGCAACTCGATAGTTTAATGCAAGACATGATGCACGGCCTTAAAACCGTAGACACCATTGATTACATCGGCTACAGCCAAGAACACAAAGCATGGATTTTTAACGATATCGCAGTCAAAGAAGGTCAAATTAAGCGCGTTAACGACCAAGACTATTTCGAGTTTGGCAAACTCAATATTAAATCACTTAGCCACAGCCCTGAGCTAACCATTAACGACCGCATGGACGAATACCACGATGCATGGAGCCGCCACCTAACCACCGCATTCGGCACCATCGGCGTGGTAACAACCGCTTGGTGGCTAGGCTCATTTTTTGTTGAGCAGATCCGCCGCAAGCACCAATCGTTTCCCTTTTTTGAATTAGTCGGCGAGCCAGGCGCGGGTAAATCCACCTTAATCGAGTTTTTATGGAAACTCGCAGGTCGTGACCAATGGGAAGGTCAAGACCCGAATAAAATGACGGTAGCGGCGATGGGCCGGTACTTTGTTCAAGTCTCTAACCTGCCCATTCTACTGATCGAAGGCGACCGCGAAGGCAACGCCAACGCCAAGCAACGCCAGTTTGACTGGGACGAACTAAAGCCGGTTTTTAACGGCCGCCCTATGCGATCACGCGGTGTAAAAAATGCGGGTAACGATACCTACGAGCCGCCGGTACGTGGCGCATTGTTTATCTCGCAAAACAGCGAAGTGGATGCCAGCGAGGCGATCATCCAACGAATTACCCACACAACACTGACCACAGCGCACCATACACCACAGGCAAAAATCAGCGCCGATTGGTTGGCCCAGCACCCCGTAGAACACTTATCAGGTTTTATGTTGAAGGCGTTAAAAGCTGAAAAGACACTGATGGAATTGTTCGATTTTCAGGTAACACATTACGAGAAAGAACTGCTTAAAATTGAGCAAATACGCACCATGCGTATCGCTAAAAACCACAGCCAATTATTAGCGCTCTTAGAATGCCTTGGCGACAAGGGCTTGCAGGTCTTCCCCGAATCAATCATCGCACCCGCGCGCCAATTTGTGGTGCAAATGGCCATCGAACGACAAACGGCCATCAACTCCGATCACAAAGTTGTGGTCGAGTTTTGGGAGGCCTTCGATTACATCGAAAGTGCAATCGGCAATAACAGCATTAATCACATGGGCGACGACAGCCCGCTCATCGCCATCAACTTAAAAGAGTTCGAGCGCTTTGCCGGTGACTTCCGCTTGAAGTGCCCCGAAAGCAGCGAACTTAAAAAATACCTACGCACCAGCCGCAGCCGCAAGTTTGTGGAATCGAACAAAGTAGTGAACAGCCGTGTGCTCAAAGGCGACAGCAAGAAAACGGCCTCGGTACGTTGCTGGGTGTTTGAAAAGAATTAATCGAATTAACAACAGGAGAACCGACGATGGATAACATCGCGCATGAAACGCTGAAAGCTCACGTGAAGGATCGCTTGAACAACATCAGCACAAAAATGAAAACGATCGATCATGAGGCGCACACGGCTCTGTTGTATTCGATCATGGGAGGGCTTAAAGCGCAGGCTGGCTTTAACCCTGTAGAAATGAACCAGGTGATCGGCGCTGTTGAGATCATCGTGGACGATTTTCTAATCAACGAAGCATTGCGCCACAGCGCATAAAGGTGCAGCGCGGGGATCTTGGCGGAGCCCGCGCCGCTGTTAAACACAGGTAATCGGAGAAAACCTATGAACAACGCGAACCATGCTACACAACTGGGCAACCACATCGCAATGCTGATGTGGGCAAGCTTACCCGTCCAGAAACGCGAAAAACTGGCCGAGGCCATCAAAAAGCGCAACGCACAGAACACCGTAATCAAGGGAGCAGCGGCATGAACGCATCAACTAAAATCACTATGAGCAACGCGAAAGTGCAGCTACCCATTACTAATGCTGAAATAGCGCGCCGGCTAGAAATGTTCGAGATCGCCCTGCGCGAAAACACCATTGTTGATTTACAGCGCCAAATCGCTAGCGATCGTGAGCAAGTGTTCACAGCACTCGCGTTAGCGAATGATGATGTGATTTTGTTTAAAAGTGAGCCTACGGAGGATTTAATTGAAGCATTCAAGCATGAGGTTAACCGCAAACAACTAACCGGTGTGGTTGCCATCTTTGGTGCTGATTTATCGGTGCTCAATGACGACGAAAAAGACCACCTGCGCAGCCAGCTGGCGAGTGATCTGGTAGCGGAGATAGACGAACTTAATAAGCACAAGTCAAACACTGCAAAAATAATAGAGCACATTCAAAGCACCTGTGATAGTTGGAAGTCCACAGCGGTGAAGGTGTTATTTAAATACAAGAACCAGTGCGCTCACTCCGAAAAACTCAGTAAGGATTTATACACGGCGAATCAGGAAATAAAACGCTTAAATGCACTCGAACCTGATCGCTCCAAATCCCGCATTAAGCGCTTGCTCGATGATAAAACCGCATTAAAAGAAGCGGTCGATGACCTGCGTAGAAACAATAAAAAGCTGAAGGTAGTTAACCGCCAGCTGGATATCGCCCTGGATAAAGCCAAGGCCGATATCAACACCGGCACTGGAGTGGAGCCATTAAAAGTTATCCGCGATGCCAAGCTGGGCACCTTCGAAATCTACGGTACCGAATCCATTGGGCACTACACAGTAATGGACATGCAAAACCTGACTAATCAGCAGGTAGAAGCATTCACTAATGGATCCGTTAACGTGCCACGCCCTCGGCCGATACCCAAAGCAATACAAACTGCAGTAGCACAAATACATGCTGAATTAGCTGAAACAGCAGGCGGTGCCGCATGAGCACGTCAACCCGCACGTTCGATCAACAATACGCCACAGCGGCGATGGCCATATCCAAACTCATCGCCCAGGCACAAAACCAAAACCAGATCCGTGATGTGACTAAGTTACTAGAAATTAACCAGAACAAAGCCGAAAACAAGGGGGTGACTCATGAGCAATAAATTCTCTATGGAATTTGGTTTTGAAGTAGATCGCTTCATTAAGACCAACGCGAACATCATGAGTGATCGCGAAATTGCCCTGCACTTTGGTGTATCAGTTAACTTTATCAACTTACGCCGCCGAGACTTAGGCGTGATACGCGCCAAAGGTCCAACGGTAAAGGGGAAAGGTACACCGGTGGCGTTATCAACCATGCCTTTTGAGTCCATGAACGGTATGCGCAGCTTGGAGTTAATTAGCCAACCCTGGGGGATCCGATGATGCAACACGCCGAATACATTAGCACCAGTGTGCACGACGCGGAAATCAACCTAAACACACAGTTAATCAACGGCCGAGACATGCACGTACTCGCCATCGTGCATCACCTAATTCCCCGCCTACGCGGGGAGGATCACCATAAAAAACGCCTAAAAATGCTTTGCCGTATGGGTATAAAAGCATTAAGCAAAGTTGAAAAGGAGGTGGGCCTGTGAATACTCCCGAGCGTATTTGGTTAATTGAAACCGATAACACCATAGTCTGGCACCACTCGCCCAAACCCTCGCCCACCATTACAAGCGAGCAAGTTCAGGAGTATATCCGTGCAGACACATTCCCGATCGAGCCTATCGAATTACAAGCCTGTTACAAGGCTTGGAGATCATCATATACATGCCCAGAAGCCGCAGCCGAGCAAGCGTTTAAACAGGCCGAGTCATTTTGTGCCGCATTCAACAGACTGCTAAACAAAAATAGTAACGAGTTGAATCAACTCAGAGCTGAAAATAACGCACTCAAGGCTGGGGAAAAATGATGGAAAAGCAGAAAACCACCTATGCACAGTGGGCCGGTATCCTCTGCAATGACGAGCGGTTCCGGCTATGGCTGGACCGCCGCCGGTGCGCAAAATTCAACATGGACATACCCGACGGCACGCACACGGTTGAGGATGCTCGAGAGTTCATTTTAAGAGTGTGTGAGATCCAATCACGAAAAGAACTTAACACTAGCCCCGAAGCGGCCAACCGCTTTGGCAAGGTGGTCAACCATTATCGAAAGTGGCTTAGACAAGCTGAGGAACAGGTAAATGAAACCAACTTATGATGACTACGGGCGTATGAAGTACCACCCCAAATACCACCCTAATCAAGGTAAGCCTTGGACTACAGAAGATCAAAAATACCTCATTGAATATTATGAACAGTTAGGGCCTGAGCAAATTAGCTTTGATTTAGGTAGAACTATTCACACTGTAATGACGAGAGCTTACGAATTAAGAAAGAAAGGGGTAATGCCAAAAGTAAGTTTGCAGAAAAAATACAATCGCATACGAATGTACTCTTAGTGAAACATACGTCTAAACTGCAAATTTTTGGACGTTTCTCAAAATAAGCAGATTCATATAATGACTCTAAAAGCCCGGTACCAACCGGGCTTTGTTTCTGGAGTAAAGCATGTCCAAGGGTTATGAAATTAATGGTGCATCCGTTCGGGTGTATTTCAACTGGGAAGGAAAACGGCGCAAGGAGCGTATCGGCCCTAACACAGCAGAGATGATCGCGCAGGCGCAACGACTATCTAACATTATAAATTACGAGATCGATAGCGGCACTTTCGACTATGCGCGCCACTTTCCTGAGTCGCCGTATGTGCTCAACAGCACGTTTGATTTTTTCCTAGATATTCATCTATCCATCAAAAAGAACAGCTTAGCCGTCAGTAGCTATCGCGGTGAAGAGCAAAAAGCCAACGGCCATATACGACCACGATGGGGATCCGTTCAGATCGAGAAAATAGACCACATCGAGTTACAATCCTGGATTCAGAACGACCTGAGCAAAACACTGGGTAATAAAACAATAAAAGAAATTGTGAGCATCATGCGCCAGGTGTTCAATCTTTATAGCACACGACAAAAGAAGTCATTCAACCCAACTACCGGCATCAAGATTGCCCTACCCGATAAACCCGATCCAGATCCGTTTACCCTCAATGAAATCGAGAAAATATTTACAACGCCAACGGTGCGCACGCAGGAACTAAATCTCATGAAATTTATGATGTGGGATGGACCACGGGTTTCCGAAGCATTAGCCCTAGCATGGGAAGATGTGATCAGTGTCGAGAAAGGCCTTATTAGGTATCAGCGGGCGAAAGTGCTGGGCAAGTATAAAGTGACTAAAACACGGCGTTCGACGCGTACCCATACACTCGTGAAATCGGCAAGGGAAGCACTGCAGGAACAATTCAGACTAACGGGCCATCTGACCCCAATCGAAATAGAAGTGACCGACCGCGACAACCGCACCATACGCATACAGAAGATCCGCCCGGTGTTTCTCAATACAGATACATTAAAACCACACAACGGTGATCAAGTCATACGGGAACGATTCTGGGAGACACATTTAAAAAATTCAGCAGTAAGGTATCGCCCACCATCGCAAGCACGCCACACGTTCATCAGCCAAATGCTATCAACCGGCGCTGTACCACTGCACTGGATAGCCAACCACGTTGGCCACACGACAATCGAACAGATTCAACGCACATACGGTAAATGGATGAAATCAGACGGTGCAGACATACATACGTTAATAGAGAAGTATTTTAATTTGTGATGAATGTATAACGACTATATACGCGGCGAAAGCCGCTTTTTTGTGCCTGAACGGCAGAAGCCTCAGTCCTAAACCTGTCCTAAAACAGCCCTAAAACCACTACTTTCAGATTTTAATATCCATAAGTCATTGATTACTATAGATATAAAATGGCGGTGAGGGAGGGATTCGAACCCTCGATACCTTGCGGTATACACACTTTCCAGGCGTGCTCCTTCGGCCACTCGGACACCTCACCGTTATGAGGCGCGCATAGTAGCATACTGACTACTAACTGCAAATAAAATAAGCACTTTTCGCCTACTCTTCGCGCCTTGTATCGATGGTCGGGCTTAACCGATTATCCGCTAGCCAGCAAAGGCTACCAATCCGCTAACACCAGCCACGAGAACAACACGCCACACAGGCCATTTTAGTGAACACAGCAACCACCACAGACCCACAACAACGGCCATATCCATAGCACCATTTACCGTGCCTACCCAAACAAAGCTGTACAAGGTAGCCGCTAATAAGCCGATAACACCTAACTGAACGCCACCTAAAATGCCGCGAAGTGTCCGGTTACTACGTAGGTTTTCCCAATGAGGTAGTACAGCAAGCAACAACAACCAGCCTGGTAAAAATATAAGGATAGTTGCAATGACACCGCCTAAAACACCGCTACCCAACATAACGCCTAAATAGGAGGCTAAGGTAAACATAGGCCCTGGTATGGCTTGAGCAATGCTGTAACCGGCTAATAGCTCACTGGCCATAACAGTACTCGTTATACTTTGCTCGGCACTGAGCAATGGCAAAACGACATGGCCACCGCCGAATACAGTTGCACCCACGCGGTAAATGCTTTCTAACCAGGCCGTAGAGGGTAGCAACCATGAAGCAACCAGAAGTAGTGCCCATCCAGCCACAAATGCAATAGCCGCCATCTGGCTCACTTTAGCGCCAGAAGTACTTTTTTCAGATAGATCAGAGTGGGTTTGGTTGTAGATTTTAGGCTGCATAAATAAATAACCCAGCCAAGCGGCGAAAAACAATATGATCAACTGTGCTGCCGCACCGGGTAATAGTAAGACCGCTATAGCCGTACCGGCAACCAAAGCACTGTGCCAATGGCTCTTAATAGACACTCTGAGCATTTTTAGAATAGCATCCGCCACAACTACAACGGCCAGCAGTTTAAAGCCGTGTAAGATGGCTTCTAAGTCATTACTGAGCTGCGTAGTCATCAACAATGCAAAGACGATCATTAGTAGCATGGACGGCAACGTAAACCCAGCAAACGCCACTAAGCTTCCCAGAACCCCACGTTGTTGATAGCCAATCGCCATTCCGGTTTGCGAGCTAGCCGGGCCGGGCAAAAAGTTACAGAGAGCAATTAACTCCAGATATTCTTGTTCTGAAAGCCACTGCCTTTTATCAACGAATTCGCGTTGAAAATAACCTAAATGCGCTACAGGCCCACCAAAAGACCAACAACCTAGCCTAAAGAAGATAGAGAAAATTGAAAACAAACTGCGCATAGAGCCCCCTTTTTTACTGTTATTTTTCCATGGGTGAGTGACGACTATATGACATATACAAAAAAAGGCCACTCAAAGAGTGGCCCAAATAAAGCACCTGAAAGGTCGTTAGACCAGTAGATTAATCAGCCTGGCGACGAAGGAAGGCCGGAATATCTAGGAAATCCATATCGTCAGTGCCTGTTTTCTTCATGCCGGATTGCATCATGTCGTTCTCTTGCTCTGGTGCAGCAGCACGCTGACGCTCATCCGCTCGATTACGTAAAACGGTTGGCAGATCCAGTTGGTTAAAATCTGAACGGCTGCTCGATGGTGCAGAGTGAGAATGTGATGGCGAAGAGGAAACAACACGCGATGTTGTTCCACCATTAACCACCTTTAACTCTTCGGTTTGCGCCTGTCCAAGCCCTGTGGCAACGACTGTGACTTTAATTTCATCACTTAGCTCGGCATCAATAACCGTGCCGACTACAATCGTCGCGTTTTCAGAGGCGTATTCTTCAACAATACTGCCGACTTCAGAAAACTCACCCAAGCTTAAATCTAAGCCTGCTGTAATGTTAACCAAAATACCGCGAGCGCCTTTTAAATCAACATCTTCAAGTAGAGGGCTGTTAATCGCCGCTTCCGTAGCAATTGTCGCGCGATCATCACCACGCGCTTCGCCTGTACCCATCATTGCCATGCCCATTTCAGACATAACAGTGCGAACATCTGCAAAGTCGACGTTGATCATACCTGGACGGGTAATTAGATCGGCGATACCTTGAACCGCACCACGCAGTACATCGTTTGCTGTGTTGAATGCGTTAATAAGGCTACAGTTACGACCCATTACTTGCATGAGTTTTTCATTTGGAATGATGATTAATGAATCAACATTCTCTTTTAATTCTTTGATCCCCTCTTCGGCGATCTTCATTCGCTTACGGCCTTCGAACGGGAACGGCTTAGTAACAACCGCTACTGTAAGAATGCCAAGCTCTTTAGCAACTTCGGCCACGATTGGGGCAGCACCTGTGCCCGTACCACCGCCCATACCTGCTGTGATAAAGACCATATCAGCGCCAGTAATCATTTCGGCAATACGGTCTTTGTCTTCAAGCGCGGCTTCACGACCTACTTCTGGGTTAGCGCCTGCGCCTAAGCCTTTAGTCAGCTCTCCACCAATTTGGATAACCGCCTTAGACAGCATATTTTGTAGTGCTTGAGAGTCTGTATTAGCACAGATAAACTCAACGCCTTCAACATCAGCGGTTACCATGTGTTGCACGGCGTTACCGCCACCGCCACCTACACCAATCACCTTAATGACAGCGCTTTGTGGCAAACTATCAGCTACTTCAAACATGATCTAATCTCCTTCAGGTCCGCGCCTACAACGTCTACTGCGCGAGTTATCTCTAGTTATGTAATCCAAGCCAGCACTATTACTGACTTAGAAATTCCCTTTCAGCCAATCTTTACATCGGCTTAGTAACCCCGGCCCTTCGTTAACCGGTTTTACCTTTCGTTCCTTCTCTGTTCGTTTTTCAGACGGCATATCGGCTTTTAAATTTGTTAAACGGTCGTCATTCATTTTCGGGACATGCGCTGTGGTCGCACTACTGTTGGCTTGGCCACCCTGTGCGGCGTAATGCAGCAACCCCATCCCTGTTGAAAATATAGGGTTTTGTAAAATATCATCCATACCCCGAACGCCCTGCGGCATTGCCAAACGAACGGGCATATGAAAGATTTCTTCCGCTAATTCAACAACACCTTCCATCTTTGCGGTGCCGCCAGTTAAAACGATGCCCGAGGGTATAAGATCCTCAAAACCGCTGCGACGTAGCTCAGTTTGAATTAGGGTAAATAATTCGTCGTATCGAGGCTCAACCACTTCGGCTAGCGCTTGGCGCGATAGATCCCGAGGCGGTCTGTCACCTACGCTAGGGACTTTAATCGTCTCATCTGCATTCGCCAGTTGAGCCAAGGCACAGGCATACTGAATTTTAAGCTTCTCAGCGTGCTGCGCAGGTGTTCGCAATGCCATGGCGATATCATTAGTTACTTGATCACCAGCAATAGGAATCACACCCGTGTGCCGAATAGAACCTGCCGTAAATACCGCGATATCGGTAGTGCCACCGCCAATATCGACCATGCAAACGCCTAGTTCTTTCTCGTCTTCGGTCAGCACCGCGTAACTGGACGCGAGCTGTTCCAACACAACACCATCGACTTCTAAGCCACAGCGGCGCACGCACTTTTCAATATTCAAAATGGCATTAGTCGCGCCTGTTACTAGATGCACTTTGGCTTCGAGGCGAACTCCAGACATACCAAGCGGCTCTTTAATGCCTTCTTGGTGATCGATTAAATACTCCTGCGGCAATATATGCAGGATTTTCTGATCTGCCGGAATTGCCACTGCACTGGCAGCATCAATTACGCGCTCTAAATCGTGTTCGGTTACTTCGCGTTCACGAACGGCAACAATCCCGTGAGAGTTCATACTGCTGATGTGACTACCAGCGATACCCACTGTTACCGAATGGATCTTACAACCGGCCATTAATTCAGCTTCTTCTACTGCCCGCTGAATTGATGTAACTGTTGACTCGATGTTAACAACGACACCGCGTTTGAGCCCACGGGATGGATGAGAGCCGATACCGACTACTTCAACTTGGCCATCCGCCAATACCTCCGCAACTAGACACACCACTTTTGAAGTGCCTATATCAAGTGCGACGATCATATTATGCTCAATTTCCATCTTAGCGACCGATGATTAACTCGTGAAAGTACGTTAGTAATAAGTAATTTGTAAATTATATGCTATCTGGTGTTTAAAAACAGCTGAAACCGCAGCGTTTACATTAAGTATAAATGTACAAAAAATCACCAGTATATGCCAATACTAAATCGGCAATTATTTATAGAACTTTAACGTTTTATTGTTATTTCAATGAGATAGCGATCTCTTTATTTTTCAAACTTTGCTAAAAAGCTAAAAACTTCCGCCAAAAAACCACCGGTTATTTTTTAACCAAAATCAAAATCCTATTTTGAAAAAAACGTACATATCAAAACTTAATTTTGATTAATATATAAAATATCAATATTTGATTTTGATTATTCATAGAAATATCAAAAACTAATTATGATTAAATCTCTCACAAAAACTCATTCACTTTTGGGTTTTATAGCTCACCAAAAACCAAGCGTAAACGCTAGTCACCCTGCTTATTCATCCGCTCAATAAACCTTTTTAAAGGTATCATTTTATATTTACGAAGCTGCGACCTTAGCTGGTGATATGTCAAACCCAACCTATCAGCTGCCATTTTTTGGTTATAGCCGCTCACTTGTAGCGCTTCTATGAGCAAGCGCTGCTCCAATCCCCTAACCTGAGTTTCTAAATCTGCCGCTTCATCCTTTTGCGCCTCCCACTGAGGTTTATTTAAGTTGGGACGTTCAGTGGCGTCCGGCCCGTTGGGCGAAGCCGAGATAACCGTCGACTGTTGTGAAGAATCAATATCGGCTCCTACTGCAGACGAGACATGCCAAGGTGCGATAAAGGGGTTAATCACCATGGTTTCAATTGCCCGCTCGTGATTTGACTCACGATACACACTGCGCTCTACAGCGTTTTTTAGCTCTCTTACATTGCCGGGCCAAGCGTAACTCAACAGGTCATCTTGTGCGGCGGCGGAAAAACCGGGGAAATACTCGCGCCCTAACTCAATGCACATGCGCTGGGCAAAGTGCTCAGCCAACAACAAAATATCATCTTGGCGATGGCGCAAGGGCGGGATATGAATCACATCAAATGCTAGGCGATCTAAAAGGTCCGCTCGAAAAGTCTGCTCTTCTCGCATGTTTAATAGGTCTGCATTGGTGGCCGCTATTAACCGAACATCGGCCTGCAAAGTTTGCTGCCCGCCTACACGCTCAAACTCACCATATTCAACAACACGTAATAACTTCTCTTGTACCATTAATGAGCTGGTACCTAACTCATCCAAAAACAAACTTCCGCCTTCAGCCCGTTCAAACCGCCCTACATGACGCTTTGAGGCCCCTGTAAAAGCTCCGGATTCGTGTCCAAACAATTCACTTTCAAGCAAGTTCTCATTCATTGCGGCGCAATTGAGTTTGAGAAAAGCTTGATCCCAGCGTCCCGACAAAAAATGAATC
>Ga0193962_1000067_pt1 | contig 46749 bp, 36 predicted proteins | sample FB_5_MG_FD_140335 | JGI IMG/M metagenome (GOLD analysis project Ga0193962, IMG submission 140335) | Microbial mat bacterial communities from the Broadkill River, Lewes, Delaware, United States - FB_5_MG | ecosystem: Environmental > Aquatic > Freshwater > River > Microbial mats | place: USA... | reverse complement strand
CTCAAGTTGCCACATAGTTGACTAAGCACTAATGGTATAAAAGCTCAGATTCCCAATTTGAATTCAGATACCATATCTTGTGGTCTGGGCAGAACCCGGTCAGCTCCAAAGATGCTCCTGGGTATGATTATGATGGGGAAATCCAAAGCCCTAATAGGGCAAATTTTTAAAAATAATGGAGTGGAAGTGGAGCGGATTTCACTCCATTATTTTTAAAAAACAGAGAAATAAAGAAAAAGGCGTTTTCATAAAAATCATGAAAACGCCTTATAGTCTTAATTTTACTGGAGCCGGCGTGCGGAGTCGAACCGCAGACTTTCTCATTACGAGTGAGATACTCTACCAACTGAGTTACGCCGGCACCGTTGAGAACAATTTATATCAGGGCGCCCCTGGAAATTCAAGCGCTTTAATACCACAATAAATAGAATTTGCCCGATATTTTCTGTTAAGGCTCCCAAAATTATCAGGGATTGATACGCCTTTTAAGGATATCTTCCAGTAAAGCCGCCACCAACAAACCAAAGGACGGTGAGTGTTGTTTACCGGGTGTTGAACTTTTCTTTCGGCAGGCTTTAAAGAACTCCATGCAGACCCGGTGTTGTTTTGTTGTCAAAAGCGTGGATATACCCGCCTTTTCCCCCTTGGAAACAAGCTGGGAGTCCGTGTCGGGGACATCCCGCCGACCATGGGCCCGCCGGCTCATATGGGTATAATAGAGCAAGGCCCGGTCCAGAAGAATATACAAAAACTGGATATTTTCATTGGGGCCCACCTGGACCCGGTCGCCCCCAAGACCTGATGACGCATTGGCCAGACGCCGGATGCCCATAAAGGCGGAGCCTGCGCCCACGGCAGAGCCAATGGCCGTAAAAATCCCAAAGGTTATTCCGGCTGCAGCCGTATCCAGCACCGCCCCAAGGGTGCCCCCCAGCACCGCACCGGCGGTGGCTGCCTGGGCCCGGGTCAGACCCAGCATCTCCCAAGTCTGGTCTGAAAACAGATCATGCCTGAGAATGGAACAGGCCGGTAATGGATAATCATAGAGATGATGGCGGAACAATGAACGGATATGGCCGAACATTTTTTGTTCAATATCCCGGATTTTTTTCTGGTATTCCCGGGTAAGGTCTTCCTTGAGCGTCACGGGATCCATGTCGGATTTCAGCCTGCGGGACAAAGAAAAGGTCAAACTCTGTTCCATGCCGTGGACAATATAGGCACAGGCCATGCGGTTGCGTTTTTCCCACTCCATGTTAAACGCCTGAATGACGCCTTCCATTAACGGTTCAATATCCTGGTCAATGGCTTTAAGGCTTTCCAGAAGCCGGATGCGCTCATAAAAATCGGCCTGGTTGGAATTAAAAATCCGGACCACGTTAAAAAATTTTCGGAACTCTTCCTTCCATGCCGCCGTATTATCCCGGGTATCGGATTTTGAATTGATAATCGCCATCCTGGGCCGACCCGTGAGGCGCAGGATCTCCATTTCAGCCAGATCGTCTTCCCTTATGGGCCGGGATCCGTCCACCACATAAATAATACCGGCCCCATTGGCCACCGGTGTCAACAGTTCGCATTCATCGGCAAAAAACGGATCTTTTTCATGTTCGGCAATAAATTGAACCACCATGTCCGGTCCGGGATTCTTTCTGAACCAGGACAGGGTCTGCCGGGGCACCTGGAACCCCGGGGTATCCACAAACCGGATGATCTCCTTGTCATCCATGGTTACGGAATAGGATTTGGAAACCCTTGTTTCACCGGGCACCGGGCTGACCTGGATACGATCATCCTCGGCCAGGGTGGACACCACAGAGGATTTTCCCTCGTTGGGATGCCCTAAAACGGCAAATTCGGGCAAAGTCATCATGGCGACACCCACCTTTCAATCACCATCAGGGGATCGTTGAGCTGGTTTACGGCACTCTTCCACACCTGGAAATTCACATCAGAAGGTGCCACATCTTTTTCTTCCTGGTCCATTGTCTGGATCATGACAATCCACAGGGGAAAATTAGGAAAACATTCACGGATTTGAACAAAATAATAGAGCAGTCCACGGATGGGCGGCTGCCAGACCTCCTGGAGCACGATCAAAGCACCCTGGTCCAGATTCTTGACCTGGGCTGCGATCTGTTCCCGGTCTTCATCAAAATCAAAATGGATGCCAACGTTAGCGGCGACATGGATACCAAACTGTTGTTCCAGACCGGTCCGGATTTGTTCCATATTATTTTCCTCAAACCCCCTGGCCGATCCAAGCACAAGTGCACCCGGCTTGTTTTTTATGACGCGGGGTTCATCCGGTACAACCGGAGGCCGGGGTTCCGGTTCCGGTTTAAGCTCTGGTTTCGGTTTCGGTTTAGGTTTCGGTTCTGGCCTCGGTTCTGGTTTCGGCTTAGGCTTTGGTTTCGGCTCGGGGGCTGATGTGTTTATAATCGCATCAGGTTGGGGAATGACAAGCGGTTTCTCCTCTTGTTGCTTCACCGGCGCGGGTTCCGGCCTGGGCAACGGTGCTCTGAATTTCGCCCGGGAGCCCCCGGTCTCTTTGATGTCCATACCCATGCGGGGGGTTCGCATCCGCATGAGCAGCCGCTGGTACCCGGGCCGGGACAGGTCAAACCGGTCAAGGGCCAATGTCCTGGCAGCACGGGCAAAACCCACTAAAACAATACGGGGAATAAGGGCATATACCAGCAACCCCATGCACAGAAACGGCCACCAGGCCGCCAGATGTTCACTGGCCAGTCCGACAATGCCTTCCTTAAGCACAATTCGGCTGCCTTCTATTTGCTCAAGGCTAGGCACAAAAAGATCAGGCATGGCCCAGGACCAGGGTAATGCCATCCAGGTTACCAGGCGGTGAACACTCTCCCCGGAAGTCAAAAGCGTGGACTGCCACCCAAAGGCCATATCCGTAACCATAATCCTGAAAAACGTACCCCCAAGCGCCCCGGTCGAAAACCCCAGTGCGCCCAGGGAGAGCACAATGAATACCGGCCAGAACAGAAGACTTCGAAAGGGCCGGGTGTCCAGATGCAGCAGATCTCCGGCATCCGTTGAAAATTGAGGGAAATGCTTTTGAACAGGTGCGGCCCATTTTTGTAGCCGTCCCATGAATTTGTCAATGAACAGGCGCATGGACATGCGGTGCAGCACCCCGGCCCAACCCGATCCGGCAGGGCCTGACCGGAACTGATGGAATCCGACCAGTGCCGCAGTTAGACAAAGCAACGCTGGAAAAAGGATAAATACAGCGATAAACAGGGTCACATTTACAGGTCGGCTGCCATGGTAAGCCAGAAACGAATACGCGGCCAAACCTCCGGCCGCCAGTCCACAGGCAAACATCCATTTGGAAATCCAGGCGTAAAAAGAATCAAATAACGCACCAGGAAGCTTAGCCCCGGCGCCGCCGTTGCCTGTCTCTTGAAAAAACAACAGGCGTCGGTATTCCAGCCATCCTGCAATCAGCCCGGCATCATCCAGACGGTTGCCATCTTTAATCTGGCGGAAGATATCCCTGTCCCGGGATGCAAGGGCTTTCGTATCGGCATTTTCCGGGTCCTCATCCAGGCCCAGGAGAACATCGAGGTCAATAATATCTTTAAGAGGTAAAATCATAATCGTTTTTTAACAAATTGCCGTAATTTTCACAATCTTTACCCCAGGCAATCATATGTAATTTGCCTGCAAATTAGAAAAACGATTGCGCGCGTGAAAGGCATTGAAGCATGGGCAGTTGATATCCCATGCGGTTGAATTGCGATGTTGGCAGCTTTTCTTTTTTTCATACCCCTAATCCAATTCTTCAGATTTTGTAAATCATATTTGTGTTGGCTTTGGGTCAGGGGATATATTGAGAAATTTATTTTCCTACCGCTTTTGTGTATAGTGACTTGTTCGTAAATGATAGGGGGGATGTGCGTGGGGGACAAGAAATATATTATATTTAAATTTTTTACTAATCACATCAGCTTAGGGCCGTCGGTAATCGCCTTAACATGAAAACCTACACCAAAATTTTGCTTCCGACCCTCCCGCTTATTTGTTTTTTTCTGGCGGCAACCATTGCGATCACTTACCATTTTTCGCGGACAGCCCTTCTTGATCTTGGGGATGCCTGGCTTTCCACTCGACTGAATATGGCCATGGAAATTACCCGGGAGCAAGAAAAAATTCTTCATGACTTCGGCCTGGAAAGCATCCCGGCAAGCATCGATAAGGCAAAACAGGACGCAACAGCCCGTATCCGGAATATCACCATCGGAAATAAAGGGTTTATTTTTATAGTAGATCGCAGGGGTGCTATTATTTTTCATCCCAATAAATACCTTAATGATACGGACCTGGGCCGGGAAAAATGGTTTTCTTCTTTAACCGATCACGGGGGGCGAAAAATTATCGACCTTTCCGGGGAGCGTCTCCTTGTGCGATTTGGGTATTTTGCACCCTGGGAGTGGTATGTCCTGGCGGCGGACCCCACAGAGGAGGTGTACGGTGCCATTAACCGGATGCAGCCCTATCTGTATGGATTGTTCATTTTAATCGCTATTATCATCTCTCTGGTTCTGATATTTTTTACCGCGCGCCTGACCCGTCCGTTCAAGGAGCTTCTTTTAGGGACCCAGGCTTTTGGCAAAGGTAATCTCGACACCAGAATCAATATTCAGTCCGACGATGAATTCGGGCTTTTGGCAAAAGAATTCAACCGAATGGCATTCAGACTCCAGGACAGTCTATACGCATTAAAACAGAATGAAGAGCATTTTAGAGCGTTAATTGAAAACGCCAACGATATGATCTGGATTCTTGACCGGGAAGGGGGCTTCCGTTATGTCAGCCCGTCTACATTCCGAATTCTTGGATATCAGCCCGAAGCACTTTTAGGCCGTTCTGTTAAAGATTTTATACACCCCCAGGAAAAAGAGGAACTCATCGAAAGATTCACCCTTAGGGTGGCCTCTTTGGTCCAGACACATCCGACTGCCATGCGGTTCAGACACGAGGCCAATTACTGGTGTATTCTTGAATGCATTTCCAAAAATCTCATAGATCACCCCACCATCAAGGGGATGGTTGTTAACCTAAGGGATATCACCAAACGAAAACAGGCGGAACAGGCTCTGGCCTTGTATCACCAGGAGCTGGAAAACCGGGTAGAAGAACGCACCAGAGATCTTCAGACAGCCAACAACGCCTTGAATAACGAAATCCAGATCCGCAGCCAAAAAGAAAAGGAACTGGAACGGGCAAGCCGGGTAAAAAGTGAGTTTCTGGCCAATGTAAGTCATGAAATCCGAACACCTTTGAACGCAATTCTTGGTTTCAGCGAATTATTGAAAACGATGATCAGTGAAGAGCAGCAAGCCGGGTACCTTTCAGCCATCAATACAGCCGGAAAAAATCTTTCCGACCTGATCAACGACATACTGAGCCTGTCCAAAATGGAGGCCGGTAAACTGGAAATTAATCGAAAACCTGTCCTTTTAAAGTCATTGTTCAATGAAATATACCGGCTGTTCAGAATAAAATTGAAAACAAAAAACCTGGAATTTTTCATTGAGCTGCCTGAAAATGATACGGGTGCCTTGGCCTTGGATGAAATGCGTTTGCGCCAGGTCATTATCAATCTGGTGGGAAATGCCCTGAAATTCACTGAATTCGGCACTATTTGCCTTAAAGCACAAATTCGTACCAGCCCCAAAAAGGAGGGGAAATCCGCGGATCTTATTATCCAGGTGGCAGACACAGGTATTGGGATTTGCGAAACCCAGCAGAATAAAATATTTGAGGCGTTTGAACAGGCATCGGCCGGAACCAGCCGGAAATTCGGCGGCACCGGACTGGGGCTGGCCATCTGCAAACAGCTGATCGAGCTTATGGGCGGAAAACTTTCCGTATCAAGCAAACCAGATCAAGGCAGTATATTTACCATCTTCCTGCCGGGTGTTAAACGATATCACACGCACAGTCCCGCACCGGCGGAAGCAAACAAATCAGTCTGGACCAGCATGCAGTTTGCCAAAAGTCGGATTCTTATTGTGGATGACGATCGCGATATACGGTTTATGCTCAGGGAAGTTCTGGAAAAGATCAATTTGGAAGTCATAGAAGCGGCCGACGGCATCCAGGCGATTGAGCATGCCAAAGCACAGCAACCTGCCCTGATATTCATTGATTTAAAAATGCCTGAAATCAACGGTGTGGAAACCGCAGCACGGTTAAAAGCAGACCGCGACGTTGCCCATATTCCCATATGTCTTATGACTGCGGGCATGACGCTATGGTCCAAAGATGAACTTGAATCCCGGGGATTTGCCTGCACCATTACCAAGCCCATTACCATAGACAATCTGATGGCCGTGTTAACACGATTCATCAACCTGGCGTCTGATGCCGGGGAAAGCCCTGCCGCATTAAGCCGCCTGGATACATTGGATAAAGACAGTCTGCCCGACGAATTTTTGGACAGATTGTGCAAGGACATTTCCCCCCATATCCCACCAACCCACCAGGCTTTGAAAATATCCGAGATCCAACGATTTGCCGTAAGAATCACTGAAACCGGGAAAGTGTTTAAAATTGAAGCGTTTAAAATATTTGGAGAAGAGCTTTTCCAGTTGTCTAAAACCTTTGACATTGAAAAGATCCAGGCTCACCTTGAATACCTTACCCAGACCATTGATCGCCTCGTTTAAGAAGCATGCGCCCCTCAAACGAGCCGGTCTAACACGGCTTTTCGTTCGGACACTATTCCCGACTTGGGGCGATAAGACTGCGAATCCATCCTAAAAACGTATTTCCTTCCAGGCAGTCCTTTTCAGCCGTTTCCAGAACCGCTGTCATCTTTTCCGTATCGCCGTACCGGTCTTTTCGGGTGATGATTTCCCGGTCAGGATCAAGTTCCCGTAGAACCCTGGCCGGGTTACCTGCAGCCACAGCATTGGCAGGGATGTCGCAGGTGACAACGGCACCGGCTCCGATAATGGTATTTTTTCCGATGGTTACGCCTTTGCACACAATGGCGGAATCTCCGATCCATACATTTTCTTCGAGAACCACCTTTGACAGGGTTGCAGGCGGCAACGACCTGTCGTAAATACCGTGCCAGTCTGAATCCGTGATGTAGGCGTGGCTGGCCAGCATGCACGAATCGGCAATGCGAATGGAATTGGCCGCTGAAATCCGTACGCCCGGAGAGATAAGCACATGGTCCCCGATACGGATACCGTCAATCTCTTTTTTTTCGGACCACACCGTCAACCGGGTTCTTTTGTCCGGGCACCCCAGCAAAGTCACATGACTGCCGATGGAGATGGGGCTGCCGAACAATTCAATATACCAGGGTTTAATGATGTAAGGGTGGGGACCCAGGCCGCTAAGCTGGGGGGCAAGATAACGGCGGACATAAAAATCCTGGAGCCGGTACCAGGCCTGTTTAATATAGTATGGGCGTTTATCCCGAATCATTGTTCAAAATTTAAATTTACACCTGTCCCATGCATCATGGTCAAATAACCGGGCCCCGGGCGTCAGGCCGTACAGGGCATCGGCGGCCATCAAAACCACGGCATTGGTCCAGGATATCTTGTCCTCGGGCCAGACCACCATATCCGGATACGTGTAGCCGCACCAGAAGGTTTGATCCTCAAACACCCGGTTGTGAATCCAGGAAAAAACGATCCCGGCCTTTTGCCGACGCCCCATGGCGTGAAGCGCAAGCACCAGCTCCGAGGTTTCGGCAATGGTAACCCAGGGCTGGTCGGACACACAGCGGCACCCCTGGCCCTCAATGACATATTTATGCCAGTAGCGGTCCATACGTGCCTTTGCCCGGCGTCCCTGCAAGGCTCCGGACAGTATTGGGTAAAACCAGTACATGGAAAATCTGGACTTGGATACGTTATACGTAACAATGTTTTCCCTGATGGATCTGCCGAGGCGTTTGAGCGCATTTTTCCATTCCGGCCGGTCACGGCCCAGGATACCGGCAATGGCCAGGGCACATTTCAGACTCATGAATATGGAAGAGGCCCCGGACAGAAGAGACATGGGATCAATTTTGCCTTCCGGACTTTTTGCCCAGTAAATTTCGCCTGTGGCCGCCTGAAGGCCTAACGCAAATTCAACACCCTTTGACATGATTGGCCAGAATTTTTCCAGATCAGCCTTATCCCCTTTTATTAAAAACTGATGAAACAGCCCCACGGCCAGATAACAGGCCATGTGGCTTTCGGTGGTCCGGTCTTCGGGAACGGAATCCATATAGGATGAATACCAGGAGCCGTTTTCATTCTGGAGTGTGGCCAGCCAGTCCAGGGCGGCCATTGCCTGGTTATGAAAACCGCCGATATTCAGTCCCATGACAGATTCCACAAGATCCCAGGGGTCGGTTTTCCCTCCGGCATGCCAGGGGATGTCGCCATTTTCCCTTTGAAGATCGGCAATCATACGAGCAACTGAGCCGGGGTTCAGAGGCGAATTTGGGTGCAGCTTTGCATTTATCGGGTGCATGGACTCTCTTAAAAAATAATAAGATCCTTTGTAAAAACAGGGCTAAATTATCAAACCCCTTTCTATTTTACAAGCGGATTCATTATTTATTTATGAATGGTAATTCATAAAGAGGGCTATTATAGTCCTTGGGGAGACAACTATAAAATACTCCATGGTTCTTAGGTGTAACATTCTGAAATAAAAAGTTATTTTCATGATCAATCCCGGGGTGTCTAAAAAATGTTTTTCCTTGACAATCCGCTTCTATTTGTGTTCCATTTATATGAATATAACTGAATGTTCCTTCAGAATATCAGTCATGGGTTGGCCTGGTTCATCAACACCCAGACTCAACCCTCAATAAAATATGAAATTAATTTAACAACTTGCTGGAATTTATATATATTGGTTTTTATTCTTTATACCCCAACTTGAGGAGGAAATCATGGTAAGAAAGATCAGAAAAGCAGCCGTGATCGGATCCGGAATCATGGGAGGCGGAATAGCCGCCCTCCTTGCCGGCGCCGGTGTTGACGTGCTGCTGCTGGACATTGTTCCTTTTGATTTAACTGATGAAGAAAAGAAAGATCCTGGGGCGAGAAACCGCATTGTCCAGGCCGGCATGGAAGCGGCCCTGGCGACACATCCCTCTTTGTTTTACAGCAAAAGAGACGCCTCGCGCATCAGTACGGGCAATCTGGATGATGACATTGAAAAATTGTCGGAATGCGACTGGATTATTGAAGTGGTCGTGGAAAACTTGAAAATCAAAAGAGCCCTGTTCGAAAAGGTTGCCAGCGTCAGAAAAGAAGGCACCATTGTTACCAGCAACACCTCCGGGATTCCCCTCAAGGATATGAGCCAAGGCTTTTCCCGGGAGTTCAAAGAACACTTCATGGGTACTCATTTCTTCAACCCGGTCCGCTACATGCATCTGCTCGAACTGATTCCCGGCGCTGAGACCAAACCCGACGTCATGTATTTCATTGCCAGGTTTGGTGAAAGGAACCTGGGCAAGGGTATTGTCTGGGCCAAGGACACCCCGAATTTTGTGGGCAATAGAATTGGGGTCCAGGGAATTGGAGCCTGCATCAAATTCATGCTTGAAGACAACATGACCATTCCCGAAGTGGATGCCCTGCTCGGACCGGCCCTGGGCCGCCCCAAAACCGCTATTTTTAAAACAACGGATCTGGTTGGTATTGACACCATGCTCCATGTGGCCAAAAATTCCTATGACCTGTGCCCAGACGACGAGCAACGCGACACACTTGTTCTGCCTGAATTTATCTCTACAATGGTCGACAAAAAAATGCTGGGCAACAAAACCCGGGGCGGTTTTTACAAAACCGAACTGACCCCGGAGTGGAAAAAATTGCGCAAAGTGCTTAATGTTGACACTCTGGAGTATGAAGATTTTCAAAGAGCGTCTTTCCCCTGCCTGGACCAGGCCAAGAAAAAAGCCACCCTGGAAGAGAAGTTGGCCTGCGTGCTCAAAGGCGATGACAAAGGGGCCCAATTTGCCTGGAAATGCCAGGCCAACGCGTTCCAGTATGCTGCCAACCGGATACCTGAAATCGCCGATACCATCGTCGAAATCGATAACGCCATGAAATGGGGTTACAACTTTGCAATGGGACCCTTTGAAACCTGGGATGCCTATGGTGTTGAAGAAGCCGTTGAGAGGATGAAAGACGACGGTTTTGATGTACCGGCCAATGTCACGGACATGCTGGCCAAGGGCAAAAACTCTTTTTACAAGCTTGAAAACGGGATTCGCCACTACTTTGATTTTTCATCAGGCCAATACAAGGCGGTTCCGGTTTCTAAAAACATGGTTTCCATTGCTGCCGCCAAAGGCAACAATAAAACCGTTTTTCAAAATGCGTCTGCATCCCTGGTGGACATCGGAGACGACGTTTTCTGCATTGAATTTCATACCAAAATGAATGCCATCAATGGCGAAATTGTTGATTCCATCGGCAAATCCCTTGATTATGTCGAAGAAAACGGAGCCGGACTTGTTATCGGCAACGAAGCCGGCGGGATGCCCGGCGCGTTTTCTGCCGGTGCAGATCTTTCCTTTGTATCCAAATTGTGCCACGAAAAAAAATACGCTGAAATTGATGCCTTCCTGGCAAAGGCCCAGGCCGGTATCCAACGCGTCAAATACGCTCCTTTCCCCGTTGTTGCTGCACCTTACGGCATGGTCCTGGGCGGCGGTTGCGAAACCTGTCTGGGCGCTGATCGCATCGTTGCCCATACCGAGCTTTTCATGGGTCTGGTTGAAATTGGCGTGGGCCTGCTTCCCGCCGGCGGTGGGTGCATGAACTTGTGGAAAAAATATGTGGATGCCCTGCCGGGAAAAACAGTAAAAGAGACGAATCTGGCCAAATTATTCGTCCCGGCATTCATGAATATCGCCATGGCCGCCGTATCCATGTCCGCGGCCCAGGCCCGGGATAACGGGTTCCTCGGCCTTGCCGACCGGGTCGTCATGAACCGTGATAACCTTGTGGGTGAAGCTAAGAAAGAAGTGCTTAAGATGGTGGATGACGGATATGTTCCCCCGCTGCAAAAGAAGCTTAAAGTCATTGGCAACGCCGGTCAGGGCATGGTCAATGCTGAGCTGTTCAACTTTCTCAACGGCAAATTCATGAGCGAATATGATGCCTTTCTGGCCAAACGCATTGCCTATGTCGTCAGCGGCGGCGATGCCAACGAGGGCAGTGAGATTGCCGAAGAAGCCATCCTCAAGCTCGAACGTGAGGCATTTGTGGACTTCTGTAAAGAGGAAAAAACCATTGCCAGAATTGATCATATGCTGAAAACCGGGAAACCGCTTAGGAATTAGGAGAACAAACAAATGAGAGACGCATATATAGTACAATCCATACGGACCCCGGGCTGCAAGCAAAATAAAGGGTTGTTCAGCCAGACTCGGCCCGAAGAGCTTATTTCCTTTATTATGAAAGAAGCGGTTGAAAGAACTGCCAACTTGAAACCCGAAGACATTGACGATGTCATGCTGGGCTGTGCCTTCCCAGAAGCGGAACAGGGTCTGAACCTTGGCCGGATCGCGGCTAAAATGGCAGGCTTCCCGGACGAAGTATCCGGTGCCACGGTGAACCGGTTCTGCGCATCCGGCCTTGAAGCCATTGCCCTGGCCTCTGTGCGGGTCTCTGCGGGGTGGTCGGAGATTTGTGTGGGTGCCGGCTGCGAGTCCATGACCTTTGTACCCATGGGCGGCAATGCCCCCCGGCCCCATCCGGAATATTCAAAAACCAACCCTGAAATGTACGTATCCATGGGGATCACCGCTGAAAATGTGGCCGAACGGTACAATGTGTCCAGGGAAGATCAGGATCTCTTTGCCGCCCAGTCCCAGGCAAAAGCCAAGGCAGCCAGAGACGGCGGAAAATTTACTGAAATTATCCCCACCCCGGCCTACAAATATGTTGAACAGGCGGATGGTACGTACAAAAAAGAGTCTTTTATTGTTGAACACGACGACGGAATTCGGGCCTCTACACCCGAAGGGCTGGCCAAACTGGGAGCGGTGTTCAAAGTGAACGGTTCCGTTACTGCCGGAAATTCTTCCCAGACCACGGATGGGGCAGCGGCCACCATCGTCGCGTCCAAGGAAAAGTGTGAGGCACTTGGCCTGACCCCCATAGCAAGACTGCTTGGGTATACCACAGTGGGCTGCAAATCAGATGAAATGGGCGTAGGCCCCAAATATGCCATTCCCAAAGTACTCAAACAGGTGGGAATGACCATTGACGACATCGATATTTATGAAATCAATGAAGCCTTTGCCGCCCAGGCCATTCACTGCATCCGGGAAATCGGCCTTGAAAAATATATGGATAAAATCAACATTCACGGCGGCGCCATCGCCCTTGGTCATCCCCTGGGATGCACCGGCGCCAAACTGACAGCCACATGCATTGCCAACCTCAAAGAAGTCGGCGGAAAATATGGTATTGTTTCCATGTGTGTCGGCGGGGGCATGGGTGCTGCCGCAGTATTTGAAAAACTTTGAGCGCTTAGCAATGCCCTTGTTTGCCAAAAAAATGGTGTAATCAGTACTTGAACGAAAAAACCGTGTTTGAACGCAACGCCGTAGATGGGTGGCTTTGCGTTCAAACACTAAGTGTCATCCCCCAGCAACCAGCGGAAAGAGACCAACCTTATCATTTTCCGCAAGTTCCCGGTCAGGCATAACTCTTTTGCCATTGATGAAAATCAGGCTGACAGACCCATCAGGTATACCCAGCGTATGAATCAAGCCGCCAGCAGTTGTGCCCTTTTCCACTTTAAGGGAACCCGAGCCCTCTGGATAGAATCTGGTAAGGGTGGTGAACAGGTCTATATTAATTTCAATCATCAGACTTTTTCTCCTGTTTCGGGGGGTGGGATTCCGGCGTTTTGGCAGGAAAAAACCGGTCAGCCCCCTCAATAGACCGGATATGAATATCCCGCTGGGGAAAACTGATCTCTATGTTGTTTTCCCGGAAATTTTTATCGATCTTGAATCTGACATTCGTATCCACCTCCAGCATATGGTCCACATCAGTCCAGAGCCGCAGCACAAAAATCAATGCACTGTCGCCAAAATCCGTGAAAATTACGTCCGGCCTCGGGTAGCGAAGGACATTAGGGATGTCCCCAGCAATCTGCAGTAAAATTGTTCTCACCAGTTCCACATCAGATCCGTATGCCACACCAACGCTGATTTTACGGCGGATACGTTTATCCTTGAAACTCCAGTTGGTCACCTGATTGCTGATGAAATCGGCATTGGGAATTATCAGGGAGGCATTGTCATAGGTCTGGACCACTGTGGATCGGACATTTATTTTTCTGACCCTGGCCCAGACACCGTTGACCTCCACATCATCCCCCACCTGGATGGGCCGCTCAAACAGAAGGATAATGCCGGATATAAAATTGTTCACAATGTTCTGCAGGCCAAATCCAATACCAATGCCCAGGGCACCAAAGGCAACGGCCAGGGACGCCGTGTTCAGCCCAAAGGCATGCAGGGCGATGAGCAGCCCTATGGCCCAAATGATGTAAGCTGAGATGGTCGTAATGGACTCCTGGAGGCCCTGGGCCATACCCGAACGGCTTAAGAATTTTTTCTGGAACAGCCATGTCCATATCCGCACCAGGGCATAGGTGAAAATAAGTACAAGTCCGGCACAAATCGTCCCTAAAAAGCTGAACTGCATGCTGCCGATGCTCAAAGGAATGGCCAGAAACTGGTACAAATGACCTAGCACGGTTTCGGGATCACCCCAAATCAGCAGCAGAAGACTTGAAAGGGTAACCATCCAGCAGAACTGACCTGCCCGGATGATCAGCCACTGGACAGGATAATCATCATAAACAAACTCTTCCTGCCTGTTATGGCTTTGCTCCTTGTAATAGAGATCCCATTCCTGGAGCAGGTGAAGGAACATCGCCCACCAGAAAAAAACGACAAGACTCTGAATCCAGGAACGGACCCAGTGGGAGGCAAGCAGTTCATAACCGGTCATGTCCAGCATGAGTGAAATACCGGAAATCAGAAGCATCACATATTTGGTGGTCAAAGTCCGGATCAGCTGATTTCTGTTCTGGTGTTTTTTTCCCGGGGATCCAAGCGTATAAAAGTTGACATCCCGCCAGGTTTTCAGGGTCCAGACAAGCATGATAAACGCACCTGTAATGCGCAGCAGGATCAACAGCCCCGAACTTTGCCCCAAAACGTCGTGCAACACTCCATGGGCAAGAATAAAAACAGCAACAGCCCGGGTGAAACGGATCAGATGCCGGGCATTGGGCTCTCCGCCCACGGCATCAATAAAAATCGTTTTCAAGGACCGGCAGATCCATCTGCATGCAAGCAGAATCATTATTACCAGGGCGGCTTCCAAAAAAAATCTGGACACCAGAACCATTCGGTCCAGACGGCTGTACAGAAAAATTGTCACCGCAGTCCCGGTTGGAACAATGGACATGGTCAGCAGATTTGAGGCCATCTGATGCCAGGCACCTAACTTTTGCACAACAGGCAGATTTGTTAAGCCCAAAGCCTCTTTTCGAAGCCGCCTTAGAATGGCGAACACAGAAGCCAGAACAAAGAAAAATGATACCGCCAGAAGCTGTGCATCCTGCCACAATTTTTCAACTCCCAATATCCAGAACTGGGGATCAGAAATGATAAAGATGCGTTCAATCAGGGTGTTGAATTCCTGCTTGAGAGAATTAAGGGCACCAACTCGCGTTTCCTTATTTGTGCGCTCAAACAACCCTTTTGCTTTTTTTTGTTCAATGATTTTTTCAAATTGTGCATCCAGGGTTGTATACGTTTTCTCTATTTCCGCCTGCTTGTCCAGACGGCCCTTGTATATCTGATCCAGCCGGGACAAAAAAGCCTCTTTTTCCTTGAGCACACGGGCCAGACGGATTGCCACCTTTTCAATGGCCAGAACCTCGCTACCGGAAGAGGTGTTCTGTCTAACTCCGGCAAGTTCTGCCAGTTGTTTGTCAACAAGCAGCTTCTGAGTTTTCAGGTGTTCAAGTTCTTGGTTCAGAGCCTCTTCTTTCGGAATCAGCCCTTGAAACATTTTTTGGGCCTCAATCATGGAGGTTTTCAGCTCAGCCCTGCTTTTCTGGAGCTGAAAAAAATCAACATCCTCGGACAGCAGAAAATTCCGGAAAGAGGATAACTGGACCCGGTACCCGTTATATGCTGCTGTCAGGTACATCTGGTCCTGCTCTTCCTTTGCGATACGGTTTTTATATTTTTCAAGATCACTGAGCTCACTATTCAAATATTTTTCAAGGATAGTGCCCAGTTCACCAATCAATTGGGATGTAGAACCCTGCTGCTCTGGTTCGGCAAAAGCAACAGTAAGTCCACTGAAAACAGTAAATCCGGCAAACAGGATCACAAAGAACCTGAAAATAAATTGAATGCGTAATTTTTTCATATGAACAAAATTTTTTTCTAGCATGATTTTTAAAACCACCCTTTTTTTTTAAAAAATACAACCATTGCACTACCAATAACGGCCATGCCCCCCAGTAAAGCGAAATACCCCCACTGCCACTCAAGTTCAGGCATAAATTTAAAGTTCATTCCGTAAATTCCGGCAAGAAAGCTTAAGGGGATAAAGATGGTGGAGATAATGGTCAGGGTCGCCATGACTTCATTCATGCGGTTGCCCTGGGATGACATATAAAAATCAAGCATGCTGGACAAAAGTTCTTGAAGCGAAGTAACTGCATCCAGAAGATGATTGACGTGATCCAGAATATCCGCATAAAAGCGGATGACGGTATCCGGAACAAACGGGGATTCGGATTTTATCAAGCTAAGAATTGCCCCACGCACCGGCCGGAGCTGCTTCTTGAGAAATATCACCTCACGTTTCAGCCGGTGTATCTGCTCAAGGTGGCCGGGATTTAAATCTTCGAGCATGTCACGTTCAACCGATTCCACAGCTGAGGCAATCTGTCCAATCACATCAAGAGAGTGGTCAACCACGGCATCAATCAGGGCATAAGCCAGGTAACCAGGACCGGCCGTACGTATGTTTCCCCTTCCGGACTGAAGTCTTTTCTCCACGGCTTTAAGACAGGGGGAGGTTTTGTCCTGGACAAAAATCACCAGGTTCTCCATGACGGCCATACTGACCTGAGTCTCTGATATCTCATGGTTCCCGGGATCAAAGGCCAGTTGTTTTAGGGTGACATAATAATAGGTGTCAAAATCTTCAAATTTGGGAGGATGTGCCGGGTTAACCATATCCTCCAGGGTCAGGCTATGGATATTGAACAACTGCCCCATCCTTGAAAAGGCAAAATGATTCTGTATACCGGTTACCTGGATCCATGCTGTTTTGTTTTTCTGAATTAAAGACTGGGCTGCGTCAATGTTCGGAAGGTGGTATGTTTCAAGTGAATCTTTAGAATAGATTAAAACACGGATATCAGGCTCTGTGCCCAACGCGGCCTGGACATCAATCTGTAGACCCGGCGAGGATCCGGCTTTTTTTTCTGACTTTCTGAAAAACCTTGGCATGGCAAGCCTTCCATTCAATTCACAACAGCTGATATCAATTTAAGACCATCTTAATTATTATGACCAGAGGATGACGGATAATTATAATACGTTAAGACAGGGAACACACTTTTTGTCAAGGCCCCCGGGGAAATCCAAATTCACCGCCTGTTTTTTTATACACCCATCCAAGGTTAATTCGGGGATTTTTTTTGGCGAGTCGTTAGACTGTTTGTGTTTGTCCCCGGAATTTGCAAAGGTTTACACCTTTCTTTTGAAACGGTATATCTATATCCGGACAAGAGAGTTGAAAGGGCTGAAATATTTCAGAATACAAAAATGAACCCGAGATATAACCAGATGATTTTAAGAAACAGACTGCTCCGGCCCAGCAATACTGCCGGTGTCAGGACATGGATTTTTTATGTCTGCAGAATCATGAAACTGATTCAAACCGGCATGTTGCTTCACCTGGCCGCCTGTCTCGGGGTTCTGCTGTTCTGCACCTTTTGCCCCCTGGCCATGGACGCATTTTATCAGAAAAACGGGTCTCAGTTGGCCGGATACGGGTGCCTGGCTGCCTATGGGTTTATTCTCCCTTTTTTTGCAGAACTGGATGCGTTAAGCCGGTTTCAAAACTACAAACAGGCAAAAGACCTGTTCCATGAAAACGGGTTCAAACCCAGGATTGCAAACCTGTATGCCGGTTCACGCTGCCAGCGTGATGCCGCTGTTGTGGCGGCGAAGGACTTAGGGATCGGGCCTGAAATTATAAAACATTATCAAGCCCGGGGATTTAAATGGTACCATGTTTTGCCCGGCGCACTTTTTTCAAGGCCCGGAATACTTCTGACCCGTAATTATTGGCAAAGAACCCTTTTTGAAGTTCGCTACACATCAAGATACTTTTGCTTGTAATTAAGGTGTGTTATCAAATTCGGTTCCGGCATATTCATTTGCGTTGTGTCGTCAGGCTCACGCAATTTGATAGATAATCGGACGATATTCTGGTGGCGGAATTGGCTTACCCTCTATTCGTGTCGCCTCCAACCATAATTTCTTAGCTTTTTGGACCTCCTGCAATGCTCCGGCCCGGCAGAACGCCGGGCACTGACTGTTTTATTTTTGAGTTCTCATGATAGGCTGCGAGGCTGTCTGGTTAATCGACCCAAGCCCTCCCACAAAATCGCTTTCGAACGCCAAAGCCACCATTCAGCAGGGCTTTAGACAGGTTTTACTTGCCGGTAAAATTTTTTGACCACTATGTTTTTATACACATTTATATCTAATTTTTATCGCGTTGTTTTCTTTTTAATATTCAAATAAACTCATTAACCATAAACCAAAACGCAAAACATCGCATTTTTATCATGGTTAAAAATTTTAAATGGACCGAAACGAATAAAAAATGGATAAAATTACCAAAAAAATAAATACTCGACTTGAAAACTCAGAGACCTCCGGTTTTCAGGTCAGGAATATCCTCTTTGTTTCCGGCCCTTACCATTTGTCAGGACTGAAAGCGGATATCTATCCGTCTTCCTGGGAAATCACCCACGCTGTTTCTATGAAAGAGGCTGCCGCATTCCTTCACAAGGCGACTTTTGACCTCCTTTTCATTGAAATTGAGGCTTTGGATAACAGAACGGGAATAACGGTACAGCATCTTAAGTCCCTTTGCCCTGGCCTTCGGGTAATCTTTCTGGTGCAGCCAGGCTGTTGCAAAGTCCAGCCACAGGTAGAAGATGCGGACCACATTTTTATTTGGTCCAGGACACCTGAAATTTTCCATGCCATGGTCCGCTTTATGGAAGACCGGCGCTGCAAGGATACCTCCCGCCGTGCAGTTCTCCTGGTGGAAGACAGTCGTGAATACGCCTCGTTTTTTCTTCCAGCAATATATAAAGGAATTGATGCCGCATTCCCCGGTGCCAGACTTGTTCTGGCCAGGTCCCATGAGGCCGCCATGAAGCAGTTCCGCGAATTGGGGAACCGCCTTGACTGTGTCCTTTCCGATACCCGGCTCCCTTGTCAGGGAAAAGAGGCGCCCGGTGCCGGCATTGACATTTTGTCAACCATTCACAGAGAAATGCCCGGCCTTCCCATCATGCTTATGAGTGCGGAAAGTGAAAACAAACAATTTGCCAAAGGCATTCCAGCCCCCTTTTTGGATAAAAATTCCAACAAACTGGAGCGGGATCTCCAGGCATTTTTTCACAGCCTGGCGACGGACCGCACGACTCAGGGGAGAAAAATCCACCCCCAAGACCACTACCCTGCTCAAAAAAGTCCTGCCGGATTTACCAAAATAGGGCGCGGATCCATCGGTGGTAAAGCCAGGGGTCTGGCCTTTCTGGCCCAGACTCTTAACCGCCGCCCCGACCTTGGAACGGCTTATTCGGAAATGGCCGTCAACATTCCTGATACCCTGATCTTATGTACAGATATTTTTGACGACTTTGTCAGTGACAACGAGCTGGGCAAACTGACCGGCCGCCCCTTGGCGGAATTGGTCCAGGCATTCATTGACGCCCCGTTGCCCCGGGAGGTTCTCCGGCATTTGGAAACCTATTTGGCCGGTAACTGTGCCCCCCTGGCCGTGCGTTCTTCCAGCCTCCTGGAAGATGCCGTCAACCATCCCTGCGCCGGGTTGCACAAAACCTATATGATCCCTAACAACCATGCCGACCCTGGCCTCCGGTTATCCCATCTTGCCACCGCAGTCAAGTTGGTCTATGCCTCTGTATACTATAAAAATGCCCAGGCCTTTGTGCGCAGCACAACAGTTCCTCCCTTTAGGGACAGCATGGCCGTTATGATCCAGGAAATTAGCGGCACCCAGTACAAAGACTTTTTTTATCCAGCCATCTCGGGCACGGCCCATTCCCTGAACTTTTACCCTGCGGCCAATGCCAAAGCCGATGACGGTGTCCTGAACCTGGCATTGGGCTTAGGTCACACCCTGGCCCAAGGGGAGCAGAGTTTCATGGTTTTCCCCAAACATCCCCAGGCCACCCCCCAATTTTCCGGAACCCGGGATTTTCTGGAAAAAACACAGAATCACTTTTATGCCCTTAGAATGGAAGATTACCCGGAGAGCCTGCGCTTCGGCATTTGTTCCAACCTGGAACGTCGGGAGCTGGTCCAAGCCTTGGAAGAGGCTCCGGTCAAAACCCTGAGCTCAACCTATGTGCCTGTCGAAGATCGAATTCGGGATACCTGGTACTCCAAGGGCCCTAAAATTATCACCTTTGCCCAGGTTCTGAAATACGGGACCCCGCGCCTTACCGCCCTGGTAAACGATCTTATGACGGCCTTGGCTGATGATGCCGGCGGTCCAATAGAACTGGAATTTACCGCTGACATCCCCGAGGAATCAGGCCAACCCTGGAAAATTTCCCTGCTCCAGGTCCGGCCCATGTCCAGTCCACGTGACACCAGTCTGATCACAAAAGAAGATCTCGACGAAGCCGTCTGCGTCTCCACCTCGGCTATGGGGAACTGCACCCTGGAAACCATCCGGGACATCGTCTATGTCAACCCGGAGACGTTTGAGGGGGGTAAAACCTCGGATATGGCACAGCAGATCAGCCGCATAAATGCGGACCTGGCCAAAAAAAATCGGCGGTTTCTGTTGGCCGGACCGGGCCGATGGGGGTCATCGGATCCCTGGTTGGGCATCCCGGTTGACTGGCAGCAAATCTCCGGTGCCGGTGCCATCGTGGAAATCCGAGACGGCACCATCCATGCCGATGCCTCCAAGGGCTCCCATTTTTTCAACACCATCACTTCCCAGGGTGTTCCCTATATCACCGTGAATTCAGGGGCCGCAGACCACATTGACCTGGAAAATCTGGCTGGCTGCCGCACTGTCCGGGACGAGGGTTTCATCCGCCATATGCGCTTGAAATGCCCCCTGCTGATTAAAGTCGATGGAAAACATTCCCGCAGCGTTATCATTGACGCCGGAAAAGCCAACAATCATACACAGGATGAATGAGTTCCCGGTACCGACTGTTTTTATGCATGATGCCTAACAATTTGACCTCATTAATCCGACTTACAATACTCACATATCAAAGGAAAGGTAGACAAGGTAAACAATGTCAGAAGAACTGAATAAAATTATAGCCAAAGACCCCGATCAGAAAGAGTTCCACCAGGCCGTTCAGGAGGTAATCGAAACCGTACAGCCCGTGCTGGACCGCAACCTCGAATACCGCCAATCCAAAATCCTGGAGCGCCTGGCCGAGCCGGAACGAGTTGTTATCTTCCGGGTACCCTGGGTGGACGACACCGGAACCGTCCAGGTGAACCGCGGTTACCGCATCCAAATGAACTCAGCCATCGGCCCCTATAAGGGCGGTCTGCGTTTCCACCCTTCGGTAAACCTGTCGATACTCAAATTCCTGGCATTTGAGCAGGTCTTTAAAAACGCCCTGACCACCCTGCCCATAGGCGGCGGAAAAGGTGGGTCCGATTTTGACCCCAAAGGAAAATCCGACAATGAAGTCATGCGCTTCTGCCAGTCTTTTATGTCCGAACTTTATCGCCACATCGGCCCCAATACTGACGTTCCCGCCGGGGATATCGGCGTGGGCGGCAGGGAAATCGGCTATCTTTTCGGACAGTACAAACGACTGACCAATCAGTTCGCCTCGGTGCTTACCGGAAAAGGCCTGGACTGGGGCGGCAGCCTCATCCGCCCCGAAGCCACGGGCTACGGTGCGGTTTATTTTGCCGCTGAAATGCTGGCCACCCGCAATGGCAGTATGGAAGGCAAAACCTGCCTGGTTTCCGGTTCCGGTAATGTGGCCCAGTACACCGTGGAAAAAATCCTGGACCTGGGTGGCAAAGCCGTCACCCTCTCAGACTCCGGCGGGTTCATCTACGACGAAACAGGCATTGATCGGGAAAAACTGGCTTGGGTCATGGAGTTGAAAGAGGTCAGACGGGGACGAATCAAGGAATATGTGGAAAAATACCCGGAAGCCGTATACACCGAAACAGATGCTACCATGGATTACAATCCCTTGTGGAGCATTGAGGCCGACTGCGCCTTCCCCTCTGCCACCCAGAACGAAATCAACGCCAAAGATGCGGGCAACCTCATTGAAAACGGGGTTTTTGTTGTATCCGAAGGGGCCAACATGCCATCTTCCCCGGATGCAGTCGATATTTTTGTGGACCACAAAATCCTCTACGCTCCGGGCAAAGCGGCCAATGCCGGCGGCGTGGCCGTATCCGGCCTGGAGATGTCCCAGAACGCTGTACGTGGGGCCTGGACCCGGGAAAAGGTGGACAGGCGGCTGCAGGGCATCATGAAATCCATCCATACATCCTGCGTGGACGCCTGTGCCGAATACGGAGATAAAGGCAACTACGTGGCCGGGGCCAACATTGCCGGTTTTACCAAGGTGGTCAACGCCATGCTGGATCAGGGTCTTGTATAGTCCTTAAATACCTGATATATCCGGTCCAATTGAAATCAGCCGTCCTGTTTGTTCCTATCAGGGCGGCTGGAAACATCTGGAGAGGGAGTGACTCACACCGTGGAGCAGCCAGACATTGACGCCCTGGTCCGCCGCAACCGGGAGCTGGAACAATTGGAGCAGGACCATCGGCGTATGGAGCTGATTTTCAAGCAGCAGGCCCACAAGCTCCAGGAACGTATGAAGGAAATTAACTGCCTGTACGGTATTTCTAAAATTCAGGAACAGACCGGGCTGTCCCTGGAAGAAATTTTTCAGCAGGTGGTGAATATCATTCCTCCCTCCTGGCAGTACCCGGAAATTACATGCGCCCAACTCCTCATCAACGACCAGAGTTTTCGCACGGAAAATTACAAAAACACCTTCTGGAAACAGCAAGCGGAAATCATTGCCTATGGTGAGCCCATTGGTATCCTCACGGTCTGCTACCTTGAAAAACAGCCTGACATGGACGAGGGACCCTTTCTGGCCGAAGAACGGTCGCTGATTAATGCGATAGCCGAACTTCTTGGTCGTACCAGCAAGCGGAAAAAGGCGGAAGCCGAACTGCGGGAATCACGGCGCAAACTCAAGGAACAAAATCAGCAGCTCAAGGAAAAAAATATTGCCCTGCGGGAAGTGATGAACCAGCTACGAGAGGAAAAAGTAGACCTGGAAAGTCGGGTTTTGGCCAATGTGGAAAATATGCTGCTGCCCCTGGTTAAAAAATTGGAAGACCGGGGATCAAATCTGGACAAAGAATACCTGCAACTGCTGGAAGAAAACATCGTACAGCTCACCTCTTCGTTTGGCACCAAAATTTCCCGGCTCCATCAGCGCCTCACCCCCAGGGAAAACGAAATTTGTAATATGATCCGTACCGGCCTGAGCTCAAAGGAGATTGGAAAAATGCTCAACCTCTCCTACCGCAGCGTGGAAACCTACAGAAACCACATTAGAAAAAAGCTGGGCATCACCAATAAAAAAATCAACCTGACATCCTACCTGTCCGGCCTGTAACCCGTGTGGAGGAATACCCATGGCCAATCTGTTGCCCGACGTCAGCCAGCCCCCCCATATCATCGACCGGGCCGACGCACTCAACCTCAACATCAGGATTCTTTACGAAGCGGTCATCGACCTTTCCGCCCAGGGCCTGATCACGGCCCATTGTATAAATCTGGCCGCAGGGATATTGCTTAATGATCTGGGGCTTCCCAGCTATTTTTTTGAAAATATCACCAAGGATTCCCTCAAACAGATCCTCTCCTCCATTACCTCCAGCATTGCCGTTCAGGATGATCGGGTTGTTCTGGTGGGCCGGGTGGCCCATATCGACTTTGACCTGGGGCAAGGCAGTGAGGTCCAGCGGGTTCGTATTTCCACCCGGGAAACCCGGGACGCCATGGAAAAATTTATGGAAACCATGATATCCGGCCACCGCAGGGAATATTACTACAGCCGGGAAAACGAATACTACACTTATATATTTCGCCCGGAAACCGTAAACGATTTTACCAAACATGAGTTCAGGGAGTCTCCCTTTCTTTTCAACCTTGCCGGGGATTATACGGCAACCCCCGAACCCACCCGCATGCGGTATGAAAAATTTTTAAAGGACTGCAAGGCATCGGTGACGCCCCTGGTGAAAGCCTTCAATCTTCCGGCCACCGCGGAAACCCGGATCATGTTCAACTCTGATTTTGCCACCCCCAAAATTCCCGTCTTCCGGCAGTTGCTCAAGGACCACGGTTTCACCCTCATGCGGGCCTATTGGGAGCCCTATTGGGACGGCACCGATGTGCCCACGTCCATTTGTTCCCTTTATATTCGGGGGGAAATTTCACGGACCCGGGAAATTGAACTGACCCGGGACATTCAGGATTTTCTCTCCTTAAATGTGGGCCATGTCACGCACCTTTACGTGGAAAAAAAACTAACATACAGGGAAATGCTTTTTGCCGACAATGCCATTGACTTTGCCAGGATATTCATTTTTTCGGAAAGCAAGGCCCAAAGCGATTCTGCCATCATGTCCCGCTTGGATGACAGGGCTTGTGAAGAGGCCTTTGCCGCCCGTCTCCACAAAGCTGCCCGGGCCGCCTTTGACACCCGGAGCATCGAGGCCGCTGCCACGGATTGCCCCGGCCTGCTCAAAGCTTTATATGAATTATTCGCCCAACGCTTTGACCCGGCCCAGGCACCCCTTTGGTCGGCAGCTGATCAGACGGAACGACTTGAGACGTTCTACCGGATGTGCCGGGATCGCCTGACAGAAAACCCCAAAGCCCTGCAGATCTTCCGGTTCATGGCAAAACTTGTGACCCACTGCCGAAAGGCCAATTTTTATACTCCGGGCAAACGAGCCTATAGCTTTCGCCTGGACAGCGGCATTTTGGATCCCTTGGTATACAACCGGCCTGTCTACGGAATTTTCTTTATCAACGGGCACTATGCTGCAGGCATACACATGCGGTCCGCCGACATTGCCCGGGGGGGGCTGCGTCTGGTGGCAGGCGATTCAGCACGTCACGAAAGGCAGATGGAAAACGCGGGTCTGCTCAGCTTTATCATAGGGCCCCGGGACCGGCGGCTTAAGCATAAAGACATTTGCGAAGACGGCGCCGCCGGCGTGATAGTTCCCCACCCGATTTACGGGGAATACTCCAGGAACGCCGTTCTGGATTTTACCGAAGGCATTCTGGATCTCACTCTCCCCAATGAAAATGTAATGGATTATTACGGCCTGTCAGAAACACTCTTTTTCGAACCGGACAGGGGCACGGCTGGCCTCATGGATACTGTGGCCCTCAGGGCAAAGGAACGGGGCTGTCCCCACTGGCGGACCATTGCCACGGAAAAAGGCTGCGGCATCCCCCACGATAATTACGGTCTCCTGAACAACGGCAAATTGTTCGGGCTGCTGCCGGCCGGGAACGGCCTAATTGACCTGCAAGTGAACGGCAAGTCCCAGCTGGTCACCCAGGATATGGAAAAACTTAGGGAAAAAATAAGTGGAAAAATTAAAACCCTGGGCATGAGTACCACGGCTATGATGGCGGCCTTCCGTACCCTGATCCACCACCATAACACCCGGGAAAAAGATCTGAATCTCATGGTCATCGGTGGACCCGGGGGTCGGCTGGGAGGCAATGAACTGCTCTGCTGCCAGGGACGAATCTGCCTGGCCATAGACAATGAGGCCATCCTTTTTGATCCGGCCGGCCTGGATCACGGCGAATTGGAAAAACTGGTATTCGCCGCCCGTAGCGGCACCACCGTCAGTAGCCTATCCTTCCCTTCGGATATGCTCTCCCCCGAGGGATTCAAGGTTCCGGCAACGGCTGCACGCATCTTCCTGCCCGACGGCACCGTGGTGGAAGACACCACCCTCTTGCACAGGGGCTTCCTTGTTAACCCGGAAATGAGAGCCTACATCCGCAAGGCCGGGATACGGGGCTGTCTGCCCTGCGGCGGATTTAAGGAGGGCGTCACCGGGAGAACCGTTAGATCCTTTCTGGAAAATTTCAAGGAACTTGAATTCATCGTGGAAGGTGCCGGTCTCTTTTTCGACAACGACGCCCGTCGACATATTGCTACAAACACCTGTATCCACCACCTTAAGGACACCACTGCCAATAAAGGCGGCGTATTTTCTTCGGTCATGGCTGAAGTCCTCCCGGGTTTCCTTCTCGGGGACCAATACGAGGCCGTCATACTTGAGGACGCTAAGGTGTGCGGGGATCTGGTCCGGGAGATCCTCGGTCTTGTTGAAACCCATGCGGCAGCGGAAACAGAGATGTTAATCCGTCGCTGCAAAGCAGATCCGGATATTCCACTCTTTGCCCAATCAGACAAGGCCGGGGAAGAAATCCTGGCCCTTCAGGAGACATTCCGCACCCGGCTTAACACCATATTAAAACAAAAAAACCAGGTCTGGAAAATTTTGGCGGCCTATATCCCCGAAACCTTGGTCAAGCTAATGGGTAAAAAGCGGATCACAGACATCCTGAATACCGATTCCATGCAGGAATACCGGGACGCCATCATCACCAAAAGGCTTGCCGCTACAGCCTTTTACCGGTTCGGCCTGGAATGGGACAATTTTACGACAGAGCTGGAAAAAGACTTTACCCGCACAGTGGCTGACCTGGCGGCTCCCTCTCACCCGCCTCGGCAGAAGGCATGACTTGATTTAAAGGATAAAATAAAAAGCGGCTGCAAGGGGGATTTCCATGCAGCCGCTAAAGGTTAAAGCGCTTTATTACTAATAATCGCAAATGGACTGACCAACACTGGTAGCGACGCCTTCATAGTGGGGTCATTTGTCGATGTTGAAACTTGACGAATCCCTCATTTTTTTCAATACTTCAATGCTGGTTTTATATCCTTTATACATCCGGCACATATCCATGGCCATACCACAAATCAGTGCAACCGCCTGGGTCACGGTGACATCGTCCTGGGAAAATTCCCATGGTTCGGCAGTGTAAAGCCGTAACGCACCGATAATTTTGTTATGGCTGATAATGGGCACACCCAGCAATGAGGCGATCCCTTCTTTTTTCGCTGCTTCAGGATACTCAATCCGGGGATCATCCATGACATCGTAAATGGCAATGGGAACTGCATCCTTGGCTTCTTTGATTGCCTGTTTAAAGTGGGTCGGCCCTTTTTCAAGATATTCTTGACTCAGACCGGAAGATCCTACCAGGCCCAGTTCTCCAGTCTCCCGATTGACCATAAAAACACAGCAGCCCTTGGCATTGAACACGCTTTTCACACTTTCGGCGGTAACCATGGCAACTTCCTCCGGATCTTTACAGTGGGAAATTGCAGTGGTTAAACGAGTGATGGTTTCGTAATGAAGTTCGTGAGTCCCCATAGTTTTCTCCTTTTCTTTGAAAATTAAAAGATTTCACTATAATCAACCGGTTCAAGCGTGTATTAAGAGGATTTCAACGGTACCTGACGATCACACGAATGCGATGCAAGAGAAATGAAGTGAACAAAAACCAGTCGTGTAGCACTGAGCAGAAGAACGATCAATTGTTTAACTTGATATGACTTTAATATATCTGATTCATTCAAGAAGGTCAAAGGTAATCGTGATTATTTGTTCAACCCAAGCAACTGTATTTTTTTTTGATAATAAGGTTGCTTGTTCAAAAATAGTGAGGAGAAGGCAATAACCCTCCAGGAAAGTAATTTGATGCACCTGGGTTTGGGCTTTTGATAGATCGGAGTGGTGTCGGACCACAGGTAGAGCCTTTTTACGACGCCGGCAATTAATGGCTCAACAAGAGGAAGGCACGGCAGCACCAGAACAGTGCGCCGTGCCGAAAGAAAAGAACGTAAGGAAGGATCAGGTCAACTGCCGGACGCTTAATTGGTGGTGAAGATCCGTGTCTGAATTGACCTTTGGACAGGCTCGTGTCAGCCAATGGGAGTTATGAGGGGTAACCAGCGCATAGGGTTTGATCCAGGTCAGGGCGATGAAAAAGAAAAATCCATAGGCAAATGCCAGTATTGAGGAGATTCTTCCGAATTTCCAGGCGTAGATTGTGGCGGATAGGCTGGAGCCCAACACAATGCCGATGATGGTTTTGCTCCCGAATATGGCCGGGTGCCACAGAATTAATCCCCAGGAAATCAAGAAAAAAATCTGGGCCACGGTGAGTTTGAGTACGTCGGAAACCAGGTTGACCCGCGCCCCAAGCATCGATCCCCGGCGAAATCGAGTAAAGATAAAGGCCGCCATGGCAATGGTCTCGCGCACATTGCTTCGGGCCCATCTCAAATACATTTTGCAAAGCTGACCATAAACCACCGGTACCTCGGTAAAAACCCTGGCATTCTGCTGAAACACCACATCATATCCCTGGCGAAGAATCATATTTGTCATTGCGCGGTCTTCGCCGATATTTGCGGGCCGCCCAAGGAACGTCTGGTTCCGCCATTTCTCAAGCACACCCATGACAGCGGATTTTCGGTATGCAGACAGGGCCCCGGGCGTACAGGTGACCGTGCGGACCATGCTCTGACTGACGCGCATAAAATCAAAGCTGAACACAAAAACAATGTCCACCATCCGGGGGATGATACCCTGGGTCTGGTTGAGTACCCGAACATTGCCGGCAACAGCGCCGACGACGGGATTTAACGAGAAAGGCGTCACCAGATTTCTAAGGGTGTCGGGCTCCACTATGGAGTCGCTGTCCACGGTTACCAGTACCTTGCCTGTACTTTTCTTAAATCCGTCATACAGGGCCTGGCGCTTGCCCTGGTTCTCGGGCTGGCGTATGGTCAGGACAGGTAATGTAAGTATTCTTTTGGCCTGTTTAATCCATTCCCAGGTGTCATCCACACTGCCGTCATCCACGGCAATCAATTGAATTTTTTCCCTGGGATAGTCGCTGGCAGCGAGGCTTTTAAGGGTCTCAAATACCTGCCGGCCTTCATTGTAGGCCGGCACTACGATTGTACAGGTCGGCAGTTTATCATCGGACACGCCTGGAATTGGCCGGTATTTCAGTACCAGGATAATTCTCCATACCAGCTCTGCCAGGGCCAGGAAGAAAAGAACGGAAAATGAGGCAATCAACGCATCTCCCCAGGGCAACCCTTTAAGAAATTGGGAACCGGATGAACCACCAACGCCATACAGACAGGCCGCTGCCACAACTGCCAGGATACAGGCAAGGGCGGCAACTTTTTTTTTGTTTCCGATTACCTTTTTGGACGTTACCATAAATGTATATCTCCTTTTTCTTTAAAATTCATCATCAGCAGAGTAAAATGTCCGCTAAGATGTAGCCCACAACGAAGCAAAGGATATGCCAAGGCGTAAGTGCTTGAATTTAAATGCGATCTATAATTGTGTGGTGGGGGGGATACAAAAGGGTTACTAAAATTTCATCCCCGGGAACGAAATTTTCATTTTGGGCCCTTCTGAATACAGCCTTGTAAGGACCGCAGATTAAATAAGTTGGGCAGAAATAACGCCGAATTTTGGTTCATCTACAAGGCGCATTAAAGGTTGAATAGCAGGCCTATTGTACCTTTGATGCAACGAAGTAGATGGGCCAAAAGACAAGCTATTTCGTTCAAGTTATTTGATCTGCGGTCCTAAACATCAGCCGGAACAAAAAACTCAAATGCCCTGTGAATTCTTAATTCACAGGGCATTTGAGTTTGAATCGGTCTGACAGACAGGAATGAACGCTGCCTGACCACAATTCTTTTCCTTTTTTAAATCACCATTTAATGGTGAGGCCCTGTGCCGGAATGTTTTCCTCCGACACAGGGAGGTGGTGGTGGTGAGACAAGGACAGATCGAGTATGCAGTGGTTTTAGGGTGATTATGCCCTTTGTCATACGTGTCCTTTGCCTTTTGAATAAAGCAAAGGGCATGCCAACAATGCAATTGACTGTTTTTAAGAGAATTTTTTCACGCAAATCCAGTCTATCAATACAATGAGTTACAGTATTTTCATTTCTTACCCCCCAAAAAGGTGCAAAATACGTAATTTATCAAGCCGGATTGTAACCGCCGGAGTTAAGGATGGGGATTAAATACCGACCGGTATAGCTGCCGGGATCTTTAACCACATCCTCCGGCGGGCCGGCGGCCACAATCCGGCCCCCGCCGCTTCCACCCTCGGGCCCGATGTCCAGAATCCAGTCTGCCGTTTTAATTACATCCAGATTATGCTCAATGATCACCACGGTGTTACCGGCATGGGTGAGGCGCTGGAGCACCTGCAGCAGCATGCGGATGTCCTGGAAGTGCAGTCCGGTGGTGGGCTCGTCCAGAATATAGAGGGTGTCGCCGGTGTCCTTTCTGGCAAGCTCCCGGGCCAGTTTGATCCGTTGGGCCTCACCGCCGGACAGGGTGGTGGCGGCCTGGCCCAGTTTGATATAAGACAGTCCCACATCCATCAGTGTATCCAGAATTCGGGTGATCCTGGGATGGGCGTCAAACAGCTCCCTGGCCTGTACTACGGAGAGATTGAGCACATCGGCAATGGAGTGGTCCTTGTATTTGATCTCCAGGGTGGACTTGTTGAACCGTTTGCCGTGGCATACGTCACAGGGCACAAACACGTCGGCCAGAAAGTGCATTTCCACCTTGATGTATCCGTCACCATGGCAGGCTTCACACCGGCCGCCCTTGACATTGAAGGAATACCGTCCTTTTTTATACCCACGGGATTGGGATTCGGGCAGCATGGCAAACAGGTCCCGGATGGGGTCAAACAGCTTGGTATATGTTGCGGGATTGCTGCGCGGGGTCCGGCCGATGGGTTTCTGGTCAATGTTGATGATCTTGTTGATGTGGGACAGTCCGGAGATCTTTTTGTGTTTTCCCACACTCATCTGGGAGCCGTTCAGTTTTACCGCAAGGGCCGGATAGAGAATCTGGTTGATCAGGGTGGATTTACCGGCCCCGGACACACCGGTGACGGCCGTTAAAAGTCCCACAGGGATTTTGGCTGTGATGTCGTCCAGATTATTTTCACATGCCCCGTGGATGGTGACCCATTTGTTGCCCATGGCTTTGGGTGTTCTTCGGTTTTCAGGCAGGGCAATGGCCTCACGCCCGCTTAAAAACCGGCCGGTAAGGGAGGCCGGATTCTTCCGAATTTGTTCAGGTGTACCCTGGGCCACAATCTCTCCGCCCAGGTGGCCGGCACCCGGGCCGATGTCCACAATCCAGTCCGAGGCCTCCATGGTCTCCTGGTCATGCTCCACAATGAGCAGGGTGTTGCCGATGTCCCGCAGATGTTTCAGCGTGGATAGCAATTTTATGTTGTCCCTCTGGTGAAGGCCGATGGAGGGTTCGTCCAAAATATAAAGCACCCCGGTCAGTTCAGAGCCCACCTGGGAGGCCAGGCGGATGCGCTGGGATTCTCCGCCGGACAGCGTGGGGCCGGACCGGTCCAGGGAGAGATAATCCAGGCCGACGTTCACCAGGAATCCCAGACGATCACGGATCTCCTTAAGCAGTTCGGCGGCAATAAGCTTTTTGCTGCCGGTCAGCTCAAGGGAAGAGATGAAATTATAGGCCTGTTTCACGGTCATCTCAGTGACATCCATAATGGATTTGCCATTAATTTTGACATGCAGAATCTCATCCCGCAGGCGCCGCCCCTTACAGGCCGGACAAATGGCCGCAGTCATAAAATTGGTATAATACTTTTTCTGGTGTTCGGACTGGGTGTTCCGGTATCGGCGCATCAAGGTGTGGATCAGGCCTTCGTGGGTTCTGGAAAAACTGCCCTGGATCTTTGATGAGTTCCAGTTCACGGTCATCTGTTTGCTGTCGGAGCCATAGAGCAACAGATCTCGTTGTTTTTTAGGCAGCTTTTTCCAAGGGATATCGAAATCAATGCCCCACTGTTCCTCCATGGCCAGAAGCTGGCCCTTGCCCCAGGAATTTTCATTGTTAAACCGCGGTTTTTTAATGAAATAATTTTTCCAGGGAATCACCGCACCCTCACGGATGGATAGATTGGGATCCGGCACCACCTTATCCGGATCAATGGCCAGAAGGGTGCCGATGCCATTGCAGTCCGGACACATACCCAAAGGCGAGTTAAAGGAAAAAATTTGGGGCGTAAGTTCGGGATAGGCGATCCCGCAACAGGAGCGGGCCTCGCTCATTTTCAAGTCTTCTCTGCCCACCATGTGGACGATGAGCTGACCTGCGCCCAATTTTAGGGCCGCTTCCACGGAGTCGGTGAGCCGTTTTTCAAATGCGCCTTCGGACTTCACCACCAGCCGATCAATGACCACCTCAATGTGGTGTTTTTTGTTCCGGGCCAGGGTCTGGACATTCTCAAGATCCTGGACCACCCCGTCCACCCGGACCCTTGCATACCCCTCTCGCTTGAGATCTTCAAGGCGCTCCCGATGCTCACCCTTGCGGTTTTCCACAATGGGTGCCAGAATCAGGATTTTAGAACTGTCAGGCAGATCCATGATCTGGGAGACCATGGCCTGGGCATGGCCCCGGCCCACCTTTTTTCCGCATTTATAGCAGTACTGGGTTCCCACCCGGGCAAAGAGCACCCGCAGGTAATCGTAAATCTCGGTGATGGTCCCCACGGTGGACCGGGGGTTTTTGGACGCAGCCTTCTGTTCAATGGCAATGGTGGGGGAGAGCCCCCGGATGGTCTCGTAGCGTGGTTTTTCCATCTGTCCGATGAATTGGCGGGCATAGGAGGAGAGCGATTCCACATACCGGCGCTGGCCTTCGGCAAAAATGGTATCAAAGGCCAGGCTGGACTTGCCCGACCCGGAAACCCCCGTCACAACAACCAATTTTTTCTTGGGGATCTCTACATCAATATTTTTAAGGTTATGTTCTTTAGCGCCCCGGACAATGATCCGGTCCAATTCCTTGGACCGGGAATCGTCTTCCAGGGGGGGCAGGGGTGTCAGGCTATCGACAGCATAATTATCAGCTGTCTGGGTTACAGCGGCAGCAGTATTCTTTTTCATGGGTCACCAGGTTTGTTTTTGGTTACCCTAACAACGATAATCACCTGGTTTGAAAAGTAAAGTCCGGGTAACAGGATCTTAATTAACGCCGGATTATTCAGACCATGAGAGGGGCTGAAAACGCAATTCATTAAGGCGAATTTACAATAAAATTGGTTTTTGACTTTTCAACGCGGACACAATATATGGTAGATAGACAATTTCCTGAAAACAGTTCAATCATAGCATTCTTGTGGGGGTTAGATTTACTATTTTTCATAAGATCATTGTTTTTTAAATTGTGTTTATATGTTACAAATCAATCATTTATAACAAAATCAAAGACGATGACCTTTTCCCATCTGTTCGTGTTGAAAAAGAGGGTTGATCATAACTTCGGCCTCTTTTTGAATTGACTGCGAAATAACGTTGGGATTGCAGATGGAATATCTTTTTTTCATTAAAAGTACGAATGGTTATATTTTCATATTGGAAGACATAATTTAAGAGACAATAGGAGAGGACAGAATGGATATTCTTAAATGGGATGACAGCTATTGTGTCGGAGTCGACAAAGTAGACGCGCAGCACAAGCTTTTATTCAAAATTCTTAATGACTTCGTTAAAGAAATAAATAATGCAGATCATGATGAGATGACGGCCCTAATAAAAGCCTTACTCAACTATAGCGATTATCACTTTAAGATGGAAGAGAACTATCTGCGAGAACATCCCGCTATTGAAGATCATAAGTCAAAGCATCAACTTTACATAAGTAAAATTTTGAGTCTTCAGCAAGATTTGGAAAATGGTAAAAATGTTTCCAAGGATATGCTGGACTTTCTTGTATCATGGCTTCGACAACATATCCTTAAAACAGATAAAATTTTTTTTTCGGGTATTCATGACTCGGAGGGTGTCTGATATAAAAATGGTTCAAAAGTAATACATAGAAAACAGAAATAGTAGGCTGTCTCCAAAGGAATAATCATAAAAATGAATTCACAGCAAACGAGCAATAAGAAGAAACAGAAGATCAAAGTACTCCTTGTCGATGATGAGACGCATATCAGGATGATCATGACAAATGTGGTGAACTCCATGAATCTGGAAGTGGTTGCTGAGGCGAAGAATGGTGCCGAGGCTATCCAATTATATCAGCAACATCGTCCCCATATGGTGTTTATGGATATCAATATGCCCATCATGGATGGAAAAGAGGCATTGAAAGCAATTATGAATGAGTTTCCAAAGGCATTTGTGATTATGGTCACGTCCTTGTCGGCAATGGATATTGTGACAGAATGTTTGGTTATTGGCGCTTCTAGCTACATTCGTAAAGATACATCAATGGATGAACTTAAACTCTATGTTAAAGAAAGTTGGAATGATTATGTCAAGTCAATGAAGTAACTCGTCTGGACTTCCATAAGATACTCAAGTGGTTTACTTCTTTGTGCCGGGCTTATCATTGCTGCTGTTTAAAATTTAAGGAAATGACCATGAAATATGATCTTGCAAAAATGCTTAAAGAAATTAAGGAAGATGAGACCGTTTTTAAGCAAAAGAAAAATTATTGGGCCTCTCAAAATGACATCAAAGAGTTGATTCAAAAAATGAAAGAGAAAGGTGCCAAAAAATGAGCATCGAAAATATAGGTTTTATTAAAGCAGTCAAAGATAAAGATGTCAAAATAGCTAGAGAGGTCAACAGATGCCTAAAGGAAGACCCAACCAATCACTATAGTGCCCTTATCCACATCATTAACCAAGGCTTGATGCCGGCTGAAAAGGCATGTCGCCTTTGGTCAGATTGTTTAGGCATAGCGTTGATCGACCTTAATGCCACACTATTTCAGCCTCATATCGTTGCCTTGCTTCCGAAAAGACGGGCAAGGGAACTGACCGCCATACCGATTTATCAAATGGGGGACGCCGTCACAGTAGCCGCGGTAGACCCGAAAAATAACAAGTTGCACCAAAGCCTCGAAAAAACAATGAAACGAAAAATCAGTTTAGTTTTCGCACTGGCTGAAGATATTTTTGATGTAATTGATGTTCAGTATCAATCCATTGACCTCATTGAGAATCTTGCCGAAGATGTATCCATCAATCTTCTCACGACAAAGACAATTAGTAAGGAATCTCTGGAAAAAATAGCAGGCAGTGATGCGATTAAAAAACTGACACGTTCTTTGATGCTGCTTGCCATTCAACAGAACGCTTCAGACATTCATATCGAGCCTTTTGAGCATCATATCTCAATTCGGTTTAGGATTGACGGTGTCCTACATGAACGAAGCCGACTTGAAAAATGTGTGCTTTCCCCACTTACTTCCAGACTGAAAATTATTGGAGGTATTGATATCACAGAAAGACGGCGTCCCCAGGACGGCAGAATCACTTTGGAGTTGACAAACAAAACCATTGGGTTTCGTCTCTCCACGGTACCAACCATTTATGGAGAAAAAGTCGTTTTGAGGGTGCTCGGACAGATCGTCGCAAAAAATATTCCCCTTCTTGAGGAACTCCTGCTCTCCAAGAAAAACTATGACTGGGCCAAGCGGCTAATCAACACTCCCAGCGGATCATTTTTCATAACAGGTCCAACCGGATCAGGAAAAACGACGACTCTTTTTTCAGCATTACAGAGCATCAATACGTCGGAAAAAAATATCATGACCATCGAAGATCCGGTGGAATATAGACTTCCCGGCATCAATCAAGTTCAGGTCGACAGCGTGATTGATCTGGATTTCGCCAAAGTTCTACGGTCATTTTTGCGTCAAGATCCTGATGTGATTTTAGTGGGTGAGGTGCGGGATCTGGAAACTGCAAAAATCGCAACAGAGGCCTCCCTTACCGGACATCTGGTCTTTGCAACCCTCCATACAAATGATGCGCTGCAGGCAGTCACCCGGTTGGTCGACATCGGTGTGGATCCCTTCCTCGTTGGTCCATCTCTCATTGGTGTGATAGCACAACGGCTCGTCCGGAAACTTTGTCCGGAGTGCAAGGAACTTTATACGTTGACTGTCGAAGAAATGGATAACTTGTTCGAGTGGAAAGGGCTTTCGCCATTGCAAATTTATAAAGAGACAGGATGCAGTAACTGCAGATTCACAGGGTTTAATGGCCGACTTGCAATCCACGAAATGTTAATGGTCAGTGACGAATTGCGCAAACTGGTCTCTGAAAATGCACCAATTGAGGCGTTGCGGCAGACTGCCATAAACAATGGATATCAGACGATGCGATATGATGGAATTAAAAAAGTGATTCGTGGTTTGACCACATTAAGCGAAATCGATAGGGTTGCTCCATTTAATTGAATTTGCCAATTCTAAGAGAACGCCGACCCCACAATGTGTTCACAAGTGCTTAGATTAAAAGTTTTAGTCCCACCACAATATATGGGGCCTCTTCTGTCTTAAAAAACATTCCGTGTGAGCCATTCAAAATTGATATTAAACTACGGACAAATTACATCGTCTATCAATCCATTGCAATGGGTTGACTTCCGGGATCTGATTCGCATTCTATAATAGATGACAATAAAAAAAGGATGTAATGATGAGCCGAGATTACCCGTTTGAAACCGGTGTATACCGACCGCCCAGTGAAGGAGGCAGCGCGTCCTTGCTGGTCCGCTTTACCCGGAATTGCCCCTGGAACCACTGCACCTTCTGTACGATGTATAAGGGAAAAAAATTTAATCTGAGACCGCTTGAAGAAATTAAAGCAGACATCAATGCCATGGCAAACCTTGTGGTTGATCTCCAGGCCGAATCAAAAGCCCTGGGGCACGGCGGCCAGGTCACCCGGGACGCCATTCTGGCATTGCTTGAAAAAGCACCCGACTTAAACCGGCATCCGGGTGCCGACATGCTGATTCAGTGGATGGCGGTGGGCGGAAAGACTGCATTCATACAGGACGGCAACTCCATGATCATGCCGCCCCAAGACCTTATTGCGGCACTGACCCATCTGAGGGGAACCTTTCCCTCCATTGAAAGAATCACCACCTATGCCAGGGCCCGGACCCTGGCCCAGCGCTCCCTTGAGGATCTGAAGGCCATATGCGCAGCCGGTCTTAACCGGCTTCACCTGGGCCTTGAAACCGGGGATGATGCCCTGCTCAAGCAGATCAAAAAAGGGGTAACGCCTGACGGGCATATTGAGGGGGGTAAGAAGGCCATGGAAGCCGGTTTTCAGGTATCGGAATACTGGATGCCCGGCCTTGGCGGCAAGGAGATGACAAACCAGCACGCCGAAAATACCGCCCGGGTGCTCAGCGAAGTCAATCCCCATTATATCCGGTCCCGGCCCTTCAGGCCCGCGCCCGGTACACCGATGTCCGACCAGGTCAACCAGGGGCAGATCACCCTGCTTGATCCCCGGGAGCAGTTACTTGAACTGCGCCGCATGGTCCGGAACCTGGAAGTCACATCCAAGGTTTGCTTTGATCATATGGGTAATTATTGGCGCACCGCCTCGGGGGACCTGGTTTTGCACCATGAATATGAAGGATATCAGTTTCCGGATGAGAAACAGGCGGTGCTGGACCGCATTGAACTGGGGCTTGCCTATAAACAGGAACCTGTCCGGTTTTTGGGTATGTAGGGATTGATGTCAAATTTCAATATTACAGGTTATTTGATAAGAACGTCTGTGTGAACGATATCGATCATTCACCTTTCGTTGTGGGCTGAACCTGGGTGTCGATAGACCAGGTCAGCCCATGGCTGTTATTCAGGAATACTTGCTGTTTACCCTTTTGACTGCTACAACAAAATTGAACCCCGGCAAAGGAGTCTGGTTCGTGAGCCTGGAGAGCATTGCGCCACAGCACTTCAGAGAACCCTTGCCTTTGACGAGAAAATGGTTGAAAACCTTTATAGGAATCAATTAGACAATTTAACCCCAGAAAAGGAAACACAAATGTCAGAGGAGAAGACCCAGCAGGAAAAAATTCAATCTTGGCATCTGAATCGTCGTAAATGGTATCACATTTATTTTTTTGCAGGCGTGGGAATCAATTTTTTATTGTATTTCACAAAACCTTATGGATTTGATCCCAGCGGAAGTATTTTATGGGGCTCTTTTTTTGGCATTGCAATTCCGCTTGTCACCATGTTTGCCTGTGTTTTTATTCATGAAAAAATTATCGGAGTGTAGCGTGAGTCTTAGAACCTTTATTTTTGGCGTATTGTTCTTTTTGTGTACAGGGGTTGTGTCCCAGGCAGACGTGCTGTTCACCCATGAAGAGAAAAGCAACGAATTCATGTTGGGTGAAACCAGTGCCAGAACACTGGTGGGTTATACCGGAGATGTCAAGTACGCTGATAAGGAGACTCGGTATCAGTCAGGCCTTTTAAAGCGTTTTTTCGGCAAGGTTAAAACCGGCAGGAATACAAGCGAGTTTGACTTGACGGAAAGTACGGTTTCAGAAGTGGACTGGGCAAATCGCTATGTCTATGTTTACCCGATTGCAAATATTTCCGATCCTGAATGGCACCGGAAAAGAAGCCCCATGATAAAGGAGCGCCGGGAGCTGGTTGAACAAAGATATGAGGTGTCACCCCCCAAAATCTCTTTTGAGTTCAGTAAAGAACCTGAAACAGTAAACGGGTATTCAACAAAGAGAGTGGATATCCAACTAAATCTTGAAACCACTGACAAGAAAAAAAATGCAAAAAGTCTTACAAGGATCACCCAGTCATTATGGCTTTCCACTGAGGTCAAGGGCTATGATCTTTACACCAGTTTTAACAGAGCGCTTTCCAGAAAAACAGGAGTGAACGGCCACAGGCTGGGACTTTTAGGTGACCTTTTAAGTTATTACCCCCAGGATCTTGCCTCAATTGAGGATGATCTTACCAGGGTTGACGGTTATGCCGTAAAGGCAAGATTTCTTCTTGAAGGATCATATGTACAGCATTTCTCGGACAAATCGCCCAAAAAAACAGACAAGGTTTTCAAAGATGAAACCTCGATGTTAACCAGTGTTCAGGAGATACCATCTCTTGATTCAAGCTTTTTCCTGGCACCTGAAAGTTTTGCCAGAAAAAAGATAAAATAAACGGGGTGACGCTTTTGTTGTGACATCAGGTTTGAGTAGAATAAACGCGGCCAAAGCCGGGCTTTGGCCGCGTTCATATTTAAAGTTGTACCGTATTTGTTTATATCTGTTCAGACTTCGGCTGTCTGGGTCTTAAATCCCTTACATATTTCTGGATGGCCTCTTCACTGTTTCTCGGCGTGATAAGACTCACACCGATATAAAAGAAAAATCCTATAAATACCCAGTAAAACTGATGGGGGGTCGACAGCTTGTTGGCCGGATCACTTAAGAAAAACCAGTGGTAGCTTCCCAGGTGATATTTTGCATACATCCATGACCCTGTGGAACAGGCGGTCATTACAATGATGTTAAGCGCTGCGGCAATGGTCGTGCCCCTTTCCCACCACAGACCCAGGATGAGTGGCGGACCTACGGAACAAAGGATTACGATAAATGCCGCCCCTGAAATATCGAGCACAAGCGCCGGTGGTTTAAAGGAAAGCAGTGCACAGACAAATATAATAAAAATAGTCATACACCTAGTACACTGAACCGGTTTTTTCTCAGGCCATGTAGATCCGAAAACCTTGCCGATAAGGTCGCGGCCAAGAACAACATTCAAAACCATGGTCCAGCCGGCTGCGGTAGCCATGGCGATGGCAAGTCCTCCGGCAGCAATGACCGCCAGCAGGAACGGGCTGTTCAACGCTTCGTTGGCAGCGATCATGGAGTAATCCGTCACCGATGCACCTGCAACGCCGTATGCGGTTTTCATGTGTTTTAACAGGCCCATGGCGCTGTTAATGCCTTCTGTCTGCATAAGCGGATGCAACTGCTCTATCAGAACCTTGGTTCCGGTTCCGATGATGACAAGCCCCCCGTACATGGCTCCACCGATAAGGACAGCCCAGAAAACGCTCCGGCGGGCTGATTTGATATCCTGGGTTGTGAAGAACCTGACAACCGTATAAGGCATGGCGGAAAAACCAAAATGCCATACAAAAAAGAAACCGACCACGCCGGTCCAGGTACTCATCAGAGGATGGGAAGCCTTTTCCGAAACATAAGGCATATTAAAGAATGTGGGGCTGTTTGCCAGAACCGCATCTGTCAGGCCGTTAAGTCCGCCGTAATGGCTTATTACATAAACCGTTGCCACAAGTGATCCCACGGTCATGGCAATCCCCTGGAAGGCCGTGGAAAGGGTGGTTGCAACCATGCCGCCGTAATAAATATATGCAAAGATAATTACCGAGGCCAGGATTACGGAAATAGTAAAGTTAACCTTTAATATACAAAGCAGGAACAGTGCAGTTCCAACAATTGAAAGGATAACATATGCAAAGCCGCCGATAACAGTCGGGATGGCAGCCCATAGCCTCATCCACCTGGTTTCGTATCTGTCTGCATAGTAATCGGTAAAAGATGTCGGTTCATACTTTCTTAAAGGCGCTGCTGTCAGAAGCGTGGCAATGGGCATGCCGCCGATAATGCCGACCAGAGCCCACCAGAAAGGATAGCCAAGAAGAAAAATAAATGCCGGAAGCCCCAGGAAACTTGCGGGGCTGAAATAGGTTGCGGCAAGGGCACTGCCGTTTACAAAAGGACCGACTTTCCGCCCTGCAACATAAAAATCAGCTGCATCAAGAGAGGCTTTTCGAGAAGTCCATCCAATGTAGAAAATGACAAGAAAATACGCAAGTGCGCCTAGTAAAACAATTGGATTAACACTCATATTTCGCCTCCTTCCTGTTCCAGCTTTTCTTCTCTTTTCTCTTCAGACCAGAAGAATAGAAAAGAGATAATAATGTTTATGATCCAGAGGCCGAAAAGCCAATTGTAGAGATAGCAGGCCGGAATACCAAAGACTTTCTTCAGTGGAAGCCCCGGAATCGTCATCTCCAGAATCATGAAAAGAAACACCCAAAAGTACATCAGACCTGTGCCTGCCCAGAAAATTTTCGGCATGCCTTTGAACATAGAATCCTCCCGTTTTTAGGATGGTTTTGTGTAGCCCCGGAAGGCCAATATTTCTTCCGAGTCCCTTAAATCTTAAAGTTCGGTTGAGCAATATGTGTCTTTTTGCCGCCTTGTGCGCTGCTGCAGTGAAATCTGCCGGCTGCTTAATGTGCATGGCATGGCCGTTTTCATCTAAGCTATCCTCTTAAGGTGTCCACATCTGCTCAAAGGTTTAACCATAAAAGTTGTAATCAGCAGGGTATAAAAATGTATTGCGGATACAAATATGAGAGCTGACGGAATTTAACAATCAGCAAATGCCTGATTTTAAATGTGAGTAAATGCCTGATGGAAGATAGGGCTTTTGCCTACGCAGAAGCCCTATATATGATGTTTTTCCTTTCATTATGATTTGTTTGCTTGATTAATTCAATCGATTGAATTAAATATTGTGGCAGGTCAAAAGCAAAAAATGGGAGAGATTGTGGTTAAAAAAAAGAACGCCCTCGATACCAGGGAGCGGCTGCTTGAAGCCGCCATAGACGTATTCGGCAGACATGGTTTTGATTCGGCCAGCACCCGGATGATTGCCAAAGCAGGTAACGTGAATATTGCCGCCATCCCTTATTATTTCGGGGGCAAGGGCGGGCTTTACCAGGCCGTCATCGACCATATTGTTGATCAGATCAAAAAAGAAGTCGGAGAGTTGCTGGAACAAATTGACGGGATGACCTTCACCTCAGACACCGGTCGGCAGCAGGCCCGGGAACAGATTCAGGCCGTTTTGGAACGATTTATTAACTTCATTGCCGGTTCGGAACAAGGCCCGCGTTTCTCCAGAATCATCCTGCGGGAGCAGATGTTCCCAAGTCCTGCCTATGACACTATTTTTGAAGGATTTCTGAAACCTGTGGTTGATGCCTTGTCCACCCTGGTCATGGCGTCATCCGGCGAATCCGATCCCAGGCAGGCAACATTTAAAGCCATGACACTCATGGGCCAGGTGCTGATTTTCCGGGTGGCCCGGGAGACCATTGTCCGGGGGCTTGACCTTGAAGGATATTCCCCGGAAGAACTGGAAGAAATCCGTCAGGTGGTTGTAGCCAATGCCATGGCAATCACTTCAACGCCAAGCCAATAGAGCATAAGGACATAGTCATGAAAAAAGTATTCCCTGTTGTCATACTGATTTTTGCGGTAGCCGGTGCTTACATGTATTGGCAGGATCAGAATAAAAAACAGGATGAAAATGCCGGCATCTTCAAAATTTACGGTACCATCGATATTCGTGACGCATCCCTTGCCTTCACCGAGCAGGAACGGATTGAAGCGGTCCTGGTCGAAGAGGGCATGCGTGTAAAAAAAGGACAGGTGCTGGCAAAACTTCGCACCGCAAAGCTTGATGCCGCCATCAAGGAGCTGCAGGCCCGGATTGCGGCCCAGCAGGAGATCGTGGCCAAGCTGGAAGCGGGCAGCCGGTCCCAGGAGATTGACCAGGCCCGGGCCGAGGTGCTGGCAGCCAGGGCCCGGGTGGCAAATGTCTCCCGCACGGTAAAACGACTCAAGGCCACCTCCCGGTCCGGGGCCACCAGTATTCAAAATTATGATGACTCAAAAGCACTACTATTGGTTGAACAAGCCCAACTGGCCGCCAGCCGCGAAGCCCTGGACTTGCTCATTGAAGGTCCGCGAAAAGAGGATATCGCCGCGGCCCGCCACCAGCTTGATGCGCTTGGGGCAAGTCTTGATCAGCTTCAGGTTCGCCTGTCCGACATGACTTTGACCGCCCCTGCCGCCGGTACCATCCAGTCCAGAATCCTGGAACAAGGGGAACTTGCAGGACCGTCTAAACCCGCTTTTGTCCTGGCGCTTTGTGATCCTAAATGGGTGCGGGCATACATCCCCCAGCCCATGCTGGGAAAAATCAATCTGGGCATGACCGCCCAAATTTTCACGGATACGTTACCCGGGCAGTCTTTGGATGGATGGGTGGGCTTTATTTCACCCGTGGCGGAATTTACCCCCCGGGCTGTGGCCACCGAAGACCTGCGCACCCAGCTGGTATACGAAATCCGGGTATTTGTAAAAGATCCAAAGGACATTTTACGTCTGGGCACCCCCGTGACCGTGGCCATTAATGACAATCAGGCCGAACCCCGGCCTGGGAACTGAATCCGGGAATCGGTGAAATAGGATATGAACAGCAGCGTGAGCAGCGTAAGCAGCGTAAGCGTGGCATTGCCAAGAAAGGACCCCGGCGTTGAAAAGGCCCTGATGCATGCAGACCGCATATGCAAAACCTTTGACACCCCAAGCGGTAAAAAAATCCAGGCTCTGGAAGGGATCAGCATCAAAATCTTCCAGGGTGGGGTGACCGGCCTTGTGGGCGCGGATGGTGCGGGGAAAACGACCCTTATCCGTATTGCCGCAGGACTTTTGGTGCCCACTTCCGGCCAGATGACCCTACTGGGCCTGGATACTGTGGGCCACAGCCTGGAAATCCAGAGCCGTGTGGGGTATATGCCCCAGAAATTCGGTTTGTACCAGGACCTGACCGTCATCGAAAATTTAAGACTGTATGCGGATCTCCAGGGGGTTGCATTGAAAGCGCGGCCTGATCGTTTTGACAAGCTGCTGACCATGACTGATCTGGCCCCGTATGTCAAAAGACGGGCAGGGGCCCTGTCCGGTGGCATGAAACAGAAACTGGGCCTGGCCTGTGCCCTGGTAAAATCTCCTGAATTACTCCTTCTGGACGAACCCACTGTGGGGGTGGACCCGGTGTCCCGGCGGGAACTTTGGAAAATCGTCTATGACCTGGTGGAAAACGAGAGGATCGGGGTCCTGGTCTCCACAGCTTACCTGGATGAAGCACAACGCTGCGACCAGGTCAAGGTGCTGCACCAGGGGCGCCTTCTGGCCCAGGGCAGTCCGGACACCTTTACCGCCGGAATGACGGGGCGGGTGTTCCTGGCCGCCCCGGATGAACAGATACGGGCCAGACAGATTTACACCCGGCTGGCCGGACGGGAAGGCATTGCCGACGCCACCATCCGGTCCGGGCGGGTGCGGGTGGTGCTTGACAACGTGTTGTCCCCGGAAAGCGACAACGATTCGGCTATCGGAAAGCAGAAAATTGCAACCCTGCTAAACCGATCGACCGACACAATAACACCAGCAGCCCCGGCCTTTGAAGATGCGTTTATGGCCTTGATCCCAAGGGGGGATGCCCAGCTTCACACCGCTTCACCAAATCAAACACAACCATGGGTCCCAGGGCCGTCATCCGGGGATGATGCGGCAGTCATAACAAACAATTTGTGCAAAAAGTTTGGGACTTTTACGGCCGTCTCCGACCTCACCCTTGATGTGCGCCGGGGGGAGATTTTTGGATTACTGGGTCCCAATGGTGCCGGTAAAAGCACCACATTTCGCATGTTGTGCGGGCTTTTACCCGCCACATCCGGAGACATTCAGGTGGCAGGCCGAAATCTGCGTCGATCCCGGGCCAAAGCCAGGGCACGCCTGGGATATATGGCCCAGCAGTTTTCACTTTACGGCCAGCTCAGTGTAAAGGAGAATTTTAAATTTTTCGGCAGGGCATACGGTCTTTCCGGCAGCCGGCTCAAAAGCAGAATGGCCTGGGCCTTTGCGGAATTCGGGCTGGATGCCTGGCAGAACAAGCCGGCCGGCCAGCTTCCCGGTGGTTATAAACAGCGCCTTTCCATGGCAACGGCGCTGCTCCACGAGCCGGATATCCTGTTTCTGGACGAGCCCACCTCCGGGGTGGACCCCTTTGCCCGCCGGGAGTTCTGGTTACGCATCAACGGGTTTGCCGAACAGGGGGTGACCGTCATCGTCACCACCCATTTTATGGAAGAAGCGGAATACTGTGATCGCATGGTAATCATCAGCCGGGGCAAAACCCTGGCCATGGGCACACCGGGGGAGATCCGCAGCCTGGCCCGGACACCGGAAAATCCGGACCCCACCATGGATGACGCCTTTATCATTCTGTCGCAAGGAGACCGGTCATGACCCGATTTCTCATGCGCCTTTTCGGGGTGCTGCGCAAGGAGACCCTCCAGATTTTAAGGGACCCCAGCTCCATTATCCTGGCCCTGGTCATGCCCATGGCGTTGCTGATCATTTTCGGATATGGAGTGAGCCTGGATGCCGAACATGTGCCCATGGTGCTTGTCAATCACGACAAAGGTCCCATGTCCCGGGAGCTTGAGGCACGTTTTACCGGTTCTGCCAATTTCAAAATAAAAACAGCCGAAAGCATGGCCCAGGCACAATCCCTTGTGCTGGCACGCAAGGCCGAAGGCATTATCCTTTTACAAAATAATTTTACGGCAATACTTGAAGGCGCAGCTGCAGGAAGCGGCTCAGGTCACATGGCCCCGATCCAGCTGATCATCAACGGCACCGACGCCAACCGTGCCAGGCTCATTGAAGGCTATATGAAAGCCATTGGCGCCAAATGGTCATCCATGCGGGTGGCCCGGGGGCAAGCCGCCATGGTGCCTCTGGTCTCCATATCCCAGCGTATCTGGTTCAACGAGGCCGCCATCAGTCGCTACTTTCTAATTCCGGGCCTGATTACCTTGATCATGACGCTCATCGGCATCCTTCTCACGGCCCTGGTCATTGCCCGGGAGTGGGAGCGGGGCACCATGGAAGCCATGCTGGTGACACCCCTGAGAAAGATCGATATCCTGTTGGGAAAAACCCTGCCTTATTATTTTCTGGGCATGTTCGGCATGGGCATGTCCGTGGTGGTGGGCACGACCCTTTTCGGTGTGCCGTTCCGGGGTTCCGTGGGCGCGCTTGTGGGCTTAAGTTCCCTGTTTATGCTTACTTGCCTGGGATTCGGGCTTTTTCTTTCCGCAGCCATCCGCGTCCAGTTTGTGGCGGCCCAAACCTCCATTATGGCGGGCTATTTACCGGCATTCTTTCTCTCCGGCCTGATATTTGATCTTGAATCCACACCGAAATTCATCCAGATCATCAGCTATCTTTTTCCGGCCCGGTATTTTGTCACCATCGCCCATACCCTGTTTGCCGCCGGGGATGTATGGCCCGTGCTGCTGCCTAACGCCCTGGTGCTGGCATTCATGGCACTTTTGTTTCTTGGATTGGCATTTGGCAAAATGTCAAAGCGACTGGAGTAACCATGCATACCTTAAGACGCCTGACCGCCCTGATATTAAAGGAATTTCTCACCATCATGAAGGACCCCAAAAGCCGGTTCGTTGTGATTGGGCCCCCCATTCTCCAGTTTTTTATCTTCAGCTATGCCGCCACCTTTGACCTGGAAAATATCCGGTATGCCGTGTTTGATGAAAGCCGGTCTGTGCTGTCCCGGTCATTTCTGGGCGATGTTCACGGCACAGGACGATTCCGGCTCACCGGGTATCTTGACGATACCGGACAGGTAAAAGAGGCCATTGACAATGAAAATGCCCGGCTGGTGATTCATATCGGGTCGCAGTTTGAGGAAAATCTGCGGTCCGGCCGTTCTGTGGAGATCCAGGTCATCGCCGACGGCAGAAGCCCAAATGTGGCCATGATTGCCATTGGATACCTTGGAACCATTGTGGAAAATTTTAATAAAACCCTTTTGGAGCAGGGCATCGCCCGGGCCAGCGGGCCCGGTCTGACCCTGGTGGAACGGGCCTGGTTCAACGAAAATCTGAGCAGCCGGTGGTTTATGGTTTCAGCACTTGGCGGGGTGATCAGTACCGTGGTGGTGATGATTCTCACCAGCCTCTCCGTTGCCAGGGAGCGGGAGTTCGGCACCTTTGACCAACTTCTGGTGGCCCCGTTCAGTCCGGTGGAGATCCTGGTGGGCAAATCCATACCCGGCATTGTTTTTGGTATGCTGGACGCCTTGATCTTCACCGGCGGCGCAGTGCTTTGGTTTCACATTCCCTTCCGGGGAACGATCAGCGCCCTTATGGTTTCCCTGTTATGCTTTATCATCACCATTGTGGGCATCGGATTGCTGGTGTCGTCCCTGTCCACCACCATGCAGCAGGGGCTTTTGGGCGCATTTTTGTTCCTGATGCCTGCGATCACGCTGTCAGGGCTTGCCACGCCCGTGGAAAATATGCCCATGTGGCTTCAGCAGGCAGACATGCTCAATCCGGTGCGCCACATCATCACAGCCCTTCGCAGGATTTTTCTTGAAGGGGCGGATCTTGGGAT
>Ga0193962_1000064_pt1 | contig 47878 bp, 38 predicted proteins | sample FB_5_MG_FD_140335 | JGI IMG/M metagenome (GOLD analysis project Ga0193962, IMG submission 140335) | Microbial mat bacterial communities from the Broadkill River, Lewes, Delaware, United States - FB_5_MG | ecosystem: Environmental > Aquatic > Freshwater > River > Microbial mats | place: USA... | reverse complement strand
TAAAGATGTAACTGCTATGTATGCAGGAGATGAAAGATTTGGAATACCTGCTGATGCAACTGAAGGTTATGCGTTTGCATGGACACTAAACCCAGAAGCTCGTTGGGAAGATGGAACTCCAATCAATGCTGATACTTATATCTACTCATACAAAGAGTTGTTAAATCCTATAATGAAAAACTATAGAGCTTCATCTATATACAGTGGATCATTTGAAGTAGCTAATGCAGAAGATTATTATAAACAAGGTCAAGAAATCTACTCAAACATCAAATCTGGTGATACTTACAGAGAAGTTGAAGATGCTGACATGGTATTTACTATGACTAAGGATTGTGCATTCTTTGGCGGAACTCCTAAGAGCTATTATTCATCAGGATATGCTGATACATTTGTAACAGCTGATGGCGTTGATGTTTATGAAAAATATTCAGAAAATGATTACTATCCACTTACTGAAGAAGCAAAAGCTGAATTGTTAGAAGTTTCTGCAGCATTTGGTGATTCTAATCCTGAAGCTTACAAAGAGTGGGCTTTCACATTTGACGGAGTTTCTGATTCTATGGATTGGGAAAAAGTAGGTATTCTTAAAACAGCTGATTATGAATTAACATATGTATTAGCTAAACCTATCACTTCTTTCAATTTACATTATTCTCAAACTTCAAACTACTTAGTTAAAGAGGATTTATATGAAGCTAATAAAAAAGAAACTGGTGATATCATCAAGACTTCTTATGGTACAGCTGCAGATAACTATGCATCATACGGACCATACAAATTAGTTGATTATCAAGAAGATAAAGAAATTGTTTTGACTAGAAATGACCAGTGGTATGGATATACTGATGGTAAACATGATGGACAATTTATGACAACTGATATAGTTAAACAAATAGTTGAAGCACAAGCTACACAATTACAATTATTCTTACAAGGAAAATTGGATAGAGTTGCATTAGTAGCTACTGATATGGATAAATACAGAACTTCTGATCATATCCTTTACACTCCACAGTCATATACAACTAAGCTTACTTTCAACACTGATTTAGCTGCATTGACTAAGAGACAATCAGAAGGTATCAACAAATCTCTATTAGCTAGCAAAGACTTCAGACACGGATTCTCATTAGCCATAGATAGAGAAGAGTTTGCAGCACAATGTACTGCAACACATACAGCAGGATTTGGTTTATTTAACTACAACTATATAGCAGATCCAGAAACTGGATTGGCTTATAGAATGTCAGATGAAGCTAAAACTGTATTAACTAAATTATATGATGTTGAAGATGAAGATCAAATTTCAGGATTTGACAAAACTAAGGCTCAAGAACTTATGCTTAAAGCATACAAAGAAGAGCTAGCATCAGGAAGAATGAATGATACTGATGTTTTAGAATTAGAATTCTTAACTTATAACTCTGACGAAGCTTATGTTAAAATGATTAACTTCATTCAAGATTCACTTAACGCTTCAGTTAAAGGAACAGACTTAGAAGGAAAAATCGTAATTAAAATGACTCCAGATGAGAACTATTATGATCACGCACAAGAAGGTAAATTTGAGATGATTATGTCTACTTGGGGTGGAGCTGCTATGGATCCTTATAATATAGTTGAGTGTTATTGTGACCCTGATACTATGTTTGAATATGGATTTACACCAAAATTACAAGAATTAACATTCGAAGTTAACGGTGAAGAAATTACCAGAACATACTATGATTGGTACGTAGAATTAACTAATGGTGAGTATGCTGCTGCAGAAGCTTCTACTAGATTACAAGTATTAGCTGGTATAGAGTATGGTATCTTAACTGAATATTGTACAACACCTATCTATTACAGAACATCTACAGAATTAGCATCACAAAAGGTTAATGATGGAACAGATGTATATTGTCAGATAGTAGGATTTGGTGGAATAAGACATAAAACTTATAACTACACAGATTCTGAGTGGGATGAGTACTGTAAATCACAAGATTATCAATTAACTTACTAATAGTTATAAATAAATTTTAAAGTTAAATACACTATCAAGGCGCCAAATGGCGCCTTGAGATGTGTTTTTATAAATTTATAAAATGGGAGAGAAGAATGTTAAAGTATGTTTTAAAACGTCTAGGTCTTATGTGCGTTACCTTCTTTATTATCATGACAATTTGTTTCGTTCTAATTAGAATGTTACCAAATCAGATACCAGAAGGTCAGGGAGACTTTGCAGAATCAATGAGAGCTATGCAAGAGGCATGGGGCTATAACAAGCCTGTTATGACTCAGTATGGTATTTTTTTGAAAAATGTAGTAACAAAATGGGATTGGGGTTTTTGTACTCGAATAGGTACATTCCTAAAACCAGTATCAGAGTATTTGGGATCTAAATTCCCACCTTCAATTATATTAAATGTGTATTCTATATTATTTAGTGTGCCTTTAGGTATATTGTTAGGGTGTTACTCAGCACTTAAAAAGAATAAATGGCAGGATAATGTATTATCTACCCTTGTTATGTTCTTTATATCAGTACCATCATTTGTATATGCCTTCGTATTGCAATATTTCGTAGGTTTCAAATTAGGATGGTGTCCATTAGTATTACATTCAGGAACTGATTGGTTTTCATTACCAATGTTCCACTCTATGATTATGCCGATATTAGCATTATCATTCGGTTTGATAGCGGGATTCCAACGTTTCACTAGAGCAGAGCTTACAGAGACACTTACTAGTGATTATATGTTATTAGCTAGAGCAAAAGGATTAACTAGAGGACAAGCAACATTCAGACACGCTTTTAGAAATTCATTGGTTCCAATTTTACCAATGATAATCAGTCAATTTATTTTCATCATGAGTGGTTCGCTTATTATTGAGAAAATTTTTGCGATTCCAGGAATCGGTAATGTTTATGTTGAATCTATTATACTAAGAGACTATAGTGTTTTCATCACTATATCAATGTTTTATTTGATTATCGGTCTTGCAGGTGGTTTAATCATCGACTTAAGTTACGGATTAATAGACCCACGTATCAGAATGGGAGGAGGCAAAACAAATGCTTAATGATAAGATAACTGAAGATATAAATAACATATCAAAGGATAAATTTGTCCTAGTACAGGATGATGTTAAAATCCTTGACAAAGAATTAGTTACAAAGCCTATCGGATATTTCGAAGATGCATGGCTAAGATTTAAGAGAAATAAAGGTTCAGTAATAGCTGCAATTATAATAGTAATACTTATATTGTTTGCTGTAATTGTTCCTATGGTTTCAAAATATGAGATGAAATTTACAGACGGTTTTTATTCATATACTTTACCAAAACATGAAACTTTTGCTAAATTAGGATTTTGGGATGGATGTAAAGACTATGAATACAACCAAAAAACATATGATTACCTTATGGGTATACCAGGAGCAGTAAAAGAAACAAAATCTGTTAGAGAAGAAAAAGGTGAGAACTATTACACTGTAAATGTTGACACTTATATGAGACCTGGTTATGTATACAAATCTCTTACTAAGGGTGAATTTGATGCATTAGTTGAATATGATGCTAATCAACCAGAAGGTAATAAGGTTATGTACCCTATGGTAAATACTAAGAAAATTAAAAATCCAGGATTCCAAAAGGATCCTAACTATTGGTTTGAAAGCACTATGAAAGGTGTTGCCATATTAGATGATAATGGCGATTATAAACCAATATACAAAGTTGATAGTGATACTGGTGAGTACGTTTATTGGGAAACAAAAATGGGCGGAGATCAGTATAAAGTTAGAGTTTTATATTATGAGTATTTTAATTATGCAAACGGATTCTATCCAGAGTTTATTTTTGGTACAGATGGTTTTGGACAAGATGTTCTTGTTAGACTTGCCTTTGGTGCTAGATTATCACTTATGTTAGGATTCTGTGTTGCAGCTGTAAATATCTTCAATGGTACTATTTGGGGTGCTATAGAAGGATATTATGGTGGTTTAACAGACTTATTGATGGAGCGTTTTGCAGAGATTTTAGGTTCAGTTCCTTCTATCGTAACATTCGCTTTATTCCAGATGTACTTTGCGTCTAAGGTTGGAGTTGTGTGGACATTAGTGTTTGCCTTCTTACTTACAGGTTGGATTTCACCTGCATGGAGAGTTCGTTCTCAATTCTATAGATTTAAAGGACAAGAATATGTATTAGCTGCTAGAACGTTAGGAGCTAAGGATAAGAGAATTATTTTCAGACATATCTTACCAAATGCGATTGGTACTATAATTACATCTACAGTATTAATTGTTCCAGGTGTTATTTTCTCTGAGTCAACATTATCATATTTAGGTATTGTTGATTTACAAACATCTAATGTAACAAGTGTTGGTACATTACTTAAAAATGGGCAATCATGTTTATCTACATTCCCACATGTAATATTATTCCCATCATTGTTCATTTCATTGTTGATGATTTCATTCAACTTGTTTGGTAATGGTTTAAGAGATGCCTTGAACCCATCATTGAGAGGAACGGAGAATTAAAATGGCGAATAAATTAGAGATAAGAAACCTTAGAGTTTCATTTAAAACAAATGAAGGAACAGTAAAAGCTGTTCGTGATATAAGTTTAAGACTAGAAGAAGGAAAAACTTTAGCAGTAGTTGGTGAGTCTGGTTCAGGTAAATCAGTTACAGCAAAATCTATCATGGGTATATTAGCTGGAAACAGTATTGTCGAATCAGGTGAGATATTCTATGATGGTATGGATTTATTGAAAATAACTGAAGAAGAATATCATGATATCAGAGGAAACAAGATTTCTATGATATTCCAAGATCCTTTATCAAGTTTGAACCCTATTATAAAAATAGGAAAGCAACTTACTGAAGCAATGCTTTTAAATGGTAAAGCAAATCAGAGAAGTGCAAAAAAAGAATATGAATTCAAAATGAATTTACTTGTAGATAGCATGAAAAAAGCAGGAGTACAAAATGTAGATTCAAAAGTTGAAACATTTAAGAAATTTACTACTGATGGAGCTAAAATTGAAGAACCTTACAATATGGCTTTACAAAATATAGAAGATTCAATTGAAGAAATTGATGAAATTCTTACAGATGGTAAATTATCTACTAAAAAAGAGATGCAAGATCAAATCAAATTTTATGTTCAACAGCTAAGAGTTTGTAAGAATGAATATTTGATTAAAGATAATAATTCTGAGTTTGATGGATTAATATCTGAAATTGAGCAAATCGGTAAATCTTATAATGATGCAAAAACAGATCATGCAAAATTTGAGGCACCACTTAAAAAGTTAAAAGCGATATTAGAAAAAGCATATGGCTTTGAAAAATTAGATTTCTATGCTTTAGCATATTTCATTGAGAAAAAAGATAAGTCAGAGTTAAACGGACTTAGTAATGCTAAAATAAATGAGAAATGTAAAATGTTTATGAATTCTGATTTTATGAATGAGTTTGTTGAAGATGCTAAAAAAGGATTGATGTATTCTCATAAAACAGCTGTTAATAACAAAGAAGCTGCTGTGAAAGTATTGAAATCAAAAATCGTATTGTTTGAAGCCGATAAAATTGAGAAATCTGCTTTAGAATCTGCTGCAAAAGAAATGATTTCTGCAGTAGCGCATGCAATTGATAAATTAGCATTAGCTAAAGATAGTATAACTTATACATTTGATTCAAGTATTATGAGTTTGATAGACAGATATTTCAAAGGAATCCCAGCTAATGAGAAGAATTTGAAAAAATTTGAAAAAGAAAAAATTAAAATTGATAAGATAAAAGCTAAAGGTAAACCAGCACATGAAGTTACACCTGCTGTTATAGTTGATTTAGATCTTGTTCATAGTGAAATGATTAGAACAATCAAAGACATTATAGAATTATTTGAATCAATTGTGTCTGCTAAAGATGATGCTGATTATAAAGCATTAGCAACAGAAATGGTAGAGCATTTAGAAACTCAATCATCTAAAATTGTATTTAAAGTTACAAAGCAAATGGCTAAAAATAGAGCTATAAAGATGATGAAAGAAGTTGGTATACCATTACCTAGAAAAAGATATGAACAATTCCCATTCCAATTTTCAGGTGGTATGAGACAGCGTATAGTTATAGCTATTGCATTAGTTGCTAATCCAGATATTCTTATTTGTGATGAGCCTACTACAGCATTAGATGTTACTATTCAGGCTCAAATTCTTGAACTTATAAATGAGTTGAAATATGAAAGAAATCTTTCAATTATATTCATAACTCATGACTTGGGTGTTGTAGCTAATATAGCTGATGAAATTGCAGTTATGTATGCTGGTAAAGTAGTTGAACAAGGGGCAGTAGATGAAATATTCTATGAACCATCACATCCATATACATGGGCCTTGTTAGCATCTATGCCAGACTTAGAGACTACAGAAAAATTGGATGCTATTCCAGGAACACCTCCAAATATGATACATCCACCAATTGGAGATGCTTTTGCAGATAGAAATAAATACGCTTTAGCTATTGATTTCGAAAAACAACCACCATTCTTTAAGGTTTCAGATACACATTATGCTGCTACATGGTTATTACATGAGAATGCACCTAAGGTTGAACCTCCAAAGATCGTTACAGATCGTATTAGAAGAATGAAAAAAATGCAAGAGGAGGCAAAGAATAGTGAGCAATAAAAATGAAGAAGTATTATTAAGCGTTCGTCATTTGAAGCAATATTTTCCTATGGGAAAAGACAGTGAATTAAAAGCTGTAGATGATGTAAGCTTTGATATAAAAAAAGGTGAAGTATTTGGATTAGTTGGTGAGTCAGGTTGTGGTAAAACTACAACTGGTCGTTCAATCATAAAATTATATGATTGTACAGGCGGAGATGTATATTTCAAGGGCAGAAGACTTAGTGCTGGAAATAGACAGTACATAGATAAAATCAAAGAATGCAAAGAAAAATTAAAATCAGCTTCTGGTTCAGAAAAAGATGCTTTACAAAAAGAAATTTCTGAGCAAAAAGCAATGATGAAAAAAGCAAAATTCGATCATAAAAATGCTGATAAAATGTACAAAGAAGAAACTGGAGAAAAACACGCTTTATCTACAAAGATTCAGATGATTTTTCAAGATCCAGTATCATCTATCAATCCTCGTATGACTGTTCGTGAAATCATAGCTGAAGGACTTAGAATCCAAGGCGAGAAAAACGAAAAAGTTGTTGAGGAGAGAGTATTTGAATTATTAGAGCTTGTTGGTTTAGTTAAACAACACGCTGATAGATATCCACATGAGTTTTCAGGTGGACAGAGACAGAGAATTGGTATAGCTAGAGCCTTAGCTCTTAAACCAGAGCTTATTATAGCTGACGAGCCTATTTCTGCACTTGATGTATCTATTCAAGCACAGGTTATAAACTTGTTGAATGATTTAAGAGAAAGTATGGGACTTACAATAATGTTTATAGCTCATGATTTATCAGTAGTAAAATATTTCTCTGATAGAATAGGAGTTATGTATTTTGGTAATTTAGTTGAGCTTGCTGATTCAGACGAATTATTCGCTCATCCAGTTCATCCATATACAAAATCATTATTATCTGCAATTCCTTTACCAGATCCTCATTATGAGAAAAATCGTACTAGAATTTCTTACAATCCAGCTACAGATCATCTTGCAGGAGATGACAAGCCAGAATTAAGAGATTGCGGTAACGGCCACTTTATAAAATGTAATTTAGCTGAATTCGAAAAATATAAAGCTATAATTAATAATAAGTAGGTATAATATATATATGCAGCAACAGTTCGCTGATGCTGCATATTATTTTATATAGGAGAAAAATTGATGCAAAAAAGTAAAAGAAAACTGTTAAAAATATATATAGCGTGCATTATAGCGGGATTATTGCTTGTATTTGTTCATATTTCAGCTAGAAATATAATGGATCAAGCGCTATTATCTGATAAAATTAAAATGCTTAGTGATGCATTTTTTATGCCCTCAGTTTTGATATTCGGGTTTGGATTATTGACTTGGATTGCAAGTGAAGGACAATTTGATGTGTTTGCATTTGGATTCAAACAATTATCGGATGTTTTGTTTAATCGTAAAAGGCAAGATAGACATGCAAAAGATTTTGTTGAATTTAGACAAGATGGAGAGAAAAAATATAAGGAAAAATTTGATATGGAAGGTAAGACATATATACCTTTAATAGTAGTAGGTCTTATATTTTTCTTGATTTCACTTTCTTTTAATCTAGTTTTTGAATCAATGATATAATAGTATAGTAAGCAAATCTCAAAGAAGTATTCTTTGGGATTTTTTTTGTCTATCTTTCACAGATATCAAATATATATGAAGGATAAATATTAAGAAAATGTAACATATGCAGTTTCTTTTAAATATTTATTAAAAGCAATTTGTTTCCTATAAATACACATCTATAAAAATAAAATCATGAAAACGATATTTAGCATAAGTGTCTTTAAATATAGTAAACTTAATGCATAGAAAAACATTTGCAAGTAACGTTTGCACGATAAGAATGACAATAATTAACTGTTGACAATATTATCAGTAAATTGTATAATAAGAATTGTGCTAATATATTAGCATAATATACGCGATAAGCGTAATACAGACGGAGGAAATAAGATGACTAAAAACGTAAAAAAACTAATTGCAGTATTATTAGTTATGACTATGATGTTTTCAGTAGTAGCTTGTGGAAGTGATACTAGTGAAACAACTGATAATAATGCACAAAGTAGTACAGACGATACTACAGCACAAGATAATAACTCATCTGAAACAGATGATAATACTACAAGCTCAAATGAAGAGGACGCATTGTATACATATCATGATTATACTGCAGGTTCACCAAAGACTTGGAATGCTCATGAGTGGGAAACTAATGATGATAGCTACATCATGAACTATACGACTATGGGTTTCTTAGGAGCTCAGTTAAATGATACTAATGATGGATATGTATTTGTTCCTGAGATGGCAGCTGAAATGCCAGTTGACGTTACTGCTGATTATGCAGGTAATGAAACATTTTCAGTTCCAGCTGATGTAACTGAAGGCTATGCTTTCAAAATTGCATTAAATCCAAATGCAACTTGGGAAGATGGAACTCCAATCAATGCAGATACTTATGTATATTCATATAGAGAATTGATAAACCCTAAAATGAAAAACTTTAGAGCTTCATCAATTTATAGTGGTTCTTTTGAAATTGCAAATGCTGAAGAATATGCTAAACAAAATCAAGAAATATATACATCTATTTATGATGGAAGCGGATACAGAGATATAGCTGATGAAGACATGGTATTTTCTTTAACTAAAGAGGTAGCTTTCTTTGGAAATAATACTGCTAAAAGTTATTATACATCTGGTTCTGCAGATAAATTCTTAGATGCTGATGGTGCAGACTTATATGAAAAATATTCTGAAAATAAATACAACAAATTAACAGAAGAAGCAAAAGCTGATTTATTAACAATTTCAAAAGCTTTTGGTGATGAAAATGAAGAAGCTTATAAAGAGTTCTGTTTCTCATTTGATGGTGTTTCACCAGAAGTTGATTGGTCAAACGTTGGAGTTGTAAAAACAGGAGATTATGAAATTACATTTGTATTAGAGAAACCTATTACAGTATTCAACTTAAACTATTCATTGACTTCTAACTACATAGTTAAAGAAGATATATATGAAGCTAACAAAGCTGAAACTGGTGATTTAACTAAAACAAAATATGGTACTTCAGTAGAAAATTATTCTTCATATGGACCATATAAATTAACAACATACCAAGTTGATAAAAATATCGAAATGGTTAAAAATGATGCATGGTACGGATATACTGATGGAAAACATGTTGGTCAATATCAAACAACTGGTCTTTCTTGTCAAGTAGTTGCTCAACAAGCTACAGCTTTACAGTTATTCTTACAAGGTAAATTAGATAGAATCAATTTAGCACCAACTGATATGGATAAATACAGAACTTCTGACTTTATCTTATATACACCAGAATCTTATACTACTAAAATAACTTTCAACTCTGATAAAGCAGCATTAGCTAAAAGACAATCTGCTGGAATCAACAAAGTTATCTTAGCTAATCAAGACTTCAGAAAAGGATTCTCTTTAGCAATAGATAGAGAAGAGTTTGCTGCACAATGTACAGCTACTCACCAAGCTGGATTTGGTTTATACAACTATAACTACGTAGCAGATCCTGATACAGGTATAGCATACAGAGATACAGATGTAGCTAAAAATGTATTATGTTCTTTATACGGAGTAGAAGACGAAGATCAAATTACTGGTTTTGATAAATCAAAAGCACAAGAATTGATGTTAAAAGCATATAACGAATTGTTAGAAGCTGATGAAATCAAAGCTGATGATACTATTGAATTAGAATTCTTAGTTTACAGTACAGATGATACTTATGTTAAAATGATTAACTATATTCAAGATTCTTTAAACGCTGCATTAGCAGGTACTGATTTAGAGAAAAGAGTAGTAATCAAAATGACTCCTGATGAAAACTATTATGATCACTCACAAGAAGGTAAATTTGAAATGATTATGTCTACTTGGGGTGGAGCAGCAATGAATCCTTATACTATCATTGATGCTTACTGTGAGCCAGCAAAATTATTTGAATATGGATTCACACCAAAATTAACAGAATTAACAATAAATGTTAATGGTGAAGATATGACAAAAACATTCTATGATTGGTATATAGCAGTTTGTGATGGAGAGTATGCAGCAGCAGATGCTAGTACAAGAATGCAAATCTTAGCTGGTATAGAGTACGGAGTATTATCTCAATATTGTACAACTCCTATCTATTACAGAATGAGTACTGAGTTAGAGTCACAAAGAACTCACCAAGGTACAGATGTATATTGTCAGTTAGTAGGATTCGGTGGAATTCGTCACATAACTTATGATTATTCTGATAAAGCTTGGGATGAATATTGTGAAACTCAAAACTACCAATTAACTTATTAATTAGCTTATTATCTAAAATATATAATAAATAAAACATAATAAACCAAGCAACAACGGAAAAAGCACCCTGGGGGGTGCTTTTTTCAATTTAACTATTTTTTTAACCTATAAACATTTTAATAGCTGTTATAAAAGATATAATAATGAAAATAGGTTTTATGAATTTTGGTCCGTGTTTTAATGCAGTGGCAGTGCCGACTTTTGCTCCTATTATTGCACCAATTCCAACAGGTATGGCTAGAGCGTAAATTATTCTTCCTGCAAAAGCATACAATACTAAAGATAGAACATTAGAAGTAAAATTTAGCAGCTTAGCTGTACCAGCAGCTTTAGTAAATTCAAATCCAAATAATTTTATCAGAGCAAATATGAAAAACGTACCAGTTCCAGGTCCGAAAAAGCCATCGTAGAATCCAATTAGGCAAGATAGAAAACACATCATTCCCATGTTTAATTTTTTGTAGCCTGTAAACTTATCTTCAATACCCATATTTTTAGATAAAAATGTATATATACCTATTATTATTATAAGGATTGAGGAAATAGTTTTAAATGAATCATTAGAAATTAATAGAGCAGCTTTAACTCCAATACTACATCCAATAATTACAAATGGAATTGTAAACTTTAGCACTTTGAAATCTGCCTTTTTACTTTTAATAAATTTAATTGAACTTGTTAATGATCCACAGGTTGCTGAAAATTTATTAGTGCCAATTACGTTTGCTTGAGGAAGTCCTAACATCATGTATGCGGGTACACTTACTATTCCACCACCGCCAGCGATGGAATCTACAAATGCAGCTAGAAAGCCTGCCATGCACATGAAAATTACGGGCATAACCCCAAGTGAAGATAGATAGTTCATTTTCACCTCTCATTATATTATGATAAGTAATTATACTATATCAGTATTAGTATGTAAAGAATTGTATTGAGCTTTAATTGAAAAGATGATATAATAAATCTTATATGATTATTTAGCTTAGGAGGTTATATGAAGAAGTATATTTTCGATATAAGGTCAAATAACACATCAGATGATTACTATTTTGACACATTGAATTTGTCAAAAAAAATACGTAAATCTATTAAATTAGATTTTGAGTTGGAATTAGAAGATTTTATTGAGTTTCATAAAATTTCTTCATATGAAAGCCAGAGATATGAAGAAGAATATGTGGTAGATATATTACTGTTAGGTATTCTTTGGCGAGAATTCATTGATAAAGCCTTGAATATATCAGATACCAGTTATAAAATATTAGATAGATATAATAGTGAAAAATACAGAAATAAGAAATTCAAAAGTAAGATAAGAGAGAAATTTATTAAGAAAAAAATATACGCTGATTATTTCTGCAGAAATAAAAATGAAAAAAATAGAGAGTATAATTATAAAAATTTTAATATATTGATGAAATATTTAATTAATATAGAAGACTATAAACTCTATTATGATAGATTGATTATGTGGAGAGATTTTTTATCTAATATACGTGGTGAGTATTGTGAGAAATTTCTAGAAAAACTAGCTGTTTTTTGTGAAAAATATTTTACCGAATCTGAAAAAATTTTAGATAAGTATATTTTAGATTACAACTCATACTTAAGCAATATAAAACTATCTAGATATAAGGATTTAGACTTATTTAATTACTATATTCCAAAGTCACTTATATATTTAAATATGATAGCTAATCAAATATTAAATGATTTGAATTCAAATAAGATAAAAAATATAGATGAAAAATTTTGCATTATATCAAAAAACTATTTAAGTAAAGACAAGCTGTGTGAAGGTCCTGCTACTGATAGAGGTAGATTGTGCAATGAGTGTAGTTTTGATTGTAGGATGAACAAAATTACTAGAGTATTTAAATTATATAGTTATGAACTATATGTTTCAGATAATGATATGATTAGGTTTGATAGTTTGAATTTAGATGAAAAAGTTGGGATTATTGCAATGTCTAATATATCAAATATGCTAGATAAATATTATTATTATAGAAAATCAGATGCTGTTATTATAGTAATACCATATGATATATATGATGTATCAAGTAATGAATTAGAAATAAATATGAATTACATAATAAATAACATTATAAATTAGGAGAAAGTATGGAAAGATTAAAGAAAAAATACATAGGTGATAAAGCTTTTTATGTAGCTGTTCTATCGCTTACAATTCCAATGATGGCTCAACAAGGAGTTACTAGTGTTGTAAATTTTTTAGATAATATAATGGTTGGAAGATTAGGAACAGAAGCGATGAGTGGAGTTTCTATAGTTAATCAGCTGATGTTTGTGTATCAGGTTTTTATTTTTGGATGTGTTTCAGCAGCAGGAATATTTTCCGCACAATTTTTTGGAAAAAAGGATATTGAGGGATATAAAAACGCCTACAGATTTAAGCTGATTTTAGGCGTAATTATGACCTTTTTAGCATTAATAGTTTTTAATGCTTTTGGTGATCAGTTAATTAAATTTTATATAAATAGAGGCGAAAGTGAAATAGGAAATCTTGAGTTAGCCTTTGATACAGCAAGAAAATATTTAAATGTTATGTTGATAGGACTGCCACCATTTATGTTAACTCAATGTTATTCTTCATCACTAAGAGAAGCAGGCGAAACAAAAGTTCCAATGTACGCGAGTTTTATTGCTCTATTTACTAACCTAATATTAAATTATATACTGATATTTGGTAAGTTGGGTTTTGAGCCTATGGGTGCATTAGGAGCTGGTATAGCGACGTCTATATCAAGATATATTGAAGTTGGATTTATTATATTGATTGTAAAAAAAGATAAAATCAGATATTTCTATTTTAATCACATATATGAAACAATGAAGATTCCAAATGAATTAGTGAAAAAAATATTTGCAAAAGGTATGCCCTTATTGCTGAATGAAGTATTATGGTCTATAGGAATGGCAACTATTATGCAAAATTATTCTACTAGAGGATTACACGTGATGGCAGCTATGAATATATCATCTACTATTAGCAGTATATTTATGATTATATTATTTGCTTTAGGAAGTGCAATTCAAATATTAGTAGGTCAACATTTAGGTGCAGGAGAAATAGAAGAGGCAATAGAAACAAATAGAAAGCTCTTAGTGTTTACATTAGTATCGAATATTTTTGTAGGTTTGATTTTGATTTCATTAGCTAAATTTGTTCCTCTAATGTATAATACAGAAACAGCAGTCAGAGACTTGGCAACTAGTTTGATAGTAATTTACGGTATAGCTATACCAATGCATGCATATAATCATGGTATATACTTTGGACTTAGATCGGGTGGTAAAACTATATTGACTTTGTGTTTTGATAGTTTCTATCTATGGATTATTACAGTTCCTTTATCATACTTTTTATGTAGACATTCGCAAGTTGGTATAATTGGAGTATATGCTATAGTACAGTTTGCAGATTTGATAAAAGTTGTATTTGGAACAATTGTTATAAAATCTAGAAAATGGGCAATAAATATCATTAATGATTAGATTTTATGTAAAGATTAAGAATGATTTGATAAGATAAATTAAAATAAATTAAAATAAGAAACAGGAGATAAAATGAACGTATCGTTTAACACATTAGGTTGTAAAGTAAATCAGTTTGAAACAGAAGCTATGATGGAACTGTTTGAGAAAAAAGGTTATACAGTGGTAGAACCATCAGATGTTACAGATGTATTTGTAATAAATACTTGTGCAGTGACAGCTGAATCAGATAGAAAATCAAGACAGATAATAAACAAAGCTAAGAGAATTAACGCAGAGTCTATAGTAATAGCTGTAGGTTGTAGTGTTCAAATTCATCCAGATACTATAGGTGAAACTACATGTGCAGATATAATTATAGGTTCAAAAGATAAATCAAATATTGTAGAATATTTGGAAAAATACGTAAAAGAAAATCACAAAATAAATATGGTAGAAGCATTTGCTAAAAAAGAAGAATTTGAAGAATTGAGTATATCTAAAGAGCATGATAAAACTAGAGCTAATATAAAAATACAAGATGGATGTAATATGTTTTGTTCATATTGTATTATTCCTTATACAAGGGGCCCTATAAGAAGTAGAAAAGCTGATGATATAATTCAAGAAATTAGAAATCTGGCTGATAAAGGTTATAAAGAAGTTGTTATCAATGGAATTCATGTGGCTTCATATGGAAAAGATAGACAAGAAAAAGATGCTTTGATAGAATTACTAGAAGAAATAGATAAAATTGAGGGTATAGAGAGAATCAGATTTGGTTCTTTAGAACCTAAAGTAATAGACGAAAACTTTATGAAAAGATTATCTAAAATGAATAAAATTTGTGATCATTTTCATCTTTCTTTACAAAGTGGAAGTGATGATGTGTTGAAGGCTATGAATAGAAAGTATACTGCTGAAGAGTATAGTGATAGAGTCGATTTAATTAGAAAATTTATGCCAAGTGCTGGAATTACAACAGATATAATTGTTGGTTTTGCAGGAGAAACAGATGATAATTTTGAAGAAACTTTGGCTTTTGTTAAAAAAATCAAATTTTCTAGAATACATGTTTTTAGATATTCTATTAGGCAAGGAACTAAAGCTGCAGAATTTAAAAATCAGATAAATGGTAAGATAAAATCAGAAAGAAGTCATAGACTTATAAAACTAGCTGATAAAATGACTGATGATTTTTTAAATGATTATATAGGTAATGAAGTAGAAATTTTGATTGAGAGAAGAGAAAAAGACTATTTCGAAGGATATACAAGTAATTATTTAAAATGCAAGATTTTTGGCAATAATATAGAAGAAAATAAGATTGTAAAAGTTATGGTTAAAGAAATAGATAATGAAACACTAATATGTGAGAGATAGGAGATAAATATGTATTATGATTCAACCTATATTTTGGTAATTGTAGGATTTATAATTTGTATGATTGCTCAAAATAATGTAAAATCAACTTTTAAAAAGTATTCTAAAATTTATAGTAAAAAAGGAATAACAGGGCAGCAGGTTGCACAGATGATATTGAAAAATGCAAATATTACAGATGTTGGTATAGCAAGAGTTGGTGGAGAGTTAACTGACCATTATGATCCTAGAAGTAAAATGGTAAATCTGTCAGACTCAGTTTATGCTTCATCGAGTGTAGCTGCAATAGGTGTAGCTGCTCATGAATGTGGTCATGTTATACAACATCATATGGGCTATAAGCCGTTAATTATAAGAAATGCGATAGTTCCAGCAGTTAACATTAGTTCAAAAGCGGCCATGCCGTTAATATTTATTGGTTTGATATTTAGTATAAGTCCATTGATTACTGTGGGTATTGTATTATTTACTGCCATAGTTATATTTCAGCTAATAACATTGCCTGTAGAATTTAATGCATCTAAGAGGGCAATTGAAATATTAGGAAATTCTAATATGTTGTATGATGATGAGCTAGAAGGTTCTGGAAAAGTGTTGACAGCGGCAGCTTTAACTTATATAGCAGCAACAATATCTACGATGTTACAATTAATAAGATTGATTCTCATTAGACAGAGAAGAGATTAATATAGGAGGGTAATATGGATTGTATTTTTTGTAAAATAGTAAATGGTGAAATACCATCAACAAAAGTTTTTGAAAATGATAAGGTGTTTGCTTTTAGAGATTTAAATCCTATGGCACCTACACACATCTTAGTTGTACCGAAAGAGCATATAGGTTCTATAAATGATGTTAATAGTGATAATGCTCTCATAATAGCAGAAATATTTAAGATTATTCCAGAGATAGCAAAAAAGGAAAATATAGAAAATTCTGGATATAGAGTTGTAAGCAACTGTGGAGACGATGCAGGACAAACGGTTCATCATCTACATTTTCATATAATTGGTGGAAAAAAATTATCTGATAATATGGATTAAAACTGGATAAAAAAAAAGCATTTGAGTTGAATCCAAATGCTTTTTTTAGTTTAAGTAAAAAAACACTTGACAAAATATAGTGATGGAATTATAATGATATCAGATAGGAAAACGATATATAAAATAGAATATGGGGGATATGATGAAATTTTTTGTTGCGGTTATAGATCAAGATGAGATTTATTTAGATAGACTAACTAAATATTTTTGTGATAATTTTAATGACAGGGTAGAACTATATGCGTTTTCTACGACACTGTCATTTTTTGCATTTTTGAAAAAGGCAAGAGTAGATATGATTCTAATAAACGAATCTTCTGTTGAAGATGGAGTATATGAGCTTAATATACCAGTTCTTCTTTTAGTAGAATATCCTATATCCATTAAATATAAAGAAAAAATTATAGAAAAATATATTTCATGTGAGGAATTATATAAAAATATTTTAAAATATGCATCAGAAGAGTTGTATATTTCAGATAGTAATAATTCAAATACTAAGTGTAAAGTTTATATGTCCATTTCAAATTATTGCGAGGATTTTATAACAGCAGTAGCTTCTTTAAAAGAATTAGAAGGACAAAATTTGTTATTAGACTTGTCTACTTTTTCTATATCTAAAAAATATGTAGAAAATAATAGCAAAGCATCTTTATCAGATTTTATTATAAGTTTGAGAAATTGCGAAATTGATCACGCATTGAAATTAGAAGCATATACAAATAAATTTGAAGATGTTGATATTTTATTGGGTTATGATAACCCTTGTGATTCTCTCAGCTTTGAAGAAAGAGATATTGAGAACCTAATAAGAACAATGGAATTAAGCAAATATGATAATATTCTCATATTTATGAATGATTTTATAGGCGACAAGTATATAAAAATATTTGATAGAGCTGATGTTATTATTTATTCAGTATTTGAATCAGCTAATTCTGATTTTTTATTAGATAGGACAAATAAAATAATTAAAACGTATGAAAATAAATCAAATTTGGAATTTGCTGATAAAATTAGAATATATAATTTGTCAGACTATAATTTCAATATTAATGATAGAAAAATCTTTTCTAATTTATCGAAGGAGCCTCTATGGAATATGTAGATAAAATCATTAAAGAATTGAAAGAAGGAATTCTATGTTCTATTAATAACAATTATGTTAGTGATGCTGATTTAAAAAGAGAGATTGCGAATAGATTAAAAATTATTATTGATGATAGGAAAGTAGAGTTGGCTTTAGATGATCGAATAAAGATAATAAACTCAATATTTTATTCTTTTAGAGGATTAGATATTTTAGATGAGCTGTTAGTAGATGATAATATTACAGAAATCATGATTAATGCTTATGATAAAATTTTTATTGAAAAAAATGGAATAGTGAAAAAAACAGATAAAAATTTTCTGAGTTCCGAAAAGTATTTTGATGTAATTCAAAGAATTGTTTCGGATGGTGGAAGGGAAGTAAATTTATCCAATCCTATAGTTGATAGTAGACTTAAAGATGGATCTAGAGTAAATGTTGTACTTCCACCTATTTCTATAGATGAACCTATAATGACTATAAGAAAATTTTCTAAAGAAACTATGACAATGGCTAAATTACAGGAATTAGGGGCGATAACAGAAGAAGCTTCTGCTTTTATCGAGAGATTGATTAAGGCAAAATACAATATAATCATATGTGGAGGAACTGGTTCAGGTAAGACTACATTTTTAAACGCTGCTTCAAATTATATACCTCAAGATGAAAGAATTGTTTGTATAGAAGATTCTGCTGAATTACAAATTAAAGGAATTGATAATTTAGTTAGATTAGAGACTAGAAATTCAAATTCTTCAGGATTTGGTGAAATAAACATGAGGGATTTAATCAAAACTTCACTTAGAATGAGACCTGAACGCATAATAATAGGCGAGGTTAGAGGAAAAGAAGCATTTGACCTTATACAAGCATTAAATACAGGACATGAAGGAGAATTATGTACAGGGCATAGTAATTCTTGTTTAGATATGATTTCTAGATTAGAGACTATGGCTATGATGGCAGAAGAAGAAATTCCTATAACAGCTATCAGAGATCAAATTATTTCAAGTATAGATATATTGATTTACTTGAGTAGATTATCTGATAAAAGTAGAAAGGTATTAGAAATATCGGAGGTAGATAAAACATCTAGAAATCATGCAAAAATTAATAAAATATATGAGTATGATTATAGTTTGAAAAAACTTATAAAGAAGAATGAATTTATAAATACAGGTAAATTAATTAAAAACAATATATAAGATTATAATGGGGGAATTATGTCGAATTTTAAATCAAAAATGAATTTTTTGAAGCAGAAATTTTTTTGCTATTCAATAATATATATAGCGTCAATTTTTATGATAAATATTTTATTGCGAAATTATGTTATATCTTCAATTATATCAATCGTATTTTCAATGTATGCCAGTAAGAAATTTTATGAATATAAAGTGATAAAAAACAAGAGAATTTTTCTTGATCAATTTAATGAATTTTTAAACTCACTCTCAACATCTTTAGTAGCAGGTAGAAATATCTACGATTCTTTTATGTCAGCTTATACTGAAATGGTGAAACTGTATGGAACTGATTCTAAAATAGCAATTGAGCTCAAAGGAGTAATTGATAGTTATAAAAATGGAGATGCTATATCAAAAAAGATGATGGAGATTGGAAATAAATCAGAAATAGAGGACATCAAGGATTTTTCTCAAGTGTTTGCTATAGGATCAAAATATGGAGGAAATTTAGCACAGATAATTAGTGAGGCTAAGAATATCATTGGCGAAAAAATATCTATAGAGAGAGAAATAGAGCGATTAATTATTCAAAAAAAATATGAACTTATGTTAATGACATTTATGCCGTTTCTTGTAGTATTATCATTGAAAAGCTTTGGCAGTGAAGTATATCAATCTGGTGGTATCATATTGATTTCAAGGTTAATTGTTTTATTTAATATATTTTTAGCGAATAGAATCGGGAAAAAAATAATAGATATTAGGTGATAAGATGAATGAAATATTAAGATACATATTATTATGCATGGCTAGTTTATTAGGAATATTAATTATTTGCATTTATATGATAAATAACAAAAATAGTAAATACATTCAAGCATTAGATAAAAATGAATATTTTATGCAAGTATTTTTTATAATTGGATTAAATATATTAGATTATGTATCAATAAATAATAATTATATTTTAACTAGGTGTAAGGAAAAAATAGAATTTTTAAAGGGTGAAAAATATTTAACCTTTTATTACAAAATTATTTCTGCTGCAATGATAACTTATTTAATTATATTTATCGAGGTTGGATTGATTTTAGCAACAATTTTCAATGAAATGAAGTTACTTTTACTATTATTTGTTTTGGCATTGTTTTGTATTGTTTATATTTTTTTAGAGATAGAATTAAAATATAAAAAGCAGATAGATGATTTACTATCAGATTTCCCTAAAATGTTATCAAAATTACAGGTTTTTTTAACTACAGGGATGTCTTTGAGAGAGGCGTGGAAAAAGGTTGGTTTAACAGGAGAAGAAAGGATATTTGTTGAGATGCAAAAAATAGATGTTCATATTCAAAATGGATATACTGAAATAGAGGCTATAAATAAATTTGGAGATGATTGTAAAATAAATGAAATAAAAAAATTTAGTTTGCTTCTATCTCAAAATATAGAAAAAGGTAACAGAGATATTATATTAATGATCAATGCTCTAGCAAATGAAAGTTGGGAAAATGAAAGACATAGAGTTATAAAAAAAGCTGAAATAGCTAGCTCAAAACTTGTTTTTCCATTAGTAATTATGCTGATATCAATAATGTTAATGGTTGTAGTACCGATTTTTTCAGAATTTTAGGAGGTGATGAAATGATGATTTTTTTCTATGATTTAAAGGATAAAGTAAAAAAAAGAATTTTCAACAATATAGGTGGAGCTGAGATAGTTTCAATAGTTTTGATTATTATTGTAGTAATTGGTTTTGCAGCATTATTTAAAACTGAACTTACAGAATTATTAAATAATTGGTTTACGCAAATTTCTACAAAAGCAAAGCAAGTGGCGTAGTTTTATGAAAAAAAAAGGAGCATTGATTATTGAAATGGCTATGATATTTCCTTTTATATTGGCCATTATTATATCATTGATTTTTTACACAATGATTGAATTGCAAGTAGAAATGACTGGTAATATATGTGAGAAATATGGATTGAATTTAGTAAAGAGCATGGAACTTTCAGGTATTGACAATTATGAGGATAGTACAAATTCTGCGGACAGTAAGAAATATTTTTCGGAAGTTAATCCATATAGACATATATTAAGCAGTAATTTATCTGTTAATGAAGAAGAACTGAGAAGCAAATTATCTAGTATGAATATAATTGAAGGGAAGTATGAAGTAAGTATAACAAACAATAGAGTTGGATTTTTTAAAGTGCTAGAAATAAGTGTGGCCTTTGATTACGATTTGCCACTTTTTACCAGTTATTTTGATATCATACTTCCTTCTCAAAATGTATCAAAGCGATTCTGTAATATTGATAAAGGTGAAATTGTTAGAAATACAGATTATATATATGAATTAGGAGATATGATATTTGAAAAATATGATATTTATGAGAAGCTAAATAAATTTGGAGTGAAAATAAAGGATGAATAGAAATTATTTTATAAATGGAAGTATAACTGTTTTTTTATCGCTGATATTATGTGTTTGCATTTTGTTTGTAAACATTACATTTGAGTTTTATAAAAGTTTTGCTGCTAAATCTATTATTCAAAATTCATTAGAACTTACAGCGTATACTGCTACAGCTGATTTTAATAGGGTATTAGAAGATACATATGGTTTATTGAAATCATCAAAGTCAGAAAAAGAGTTAAGTGAAAACCTTTCAAAACATCTACAAAATTCATTGAAATCAGCTGATATAATATGTGATGAAGAACTGTTTGATGATATATTTGATGCTAATAAAAATATCATCAACATAGATCTTAAAAGTCTTGAGGTTAAAGGAATAAGTGGTTCAGAATTATATAATCCTGAAGTTTTAGAGAAACAAATTGTTGAATACATGAAATATAGAGGACCTATTATAATTGGGGAAAATTTTCTGAAGAAAATAAATGTTTTTAAATCATTAAATAAAATAGAAAAAATTATTGAAAATAAAAATCACTATGATTCATCACTTAGTGATATTCAAATTCACTTCAATAAAATAATGGAAGATTATGCTGGAATAAAGAAATTACAATCCTCCAATATATATAGTGAATATAGATTTCTTCTATCAAGGATGTTAGATAAATCAAATGCCCATAACATAATAGATACAGATGCATTATTGTTGTTTATAAATGAAAACACGTATTTCGATAAGGCTATAAAAAATCAAAATTCAAATAATATGGATATAGTAAATGATGAAAATTATATTATATTGAAAAATATAAAAAGTAATGAATATATAGAATATGCATTTAATTTAAAAAAACATGAAGAATTGATTGAAGCGGTTTATCAAGAATACATAGATGCTGAGCAATTCTTTGAGCAAAATGGTGATATATTAGATGATGAAGGTACACCTGATGAATTAATTATTGAAGCTTCTAGGATGTATTCCGTCCTGGATAAATATGGATTTGTGGTTGATTTAGTAGATGATTTTGAGAAAATAAAAGAAGAAGCTATGGATAGATTTAAAGAGAAAATGAGCTTTACAGTTCAAGATGTATCCCATAATTATAATACATATAATAAAATACAAGTAAATTTAGAAGACATAAATAAAGAATTAAAGAAGCTTAAAGAAGATACATTGCAAGAAGTAAGTGATAATCTTAACCTCTATAGTCAATCTGTTCAACAAATAGAAGAGGGAGATATCAAGAGAACTTTTTCTGCGGATGTAGATGAAGAAATTAATGGCATAAATATAGATGAGTTAAATATAATGATAGAAAAGGTAAATCAAAGTATAATATTTTGTAAAAATTTTGAAAATAAGATTAAAAGTATAGAATATAGACATATAAATTTATGCGATTCAAATCTGATAATTAAGAATTTTGATTTTCAATCGAATAGAATAGACATGTCTAAGTATAGTGAGGAAGAGCACAATAAAAATATGGTTAATTATTCTAATTTAGGTGAATTATTTGAATCAGAAAATATTGATAAAAATAATATTAAAAATATTGAAGAAACTGAATTTTATAGATATATAGCAGCTCATAGTAATATAAATATTGAGAAGGATATAAATGTACATTCCAAGGTAGATAATATAAATACAATCATAAAACGTAGTTATAACAAATCAGAATCTTTAAACGAGGAGTCTTTTTATGTACCTGATTCAGGAAATATATATGAAGATTTAGCAACAGTATTGTTTTCAGAAGAGGTTTCTAATGAAAATACTTCAAGTCCGAATATATCTAGTGTAAGCTGTGATGATAAAACAGTAGATAATTCAAAAGAAATAGCCGATAGTCAAATGAATTATTTTAGTAATTCAGTAGGAAATTTTTTTAAGAAGTTTTCCTTTGATAGTGAAAATTTAGAAAATATTAGGAATGATTTATACATAATGGCTTATATGAACGATAAGTTTATTAATCAGACCGATATTAAAACGGATGATCATTTTATTAACGAGGAAATTGAATATATATTATTTGGAAGTAAAGGAGATAAAAAGTTTTCCAATAAAGAAAAAACAGAAGCTCTAATATTCAGTACTAGATATTTACTTAATACAACATATGCATATACTGACAGTGAAATAAGAACTTATACACTTTCATTAGCAGTTAGCTTAGCAGGAATAACTGGATTTGGTGTACCTATTATTCAAAATGTTTTGATTTTGATGATTTCTTTTGCGGAGTCTGTGCTTGATGTTAAAACATTAGTAGATGGAGAAGCTGTAGTAATATATAAAAGTTTTAACACCTGGCATCTAAAACCATCTCAAATTACAAAAGAAGTAATTGAAGAAACTAGTAAAACAATAGTTAATCATTCTATGGATAATCTGTTTGATAAAATTAATAATTATTATGATAAAAAAACTGATGAATGTATAGAAAATGTCATTGGAGAATTTGAGAGGCTATCAGATGATGCAATAGAATCTACAATAAATTCTGTTGTTTCTACTATTATGGCACCTATTGAGGCAAAATTGATTATAGTTAATAATGAAATATCTGATATTAATCTAATTGATTCATATGATTCTTTGCTTGAAAATGTTTCAACTGGGAAAAAATCATATGACTATATTCTGAAAAATGCGTGTAATTTTTTTATGAGAGAAAGAATTACTGAAGTGGAAAATAAAATTAAAAGAGTTGGTCAGATTAATTCAGAAAATGTATCTCAATATATAGAAAATTTAATTAAAGATGAAAGAAATATTTTGATTAATAAAATAAGAAATGATTTTTTGGGGTCAGTTCAAAAAAATATTAAAGAAGAATTAATAGCAGCTGAGAAAAAAGGAAAAAGCGCTTTAAATGAAAAGATAAACAAGTATTTTGATGATTTAAATTTAAGTTATTCAAATTCAAGTGAATCAGATAATTCAACGTTTGAAAGAAGTTCATTTTTAACGATGAACTATGCTGAATATATGGATTTATATATTATTATTTCAATGATTTCAGGTAATAAGGATGAAATATTACTTAGAATGGCAGATATAATAAAAATTAATATGGTTCTGATAGAAGGAGAAGGAAATTTTAAACTTAATAATGCTTATACTATGTTTCATTTTATTGCTAAAGCAAAGGTTAATGCTAGAAATATCAATATAAATGCAAGCAATGTAAATGATGAAGAAGAGAGAAAAATAATATTGAGTGATGAAATAATTTGTGAGGCTACATATGGATATTAGAAGAAAAAAAGCCGCAATTATTTCTTTAGAGGCTGCAATAGTATCTTCTATATTTATTTTAGGATTTTTTATGGTGTTTTCAGTCTTCAATATAATAAAAACACAAGTTTATTTGCAAAATACTTGTAATCAATTGGTTAGAGAAATTTCAGAGGAATCATATATTTTTAGAAAGATAGATATTGAAAAAATAGCTGACAGCGAATTATTAAAAGGAGTTGAAATTCTTGATATTGATTTGAATAGGTATAATTTTCTCTTAAACAATATAACACTAAAACAGAGAGCTAAAAAATATTTGTTTATGGATGATACTGATGATAAATTGAAAAGATTAGGGGTGATTGATGGACTGGGTGGATTACAATTTATATCTACAGATAAGTTGAATGAAGATGGTCAAATCACTTTACTATTAAGATACAGCATGATAAATAAATTTTCTCTAATTAATAAAAATAAGCTGAATTTCATTTTGTGTTCAACTACAATATCTTTAGGCAGTGAACTAAAAAAATATAATATTGCTGAAGAATTTTTATTTGATAGATATAAAAATGGAATATGTAGTGGAAGTGAAGAAAATCCAGATGAAGATGGTTTTAATATTTGGGATATAACACCATATAAAAGAACAAATAGTTTTAAGAAACTAATTGGTCAAAGAACAGATTATTTAATTACTGATGATAGATATGGCTTAGATTTCTATGATAATAGTAAGAAAGAGTTAATATATATTCATTCAATGAATACAGTATGTAAATCATATGTAAAAGAAAACAGTATAAATCGAAAAAATATTGAGACAAAATTTTCTGATTATTTGGATAGTATGATTATTGATATGAATAAGAGAGATGAAATTGTGATAAATGGATCGAAAAAAGTCTTAGCTAGTAAAAAATGCAAATTGATTATTATATTGAACGATGAAACTAAAATGTATAAAGATGAGTATTATGAAGTGATAGGAGATATGAAGAAATCTGATGATTCAAATACTATAGATTATGAAATTGAGTTGATTTTTTCAGATGGAAAAATAGAAAAATAGAAGAATAGAAGAAGTAAAAAGATAGAGTATAGAGAGAAATAGAGAGGGAAAACAAATGATTAATTATATTGTATTAGTATTACTTATTATTTTAGCAATTCAGGATTTTAAAAATAGAGAGATTTCAATGATATATATTATTTTTTTAGCTGGTATAAGTATAGTTTTTCTGATATATGAGGGAAGACTTGTAACAGATCTGAGGAAAATAATGGCATGTTTAGTGGTGTTTTCTATAGTTTACGCACTATTTAAAAAGTATATAGGTATGGGTGATTTGCTTTTATTAATGAGTATATCTATTTATTTCACTTTAGAAGAAGTTATCTTATTAGTATTTATATCATCATTATTGACATCAGTTACGGGAATGATTTTAATTATTAGTAGAAGAGCAAATAGAAATTCAGAGATGCCTTATGTTCCATTTATAACTGTTTCTTTTCTAGGAATGTTTCTAGGAGGTTTGATTTGAGAAAATACGTTATTTCTATAAGTCTAATAGTATTATTAATTATAGCTTGGTCGATTGTTTTGAAAAATGAATCAAATATAGATAATATTAATAAAACAAATCTGGAGCTGGCTAATAAATTGTATGAAGAAGAATATTTTTACGATGCATCAAAACTATATAAAAAATTATCAAATAAGGGGGAAAACATAAAATATGCTATTAGATATGCTGAATGTGTTTATAATTTGAATATGTACGATAAGTATGAAGATATATTGATAGATTTAAATAACAAGTATCCTACTGATACGAAAATTTTCGAAAAAATGTGTGACTATTATTTAGATAACGATGAATATGATAGATTAATTAAATTAATTAATAATAGAAATGACATAAAATCTGTGGCAGAATTAATTAATAGATATAAAATTGTACTGAAAAGTAAATATAAATTTTCTTTTCTATGCAATGATGAAATTATTGCAATGAATAATAATTATTATATTTTTAAAAATGAAAAAGGAATGGGAATTTCTAAAATAAGTGAAAGTTATACGATGTTGAAAAATTTTGAGAAAATTAGCTTTTTTTCTGAAACAGCTCCTTCAGTTGCTGCAGTGAAAAGAAAGGGCGATTATTATTTCATTGATAGCAATAATAATAAACGTATATATGTGGGTGCAAAATATCAATATTTAGATGGCTTTGCTATAAATGGATATGCAAAATTTGAAAGAAACAATAAATTTGGATATATTGATATTGAGGGTAATGAAATAGTATATGGATTGAATGATTGCTTATCATTCGATGATGGTAACTATACATTTATAAAAAAGGATGATAGCTGGAAAATGATTAATTCGGAATTTCAAAATGTTGGTGATAATGAGTATGAGCATGTTTTTGTGGATGAATTAGGCAGATCCTTTTTAAATAATAGAGCATTTGTTAGAAAAAATAATAAATACGCTTTAGTTGATGAAAAAGGGGATGTTCTTACTGACTATATATATGATGAAGTTCATTTGTTTAAATCGAAAAAACAATATGCTGCAGTGAAAATCAATGATGAATATTGTTTTATAAATAATAAGGGTGAAAAAATAAGAGAGCAGAAAGCAGATGGAATAAAATCATATAGTTGCGGCTTAGCTCCTGTAAAAATAGATGGATTTTGGGGATTTATTAATTTAGATGGGAAAATTATTATAGAACCGAAATTTGAACAGGTGTATGCATTTAATGATGTTGGCGAAACTATAGTTAGTAATGAAGGTAGATATTATAGTTTGAAGTTAGTATATTATGATGATTTAAATAAATAGAAAGGTATTTAATAAGGAGGAAGTATGGAAAATTTATTTCAAATAATAAATGATGACTATGGGGTTTTTGTTAATCTAAATTTAAAGAATAAAGAGATATTATCGTTAGAACATAATATGTTAACTAGAAATACGATTGATGGATTAGTTAAAATTACCTATAAGGTATTTGATGAAAAATTAAGTTATAATTATGACATAACATCTAAATTAAGTTTAAACACTTTTTTAGAAAAGGAAATCAGCTCGAAAGATATATTGATAATATTTAAAAATATTATAGATATTGTTGAGAATTCCAAGAAATATTTGATAGGTATTAATCAGATTTTATTTGATTGTAAACATATATATATTGATATAACAACTTTGAATGTTTTCATGATTTGTATACCTATAAAAATTGATAGAGTAGAATCTAATGTGGATTTTAAATCTTTTTTTAAAGATGTTTTAAGCATGACTCAGCTGAAAAAAGATATATATAGTAAAGATATAATTGATATTCTAAATATATTAAATTCATCAGAAAAATATTCCTTGCTAGCTTTATATGATAGAATCATAAATATTTTAGACACGGATAAAAGCAAGTCTGTTTTTATTGAAAATGATAACATAAGTAATAGTATAAAAAAAGCTATAAAAAGCGTAGATAAAAATCAAACAAAAAACGTAGAAAAACTTGATGAAAATGATGAGAGTAACATAAAAAAATTTAATAAAATAGAAAAATCAGAAGAAATAATAGAAGTAATAGATAAAGAAAAAATTCAAGCTAGAAGAGATAAGATAAGTAATAAAGAAATAGAATTACCAATTCAAAAAAATTTAGAGAATAAGAAAGATAAAAAATCAAAGAGATTTATTCCTTTTAGTATAAGTGATATATTGAAAATAAATAAAAATGATGAAGTTTCAGAAAATATGAATTTAATTGTATGTGAAGATGACGGTTACAATGAAAATGAAGAAGAATCATTTGTTGAATGCGTTGAAAAAACGATAAATAGTGAAAATATTAGCAAAGGACTTATAAAAAAACAGAATGATAATGAAGTTGGGGAAACAATATGTATTAATAAAATAAACATCTGCAATCCGTATCTAGTATCAAATACAAGTGGCGAGATATTCAGTATAGACAGTAATCCTTGTAGAATTGGAAAGGAAAAGAAGTTTGCTGATATTTTAATTAGAGAAAACGAGACTGTAAGTAGGGCACATGCACAAATTATTAACGAGTTAGGAAAGTATTATATTGTTGATAATAATTCTAAAAATCATACATATATAAATGATATACAGGTAAATAGTGAAGAAAAAAATCAAATAAATCACAATGATAGTATTTGCTTTTCAAACGAAAAATACACTTTTAAGGAGTATTAGATTATGAAAAAAGGAATGATGATATCAGATAGATATTTGATTATAAATATTCTTTACGATACTGATAGTAAAAAAATATATGAAGCATATCATTTGAAGTTAGGTATTGAAGTTATCATAAAAAAGATAAATTTAATAAACAAATTAGATTTTTCAAACGAAGTTAGCATATTAAAAACAATTAAACATCAGTATATACCACAAATATATGACATAATAAATATTGAAGAAGATAATTATATAATTATGGAGTATATTAAAGGTGAAGACATGAATGAAATTCTTAAGAAAAGAAAATTGAGTGATGAGGATATAATTAGGTGGACTAAACAAATACTTATAGCTTTAGAATATATGCATAATAAATCAACTCCTATTTTGCACTGTGACATTAAACCGTCAAATATTATAATAAATAGTGATAATGATGCTTGTTTAATAGATTTTAATGTATCGTTGATATTAAATGGATTTGCAAATCCTAGAGGCTTTTCTAAATATTTTGCAGCTCCAGAAATAGTTAATTATTTTTTGAATGCGAATAGAAAAATAATTGAAGATAATAGTTATTCTGAATTAAATATAGAAGAGACTTTATTGCTTGATGAAGATAATAAAAGAGTTAATAATGATAAAAATAGAGCTGACATTAAATATACATATAAATCACAACTAAATAGTGGATCAAATAACAAAATAGATATGAATGTAGTTGATAGTAGAGCCGATATATATAGTATAGGTGCATTATTGTATCATATGTATACAGGTAAGTATTATTCTGAAAATTCAGATTTTAGTGAGTTAGAAAAATTGAATATAGATAAAAGAATAATTAATATTATGATAAAATCGTTAAATTATTTCAAAGAAAAACGATATACTGAAGTGAAATTGATACTAGATGATTTGAAAAAACTCTGATTAAAAATGCAAGATATATTTCAAAATGTGGAAAATACACAAAACATCTCCGTAAAAACGTTTTACCTATTTCAGCAAAAACGTTGAATTATCAATCATTTTTGAAAACCGACCTATTATTTTACAAGAATTCATGCAAGATTAAAAAAAGATTTATCAATTATGCAAAAAATATTGCATAATTAGCAAAAAAAGGGTATATTATATAGGTAAATTAATAGGATAGTTTATGCTCAAAACGTCAAGGCGTATTTATAGGAGGTTAGTTGATGTTTGATACAAATAGTAAAAATGCTTGGGAAGAAAATATTCTTAACAAAGCACTTGCAAAACACCCAGAACTAAAAGAAACTTTTAAGACTGGATCAGGTGATGAAATCAATAGATTATATACACCTGAAGATGTGAAAAATTTTGATTATGAAAAAGATTTAGGTTTTCCAGGACAATATCCATATACTAGAGGATATCAGCCTACAATGTATAGAGGTAGACAATGGACAATGAGAATGTATGCAGGTTTTTCTACGGCGGAAGAATCTAACAAAAGATACAAATTCTTAGTTGATCAAGGATCTACTGGATTATCTGTAGCATTCGATTTACCTACTCAAATAGGTTACGATTCAGATCATTCTTTAGCAGAAGGTGAAGTTGGTAAAGTTGGGGTTGCCATAGATTCATTAGCTGATATGGAGATATTATTTGAAGGTATTCAACTTGATAAAGTAAGTACATCTATGACTATCAATGCACCTGCATCAGTATTATTAGCGATGTATATCGCAGTAGGAGAAAAGCAAGGTGTATCAGCAGATAAATTAAGAGGAACAATTCAAAATGATATATTAAAAGAATATATTGCTAGAGGAACTTATATATTCCCTACAGAACCATCAATGAGATTGACTACAAATATATTCGAATACTGTTCAAAAGAAGTACCAAAATGGAATACAATAAGTATTTCAGGTTATCATATAAGAGAAGCAGGTTCAACTGCTGCTCAAGAAGTTGGATTTACTATTGCTGATGGTATTGCTTATGTAGAAGCAGCTATCAAAGCAGGTTTAGATGTAGATTCATTTGCTCCTAGATTATCATTCTTCTTTAACTCACATAATGATTTATTAGAAGAAGTTGCTAAATTTAGAGCAGCAAGAAGACTTTGGGCAAAAATCATGAAAGAAAGATTCCATGCAAAAAGTCAAAAATCAATGATGCTTAAATTCCATACACAAACTGGAGGTTGTACATTAACAGCTCAGCAACCAGACAATAATATAGTTAGAGTTACAATTCAAACTCTTGCAGCTGTATTAGGTGGAACTCAATCATTACATACTAACTCTAGAGATGAAGCTTTAGCTTTACCTACGACAGAGTCGGTTCAGATTGCACTTAGAACACAACAGATTGTTGCAAATGAATCAGGAATAACAAATACAATAGATCCTCTTGCAGGTTCATATTATATAGAAGCAAAAACAAATGAAATAGAAGAAGAAGCAATGAGATATATTAAAAAAATTGATGATTTAGGTGGAGCGCCTAGAGCAATTGATAAAGGATATATTCAGTCAGAAATCACAGAGTCAGCATATAAATACCAAATGGAAATTGAATCTTGTGAAAGAATTGTTGTTGGAGTTAATAAATTCCAAGTTAAAGAAGAACCACCAAAAGGTTTACTTAGAGTTGATCCAATAGTTGGAGAAATGCAGAAAAAGAAAATACAAGATGTTAAAGCTAAAAGAGATAATGATGCAGTAGCAAATAAATTGACTGCACTTAGAGCAGCTTGTGAAGGAACTGAAAATGTAATGCCATTTATCGTAGAAGCAGTAAAAGAATATGCTACTTTAGGAGAAATATGTGGTGTTATGAGAGAAGTTTTTGGTGAATACGAACAACATGTTATGTTATAATCGGAGGTTATTTATATGGATAGACCAATTAGAGTATTAATAGCAAAACCAGGTTTAGATGGTCATGATAGAGGTGCAAAACTGATAGCTAGATCATTAAGAGATGCTGGTATGGAAGTAATATATACAGGACTTAGACAAACTCCTGAGCAAATAGTAGCTGCAGCTATTCAAGAAGATGTAGATGTAGTAGGAATGAGTATATTATCAGGAGCACATAACCACCTATTACCAAAAATAGTGGATATGCTTAAAGAACAGGGTGCTGATGATGTATTAATAATAGCAGGTGGAGTTATTCCGGAAGATGATATACCAGGATTGAAAGAAGCAGGTGTTGATGCTGTTTTCACACCAGGTACTTCTACGAAAGATACTGCTGAGTTTGTTAAAAATAACGTAAAAAGAAAATAGCATTATTGAGAGTGGAAGGTTTTTTTAACCTTTCACTCTATTTCTATAATTATAAAAATCTCAAATAAAGAGATTTTAGGAGAGTAGCTATGGAAAAATTAATTGAAAAAATGTTAACTGGTGATAAGAGATCTTGTGCTAGATTAATAACAAAAGTAGAAAATGATGAAGATGAAGCTAGACAAATCATCAAAAAAATACATAAATATACTGGTAATGCAAGGGTTATAGGAATAACCGGACCACCTGGAGCTGGAAAAAGCACATTGACTGATAAGCTAGTTCGACTGTTATTAAATGAAGGAAAAAAAGTAGCTATAATAGCAGTAGATCCTACTAGTCCATATTCTGGAGGTTCCATATTAGGTGATAGAATTAGGATGCAAGATTTAGCATTAGAAGCAAATGTTTTTATTAGAAGTTTAGGTACTAGAGGTTATCTTGGTGGATTATCAAGATCTACAAAAGATGTTGTAAAAGTACTAGATGCATATGGTGCAGATTATATTTTTATAGAAACTGTTGGAGTAGGTCAATCAGAAGTGGATATAATCAAAACAGCTGATACTATTTTGATGGTTATGGTTCCGGGTTTAGGTGACGATATTCAATCTATTAAAGCTGGAATAATGGAAATAGGAGATATATTTGCAATAAATAAGGCTGATTTATTTGGTGCAGAAAGAACAGCGACAGAAATAAATATGATGTTGGATTTAGGTCAAAATATAGAAAGACGTCCACCTGTTAAATTAGTATGTGCCAGAGAGAAACAAGGAATAAATGAATTATTAGATGAGTTGAAGGGTCATATAAAATATTTAGAGGACACTGGTAAACTTAGAGAAAGAAGATATAGAAATACAAAAGTAGAAATATTGGAAATGATAGAAGAACATTTGAGAAGAATCGTTATAGGATATACTGATAAAGATGATAAATTAGATATTCGAGTTAATGAAATACTTGACAAAGATAAGAATATATATCAAGTTATCGACGAATTTTTAAGTGTTATAAATAAATAAATTATTTTAGGAGGATACATATTATGAATTTATCAAGAATTGATCATGTAGGAATTGCAGTAAAAGATTTAGAGGAAGCTTTAAGTTTTTATGAAGGTGTTTTAGGATTAAAAGCAAATGGAACAGAAATAGTTGAAGAGCAAAAAGTTAAAGTAGCATTTTTACCTTGCGGAGATAGCGAGTTGGAGTTATTAGAATCTACAGATCCAGATGGTCCAATAGCGAGATTTATTGAAAAAAACGGTGGCAGAGGTGGAGTTCAACATGTAGCTGTTAGAGTAGATAACATAGAGGAAGCTATTGAAGAAGTTAAAGCAGCTGGTATGAGAATGTTAGATGAAAAACCTAGATATGGAGCAGGTGGAGCTAGAATAGCTTTCTGTCATCCAAAATCATCATTCGGTGTATTGCTAGAATTAACTGAGAGAAAATAGTTGACATTGAAAAAAAACTAGTGTATAATAGCAATTAAAAATTCGGCTTTTATCGAAAGGAGTATTTAGATGGCAATAGTTATAACTGAACCTTCAAGAACTTTTGGGGAATATTTATTATTACCTAATTTAACAACAAAGGAATGCGTACCTGAGAGAGTTGACTTAACAACTCCACTAGTAAGATTTAAAAAAGGTGAGCAAGCAAGAATATCATTGAAAACACCAATGGTTTCTGCAGTAATGCAGGCAGTATCTGATGATAAAATGGGTGTGGAATTAGCGAAAAATGGTGGTGTATCATTTATTTTCGGTTCTCAAAGTCCAGAAGATCAAGCAGAAATGGTTAAAAAAGTTAAGAAATACAAGGCAGGCTTTGTTATTAGTGATTCAAATTTGAATCCTGAAAACACATTAGAAGATGTATTAGACTTAAAAGATAAAACAGGTCATACTACTATGGCTGTTACAGAAAATGGATCATCTCAAGGAAAATTATTAGGATTAGTAACTGGGAGAGATTATAGAATTTCAAGAGATTCTAAAGATAGAAAAGTTGAAGACTTCATGACAAAGAGAGAAAATCTTATTGTTGGAGATGAAGGAATAACATTAAAAGAAGCAAATGATATGATTTGGGAAAACAAATTAAATAGTTTACCAATCGTAGATAAAGATGATAATTTAGTTTATATGGTATTTAGAAAAGACTATGCAGATGACAAATCTCATCCAAATTCACTTTTAGATGATAACAAGAGCTATGTAGTAGGTGCTGGAATCAATTCTAGAGATCATGAAGTTAGAGTTCCTATGTTAGTTGAAGCAGGAGCTGATATTTTATGCATCGATTCATCTGAAGGATATAGTGAATGGCAGAAAGATACTATAGCATGGATTAAAAATTATAATCCAAATGTTATGGTAGGTGCTGGAAATGTTGTTGATGGAGAAGGATTTAGATATTTAGCTGATGCAGGAGCTGATTTCATTAAAATTGGAATTGGTGGAGGATCTATCTGTATTACTAGAGAACAAAAAGGTATAGGAAGAGGACAAGCTTCTTCAGTTATGGCTGTAGCTAAAGCTAGAGATGAATATTTTGAAGAAACTGGAATATATGTTCCTATATGTTCAGACGGTGGTATAGTTCATGATTATCATATAACTATGGCATTAGCTATGGGATCAGATTTTGTTATGTTAGGACGTTATTTCGCGAGATTTGATGAAAGTCCGACTGCAAAGATTAAATATGGTAATGGATTTGTTAAAGAATATTGGGGCGAAGGTTCTAATAGAGCTAGAAACTGGGCTAGATATGATATGGGTTCAGAAGAGAAAAAATTAAAATTTGAAGAAGGTGTTGATTCATATGTACCATATGCAGGAGCTTTAGCAGATGGTTTAGACAATACACTTTCAAAAGTTAAGAGCACAATGTGTAACTGCGGTTGTTTAAGTATAAAACAAATGCATGATGAAGTTAGATTATGTTTAGTTTCTTCTACGAGTATCAAAGAAGGTTCGGCACATGATGTAATATTAAAAAATCAATAATAATTAATAAAACTACAGAGATTAAACTTATCTCTGTAGTTTTTTTGATTATATAAATTTGAAAAAGCAGTTATTTTTTGTTTTTTAATGGACAAATTTGAATAAAAATGGTAAAATGAAGTAGTATACTCAAATAGGAGGTGTGATATGAGAGAAGTAGAAGTTAAAGTTTTGCATATAGATAAAATAGATATTGAAAAAAAATTAATAAAAATAGGTGCAAAATTAGTAAAAAAAGAAAAACAGATAAATATTAGGTTTGATAACGCTAATCATGATATCAAGAAAAATTATGGTGGATATATGAGAGTTAGAGAAACTGAAGATTTAATAACCGGAAAAATTGTGAACACTATGACTTTGAAAAAAAACATCTCTAAAGATAATGTGCGTATAAATGAGGAAAAAGAAGTAATCATATCAGATTTAGAAGAGACGATTGATATATTTGAAGCTCTAGGATACAAAAGAAAAAAACCTGGAAAGAAAAATAGAACTTCATATATTTTTGAGGATTTACTTTTTGAGATTGATGAATGGGAGAAAAGAATATATCCACATCCATATATGGAAATAGAAGGACCATCTAAAGAAAGAATATTTTATGCTATAGAATTATTAGAAATAGATAAAAATAATGTTACGTCTCAATCATTAGATGATTTAGTTAAGGATTTATAATAACAGAGGTAGAGGATTATTTGAAATGATAGAATTAGGAATAGATAAATTGGGAAAATCATTTGGGGTCACTCCATTATTTGATAACCTAGACTTTGATATAAAAACCAAAGATAGGGTTGGAGTAGTAGGAGCAAATGGAGTTGGAAAAACAACTTTACTTAAGATGATATATGGAACTGAGGGTATTAGCAATGGAAATATTCACAAGCGAAAAGGGTTAAAAGTAGGATACTTAGAACAAATACCGAATTATGAAGATAATATGACTAGTTTTGATATTATAAAACTAGCCTTTGAAGAAATATATGTCATTGAATCAAACTTAAAAGATTTAAGACAAAAAATGGCTGAAAAAATAGAACTAGAAGAAACAATTCAGTTATATTCAAATTTAGAAGAAAAGTTGAATTATTATGGAGATTATGAAACAAAGATAAATAAAATAATTAAGGGATTAAACTTTTCAGAAGAATTATTAAAGAACAAATTTAATTTACTTAGTGGTGGAGAAAAATCAAGAATTTTACTAGGTAAATTACTTTTAGAAGAACCAGATTTACTCTTATTAGACGAACCATCTAATCATTTAGATATGGACTCAATTGAATGGCTAGAAAAATATCTTATTAATTATAAGGGATCAGTTCTTATTGTTTCACATGATAGATATTTTTTAGATAAAGTTGCCAATAAAATAGTTGAGATAAGAAAAAGCAAGTGTGATTCATATATAGGAAATTATTCGAAATATGTGGTGGAAAGAGAATTAAGACTAATAAATGAACTTAAAACATATGAGAATCAACAAAAGAAAATAGCTAAAATGCAAGAACAGATTAAAAGGTATAGAATCTGGGGAGAGATGCGTGATAGTGATAAAATGTATAGAAGAGCTAAAGAGTTAGAGAAAAGATTAGAAAAGTTAGACCAAATAAGTAGACCTGTGTATGATAGAAAAATAAACAGTTTTTCACTATCATCTAGTGATAGAACTGGAAAAATAGTAGTTGCTTGTGAAAACATAGGAAAATCATTTTCTGAAAAACTAATATTTGAGGATATTAATTTTGAAGTAAGATATGGAGATAGCGTTGCAGTTTTAGGTGCTAATGGAATAGGCAAATCTACTTTATTAAAAATCATTTGTAAAGAATTAGAAGCAGATGATGGATATTGTAAAATTGGTGCAAATGTAAATATAGGTTATCTATCGCAAGATGTAGTATTTCCGGAAGAAAAAGAAACAGTATTAGAATATTTTTCTGGGAAATACAATATCACTTATGGTGAAACTAGAAAAGAATTAGCGAAAATAATGATGTATGAAGATGATGTATATAAATCTATTGCATCCTTATCGGGTGGGGAAAAAACTAGATTGAAACTTTTAACTTTGATGTATGAAAAATTCAATGTTTTAATTTTGGATGAACCTACAAATCATTTAGATATCGAGTCTAGAGAAGCTTTAGAAAGCGATTTGATAAATTATGATGGAACAATTATTTTTGTTTCGCATGATAGATATTTTGTTGAAAAAGTTGCTACGAGAATATTTCATATTGAGAATAAGGGTTTGAAATCATTTGAATTTGGATATAATGAATATATGGAAAGTATTCGAAATTCATATAAATTATGCCTAGAAGAGAATAAAGAATCATCTTCAGATAAAGATGATTATTTAGAATCGAAACAAAAAATCAGATTAAAGGAAAAGAAAATTAGAGATTTTAAAAAATTAGAAGCTGAAATTGATAGTTTAGATATAGAGATTAAAAATTTAGAAAAAATGTTATATAGTGAAAAAGATACTATTAAATTAGTGGAATTAAATAATAATTTTGAAGATAAAAAAATAGAAATTGATCAGAAATTTATTTTGCTTGAAGAAATGTATGACGATAGTGATTTAGCTGATATAATTTGATGGAGGAAATATGTATTGCAGAAAATGCGGAGCTGAAATACCAGATAATGCTAAATTTTGTACGAAATGTGGCACTGAAATTGAAGTTAATAAAAACAATACTAGTCAAAAGAAAAAAAAGAGTTCAAATATAAATATAGGATCTGAATTTGATTTTTTAGACGATGATATTTCTTTAGATATGGAAAATCAAACTGATTTACAAATTAAAAAAAGAAAATCATTTTTTGCTAAATTAATAGAAAAATTTGCTAATAAATCAAAAGAAAAAAAATCAAAAAAACCAACTAATAAATCGAAGAAAAAAGCGAAATCAAAGAAAAAGCCGACTAAAAAGACTAAAAAAAAGCCAGTAAAAAAAGCAGGAAAGAAGCCAGTTAAGAAGGTTGTAAAAAAGAAAGTTACAAAAAAACCAAAAAAAGCAAAGAAATCTAAGGTCAAAAAAATAGCTAAGGAAAAGAAAGGTTTTAGATTACCTTTTTTAAAAAAGAAAAATAACGAGGAAATAGGAAATGAAATTCCTAGAAAAAAAGGTGGAAAATTAAAGTTAATTATTATTTTAATTTTAATAATTGTAATTATCGGAGCAGCAACAGTGTTTGCATATATGAAGTTTGGAGATACTTTTTTTGCTGATGTAAATGCTAAGAAAGTATTGCTTAAATCATCTGAAAATTATTTTATTAACTATAGTGATAAATATAATTTTCCCAATGATTACTTATCTGATGACGAAGGCTATATCCATAGAAAATATAACTTTAATATTGATGATGCCCATGGTGGATTGATAAATGAAGATGTACTTAGTACTTTAGAAGGTATAAGTATAGAAATGGATAGTACTAGAACTTTTGTAGGAAATGATGCCTATCAAATTATAAGTATCAAAAATAAAAATAAAGATGAGTTAAGATTTGAATTAGAGAACAATGAAAATAATTTTAAAGTTAATTTAGGTGAGCTTTATAATAAATCTTTGATTGTTTCACATCAAGTAGAAGAGGGTAAAATATTTAGCTCAGCACATGATGAAGTTATTGCAAAAAGAGATTTATGGTTCTATACCGTAAAAGCTTTTGATGATGTTAAGTATTCTTTTAATACTCCATTCGTAGAATTACTGAAAAGTTGTGTGGACGAGTTAACATTTGAAATTTCTGAAAAAAATGAAGAAGGAAAGCCAATATCATATGAGGCAAAATTAAATGCAATAGCTTTATCAGATAAATTGAAGATTTTTTTGTCAGAATTAGATAATGATGCAGATGTGAAAACTATAATGAATGATATTAGGTATTTTGCATCTCAAAATAAAGCGCTTAAGAAAACAGAATTGGCTTCGTCTAATATGATTCAAGATTATATAACGAATATTGATACAGCACTTACTTCAGAATCTATAGCAGATATAAATGTGAAAATAAATTTAAATAATGAAGGTGTAGTTAGAGAAGTTAAGTTAAATACAGTAGTAAGCAATCTAGATACAAGTTTGATTATTGATATGAATGAAGAAGGGGTAAATCAAAAATTAAATATGAGCTTGATTTTTTCAAAAGATGATTCTGAAATAAAATTAGATTATATTAGAAAATCTACTATAAAAGGTGAAGAAAAAAGTGAAATATTTGAAAAAGAAGAAGAATATGTTCTATCGACAAAATATAAGGATTCTACTACTAAATTTGAGTTAAAAGGAAATCAAAACTATAAACCTAATACAGGTGAATATGAAAAAATATATAATTTTAATTCTGGAGAATTCTTCGATAGACTTAAATTTATGTACAAAGAAAATGGTAAATTTGAATATGAAGAATATAAAAAGAAATTTAATAAAAATATAGAAATAAATTATGATACGATATTTTATGATTATAATATAAAATTGACTGGAAATATGATGAAAGATAAAGTTGATTCTATAGGGAATATGAAGAGTAAAATTGATGAGAATTTAGACTATATATCTAATGAAGATTATGAAAGCATAAAAAAAGAAATAAATAATAATATAGACATATTTTTGATAAAATTTTCCACTGGCGAGTGGTAATAGGGAGGTTTATTTATGTTCAACAAATTATTGAATAAGAATGATAAAAAAACTGAAAAAGCAAAAAAACCAAAGAAGGCTGATGATAAAGATTTGTTTGATAAAACCACAGCAAATAAAGGTGATATAGGGAAATTAGAGTTTAAAATTAAACAAGAGCAAACTGAAATGAAAAAGATGTTTCTGCAAATAGGTTTAAAATATTACGATAATTATAGAGATGATTCTCATGAAGAATTATTACCTTTATGTAATGTTATAGATGAATCAAATAGAGTTATAGATATGTGTAAAAAACAAGTAAATTATATTTTGGGTATACAATTATGTCCTAGTTGTGGAGCAAAGCTTTCATTAGATTCTTTATTTTGCAATAAATGTGGATATAATTTAAATGGCGAAGAAGAAGAAGAGAGTGAAGAATTAAAAGAAATTTCAGATAAAGAAGTAATAAAATGTAGAGAATGTGGATCGGAAATATTAGATGATTCAGTATATTGTGCAAACTGTGGAGCAAAAGTAAGATAGAGGAATAATTATGAGCAAGTCAAAAAATAATAAGATAGTAGATTTTCCAAACAGAGAAAAATCTAAAAAATGCAAGAAAAAGAGAAAAAAAAGAGTTGATTTGATAAATCTTCTACTTTTTGTGTTTATTTTGACTATGCTTCCAAACATAATGAAACAATATAAAAACATTCATAATTTGGAAATAGTATATGAAACTCGAAGCGATGAGTTAGATAAATTAGAAGGTAAAGCAAAATCTTTAGCTAAACAAGCAGATAGAATAGATGATGAAAATGTAATGCTTGAAGTTGTTGAAAGAATAGCTAGAGATGATTATAAAATGGTTAAACCAAATGAAATCATTTATATTGATAGTAATAAAGTTAAAAATAAGTTTATTACTGGAATTGGAACTAACAGAGAACTTATAAATAGTGAAAATATTGAAAATATAGAGGATAATGAAAAAACTGATGATAACTAATATATCAAAGAAGTGAAGCAATTTATTGTTTCACTTTTTGATATATCATTTATATTTAATGGAGGACGAATGAAATTGTATAATGAAGTGAGAGCTATTATAATTAAGGAAAGATTAATACAAAGTGGTGATAATGTAATAGTAGCTTTATCAGGTGGTCCTGATTCCATTTGTCTATTTAGCATTTTGAAAAAATATAGTGAAGAAATGAATTTTAAGTTACTTGCTGCACATGTAAATCATATGTACAGAGGTAAAAGTGCTGATGAAGATGAAAATTTTGTAAGAGAATTGTGTAGAAAAAATGATGTGAAATTATATGTGAAAAGAAGAAATGCAGATGAATATGCAAAAGAATTAGGTATAACGAGTGAAGAAGCTGGAAGAAAACTTAGATATGATTTATTTCATGAAATAGCTAATCAAAATATTAATTCAAAAATAGCTATAGCTCACAATAAAGATGATCAAGTAGAAACAGTATTACAAAGATTAATTAGAGGTACTGGTATTGATGGATTAGCAGCTATGAGCTTTTCATCAGGTTTATTAATTAGACCAATGCTTAATATTAGTAAGAAAGATATATTGGCATATTTAGATGAGAATGAAATATCTTATTGTATTGATTATACAAATAATTTACCGATATATGGAAGAAATAAGATTAGATTAAATTTGCTTCCTGAGTTAGAAGAAATTTATAATCCAAATATCAGAGATGTTTTATATAGGTTATCTCAAAATATGAGTGATGATAAAAGAATCATAGAAAAATATATAGAAAAAATATATAATGAAACAATTGAAAAAAAAGAAGAAAAAAAAATTGTTTTGATATTAGATAAATTAATTGAGCATGATGATAATGAAATTGCTAGAGTTTTGAGAAGAGCTATAGTCGATGTTAAAGGATCTAGTACAAATGTAGAGAGAAAACATATTGATAATGCATTAATGCTTATTAAATCTAGAAAAACAGGAAAATGTATTAATTTTTCAGATAATATCAATATTTCAATTAGTTATAATTACATAAATATCACAAATGGTATTGAAAAAATTGAAAATTTCCTTTATAATGTAAGTATCTTTGATGATATTAACATAGAAGAATTGAATAAACATATTAGATTTGAAATTCTAGATAATATTTCAGATATTAAAGATAAAAATACGTTTTATTTTGATTTAGATAAAATTAAAGGTGATATAGTAATAAGGAATAGAAGACCTGGTGATTCTATTGTTCCTTTAGGAATGAAAAAAAGTAAAAAATTGAAAGATATTTTTATAGATTTAAAAATTGCTAGAGAAGAAAGAACAAAAAAAATTATTCTTGCTGATGAAGAAAAAATATTATGGTTAGAAGATTTTAGAATTAGCGAACTTTGCAAAATAACAGAAGGCACAAAAAAAGTGTTAAAACTAATAATCTTGGAGGATTAGATGAATAGAGAAGATTTCGTAAAAGAAGTATTATATGATGAAGAAACATTACAGAAAAAGGCAGAAGAACTTGGTAAGCAAATAGCTAGAGATTATAAAGGAAAGAAAATAATAGTTGTATGTATATTAAAAGGTGCTGTTATGTTTGCTACAGATTTAATAAAAAGATTAGATTTACCTATGGAAATAGAATTCATGGTAGTATCTAGCTATGGCAATAGCACTAAATCGTCGGGTGTAGTTAAAATAATAAAAGATTTGGATCAAGATATTGCAGGAAAAGATATATTGATTGTAGAAGATATTATTGATACTGGACTTACACTATCTTATCTATTAGAGAACATCTTTGTACAGAGAAAACCTAATTCGGTTAAAATATGTACATTATTAGATAAACCATCTGGAAGAAAAGTAGATCTTCCGATAGATTATGTTGGATTTACCGTGCCAGATGCTTTTTTAGCAGGTTATGGTTTAGATTATGCTGAAGAATATAGAAATATTCCATATATATTCATTATGAAAGAAGAAATATATCAAAATAAATAGGAGGGAACAATTTGAAAGGGTTTACGAAAAGTATAGCAATATACGCGTTAGTATTTGCTTTTATAATCATTATTGTAACAACTTTAGTTAAACCAGCTAGCACTATAGAGGAGATAAGTTATAGTGACTTGGCTGTGAAATTAACTTCAGATCAAATTGCAACAATAAAATTTGTTGAAAACGACATAACAGGTACGTATATTAATGGAACAAAATTTCATTCATATATACCATCAATAGTTATATTTACATCAAATTTTTATGATGATTATGTTGCAGAAAGGGTTTTATCAGGAAAGATAAAATTTGAAGGTGGGCCAGTTAAGCAAACACCGGTTTGGTTACAAATTTTACCTACGATCGGAATGATTGTAGTTATTGGATTGTTTTGGTTCTTTTTTATGCAACAATCACAGGGAGGCAATGCAAAAGCTATGTCTTTCGGTAAAAGTAGGGCTAAAATAAATAAGCCAGATGATCCATCAAAAACAATTAAATTTGCTGATGTAGCTGGTTTGAAAGAAGAAAAAGAAGAATTATCGGAAGTAGTAGACTTCTTGAAGAATCCAAGTAAATATACTCAACTAGGAGCTAGAATTCCTAAAGGAGTACTTATGATAGGACCTCCAGGAACAGGTAAAACATATTTATCTAGAGCAGTTGCAGGTGAAGCCGAAGTACCATTTTTTAGTATAAGTGGTTCGGATTTTGTTGAAATGTTTGTAGGTGTAGGTGCATCTAGAGTTAGAGATTTGTTTGAGCAAGCAAAAAAATCAGCACCATGTATAATTTTTATAGATGAAATTGATGCTGTAGGAAGAAGAAGAGGAGCCGGACTTGGCGGTGGAAATGATGAACGTGAACAGACATTAAATCAATTATTGGTTGAAATGGATGGTTTCGGACAAAATGAAGGAATAATAATGATGGCAGCTACTAATAGACCAGATATATTAGATCCAGCATTGCTTAGACCAGGCAGATTTGATAGACAAATTAGAGTAGGTGTACCAGATTTAAAAGCTAGATTAGAAATATTGAAAATTCATGCTAAAAATAAACCTTTAGAAGAAGATGTTGATTTTGAAAGTTTAGCTAGAAGAATTTCGGGATTTACTCCAGCTGATATTGAGAATTTGATGAATGAAGGTGCTTTATTATCAGCAAGAGCAAATAAAACAACTATTTCAAATGAAATATTAGAAGAAGCAATAACTAAGGTTATAGCTGGACCAGAAAAGAAAAGTAAATTGGTATCTGATCATGAGAAAAAAATCACAGCTTATCATGAAGCTGGACATGCTGTGGTATCAAGAATAAGTTCAAAACTAGATCCTGTACATTTAATTACAATTGTACCTAGAGGTGGAGCTGGAGGATTTACTTGGTATCTTCCTGATGAAGATAGAAACTATCATTCAAAGAGTGAGATGAATAATATATTGATTAGGTTACTTGGTGGTAGAGTTGCTGAGAAAATTATTTTTGATGATATTACTACTGGTGCTTCTAATGATATTCAAAGAGCTACTAATATTGCTAGAGAGATGATAGTAACATATGGTATGTCTGATAATTTAGGACCAATAAATTATGGATCAGATCAAGATGAAGTATTTTTAGGTAGAGACTACAATAAAGTTAAAAATTATAGCGAAGAAGTAGCGGCAAAAATAGACAGAGAAATGAGAGCTATTATTGAAGTTGCATACGAAAAAGCTGAAGCAATTCTTACTGAAAATAAAGATAAACTAGAATTAATTGCACAAGTTTTACTTAAAAAAGAAACAATTGATGGCAAAATATTTGAAGATTGTATGAGCGGAGCTATAACTTCTGTTGATCAAGTTCCAGATGAAATTGAAATAGCCGAAGTTGTTGATTCTAATGAAGTGAATGAAGAAGAAGCAACTGAAAATGAAGCAACTAAAAATGTGGCTGAATCAGCTGATTTAGAAAATGAATCTGATACTAATGTTGAAGAAATTGTTAATGATTAAGAAGATAAAACTATAGAAGAAGATAATATAGACAAAATTGATGAAAAATAGTGAAATTTTAAAACATCCAAATTTGTTTGGGTGTTTTTAATTAATTGATAACAATATGTTTAAAGATTGCTATTAAGGTGTATAATATAATAAGACTAATATAAGGAGTAAATATATGGAAACGGATATCTTATTAGAAGTAGGGACAAATGAAATAGATATAATGGAATTTACAGTTGCAGATCATGTATATGGAATAAATGTTGCAAAAGTAAGGGAAATTATGCTTTACGCTCCAATTAGAAAAATGCAACGTTCACATCCAGTAGTAGAAGGTGTGTTTAAGCCTAGAGAAAGACTTATAACTGTATTAAATTTAGCTAAATATTTAGATTTAGCAGAATCAGATAATTATGAGAAAGATATTTACATAGTAGCAGATTTTAATAATATGAGAATTGCTTTTCATGTTGCATCTGTAGTAGGTATAGATAGAATCACTTGGAAAGACATATCTAAACCAGATAGAACAATTTATGGTGGTGGAGAAGGTGTAGCAACAGGAATAGTTGAATATGATGGTAGATTAATTACTATTTTGGATTTTGAAAAAATAGTTTCTGATATTTGTCCAGAATCAGGTATTCAGGTTTCAGATGTAGACTCATTAGGACCGAGAGAAAGAAATAATTATCCTATTTTGGTTGCTGAAGATTCTATGCTATTAGCAAAATTGATAGGAGAATCATTGCATAAAGCTGGTTATATGAATGTAAAACAGGTTAACAATGGAAAAGAAGCTTGGGATTATTTGGAAGCTACAAAGGAAAAAGATTCAGAATTTGAAGAACCAAGATGTTTAATAACGGATTTAGAAATGCCTCAAATGGATGGTCATAGGCTTATTAGACTAGTTAGAGAAGATAAAGAATATAAGAAATTACCAATAATAATTTTCTCATCATTAATTAATGAAGAGATGAAGAGAAAAGGCGCATCTATAGGAGCAAATGAACAAATATCAAAGCCAGAAATTGCAAAATTAGTTGGAACAATAGATGAACTAGTTGGATTGAAGTAAAAATAATATATATCTAGAGAAGAATGCTTATTAAAAAATGATAGGCATTTTTTTTATAAGAATCTGACCGACCGTTCGGTCAGAGAAAGTGTTTATGTTGAAAGGAGTAAAAATGTTATCTAAATATAGTGTAAAAAGGCCTTATACAGTTTTTGTAGGAATTTTACTAATTATAGTTTTAGGTGTAATTTCGTATTTGAATATAACGGTTGATTTAGTACCATCGGTAAATTTACCATATGTAGTTATATCTACAACTTATATTGGAGCATCACCAGAAAAAATAGAAAAGGAAATTGCAAAGCCTATAGAACAAAATTTAGCAGGAATAAATAATATAAAGGGGATTAGTTCTATATCATCTGAAAATATATCGGTTATTATTTTAGAATTTGGTGAAAAAGTTAATTTAGATGCAACAATGATAGAGATAAGAGAGAATTTAGATTTAGCTAAAAATCAATTTAACAGCGATGTAGAAAATCCTGTAATTATGAAATTAAATCCAAATTCTTTGCCTATAATGATGATTTCAGTTTCAAATGACAGTATGAATAATGATGAGTTAGTTGAATATATAGAAACTGAGATAGCTAGTCAAATTAAATCTATCGAAGGTGTTGCTTCTATTAATTTAGATGGTGAAACTAAAAATAGTGTAGATTTAAATATTTCAAAAGAGAAAATAGATTTAATTAATCAATCAATTGAAAAACTATATTTTAATAAATTATTGTTATCAGGGCAATTTAATAGTGTAGATGAAATAAAAAAAATGGGATTAGATTTACCTGAAGAAATGAAATTTAATATATCAGAAGAGATAGTGAATAATATTATAGTCGGTCAGAACTTTTCTATGCCGTCCTACAATATAATAGATGATTCATCACAGAATATTAGAGTCAAAATAGGCGATGAGTTTGAAAACTTGGATGAACTTGAAAATATGATTGTTATGAGTATTCCTGAAATAGGAGATATAAAAATCAAAGATATTTGTGATATATCAATTTATGATAATAGTGATGAAATTTACACCAAAGTAGATGGTAAGGAGTCTATTATTTTATCAATACAAAAGCAATCAGAATTTTCTACAGCGGAAATAACTGAACAAGTTTGGGAAAAATTAGATAAAGTAAAAGGTGAAAGTGAAAATATTGAATTTAAGACTTTGATGGATCAAGGAAGATATGTTGGTATAATGCTAGGACAAATAGCTAAAAATTTATTAATGGGAGCAATATTTGCAATTATTGTATTGTTCTTCTTTCTAAGAAATATTAGAGCTACAATTATCGTTACTGCTTCTATTTTTATTAGTATAATCACTGCATTGATTTTAATGTACTTAACTAATATTTCTTTAAATATGATAAGTTTAGGTGGATTAGCTTTAGCAGTAGGTATGCTAGTTGATAATTCAATTGTAGTACTTGAAAATATTTTTAGGTATAGAAACTCTCAAATGAATGTAGAAGATGCATCAATCAAAGGTGCTAGAGAAGTTTCGGGAGCTATAATTGCTTCAACTTTAACTACTGTTATTGTATTTGTACCAATAGTATTTACTCATGGATTGACAAAAGAATTGTTTACTGATATGGCACTTACTATAGCATTTGCCTTGATTTCAAGTTTACTTGTAGCACTTACGT
>Ga0193962_1000063_pt1 | contig 48022 bp, 50 predicted proteins | sample FB_5_MG_FD_140335 | JGI IMG/M metagenome (GOLD analysis project Ga0193962, IMG submission 140335) | Microbial mat bacterial communities from the Broadkill River, Lewes, Delaware, United States - FB_5_MG | ecosystem: Environmental > Aquatic > Freshwater > River > Microbial mats | place: USA... | reverse complement strand
TAAAACCATTTCTTTTACTCAAGGAGTAATTTCTAATACTTCATAAAGTCAAACCCTTCATTTATATCAAAGATTATCACATTTTTCACATCAAACTGGTTTATAAAACGTTGGTGCTTTTAATTTATCACCAACTCTTTCTTTTAATTCTTCTTTATTTGTGATATTAATTGCATGCTTGATATTATTTAAAGTATCTTTATCTAGATTTTTTAAATTAACAACTTCTTTACAATGATTACACAATTTTTTTACAAGTCTTTGTGCAATAATTACATTAACTGATGCTGGAATCAAAAATGGCTGAACTCACATGTTTAATATTCTTGTAATAGTTTCAGAAGCATTATTCGTATGTATTGTTGATAGAACCAAATGTCAAGTCAGTGACGCTTCGATTGCAATATCTACAGTTTCTTTATCCCTCATTTCTCATACCATTATTATATCTGGATCCTGTCTCAAAGCTGTCCTTAATCAATATGCAAATGTATATCAGATATCAGGCTTAACTTGTGATTGACTAATACCATCAACTTGGTTTTCTACTGGATCTTCCAAAGTCATTATATTAACATCAATTTTATTTAAATCTGTTAATGCTGAATATAAAGTAGTTGATTTACCAGAACCAGTTGGTCAAGATGTAAGTATTACACCATTAGGTAAAGAAATAGCATGTTTGATTAATCTTAAATTTTGTCATTCAATTCAAAGCTCTGTTAATTTAGGGATAGTTTTAGATTTATCAACGATTCTCATTACAACTTTTTCTCAATGAACTGTTGGTAATGTAGAAACTCTCAAATCTAATGCTTTTTCAGATATAGTAGTACTAATTCTACCATCTTGAGGAACCCTAGATTCATCAATCTTTAAATCTGACATTATTTTAAATCTAGCTACAATTCAAGAGTGTAGAAAATTTTGGTATTCTAAAATCTCCCTCAGTTCACCATCAAGCCTATATCTTAATCTTACATAAGAAGATAATGGCTCAATATGGATATCTGAAGAATCTCATAGAACTGCTGCTAAAATGATATAATCACAAACTTCTTGTATATTATCTCATTTATAGACCATGTCTTTTAATTTTTCTACAACTTCTTTATATTTCATTTTCCTACTTTAATTCATTTAAATAATTGTCAAGTGTTGAATCCAATATATAAGCCTCTTTATAAGCTTTATCAATATTCACTTTAGACACTTTAGATTTTTGTATTTCTGCAACTTTAGATTTTCATAATTGTACTAATTCTTTTTGTATTTCCATTATTCTATTTCTTTTTTGACTACTTATATTTGGGTCTGAAAGTTTTTTAATAATATCAATTTTAGATTCTCAATATCTTTTAATAACATTGTCAATATAATTCTCTAATATATATACTGGAATTCATTTTACATAAAAACGTAATGAAACTTTTGCTTTATACTTTTCTCTTCATTGTGTTTCTAAAACATTAAGTATAACTGACTTATTATTGTCAAGAGGATCAAAAGAACTATCAATATATTCGGGTAACTCTAATCTTTTTATATCAATAATCTGATTATTAAATATATTATAATTTTCTACTGGTCTTTGTCATTTTAATATCTTATTTGAAAATCAAATAAAATCTTTATCTATATTCTTACTAACATTTAAATTATCATTGTTAATATTAACGTTTCATACATTTTCAATATAATATATAAAATTAAGTATAGATTCTTTAGTTCATGAAACAGTTAAGTCAAGAGGTATATAGAATATACTAGTTTCTAATGAACTATCTCAAATATTAACTGCATATCATTCTGCAACTTCTAAATCTTTTATTCATATTGGATCATTAGAACTAACATTAAATGTTTCAATAATTGATTCAATATAATTAATAAATTTATAATCCGTTAATACATCTATTTTTCAATCTGTATGTATTTCAGAATAATATGGTAATATATTAGATGTTATATTTAACTTTTTTTGATAATCATTTCTGTCAGAATATTTATCTTCTAGTATTTTAAGGTAATCAGAGTAGTTAATTGAACCTGAATTATTAACTAATAAATTATTATAAAATTTATCATCAATATTATCTAAAACTTCTTTAGTATAAAGATCATTACTGTTTGCTGAAGTAGATGATATATGAGACTTAAACTCTTCAAAATTTGGTCAGCTAAGTATAACCCTTTCTAATTCAGTATATGTTTTAGACAATGAATCTTTACCTTCCTCAATTTTATTCATTCAAGGTAAAATTGATGCTAAAAAATAAATAATTAGCCCTATAAAACCAACAAAATAAAATGTGAAATGTATAATTATAGAATTTTCTTCTCTTTTAGTTCTTTTCATTTTTTAAAATTTAATTTTTAATTTAATATCAAAAGGTGTTTTAACTGTATAACCATTTTTTTCTCAAAGAGCACTAACAGTATTAAATATTCTTTGCTTATTAATTAATTCAAAATCTTTACTATTTTTCTCTATAAAATTTAGAAAACTATTAGCTACTGATATTGAAGTTCATCAAATTTTAGAATCAGTTTTATTTCATGAAAATCATATTATTTCTCATTCATATCATTTTGAATAAGATTCACATTTCATTTCTAATGTATAGTCTTTAGTATCAATAATTATATTTTGGCATTGAATCCTTCTTTTTTCTATTCAAAGATAATCAAGCTTTAGAGAATCAAATCTTTCCATAATCTCAATTGCATTAAGCTTATTCTCTGATTTATTTACAAGAAAAGATACTTCTTTGGTTTTTAGAAAATTTTCATTCTCAAATATAGTAATTAATATTGAAAATATATCAGTAGAATAATTGGATTTAACTTCTTCTAATCTTTCAGAATAATACTTACTTGTAAAAGCTAATGACGAACAAAAGCTATTTCAATCAGGAATAGGTACATCTCATACAACAAATGTACATACTGGATCTAAAAATCACTTATTAGTTACTTCTTCATTTTCCTGAATATATAAGTACCCTAATGAACATAAAATAAATACAAACATTAGAATAAATAAATTTTGGAATATTTTACCTGACATAGATAAATAAAAGAAAACATCTTTGTTTTGCTCATCCTTTATCTTTTCAACTTCAGACATTAATGAATCGTCAGACTCAAATTCATCAAAAATATTAGATGAATTTACTTCCTGATTTTCACTATTTGGTGAATTGTTCTCAGACATATTTTTCAATTATAAAATATAAACTAATATAACAATATCATATAAAAAGCTATATTTCAAAAAAAAGACTTTACAATTAAGTAAAATCTTTTATCCCTTTTTTTCTAATATATCTAAAAATTGTTTACTATTTCACCTTTTAATATTTATATTTGATGGAAAGGCTTCATAGAACTTATTTCACCACCTTGTGTTAACTATTCTGTCATCTAATAATATAACTACTCATTTATCTGTTTTTGTCCTTATTAACCTTCAAAATCATTGTTTAAGCTTAATGATTGCTTTTGGTATAGAATATTCAACAAAAGGGTCTTTAAAAAATACACTTCTTGCTTGGAAAATTGGATCAGTAGGAGTTTGAAAAGGAAATTTATGTATAACTATATATTTCAAATCATCTCATGGAATATCTACTCATTCCCAAAAACTATCTGTTCATAATAAAATTGAATTATCAGGAGAATCTTTAAAAAAAGTAATTAGCTTCATTTTGCTTCATCAAATAGATTGAGCATAAAGATTTATTCATTCTTTTTTTAAATCCCTATTACAGTCAGTATATATTTTCTTAATAATATAAAAACTTGTAAGAAGAGTTAAAACTTTTCATCTAACATTTAAATAGAAATCTTTTAAAAATTTTACTATTTCATCATTGTTATTTTTTATGTTTCACAAATCAGTTGGTATGAAAACAGTAGCTTGTTTACTGTAATCAAAATCACTATCAAAAGATGAAAATTCAAAGTTATCTAATTTCATTATATTATTAATATAATCAAAATTATCTCATATTTTTAAGGTAGCTGAAGTTAACAAGCAACTATCTAGTTTTTCCCATAGATTATTATACAAATATTCTCAAGGATTCAGTAGAGTAAAATCAAAACTAAGTCATTGCCTATCATTATAATTAATGATTTTAATAAATTTATTTGAGTTACTATTGTCAAAAATAATATTAATATTTTTAGCAATAGATTCGAGAAACAATGCCTCTTTAGAGAAATCATAATCTTCAAATACTTTCAATTTGTCAACTATGTCTAATATTCAAAGAGTTGATTTTTTTATTATATTTTTAAAATCTAACTCATTGAAAAAGTCATCTTTCAACAATAATGTTTTATATTGTTGTTCAGAAGAAAATTTAGAATCTATATAAGAAAATCAATAATCATCAATAACTTCTAAATTAGATAAAAGATTTTCTTTTAAATTTAATAGATCTATTTTTTTAGTATTTTTGATTTTAAAAACTTTTTCTACTTTATCTATATTCTCAATTAGAGATTTAATACTATATCTTTCTTTTAAAGATTCTGTAACTGAATCCTCTATATTATGTCATTCATCAATAATTAAATTTTTCATTCAAGATAGTAGACCATTTTCAGACTCTAAATCTGAGAAAAGAAGACTATGATTAATAATAACTACATTGGAAAGCTCAACTTTTTTTCTAGCCTTATATAAAAAATCATATTCTTTATATTGATTTTTATCACTAAGAGAAGAAAATCAATCACTATTTAAATTTTTTGATATTCAGTATTCATCAGGATAAAAAGTTAAATCATCTAATTCTCAATATTTTGTTTCTAAAAGCCATAAAGCTATTTTAGTATATAAAGATGTTTCACTATATGAAAGGCTTCATAAAAAAATATTGTCAAAAAAATTCTTTATACTAATATAATTTCTTTTTCATTTGATCTTTGTAAAAGAAAATTTATATCAAAGTTGTTCTTTTAAATAACTTAAATCTTTGAAATATAATTGATCCTGGAGTGTTTTAGTCTTTGTTGTAACAAAAACCTTATCTCATGATTTTAAAGAATGAATTATAGCAGGAATAAGGTACGCAAAACTTTTTCAAAGTCATGTTGGAGCTTCTATTACCATCTTTTTTCAATTAGATAAACCATTATAGACATTTGTAGACATGTCTATTTGATTCTGTCTTTTTTCAACAGTTTCAGAAAAATTAAAGATTTCTTCTATATTTATATTATCAAGGTCTAATTCATTTTCTTCACTAGTAAAAGTAAATTTTCATATCTTATTTAGTAAGATATTTTCAAAAGCCCCTAAATCAATTAATTCAGGATATTCTCAGAATAAATAATCTTTTATAAATAAAGTATTTCTATCCTCTGATAAATTAAAAATATAATATATTACCTTTTTTTTATCTTTAGATAAATTGTTAAAGTCATTTACTTGTTCCTTAAATAGTCATATTGTCGCCTTAACATCATTTAATGCCCTATGAGCTCACTTAAATGGTATTTTATAGTGATTACATAGCATTTCTAAATTTAATGAGCTATTATTGAATGTAAGAAAATTTGCTAAGAAAAAAGTATCAATCTTTATATTATTAGATACATCAATTCAATTATTAACAAAAAAATCAATATCAAAATTTACATTATGACCTAATAACTTAGAATTTCATATAAAATCTAATACTTCCCTTTTAACATCATTAATTAAAGGAGCTCAGTCTACATCCTCATCAAATATATTAGTTATATTTGATATAATATCAGGAATTTCTATTTCAGGATCTATAAACGTACTATAAGTATCTATTACTTCAAAAGTATTTTCGTCAAACTTAACCATTGCAATCTCTATAATCCTATCATTATATTTATCTAAACCTGTGGTTTCTAAATCAAAACAAACTATCATTTATAAAAAAAATTCTTGAATAAAATATATATAACTATATAATAATAAAAATAGTAAATAAAAGAAAAATAAATGAAAATTTCTGTTAAAATATTGTTATTTATATGTTTAATCTTCAACATAACAAAAGTATATGTTGAGGATATTAATGAGTATTCAAATAAAAGTAATATAGAGAAAACAATACTAATAGAAAAATATCTTACAGATCACAAATTAAAAATTAAAAATTTCGCAAAGAAATATAATATGGAAAATGATTCTGATTTAGTAGAAAATTTAAATAAAATTGATTATCTTATAAGTTCCCTTAATAAAATTCAAATTAATAATATTTGATATGATAATGAAAAAATAGCTATAAATACTATATTAAATGAGATAAAAAAAATAAATGAAGAATTAAAAAACTTACTAAAAAAGAAAAAAGAATTATTTGATCAATGAATTAAAAAGAAAGTAGATTTTTATTCAGAACTATGAATAAGAATATCTACTAGACTTGATGAAATAAATATAAAATTAAAATTAAGTAAATTAAAAGAAAAACAAATTCTTACAATTAAGGAATCGAAATTAAAGAATTCACTTATTAAACTAGAAAATATATCAAGAAAACTTAAGAGATTTGAAAATATAAAATTCAATTCTGAAGAAGAAGTCAAAACATCATTTATAAGAATATTAAAAGAACTAAGAACAGAAATTAAAGAATTAAAGAAAAATTTAAAGTAATAAAAAAAGACTAATTAATTAGTCTTTTTTTATTCATAATTTTTCAAATAAACCTTCTAATTCCCTATTATTTAAGTGTTTATATTCTCAAAATCACATCTTTCATAGGTTAATATTTTCAATTCTGATTCTTTTTAATTTTTTTACTCTAGATCAAACTTTTTCAACCATCCTTCTTATTTGTCTATTTCTTCATTCAGTAATTACAATACTAAATGTCCCTGAAGATATCCTATTTATTCTTGCTTCGTTTGTATAGCTTCACAATATAAATAATCATCTTCTCATTCATTCTAATTGCTCATCATCTATACTTCAAAATGTTTCAACTATATATTCCTTTTCATGCTCATATCTTGGGTGCATTAAAAAATTAGCTAATCTTCAATCATTTGTCATCAATATAAGCCCCGTAGTTTCTTTATCTAATCTTCAAACAGGAAAAACTCTTTCCTTTACATCCATTATATCAATAATATTAGTCCCTCAATTTTGAGCGCAAGTTGTTTCTACTCACCTTGGTTTATTTAATTTATAATAGACAAAAGATTTTTGTTCATTTATTGCTTTATCTAGGAGTTCTACTTTATCTTCTCAAGAGATAATAGACATACCTATTGTTGCTATTTGTCAATTTACTTTTACTTGTTTATTAGAAATATATTCTTCTGCCTTTCTTCTAGAACAAATTCAGGCTTGACTCATATACTTTTGTAATCTTACTTTTTCCATTAGTTTCTTATGCTTTCTCAATAATTATTATAAATATTTATATATGTATCTTTTTTATATAAAAAAGAGTCTTTTTCAAATAAAAATGATTTCTTTTTATTACAGGTTAAAGGACTTTCTTCATCAATCTTTTTATATTCACACACCATAGTATTAACACATCAAATATAGTCATCATTTTTAGTCTCACAAAATCAATCAATTGAGAACCTATAAAATATGTAATATATTCAAATAAAAAAAATAAGAACCACCAACAATAACTCTATAACATTCCTCATAATTTATTAATTAAAAATTATTCTAACCTCAGGAACTAAATCAAATCATTTATTTATTTTTACCTTATTTTGAGCTAAACTTATCAACTCAAGTAAATCATTATATGTTCACGTTCAATCATTCATTAAAAAATTTGCATGCAATGGAGAGAAAAATGCACCTCATATTTTAAATCATTTCAATCAAACACTTTCAATTAAAGATCATGCTGAATTTTCTTTACTTGGATTCTTAAAAAAACTTCAACATGTATTTCATTTTGGTTGTTTATTTTCTCTAAAATCTAAGTTATCAACATCACTATGATATTTTTCAATTTTAGACGATAGATCAAAAACAACCTTTATTATAAAATATAGACTCTTATTTTTTATAAATGAAGATCTATAACTAAACTCCATCTCATTCTTATTAAAAATCTCAACTTGTCAAGTTTCAAGATTATATAAATGGGCTTCTAAAAAATTACTTTCTGTCTCTAATCAGAAACAACCTGCATTTCAATAAACAGCTCATCAAACACTTCATGGTAATCAAATAAATCTATGCCATATATTTTCATTATATTTATGTTCTAATTCATATGCTATATCTGAAATTAGAACATTACTATAAGAATTAAGTATTTGATCAGAAAAATTCCATCAATTTAAAGAATTTTTTATAACAATTCCATCAAAAACATTAAAAGCAAAAAGAAGATTTGTTCATCATCATATAAATAATATTTTTAAGTTATTATCTTTAGAAAATTTATTTATTTCTGATAAGTTACCTAAATCATTTTCATTATTAATTTCATAATAATAATTAGCACTAGCTTTTGTTTTAAAGTTTGAAAGGGAAGTAATATCAATATTTCTTTTTAAAAGTTTCATATAATATTAATTATCATTTATTTTTATACTTTTTAATCGCTTCTCATGTAAAACTTTCTTTACAGTTCATTATGTCATCAACATTACCAAAAGCCATTAATTTTCCTCACAAATCTCATCAAACAGGTCAAATATCTATTATATGATCTGCATTCATAATAACATCCATATTATGCTCAATAACCATAACAGTATTTCATTTATCAACTAGTGAATGTAGTATTGTCAACAATCTGTCTACATCTTGAAAGTGTAATCATGTTGTTGGTTCATCTAATATATAAAAAGTTTTCGATGTAGATCTTTTAGCTAACTCTGTAGATAGTTTAACCCTTTGAGATTCTCATCAAGATAAAGTCGTACTTGATTGTCAAAGTTTAATATATCATAGTCAAACATCCTCTAAAACAGATAAAATTTTAACTATTTTAGGGTGATTAACAAAAAATTGTCTTGCTTCTTCCACTGTCATATTTAATACATCTGATATTGTCTTTCATTTATATTTTATTTGTAGTGTTTCTGAATTATATCTTTTTCAAGAACAAGCTTCACACTCAACATAAACCGGAGGAAGAAAGTGCATTTCTATTTTTTTAACTCAATCTCAATCACAAACTTCACATCTTCATTCTTTAGTATTAAAACTAAACCTTCATGGTCAAAATCATCTTATTTGTGCTTCTTCACTCATTGAAAAAACATCTCTAATAGGAGTAAATACTTGTGTATAAGTTGCAGGGTTAGAACGTGGAGTTTTTCATATAGGGGATTGGTCTATTATTACTGTCTTATCTAAATTTTTCAATCATTTAATTTCTTTAAATTTTCAGACATCTCTTTTTGCTCTATTTAATTCATTAGCTAAATAATTAGCTAATATATCATTTACTAAACTAGATTTTCAACTACCTGAAACTCATGTAACAACAATGAAGTTAGACAAGGGAATAGTTACATCAATATTTTTTAAATTATGTTGAGATGCTCATATTATATCTAAAACTTTTCAGTTTTTCTTAAGATCATCAAAGCTTGGTCTAAATCACCTAGGGACAATAACATTTCTCGTTCAATTTAAATATGGTCATGTTACAGAATTTTTGTCAGAAATAATGTCTGCCATAGTTCACTTTGAAACAACTTCTCATCAATGAACTCATGCTCATGGTCATATATCAATAATATGGTCACATTCCCTCATTATATCTTCATCATGCTCTACAACTATTAAAGTATTTCAAATATCTCTAAGTTTTTTCAAATTATTTATCAACATATCATTATCTCTTGGATGAAGTCATATAGAAGGTTCATCTAAAACATAAATAATTCATTCTAATCTAGTTCATAATTGAGTTGCTAATCTTATTCTTTGTGCTTCTCATCAAGACAAAGTACCTGCTTTTCTTGATATTGTCATATAATCTAATCATACTCATCATAAAAATTCTAACCTTTCTTTAGCATTTTTTAATATTTTATTTGAAATTTTTTCTTGAGACTTATTTAATTTAATATCTTTCATAAAAGCTAATGCATTTGCAACAGATAGATCAGCAATTTCTCATATATTTTTTCATGACAAATAAACACTTAAGCTTTCTTTGTTTAACCTATGACCATCACATAAATGACAATCCATGTCTACAATAAAATCATCATAATTTCATTTATCTGCTCATCAATCATAATATCTTCTTGTTAATGTGTTTATTACTCACTCAAATCTTGATTTATATTTATTTTGTATTCATTGTTCATTCAAGAAATTAACAGTATATTGTTTATCTCAAGTTCAATAAAGTATTATATCTTTTTCCCTTTTTGAAAGAAGACTATAATTAGTATTTAAATCTATCTTGTTTTTCTTTGATATTTCCTTTAATAATGCGAAAAAATAATCTCATCAAAATCAAGGAGCAATAACAGCTCATTCCAATAAAGTTAAATTATTATTTATAACTCTTTCTTCTAGGAAAACTTTTTTTACTCATAATCAATGACATTCTTGACATGCTCAAGAGTGACTATTAAAAGAAAAACTCGAGATATTTAATTCCTCAGGGATATGTCAACAACTAGAACATACAAATATTTTAGAAAATCACTTTATTTCATCAATTGAATCAATAACAAGTAATCATTTTCAAACTTTATATGATAGATTAATAGAATCCTTTAGTCTTTTTGTATCATTGCTTTCTTTGTCTGAATAGTCTTTTTTAACTAATCTATCAATAACTATACTAACATCTTTAAACTCTTTTAATTCAATATTGTCATTTATTGTGTATATTTCATTGCATATAGAAAATCTAATAAATCATAGATCAAGGATTTCTTTTTTTATGTCTTCATAACTATCAAAGTTTCAGGCAAGTGGTGCTTTAATTAAAAATTTTTTATTATCATCAAATCAAGATATATACTCAATTATATCAGCAATAGAATCTTTTTTAACTACAGTTCAACATTTTACACACTTTCTTTCTCAGACATTTAAAAATAACAATTTATAATAATCATAAATTTCAGTAATAGTTCATACTGTAGACCTAGGATTTTTACTTGTTGTTTTTTGATCTATTGAAATAGTAGGGGATAGTCAGTTAATTTCTGACACATCAGCCTCTTCATTCATTCATCAAATAAACATACGAGCATAGCTTGATAAGCTCTCTAAATATTTTTGTTGTCAAACATTATAAATAGTATTAAAAGCCAATGACGACTTTCAACTTCAAGATACTCCGGTTATTACAGTCATTTTATTTTTAGGTATTTTAACACTAACATTTTTAAGATTGTGAGTTGATGCTCAAACAACTTCTAAAAATTTAGACATATATTAAATATATTAATAGTAAATTATCATTTTATTCTACTCAAAAAAAAAGATATTCAAATATTTTGAATATCTTTTTATATTTTATAAAAATTTATTGATTCATGTTTCTTCCAGAATCGACTTTGCCACTTTTTCTGCATCTAAATAATCGTAATAATATGGTTTCCATTCTTTTCATACCTTTAAGCATATTTTATGGTTTTCATCTCAAAACTCATAATCTAATAAATCAACTCAACTAATTATTGTTTTTCAATTATTTTTTGAACTTGTAATATCTTTTACAAACCTTGTTTTATATGAAACTTTCATTATATATCTAGATCCTTTATCTTCAAATTCAAGCAATCATTCAGTTTGATTAATTCTTCAATGAAAATCATAATAAATTATATTCCTTCAAAGTCACATAACAATTACCTGTTTTTTCTTTCAGTTTCATTCTAATGATTCTGATTTTTTCTTTCAAGAAATACTTTTATCATAATCTTTCATTAATTTATTATAAATTCTTTTTTCCATTTCATGATCTCAGTGTCAATATCAGCAATCTGAATAATCCTCACACAGTCAATTTGTTAAATCCTTTCAACAATTAGGACAAACCCCTATATCTAAAATTTCATCTACTTGTCATTTAGTATCACTTAATTCATAATACATTGACTCTTTAGTGTTTTTAGAATCTATTCAGTCTTGATATTCTAATATTTCTTCACACATAAAATTATTAATTTTAATATAAATTTAATATATTATATATTATTTTTTAGTCAGAAGCAATTATTAATCATATAATCTCCTTCGCTCAATTTTCTTTTAATATTCTAGATAGTTCATTAATAGTTGTTCAAGTTGAAATAACATCATCGATAATAATAACTTTTTTATTGTCCAATTTGTCTATTTGTTTTTTGTTTATTTTAAAGCAACTCTTTAAATTAACAATCCTATCTTTCTTAGATAGTTTAGATTGTTGTCTAGTATTTTTAACTTTATTTACTATGTTTTTACTATACTTAATTCAAGATATTTTAGAAAAATTTAAACATAATTCTTCTGATGAATTATATCATCTTTTTATTTTCCTTAGAAAGTTACTTGGTATAGGAATTATTAAATATTCATCCTTTTTTACTATTTTATGATTTAATAAAAACTTTATATATAAATAATTTGAAAACTCTTTAAATATATTTTTTAATCAATAAAACTTAGAATCTTTTATAAGCTTCTTTATTATTTTTGAATTGTAATGTTTTAAAATAATAGTTTTATCAAAAAAAATACCATTCTTACATTTATCATGAACTAAATAATTATTTGAGCTTCATTTGCAAATATAACATGATGATAAATAGTCATACTCTTTATGAAAACAATCATCACATAAAAAGCGTCATTCTTTATTACAAGAATAACACTTTTTACTAGACAATAAATCCAATATAAAATCAAAAAAAATCATGTTTTATAGCTTAAAAGAGAGCTATTTTAGGTTTTTTAATATAGTAGACAAACTGTCTACTCAAAAACCAGTCATTCATTTATTTACATATGAATAAGGTTCTAGGGAATTCAAAGCTGTTCAAGCTATATCTAAGTGAGTATATTTTTCTCAATTTAATAAAAAATTAGAAAGAAATGCAGCTCACATAGTTGATCAAGCATAAACTCATCTATTTAGATTTTCTAAATCAGCTATATCTGATTTAGTTTTTTCTATAAAATAATCATCATAAGGAAGTCTATTATATTTTTCTACATTATTTTTAGAGTAATCTAAAAATTTGTTAATTAATTCATCATCACTTCACATTATTCAAGCATATCTAAATCATAATGCCATCATACATGCTCAAGTTAACGTAGCAACAGATATAACTTTATCTAGATTATACTTATCACTTATATAACTTATTCAATCTGCTAAAACTAATCTTCATTCTGCATCAGTATGAATTATATCTATAGTTTTTCAAGAATAAGATTTAACAATATCTGAAGGTTTATAAGCCTCTCAACTTATATGATTTTCCGCAAGAACAACACATGCAATAATATTTACATTAAGATCTTTATCATCTAAATCTTTCATAGTAGCAAAAGTTGCAGCAGCTCAACACATATCTCCTTTCATTTCATACATATGATCTCATGGTTTAACTTGGATTCATCATGTATCAAATGTTATACCTTTTCAAACTAATCAAATAGTTGGTAGTTTCTTATCAACTATTCTTTCCATAATCACCATATACGGCTTCTTAGAACTTCACTTTCAAACATTATGCAATAATCCTAGTCATAATTTTTCTATCTTCTTAGAATCGAAAATTTTAACTTTTGTATTTTTAAATTTAGTTTTCTTAATTATTTGAGCAAATGTTTCAGGATATAAATCATTAGAAGGTTTTGATCCTAAGTCTCTTGCTAATATAATGTTTTCAATAGTTGATAATCTTTTTTTAAGATCTTTTTTATTATTATCATTAACAATAAAATAAATTTTATCTTCTTTTTTTTCAGATTTATATTCTTGAAATTTATATCTAGATAATAAACAATTATTTAACAAAATGTTAATATTTTTATCATTATTTGTTAAAAAAGTAAGATTTTCAGGAAGCTTAGGTAATTCAGATCATAAAAAATCATTTATATCTTTTTTTGATTTTTGAGAATAACAATAAACATAAAGTTTATCTATATTTTCACTTCATACAAAAAAATCTAATACTTTATTTTCATTTTTTAATAATGATTCTTTTATTTTATCTAATACTTTTTTTCATAATTTCAATCATGATAAAGCTTTTAAATCTGTGTTTTTTTCAGCTAAGAATACAAGATTAGAATCTTTTACATCATCAATTTTTGTTTTTAGTTTTATCATAAATAAGCTATCTTTTAAATAATAATTAAAAGAATATTATATAAATTTCATATAATTCCAAAAATAAAAAATACATTAAAAAACAAGAAATAAAAATACTAAAAAGTAAAGATATGTAATTTATATACTTTTTGTGTACGTCTATATTAAAAAATATATTGAATATAAAAATTGAAAATAAAAATAATGAAAATCATTCTAAATAAAAGTATATAAATCATATTAATGTTGAAATATAATTTAGAATTAATCCAAAATATCTTAAATTATTTTTTTGTGGTTTAAATATATTTAAATTTGAAAATAAATTAAAACATATATCTCAAAAAATAAATATTGTTATTCAAGCTATTATAATCTTGTCATAATAAAAATTTCAAAAATATATGAGTGATCAAAAGAATATATAAAATACAAAATAAAATACTCTCTTTTTATTTACTAGTAGAGATTTTTCTCAATTTAAAGGTGAAAAATAAAAAACAAAAAGCATTCATATTAAAAAAAATATAAAGCTCTCTATTAATAAATTTCAAGATAAACTATTAAATTCTGATTTATTATATATGTTTTCTCAAAAAATATTTAATCAAAGTGACAAAGAGTGAAATATATAAAATATGAATGAAAATAAAAATGAAATAAAAAAAAGGAGTAATCTCATTTTAATTAAAAATTAAAAATTAATTACTCAAAATATAACAATAAAAAATAAAAAAACAAAATTAATGGCTAGTAAAAATATAGTTCTAGAAAAGTAAAGTACAAAATATAACAGAAATATTACTAAAAAGTAAAATATTCAATCATAATTATAATCTTCTAATTTAATGTAAGAACTAAAATTTAAATAAAATATAAAAATAAATGTATATGTAATAATAACTGCAAATAAATACGACCTAATTGTCTTGAAAAAGCTAAGAATTTTTTCTAAAAATTTATTAAATCATTTTTTTAAAAATGTATACGAATATTTAACTCACTTAATTTTAGCTTTTAATAATATAATATTTTGTCTAACAACTCTTCTTGTTAAAAGTTTTTCTTCCCTTAGTGATTTATTAAAAATCAACTTGTGAAAATTTAAAATTAAATATTTTGTATTGTCATTATACCTTTCTTTATATTTATTAATATATAAAAGAGTTTTTATATATGAGTGAGACTCTTCATCAATACTATGTTTTTTAGTTTTTGTTTTAAATTCTGAAAATATTAATTTAATTCTAGATAAAAATAAATTATATTGATATGATATATCTCTATCTTTCTCTATAAATTGATCTTTTGAACCAATTTTTCTAAGAACTTTATTTGTTTCTTTTAATAATTTTCTATTATCAGCATTTTTATCTTTTTCTAATTCTTGTAATTCAATACTTCATATTTTAACAAGAGCTAATTCTCAAATTTCCTTTAATTTTGATATATTTGTTGATTTTCTTAATTTAATTATTTCATTGTAAACAATTTTTAACTTATCAGATTTTTTTGAATCTATATTGATTCATGATTCTCAAGATAAAAATAATTCTAATTTTTTTAAGATGTATTCTATTAGCTTATTTGTATCATCAAGTTCTTTTTTCATATAAAAACTTTCTAATTTTGATTTTTCTTGTTTAGATTCCTTTATTTTGTCTCTCAATTCATCTATTCTTTCTTTTTTTCAAGAAGAATAAAATATATCGTATTCTTCTCTTAATTCTTTAATTATGTTTTCTTTATCTTGATCTGTTATACTTTCATCTTTTTCAGAATATATTTTATGTATATCATATTCTAAATTTTTTCTAAGCTTAACATAAACCTTAAATATATCATTACCTACTATTTTTCAATGTTTAAAATCTCAATCCTTATATCATTCAAAAATAAAAACATTTCCTATTTCTCAATGATTTAAAACTTCTTCCAAACTTAAAATAGAGTATCACTCCTTGTGAACTCTTTCTCTAGCTGCTCTTTCTGAGTCAGCCTTATAGACGATACTATATTTTTTACCGTCTTTAGATACTGATATTTTAAAATTTGGCATAATAGGTTTTTAAACGATTGTTTTAATATTTCATACTGGATTTTTTAATTGAGAGAAAATATTATCAGGATTTCCTCACATTTTTTCAAATTCTTCTTTTAAAACAAAATTTAATGAAGAACATACTTTTTCTAATTTTTCAGTAGGAGCATTTTTACATTTATCTAATGCTTCAACAATGAATTCTGATGTTTTCAATGATTCAAATGATTTATCACTAACTTCACTTGAATCAATTGTATTATTATTTACTTCTTGATTAGACATTTTTTATAAGTTATTAATTAAAAATGAAAAAGAATTTATTTCTTTTTTTCTTTCTTCTGCTTCTTTTCTTTTCATTCAATTTATTTCAGAAAAATTATTTTTTTGTATATCTTCCAATTCTGTTATTTCAATATCTTTTATAAAATGAGTTAAACTATTATATATTCTATCTATACCTTCTTCATCTAAAATATCTAAAGCTTGAATATATAAAGATTTCTGATCATCTGGAATTTGTAAATTCATTAACATCATTTGAGTTAATTTTAATTTTTCATTAAACTTACTTTGTTTTTTTAAAAATTCAAAAATCATCTTTATTAAATTTAATAATTATATATTTAAATAATATCATATATTTTTTTATAAATCAAAAATGTTAATTACTTTCTCTTATATATATGTATTTTTATATTTAATATAATATATTATTATTATTAATGAAAATTGTTAAATTGTTAAAACAGCTATTTATAGAGCTTAAACTTATATATATAAAAGAAGTAATGTTAAAAACCATTTTATTAAGTGTCTATATATAGAGAAGTAATACTATTTGTAACATTTTTTTAACATTTTATAAAAATAATTATTGACTTGTCTTTTTTTCTATAAATTTTATATTTAATTATAATAACAAATTTAATTGATTTAACATTTTATATAGATGGAAAACAAAAATAAATGAATTTTTTTACCAATTTTTATAACCTTTTTAACAAGTTTCTTTTTATGAGTTATTTTTTCCCTTCAAATAGACAAAAGTATATTACCAACTTTGTTAAAAAGTAATAATGTATCAGTTAAAACTAATAATTCTGACTTAGATTTAACTAAATTTATAAATACTTATAATTTAATTAAAAGTGAATATTTTGATGAAAATACTATTGATAATGAAAAATTATTGGAATCAAGTATTTCATGATTAATAGATTGATTATGAGATAAACATTCTGTTTACTTTGATTCTGTAGAAAATAAACAATTTAATGAGTCTTTATCATGAGATTTCGAAGGAATTTGAGCTGTTGTAGAGAAACATGCTTTATGAGTACATATTGACAGAATAATTAAATGATCTCCTGCTAAAAAATATGATTTAAGGTCATGAGATATATTAATAAAAGCAAATTGAATTACTTTAGAATGATTAAACTTAATTGATGCAGTTAATCATATTAAGTGAAAAGCTTGAACAGAAGTAGAACTAGAAGTTTTAAGAGTCTGAGAAAATAATATTATTATAAAAAATGTTATTAGAGAAAAAATAAAAATACCCTCAGTTGATACTGAAAATATAACTGATGAAATTGGTTATATCTCTATTAATATGTTTTGAGAAGATACATCTAGAGAATTTAAAAATTCACTAACAAAATTTGAAAATAAAGATGGTATTATTATTGATTTAAGGGATAATTGAGGAGGTTTTTTATTAAGTGCAGTTGAAATATTAAGTGAATTAGTAGAAAATAATGAAATATTAGTTGTTACTAAATATAAAGATATAAAAACAAATGATATTTATAAAAGTAGTAATAATTGAAATATTTATAAATGAAAAATAGTTGTTTTAATTAATGAAAGTTCTGCTAGTGCTTCAGAAATAACAGCTTGAACTTTAAGAGAATATAATAAAGCTATAATTGTTTGAAAAAAATCTTATTGAAAATGATCAGTACAAAAACCTTTTGAATTAAATGATTGAAGTATGATAAAATTAACAGTAGCAAAATGGTTTACACCTAATTGAATAAATATTGATAAAGAATGAATTACTCCAGATATAGAAGTATGATTTATTCCTGAAGATTTTGAAAATAAATTTGATAGACAAAAAGAAGAAGCCAAAGAAATATTGTTACAATATATAGATAAAAAAGCACTTAAATTAACAATAGATACTTATAATAATAAAACTGAAAATGAGTAATATAATATATTCTAATTCAATTAAAGTTGAGAAAATATTATCAGAAATAAAGAAATGATGAGTTGATAATCTTCATTTTTTAGCAGATTTTGATAATACACTCACTAAAGCTTTTGTTAATTGAAAAAAATCTGCAAGTATGGTTGCTGTATTAAGATGAGAAGACAAAACACTTTGAGAAGAATGTGCACAAGAAGACATAAAACTATTTAATTATTACCATCCAATAGAGTTTGATTCTTCTATTGAATTAAATGAAAAAAAAATAAAAATGGTTGAATGGTGGACGAAAAGTTTAAATTTATTTATTAAATATGGCTTAACAGTCGATTCAATTAAAAAAATATCACAAACAGATAAAGTTGAGTTAAGAATATGAGCAGATAAATTAATTAATAACTTATCAATAAATAATATACCTTTAATAATAATTTCTGCTAGTTGATTTTGAAGGAAATCTATAGAATTTTTTCTAAAATACAGGAATTTATTTTTAAGAAATATTGATATTATTTCCAATGATTTTAAATGGGATAGTAGTTGAAAAGCTATTGATTATTTAACACCAATAATACATTCTTTTAATAAAGATGAAACTGTTTTAGAACAATTTCCTGATATTCATAATAAAATTGTAAATAGAAAAAATATAATATTATTATGAGATTCTTTAGGTGATCCACATATGAGTGATTGATTTGAATATGATAACTTATTAAAAATATGATTTCTTAATTATAGAGAAGAAGAGAATATTGAATCATATAAAGAAAAATATGATATAATAATAACATGAGATTGAGATTTTAATATATTGAATGAATATTTATCTGAATTTTTAACATAAAAATACTAGTACTACTAGTATTTTTATTTTTTTTAAGTATAAAATGAATAATATTATTTAATATATATTGATATGAATTATAAACTTACAACTAAATTAATAGTATTTAAAAAGTAATTAATTTAAAAATAATTATTTTACTCATATTACAATAAAAAAATGTTAGAAAAAAACGATAAAAAAATCTTTGATTTAATAAATCTTGAAGAAAATAGACAAGAAACTGAAATTGAACTAATTGCATCAGAAAATTATGCTAGTTTAGATGTTTTAGAGGCAGCTGGTAGTATACTTACAAATAAATATAGTGAATGATATCCATGAAGAAGATATTATGCATGACAAGAATTTATTGATGAAATAGAAAACCTTGCAATAGATAGGGCAAAAGAATTGTTTTGAGCTGAATACGTTAATGTACAACCATTATCTTGAAGTCCTGCAAATCTAGCTGTTTATTTATGAGTACTTAATCCTTGAGATAAAGTATTATGATTAAGTTTAGATCAAGGTTGACATTTAAGTCATGGGCATCCGCTTAACTTTTCATGAATTTTATACGATATAGTTCCTTATTTTCTAGACAAAGAAACTGGTATTATTGACATGGATGAAGTTGAAAGAATTGCCATTGAAACAAAACCTAAAATGATTTTAGCATGATTTTCAGCTTACTCTAGAAACTTAGACTGGAAAAGATTTAGAGAAATTGCAGATAAAGTTTGAGCTATACTAATGGCAGATATTGCTCATATTGCATGATTAATTGCAGGATGAGTTTTAGAAAACCCTGTTCCTTACTGTGATGTTGTTACAACAACTACCCATAAAACTCTAAGATGACCAAGATGAGCAATTATTATGTCTAAAGAAAAATTTGCAAAAGATATAGCTAGAGCAGTTTTTCCATGAGTACAATGATGACCACATGAAAATTTGATTGCAGCAAAAGCAGTAGCTTTTAAAGAGGCTTTACAACCAGAATTTAAAGTTTATGTTAAACAAGTTGTAGACAATGCTCAATTTCTTGCAAATAGACTTATGGAATTATGATTTAAGATAACATCTAACTGAACAGATAATCATTTAATACTTGTTGATGTTTTCGGAAGTTTTTGAGTTACATGAAAGGAAGCTGAAAAAGCTTTAGAGGCTGTATGATTATCAACTAATAAGAATATGATTCCATATGACCCAAGAAAACCTTTAGATCCATCTTGAATTAGAATATGAACTCCAGCAGCAACAACTAGATGAATGAAGGAAAGTGAAATGGATGTTATTGCTAATATATTTACCAAAGCAATTAAAAATCATGATAATGAAGAAGTATTATCTTGATTAAAAAAAGAAATATTAGAATTATGTGAAAAATTTCCTATTTATAAAAAGTAAGCACCAGCTTACTTTTTATTTTAGACATATTTTTTATATTTTTGTCAAAGTAAAAAACTTGATTATTTAGAGAATAACTATAGATTATAGACAGTTATTTATAATTTATGTGTCAATGTACAAATATACAAGACAAGAAGCTGCAGAGCTTTTGTGAATATCAACAAGAAGTATCGATAGATATATTAAATCTTGAAAATTAAGAGCTAGAAAAGAATGAAAAGTTGTCTTAGTTAAATCGTCAGATTTAGATAATATGAATTCATGATGAACTCCTAAACAAGAAATAATTACTGAAAACAATTTTTCTACAGAAAAACAAGAAACAAATACAAATTCTAAATGAATTGACTTGAGAGATAAGCTTTCTACTTGATTAGAAGAAATATATTCTGACTTAAGAAATGAAGTTAAAGAAAAAGATACTATAATAAGAGAGCTTTCTATAAGAGTTTGAAGATCTGAAGAGATTGCAAAAAACTCAGTATCTCTTATCGATTTTAAAAAATCACAGTTTTTACTTGAAGAATCAAAATCACATTTAAATCAATCGTTAGTTGATTTAGAAAGTGATAATAAAAAACTAGAATCAGACTTAAAGTATCAAAAAACTAATAACTTTATTCTTATTATTGCTATTATTGTATTATTTGCTATAGCTGGTACTATATTTGTATTAAAAATATAAAAATCATTTGAAAAGTAAAAAAAAGTGCTTATATTTTAAGCACTTTTTTAGCTCCCATAGTTCAATGGATAGAATAGGCCCCTCCTAAGGGTTAGATGTTGGTTCGATTCCAGCTGGGAGCACCATTTGATAGTAAAAAACACTCTTTTAAATAAGAGTGTTTTTTTATCTTTCGTATTTGTCTTTTAATTCATTTAAATTAATATCAAAAACAACCGGTCTTCAATGAGGACATGTTGCTGAATAATCAATTACTGAATCATTTAATAATTTATTCATTTCAAATAAAGAAAGCTTATGTCAAAATTTTATTGCTGATCTACAAGATGTATAAGCATATATTTTATTTTTTACTTCTTCTAGTGTATTAGATTTGTTGAAATTCCAATTTCAAATATCTTCTAATATTCATAAAAATATGTTTTGTAAATTTTCTTTTTTTATAAATTCAGGTATTCAATTTATAATTACTATATTTCAAGGCATTATTTCTAATTCAAATCACATTTCATAAAATGTGTCTATATTGTCATTTAATATATTGGCTTCATTTGGCATTATATTAAAGCTTTCAGACAATAATAACCCTTGAATTGATATTTTTTTGTCACTTTTAATTAGTTTTTCATAAATAATTCTTTCTGCTAAGGCATGCTGATCTAAAAATTTTATACCGCTTTCTGTCTCAACGATAATATATGAATTATGAGCTTGTCATATTATTTTTCATAGTGGAGTATCATGCAAATCATTAGATTTCTCAAAAGTATCAGTATTATTACTTCTTTCATCTAGAATTCATCTTGAAAAGTTAAGAGCATTCTCTATTTGTCCTTGTTTAGGATTATGTTCTGTATTTTTATAAGGAGAATAAGATTTAAATTTAGTTCAAGATCATGTGTAAAAAGAATTAATTTTATTATTATCAGTTTTATTATTAAATTCTATATTCGAATCATTATTTATATTACTGGGTTCATTTACTAAGCTTACTGACTCAAGTTTTTCTTGAATAGAATGGTAAACTGCTCTAAAAATATTTTGTTCATTTGCAAACCTTACTTCAAGTTTTCTAGGGTGCACATTTACATCTACTTGAGTTGGATCTACAATTAAATTAATGATATATCAAGAATTTGTAGAATGAGGAATAAATCTATTGTATGCATCATTTATAGATTTTGATATAAGATATGATTTTATAGGTCTATTGTTTACGAAAAGAGATTGCTTGTTTTTATTCTGAAAACTAACTTTTGGGTCGGAAATATAACCTTTTACAGATATTCAAACCATATTAAAATTAATTTCTAATATATTCTCTGAAAACTCTGATCAATAAACATTATAAATTCTTGTTTTTAGGTCTTCCTCTTTCCTATATTTAAAAATTTGTTTACTATCGGAAATAAATTCAAATCAAATACTAGGATATGATAAAGAAATTTCATTTAAATATGTAAGTATATGATTATATTCAGTTCTAGCTTTTTTTAAATAGTTTAATCTTGCAGGTGTATTAAAAAAAAGATTTTCTACTATTACTTTTGTTCAATTTTCTGAAGGGCAGTCAATAACATTTTCTTTAACTCAAGCATCTACTTTAATAGAGCTTCAAAATTCTTCATTTATAGATTTAGTAATTATTGTCATTTTAGAAACAGATGAAATTGAAGCCATTGCTTCTCATCTAAATCAAAAAGTCATAACATTATATAGGTCATTTAGATTTTTAATTTTTGAAGTTGAATATTTTTCAACTACTAAATCAATATCATCTTTTTGAATTCATTGTCAATTATCACTTATTGATAAATAATCAATACCACCATTATTTATCTCTATTTTTATATCATTTGCTCATGCATCTATAGAGTTTTCTACTAATTCTTTTATAACAGAAACTGGCCTTTCAACTACCTCTCATGCAGAAATTTGATTTGCTAAATTTTTATCTAGTTTTATAATTTTTGACACTTTTGTATAATTTTAACAAGTATTTAATAAGATTTTAACATTTGTAACCTTTTTGTAAAGAAAAAACCTTACATTTCTGTAAGGTTTTATTTACTCATCATATCTTTAGCGTGTTCTTTTATTTTATCAGGGATTGAGGCATAAGCTGCAAATATTTGCTTAATTTTATTATAAAAATCAACTAATTCAGTAATTGGTCATAATATTCTTAAAACTCTGATTAAAACAACAATAAGCAATGTTCATATTATAGAACTAAACATTATAAGAACAATATATAGAATTTCTAAAATTGTAAGAGTCATAATATAGTATTTATTTTTTAAATATTTTCTATTTCTTTATTTATATCTAGATTGATAGATTTTACAAGTTTTAGGATATTTTCTTTTCAATGGATAACCTTTAACACTTTTTCTTCTTCAAAAACTACAATAGCAGGAAATTCTTTAACTCATAAATCACTAATATTAAAACCTTCTATTTTTTCTTTTGATAATTTTATAGTAATGTTTTGTGAAAAAGCTTTTGTTGCTAGAACAGGAAAATGAATCAGGGCATCTTTAAAGAAATCTGATTTTTCTTCTCAGAAAACTATAATAGATCTATGTTTATATATTTTTTCTTCTCCAGTTTCTTTATTTTTAAAAGAAGTTGTTTTAGATTTTAGAATTAATTTATCAACCTCATCTTTTTTAGAAATCGTTAAACCAGATTCTGATAGTTTTTTAGCACTATAATCAATAGCATCATCTATTTTTTCTGATGCTTGCTTTTTTAATTCAAGAGCTTTTTCTTTAATAGATTTAAAGTCCATTTACATATTATTTATTAATTATTATAATTAGGATACTATATTAGTATTTATTTTGCAAAAAAAATTTGCGTTTTACTTAAAAAGTTATATGATATGGCCAATTTCAAAAACGGAATTTAATTTATAATAAAAAAAATATGACTAATTCAGAGTTAATTAAAAATATTCAATCTTCTTTTGTACAAGAAGGTAGACCAGAAGTAAAAACTGGTATGGAAGTTGAAGTTCACCAAATTATTAAAGAAAATGGTAAAGAAAGAACTCAAAGATTTAAAGGTCTAGTTATTAAAACTGCTGGTAAATCTGAACTTGAAAAAACTATTACTGTTAGAAGAAAAGTTGGAGCATTCGGTGTTGAAAAAGTATTTGCTATTCACTCTTCAACTATTGATAAAATAGATGTTCTAAGACAATTTAAAGTTAGAAGAAAATCTATTAAATTTATCAGAGATCTTACTGGTAAAGCTGCTAGACTTAAAGAAGTTAGAAAAGCTAAATAATAATCAAAATAAAACACTAGCAAATTTGCTAGTGTTTTATTTTTTTGTATAATATATTTATATATTAATTTATGTTTTATTATGAAAAAACTAGTAAGAGATAATATACCAGATATTATAAATAATAAATGAGATAACTGTGAATTTTATATTGCAGAAACACAGGAACATACTGAATTTCTAGTAAAAAAACTTTTAGAAGAATCTAAAGAGGTTGCTTCATCAAAAAACGATCAAGAAATAATGGATGAAATATGAGATTTAAAAGATGTTATTGATATGCTTTGTAAAATTAAATGATTCAATATAGAAGAAATAGATACTAGAAGAAAAAATAAAACAAAAATAAGATGATGATTTGATAAATGAATAATTCTAACTAAATATTAAAATTCTCTATTAATAGAGAATTTTTTTCTTTTCAAAAGCCATTTTTTGAATATACTTATTTAGTAAATTTTAATTATTAGAAACTAAAATAGTATGAGTTTTAAAGATTTAAGCTTAGAGCAATTAATAGATGATATTAAATCAAAAAAAATAACGAAAGAAGAAGTTTTTCAATATTTTTTAAAAAGAATAGAAAAATATGATGATAAAATAAAATCATTTAATTATGTTAATGAAAATTGACTTAATTCCAATACTCAAGACACAATATTTCAATGAGTACCAATAGGTGTTAAAGATATTTTTTGTGAAAATTGAATTCCTACTACAAGTGCATCAAATATGCTTAAGGATTTTATACCACCATATGATTCTACAGTTATAGCCAATTTAACAAGAGAATGAATTAGTTCTATTTGAAAAGTTAATATGGATGAATTTGCTATGTGATCTACTAGTGAATCTTCGGCTATAAACACTACTTATAATCCATGGGGAAATAACAGAATTCCATGAGGTTCTTCAGGTGGATCTGCTGCATCAGTAGCTGCATGACTTGTTCCAGCGGCTTTATGAACTGATACTGGATGAAGTATTAGACAGCCTGCATCTATGTGTAATGTTGTTTGATTTAAACCTAGTTATGGTAGGAATTCTAGATATTGAGTTATGTCAATGGCTTCTAGTTTAGATTGCCCATGAACATTAACAAAAACAGTAAAAGATTCAGCATTATTGTATGATGTTATGAATGGGTATGATGAGAAAGAAAACACATCCCTTACTTGAAAAGATTTAATTGATCCATCTATATGGGATAAAAAAGATTTGAAATGATACAAAATATGAGTACCAAAAGAGTATTTTGAAGAATGATTAGATGAATGAGTTAAATTAAGAATCGAAGAAGCAATCAATAAATTAAAAGAATTATGAGCAGAAATAAAGGAAGTAAGCTTACCTATGACTAAATATGCTATCGCTACTTATTATATAATAATGCCAGCTGAGGTTTCTACAAATCTTTCAAGATATGATTGAATAAGGTTCTGACATAATTCAAGAGAAGCTTATTCATCAACAGATGAATTATTTATGAATAATAGATGAGAGTGATTTTGAGATGAAGCTAAAAGAAGAATTGTTTTAGGTTCATACGTTTTATCTGCATGATTCTATGATGCTTATTTCAAGAAAGCTACTCAAATAAGAACATTAATTATTGATGATTTTAATAAAGCATTTGAAGAAGTTGATGCTATAGTTAGTCCAGTTTCACCAAATGTTGCTTGGAAATCATGAGAAAAAGTAAATGATCCAGTTAAAATGTATTTATCTGATGCATATACAATACCTGCTTCGTTAGCATGATTACCAGGTATATCGGTTCCTGCATGATTTGCAGAAAGTGAAGATTCTGAAAAAGAATTATTACCTGTATGATTACAAATTCTTACACCTAGATTAAAAGAGGAAAAATTATTTGAAATTGCTAATGTCTATGAACAAGCAACTAAATTTTGAGAAAAAAATCCAGATTGATTTGAAGATTAAGTCTTAATTTGCAAAAATAACTATAAATATGTTAAACTATTTATAGTTATTTTTTTATTCATATACTATGAATACTCCATTAATTAAGACTCCTGTAAATAAAGCTATAGATAATCCAGATTATGCTAACGAGATTGCAGCGGATAATCAAAGACTTAAAGAACAACAAGAACAAGCATCACAAACAATTGATTCTACTAGGGACTGAGTTAGAGACTCTTTGAGTTATTGAGAATTCGAAGTTAAAGAAAACAAAATGGACACAGTAGTAGATTCACAGTACTACCCATTACTTAAAAGGTTGTTTGATACATGAAATATAGATGAACAAACATTTAATGATTCAAGTTTAGCTTTATCAAGGATGAATACTGATGATGCTGCTTTAGAAATGTTAGATATTGCTAAAGATATTGGTAATTCAGAGATATCAAAAGATATAGTTTCCAGATTTGAATGAAAAGAAAAAACAACACCTGATAATTTTGAAAAATCTGATTTTTCTCAAGATTCTTCACAATTTTGACTAAATTTAGATAAGGCTGCATCTTGATTAGAATTAATGTTAGCAGATTCATATTTCAAAATATGATCTAAAGAATGAAAATGAGATTGAAAAAAAGATTTATCTACATCAATGGATTCTGTAGTTAATACTATGGTTAAAAATAATGATAATGATTTTAAAAGGTTAAATTCAGAAATCATTTGAAATATAAGACTAGAAACTAATCTTAATTCAAAATATAAATTATTAAAAGAATTATATAAAGAAGATGTATTAAGAGATGCTATAGTTTGAGGAGGTTGAAAACTAAAAGAATACCAAAGAATTAAAAAAGTTTGATTACAAAAAGAAGCAAGGAAGTTTGCATTAGAAATGCAAGAAGCTGAACAAATTACAAACAATGAAGAAAGAGAAGTGAGAATAGCGGAATTAAAAAAAGAAAAACAAAGTATTATATCAGAATGAAATGATGTTGATTATATTTTAGCAGAAGCAGATGTTTGATCATTATCATGAGGTAAATTAGATATGTGATCAGAATCAATAGAAAATGAAAAAAGTAACTTCGCTTAAGTTACTTTTTTTTATTTTGTCTAAAATATATTATTATAAAAAATAATGTTATAAGATATATAATTTCAAAGTATCAACTATATTCTCAGAAATTATATTTAACTATTGAGTATTTACTTTCACCTAATAAATTAACTATTAATATATCCCATTTTAATAAAATCCATGTTAGATATCAAATTATAAATCAGAATAATGGAGATATATAATAGACAATTATAGACATAAATCATAATAGCATTGCAAAGGGAATTGTCCATGATACTAATATATTTGCTAATGGTGAAACTATTGATAGTTGTCAAAAATTGAACATCATTATAGGTAATGTGAGTGTTAATGCAGACATTGTTAAAGTTAAGGCTGTTCTTATTTCTAGTATATTTGTTACAAAGCTAAATATATTTTCATAAAATTTCTGACAATATAGTATTCATATAACAGCAAGAAAACTTAAATGTAATGATATGTCGTAATTTAAACTATATGGACTATAGCTTGCCATTATTGCTAATGTGAATAATATTATAGACAGGTTATTTGTCTTTCTTCAAGAAGTTAAAATTATGTATCATAATATTCCTGTTATAGATGCTCTAACTACAGGTGCAGTAAATCAAACTAAAAAAGTAAATAATATTATGAATATAGACATTATTATGACTTTAAAACTTGATGGAAGATATTTAATGAAGTATGATAAAAAAACTATCAATATAGTTATATTGAATCATGATACAGCTATAAAATGTGTTAATCAAGAATTGTTAAAATTATTTTTTAATTCTTTAGGTAGATTTTCCCTTGCTCACAAAAGAATTCATCATAAAAAGATTCATTCATCTTCAGTATAAATATGACTTATTGTATTTAATAATTCACTCCTTAAACTTATTATTTTAACTTCTAAGGGTATTATTTTTTCTTTTCCCATTACTTTGTAATTGAATGGATAATTCTTAAAATAAAGTCAATTAGATAGCATATAATTTTTATAATTAAATCCATTTGTATTTTTATACAAATATAATTTAGAATTAGTTTTTATAATCGTTCATTTTTCTATTTTATCTTTTGATGATATTATAGTTTCTCATTCTATTTTATTTTTGATGGTATTATCATTTATTTTTAATATCTGAGATTTATAGATTATATTTTCATTATCTATTTTCCTTATATCTAAGATTATTAATTCAATTTCTACTTTTACATTAAGAGGTTTTATATTAGAAATATTTTCATTAATTTTGTCTATATTATGATTTGATATTATTACTCATAATAAAAAGGGTATAAGGGTAATAATTAATAAATAATATTTAGGTCTAAAAAATATAAACAATAAAAAAAGCACTACTAATAATAGTAGTACTAGGAGAGATGTCTTTAAGTCTAAGAGGAGATTATTAATAAATATTCAAAAAATATATAGTATTAATGAATATATAAAAAGAAAATTTTTATTCATTTTATTGTATTATTGTTTTATCTTTATTTTCACTCTTAAAAATCTTTGTTATTCTATATGCTCAAAATATAATTAATCATATTGCAAACAATTGAGAATGATTAATTCATATAATTTCTTTAAAAACTCAGTATTTTCAGCTAAAAAATTCCATTATGAAAATTATACATGAGAATATCATTATTCATAAATATCATAGAATTGACCTATAATTTATATATATTGACATTATATATAATGCTGAAAATAATATAAAAAATAGAATTGAATATATTATTGGTAGTGGAAAAATTGGTACTTTAAATGGAACAGGTGTGAAAGGATGTGAATACATTATTTCTATTCAGAAAAATGTTTCTTTTCAGAACACTTGTCATCATAAAAGTGATCATATATATCAAATTGGAAGTACAAATAGAAATGTTAATACAATTCAGTTTATAAAATTATCTAATTTTTCTTTTCTTATTCTTAGTAGCATATAAAATACTATAAAAAATCAGAATATACCTCATACAAGAGAGAAATTATAATCATTCATAATAAAAAACTCTAATGGATTTTCTATATGTTTTAAATCATTCCACCTTGATATAACATAGAAAAATCTAGAAAAGAAAAATATAGATATGAAATACCATAATATATTCTTTTTGAATATTAGAAAATCAAATCAAAACCTAACTGATAATTTCTTTAACATCCATATAAATAGGAAGAAACAAATAGTTATAGTTAATCAGAATGTATATATTAAAAATCAATTTAGTTCTATAAATGGATACACTTTTTAATATTTATGTATATAAGATAATATTATATTATTTGTTTAACAAAAAAAAGCAATGCTTTTTTAGTATTGCTTTTTTGTTTTATATTATGATGAGAAGTGAATTTGATGCTCTTTTTTAGATTCATATTCAGAATCTGATGCGTGGATCATATTATATAACTTTGATCAGTTTCATATATATTTTTCTCTCATTCTAAGTGCTATACTTCTTATATCATTTATAGAGTTTTCTCATTCAATTGACAATATATCTGATATGTCAGATGTAATATAACGAATAACTTCTGGAAAAAGAGGGTGTTCTCTTTTGTCACTATAGTGATTTTCAGCTGTTTGAGTATCTATTACTCATGTCTTTCTAGAAATTGTTTTATATCATTTCATTTGAATTATTCTTTCAAAAATTTTTTTGAATTTATCTCTAGATATTACAGTTCTTTTACTGAACTCTTCATCTGGAATAGATGGTTTTAAAATTACTACTGTTTTTTCCATATTAAGCTCTACTTCTATATTCTTTAGTTCTAGTATCAATAATTAGTTTATCTCATACATTTATAAACAATGGAACTTGAATTACTAATCATGTAGTTAATGTTGCAGGTTTTTTTCAACCAGTTGCTGTGTCTCATTTTTCACCTGGTGGTGTTTCAGTAACTTCTAGAGTACAAGTTGGTTCAAGATTAACATTTATAGGGTTACCATTGAATTCTTGTAATAAAACTTTATCACCATCTTGTAAAAATAACTCAGCTCCTCATAAAGCACTTTTTTCTAATTCAACTTGATCGTAAGTTGTATTATTCATGAAAAAATAATTTGTACCATCATTATATAAATAATCATGTTCAGTAGTTGTTATATCTGCTGGTGGGAATCTATCATGATCTGAAAACGTTTTAGGTATATTTGAACCTGTTAATAAGTTTTTAGCTTTTATGTTTATAATTGAACCTCATCTTCACATTACTTTTTGAGAATAAGATACAACTTCAAATGGAGCATCATCCATTATAAATTTTTTACCTACTTTTAGGTCACTTGCATTGTACATGTTTATTTTTTTAAGAATAAAAAAAATACGAATTACGTATATGTTTAACTATACTCGTAATTCGTATTTGTCAATAATTTACTTAGCAACTTCTATAACTCTCATTTCTCTGATTAGATTAACTTTAACTTCACCAGGGTATGATAATTTTTCTTGAATATTGTCAGCAATAGATTTAGCCATTTCAGCTGCATCAATGTCAGAAACAGTCTTAGCATCAACAAAAACTCTAATTTCTCTACCAGCAGATAAAGCATATGCTTTATTTACTCATGAAAAACTTCAAACTAATGCTTCCATTTCTTGGACTCTTTTTAAATAATCTTCAATTACTTCTCTTCTTGCTCATGGTCTAACAGAAGAAATTGCATCTGCTACTTGAACAATTGCAGCTTCTAATGATATGCTAAATTGTTCACCGTGATGGTTTTCAATCATATCAATAACTTTTTCATTAAGCTTGTATTTTCTTGCAAGTATTCATCCGATTTCAGGATGTGTACCTTCATATTCTTGATCTAAAGCTTTACCTATATCATGAAGTAATCATCATGTTTTACATAAGTTTGCATCAGCTCATAATTCTTTAGCTAAAGCTTCAGCAATAATTGCTGTTTCTTTAGAATGTTTAATTATATTTTGACCATAACTTGTTCTAAATCTTAATTTACCAATAACTGGTATAATTTCATCAGGTAAATTTCTAATACCTAGTTCATCAACAACTTTATTACCTAGTTCTTTTAATAGTACATCAGCCTCTTCTTCAGTTTTAGCTACAACTTCTTCAATTCTAGCTGGTTGAATTCTACCATCTTCAATAAGTTTTTCTAATGATTTTTTAGCAATATATCTTCTATATAAATCAAAAGCAGAGATAAATACTGTATCTGGAGTATCATCAATGATTAATGCAACTCAAGCTGATCTTTCAAAAGTAGTAATATTTCTACCTTCTTTTCAAATCAGTTTACCTTTTATATCATCACTTGGTAATGGTATAAGTGTAGTTGTTACTTCACTTGTAACATCTCATGCATATTGTTGAATAGATTTTAAAATAATATCTCTAGAAATTTCTTTCTTATTATCTTCAATTTTCTTTTTATATTTTGTTATTACTTCTATTCCGTCATCAGCATATTTTTCTTTTATTTGTTTTAGAAATAATTCACGTGCTTCTAACTCAGTTAATTTAGATAATTCTGCTAATTTTCAATCTAATTCTCTTTTTTTATCTTCAAGTTTTTCTTTTTCTTCTCTTACTTCATCTTCTTTTTGAAGTATTTTATCTTGTTTTTCATCTATCAATTCTAATTTCTTTTCAATTTTTTCTTCTCTTTCAAGAATCCTTTCTTCGATCTTTTCAGCTTTTGAGATTATATCTAAGCTTTCTTTTTTAGATCATTCAACTATTGATAAAGCTTTTTTTTCAGCTTCCTTTACTATTTTATTTGCCTTGTCTCATGCTTTATTTGTTTTTCTATTTTCCCATATAAAAAACAAAACAACAGATAGGGCCATTCAAAAAATAGCTCATATTATTACATCTAATTGCATTTTATTTTTATTAAATTACTATAAAAATTTTTAAAATTAGTTTCTTTAAAATATGCAAAACTAAGAATGCATATTTACTTTTCTGTTTATGTATGATTAACTCGGAGAAGTTTTTTAAAGACTTTATTTTATTGAAAACTTTATTAAAAATTTGTTTTATTTTAATTTAGTTGCTTATTTTTATACATAATAAGCATTTATTAGTTTACGTATTTTTGAAATAAAGCAATAAAAAAACTACTGTTGAAAATCAACAGTAGTTTTTTAAAAATGTAAAGGAATGATTAATCTTCATCAGGTAATACAAAACCTCTATCTTCTCTAATTTTAGTAGCAACATTAGTTGGAACTTCTTCGTAATGATCGAATTCCATACCGTAAGTAGCTCTACCTTGAGATGCTGATCTAAGATCAGTCATATATCCAAACATTTCAGATAATGGAACCATAGCAACAACAATTTTTGCTTGTCCTCTATCAGTCATTTCTTCAATTCTACCTCTTTTAGAGTTAAGTTGTCCGATAACATCACCCATATATTCTTCAGGAGTGTTAACTTCAACTTTCATTATTGGTTCAAGTAAAGCAGCTTGTGCTTTTCTACATGCTTCTTGAAAAGCTTTAGATGCAGCTAATTTAAATGATAATTCAGAAGAATCAACATCATGGAATGAACCAAATGTTAGAGTAGCTCTGATATCAACCATTGGGTAACCAGCAACAAAACCTCTAGCGTAAGATTCATTTAAACCTTTTTGTACACCAGGAATATATTCTTTAGGGATAGTACCACCAATAATTTTGTTTACAAATTTATTAGTAGGTTTTTCTTTAAGTTCATTTTTGATATCTTCTTCATCCATTTCTTTGTATGGTTCGAAAGTGATAACAACATGACCATATTGACCTCTACCTCAAGTTTGTTTTGAGAATTTATGTTCAACATCAGTTGCAACAGTTTTAATTGTTTCTCTGTAAGATACTTGTGGTTCACCAACATTACATTCAACTGAGAATTCTCTTTTCATTCTATCAACAATAATATCTAAGTGAAGTTCACCCATACCAGAAATAATTGTTTGAGCAGTTTCTGCATCAGTTTTAACATTAAATGAAGGATCTTCTTCAGCTAATTTTGATAATGCAATACCCATTTTTTCTTGATCACCTTTAGATTTAGGTTCAACAGAAATTGAGATAACTGGTTCTGGAAATTCAATAGATTCAACTAAGAATTTATCATTAACATCACATAAAGTATCACCAGTTTTAGTATTTTTAAGACCAATTACAGCACCAATATTACCAGCAGTAATTTCAGGAATTTCTACTCTATCATTTGCATGCATTTGTAATAATCTACCTACTCTTTCTTTAGAACCAGTAGTAGCATTATATATATATGTACCAGATTTAAGTGTACCTGCATAAACTCTTGTAAATGTAAGTCTACCTACGAATGGATCAGTAGCAATTTTAAATGCAATAGCAGCTAATGATGAATCATTAGAAACTGGAATTTTTTTGAAGTTTTCTTTAGTATCAAGATCTTTACAATCAATTTCAGCATTGTTAACATCAACAGGAGAAGGTAAGTATTCAACTGCAGCATCAATAACCATTTGTACACCGATATTTTGTAGAGCAGATCCACAAACAACAGCGTATAATTCATTATTACTTACAGCTTTTCTTAAACCTCTTTTAATTTCTGGAACAGTTAATTCACCTTCTTCAAAGTATTTGTCCATTAAATCATCTGATTGAGATGCAACTTTTTCAACCATTTCTTCTCTTAATTCTTCACATCTATCTTTAATATCTGCAGGAATTTCGATTTCTTTGATATTTTCACCTGAATCACCTTCAAAGTGGAAAGCTTTCATTTCTATAAGATCAACTATACCGATAAAAGTATCAGCAGCACCAATAGGATATTGAATTGCAACTACTTTATCTCATGCTAATCTTTTTTTGATTGTATCGATAGACATTTCAAAGTCACCACCCATTTTATCCATTTTGTTTACAAATGCGATTCTAGGTACTGAATATTTATCTGCTTGTTTCCAAACAGTTTCTGATTGAGGTTCAACTCATTGAGAACCATCAAATACAGCAACACCACCATCAAGAACTCTTAGAGATCTTTCAACTTCAATTGTGAAGTCCACATGACCTGGAGTGTCGATAATATTAATTTGATGATCTTTCCAGAAACAAGTTGTAGCAGCAGAAGTAATAGTAATACCTCTTTCTTGTTCTTGTTCCATCCAATCCATTGTTCCTTCACCATCGTGAGTTTCACCAATTTTATGAATTCTACCTGTATAATATAGGATTCTTTCTGTAGCAGTCGTTTTACCTGCATCAATATGGGCAATAATACCTATATTTCTAATCTTATCTAATGGAGTAACTTTAGCCATTATAAAAATATTAAAATTTAAAAATATTCTAAAAACGCAAATATAATCCATCTGTAAACTTTCTCTATTTTAAGGGAAAAAATTACGAAAGATGGACTCTTTTTTGGTTTGTGCGTGGATTTTACTTAATACTTCTCTAAAGTCAAATTAAAATCATTGTAGCCAACAAAAAAAAGAAGCTTGTAATTTACTAGCTTCTTATAGATTATTTATTTTTATATTTTTAATAGATTTATTAACTTCAGATATTATAAAATCTGAGATATTTAATGCTTTTTTATTATCAATTTTTATATTTATTTCTTTTAGAAAGAAAGAAAAAATATTTGCTGTATAATAATTTATGATTTTTGAATCGTTTTCTAGTAATTCATGAATTCTTTTAATTTGTATATTCGAATAATCGATTATTAGAGAATCTATAATATCTTCTATCCAAAAATTTATTCTATTTTTAACTTCTTCAGGGATATCATTATCATTGAACTCAATATTTGTAGCAGATTTGTAATTAAAAATTATTTTTTCTTTATTTGATGTTTCTCTAATTTTATTTGATACATCAGTATTTATTAAAGATATTATTCATAATACAAAATTTGATGTGTATCAATAATCCATAGTTCTAAATAAACTTTCAAGAACTATATCATATCTTTTATCTACAATAATTTTCACCAAAAAATTAGCTAAAAGTAAATCATATTTCTTAGCTTTTTTCTCATCTTTTTGGGTTCTTCAAATTCAAGCAGTAGCCTTTTTTACTGATTCTTTAAATTTTTCAGAGACTTCTTTACTTGCTTCTGCAGAATTTCATCAAGCGTCAGATGATTCTATGTCTGGAATAAATTCTTCTAAAGACATTTTTCTTATTAATTAGTTTAATATTTATATTTTATCATATATATTTTATATGACAAATTAAAAAACTATCTTTATACACCTATTAATACCTGAATTATCTTTAAAATATGTTCATTTTAATCATAAATCCTGAATATATTGTTTTGAGTAGTCTTTTTGATCAAATCCAATTTCTATAAATAATATTATATTGCTTATATTGTTTAATTTCTTTAATTGAAATACTTGATTGATTAATTTCTCATATAACTCAAATCCTGTTTCTTTTCATCAGTATAAGGCTAATGAAGGCTCATATTCCATAGTTTCATTATCTATATTTTCAAAATCTCAGTCTTTAATATAAGGGAGATTTGCAGTGATTATAATATTTTTATTTAGTTTATATCATGTATTTCATGCTATTTCAGATAATAAATCTGAGTTTAATTGTTGGATTTTTCTTTCTAATTTATGATTTTGTATATTTTTTAGACTAACATCTAATGCTTTTTCTGATATATCTATTACATAACAATTTTCTATTTTACTAGAATTTTTTATTATTGAAATTGGTATACAGCTAGTTCCAGTTCAAACGTCAATCAAAGTAATATTTGAATACATTAATGCTTCTTCAATTGCTTTATCTACCATTATTTCAGTGTCATCTCTTGGTATTAAAACATTTGAATTTACATAAAATACTTCGGAATAAAAATCAGCTTCACTTATTATGTATTCTAAAGGTAATCCATTACTATAATCTTTAATTTGTTTTAATATATTACTTTTAAACTCATCATTTATTTCTTCTGCTAAAAAAAGTTGAGACTTAGAAAGTCCAGTTTCTTTTAATATAATTTTCTCTACATTTGAATATTTCAAGTTTAAATCTTTACATAGATTTAATATTTCAATCTTTTTCATAGACGTTATATTATTAGCTATTTACTTAAATTTAATTAAAAAACTAATATTTACAAATAAAAAACACCCAGTTTAATAGGTGTTTTTTTGATTAGCTTTCAAATTTCTTTCTTGAAAAGATTACTATTGTTAGAAGAATTAATACTCAGAAATACAATAATGAGTAAAAAACATTTAATATAAAGAATGAATTAGAGAAGTTCGAAAAAGTTCAAATTACATCTTTTGTATTAAGAGCCTCAAAAGGAGGAAATAATAATTCTAATATTTTAACTAAATTAATTGCTATATAATTTTGTCATTTATTAACTAAATCTAGAAGTATAGAAAAGTTATGTGAAAGAAAATATATCATTATAGAGCTTGTAATAGTAAGCATATTAGACATAAAGGTAGACAGAAAAAATACAATTGCAAGGGCTATTTCTAGCTTAAGAAAGGTATTTATTAGTGACCATATTATTAAAGGAGTTATTTCTATGCTTTTATGATCAAAAAATGAACTAAAAAATCATAAGAATCAATTATCAAAAGATGTTCAGTAACTATATAAAACAAATAAAAATACAATTGATTGAAATAAAACTATTAGAAATATTACCATCGAGAATCACATTATTTTTCAAATAATGAATTCATATCTTTTTATGGGTTTACTAAGGATTAAGAATATTGTCTTTCATTCAACTTCTTTAAATAAAAGTTGGCTTCATATAAATACTACTCATATAAGTCAGAAAATTTCAATCATTGATAATCAAAAGTCTACAATTATTTTAGAGTCATCTCATATTGTTAATTTTCATAATGTTACTGAAAATGCAATAAATATTAATGCAAAGAATAAAATCATATATAAGTATTTATTTCTGATTATTTCTCTAAATGTATTAATAGCAATGTTAAGCATGTGTGATTTATTAAATATTAATTAAAACTATAATCTAAGAATTCTTTATTTCAGTTTATGAATGTATTTATATCCATAGTTTTCTTTCATTCAAGTTTTACTTGTTTTAATATAAGCATTCAATTCTTAGAAATTACTCAAATTTCTTTATTTTTTTCTCAATGTTCATTTTCTATTTCAACAACATCTCAAATTGAAAAATCTGAATCAGTAGTTAAATCTATATCATTAAAAAAACATTCTTCAAAAGATATTTTTTTATCATTATAATAACTGTATATTCAAGGCCAAGGAGAGTATGATCTATATTTATCATATATTTCTTTTGCACTAGAAAGTTTAAAATCTACTTCTCAATCTGATTTAGATATTTTACTACAATATGTAGCTTCATCTTCATTTTGTTTAATAGGTTTTATTAATCATTTTTCTAAGTCTAATAAAGTATTGATTACTAAGTCAGTTCAGTTATTTTGAAATTTTTGAAATATATCAAGAGTTTTGTCTAATATGTCTATCTCTATTTCCTCTATTTTAAGGATATCTCATTCATCCATTCATTCAGACATGTACATTATTGTCAGTCATGTTTTTGTATCTCAGTTTTTAATAGATTCTTGAATTGGACTAGCTCATCTGTATTTTGGTAAGATGCTTCAGTGGATGTTTATACATCAATTTTTAGGTGCATCAAGAACTTCATTTGGTACTATTTTTCAATAAGCGACTACGATTATATAATCTAGTTCTAAATTTTTTAATTCGTTAAAAAATTCGTCATTATCTCTAAGTTTATTCGGTTGAGAAACTTTTATATTTTCATCAATTGCTAATTGTTTTACAGGAGTTGCTATTATCTCTTTTTTCCTTCATACTGGTTTATCTGGTTGAGATACTACAAGAGTAACCTCAACTTCTTTTCTTTTTAATATTCAAGAAAGAATACTTTTAGAAAAATCTCATGTTCAAAAAAATGCTATTTTCATTTTATTTAGTTAATTTTATAAAGCTTTCAGCTCATTTATTTTCAAAGTATAAAAATACTTGATCTAAGCTGTTTCAAGAGTTTAAATACTCTTTTTTTCATCATATATTTCTTATTATTAAGTTTCATATATCAGGTCATGATTCTGTTTCTGAAATTCTTAATAATGTCATTTCACTTTCATTTTTATCAAACCTTTTAAATTCAATATCATTTAGATTTGTTTTTTCTGTACTTCATGAAAGGTAAGATATAAATCTATAATTATAATTTTTATCTAAACTTTCTGAATAAGGAGTTGATGTGTCAGAATTTAATTTTAATTTATGATCTTTATATATCCTTAATCTCCATTGGTCAGATCATCATCAAAGTACTACTATTTCAGCTGTATCTGAGATTAAATCATAATTTATAATTTGAGATTTTTCAGTATCAAAATAATCTTTATATACAATATATGAATCTAACAGAGTAGAATTGTTTATTTCAATTTGATAGTCAAAAAAATTACGATCTTTAACCTTTTTATCAAGAGAATCAACATAAAAACTAAATTCCATAATTTTCATGTTAGCATCTTTTTCTTGAAGAAAGTTAAAGAATCAATTTATTGAGCTAATCGATATTATTGAGATTACAGTTATAACAACTAATAATTCGATTAATGTAAATGCTATTTGTTTCTTTTTCATTTTTTTAGAATTAGGGTTTCCATTATCTTATTTATAAAAATAACAACAACAATTATTATTCAAAAAACTATTATTTTTCATGTTTTATCAAGAAATAATGCAGTTAATCAAAATAAGAATGATAATGAATAAACAGAAGCTAATACTTGTTTTTTTGTTAATCAAATATCTAACAATCTATGATGTAGATGTGAAAAATCTCATTTTAATGGAGATTTTTTATTTATTAATCTTCTAATAATTACATATATTGCGTCAACACTATATATTCAAAAAACAACTAAAACAGTAGCTATTTTTCAACCAGAAATGATTGCAAGAGTTGCCAGCATAAATCACAAGAACATTGTTCAGCTATCTCACATAAGTATTTTTTCATTGAAATCATACCACCAAAAGGGAATAATTATTCATATCAATATAATACTAATTCACATTATAAATTCTGCATTTTTAATTCCTCATTCATAATTATCATTATAGAATAATATTATTCACAATAAAAATAATATTAAAAATGAAATAAATGATAATCATGATGTATTTCATTGTATTCAGTCTGTCCAATTTAGTGCATTAAATATAAATACATACCATATTACAGTAAATATAAGAGGTATAATATATATAGTATGTTCAAAAATAGTAAAATTATAAGTTTCTAAATCAATTATTCATCAAAATATATTACTTATATATCAGATTTTTATCGAAGTTATACCTATAATTGCTCAGATTATTATCTGTATTAATAATCTAACCTTTGGGCTAACATTTAACATATCATCTAAAAAACTTATAGATGTTATAAAAAATCAAAATACCCAAATAAGTCAGAGTTTATAATTATAATCAATAAACAAAAAACTAAGAATAAAGAATGCAAGAAAGAAGCTTATTCACATACTATAAGGAATAGGTTTTCTTTTTAATCAATATTTAGAAGGGTTATCTAAGATTTTGTATCTGAAAAAAATCTTTTTTAATAAGTTTATTATTAAAAAAGATAATGATATTGAAACAATTAATGTAAAAAAATATTCTATCATTTTTATAAGTATTTTTTAAGTAGTTTTGAGTAAAATACGAAAACAGTAAGAGTTAATATTAGGTAACCTAAAGATAAACCATCTATATTTCATCATACATATCAAAGTATAAGTCATAGTCCTGAACCAGAAACAATTCATAATACTCAAGCAAAACTAAACCAATATCTAATTGTATCATTTGTACTAACAAGCCCAGTAGTTACAAAAGAGAAACCAAGAGCCATAAGTATAGTAAATAATTCTACATTGAAATTAAAATTAAATAACCCCATTACATCTATAGATTTTCCTGCAAAATATACAAAGAATGCAAGTAGACCCATATTTATTAAACCAACTGTATATGAGTTTATAAATTTTATATCTTTTCAATAGTTGTAAAAAGTAAATGCTTTTGCTGCAGCTAATATATAAGTTAGTTGCCAAATTATATATTGTGATTGATTTAGTACTACTAATCAATATATAGAAATCAATGTAAATACCAATGTAGCACTTGCATGATATATAGCTCAAACTTTATTGTTTTTTGCAGTATAATTTGCTTGCATAACCATTATGAATAGATTTCATAAAAAATTAGCTAAAAATAGTATTATTATTTCTATTAAATTTCCTTTTCAAGTTATATAAACAATAGTTAATGCAATAGCTAAAAGTAGGTAAATCCACCAATTACCTTTAGAAAAATTTTTCAGTTCTTGTATTAGCATTATTTTATTGTTATAGATTAATACTTATAATATATTTTAAACACTTTTTTTAGCAAGAAAAAAAGAAGCAAAAGCTTCTTTTTAATTAGAATTGTTCGTTTAATTTTAGTTTTGATTGATAAAACATTCTACTTGAACTTACTCAAAATCTTTGAGCAGCTATTCTATCTATTCACATACCAAATGCAAAACCTGTATATTTTTCAGGATCTACTCATGCTCATTCTAGAACAGTAGGATGAACCATTCATGCTCATAGTAATTCTACCCAACCAGTTGCTGAACACATACTACATTTTTTACCACTTTTTTCACCAGTACCAGAACATATTTGGCAAGAAACATCTATTTCTGCACTTGGTTCAGTAAAAGGAAAAATACTTGGTCTAAATCTTAGTTCTGTTTTTTCTCATAAAAGTTTTTTCATAACTGTTTCAAGAGTTCATTTAAGATCTCCAAAAGTTACACCTTCTCAAACAACTAGTCATTCTAATTGGTAAAAATTACAAGTATGTCTAGCATCTTCTTGTTCATATCTAAAAACTCTACCTGGAACAACTATTTTAATTGGAAGTTCTTCTTTAAGCATAGTTCTTATTTGAACTGGAGAAGTATGAGTTCTTAGTAGTAATTTTTCTCAAGCTTCTTTTTTATCGTTGATATCATCTGTTATCCAGAAGGTATCCCAAACATCTCTTGCAGGGTGATTATCGGGAATGTTTAATTTATCAAAATTGAAAGTTTCATTTTCTACTTGAGGTCCATCTTCAACTTTAAATCACATAGAAATAAATATTTCTTCTAATAGGTTTGAAGCGATAGAGATAGGATGTTTGTGTCCTTTGTTTTTACTTGGAAATTGAGCAGTTACATCAATAGCTTCTTCTTCTTCGATTTTAGCAAATCTAGCTTCTTCTATTTCTGCTTCTTTTTTAGAAACTTCTTCACCAATAAATACTTTTAATTTATTAGCTTCAGGACCAATTATTTTTTTATCTTCAACAGATAAGTCTTTGATACCTTTAAGTATGTCTTGAAGTTTACCTTTTTTACCAAGATAATCTTTTTCTAATAATTCTAACGCTTCGTTTGATTCAGTTGAACCTAAAGCAGTTATAAATTCTTGTTTTAAATTATTTAATTGTTCTTGCATTTTTGTTTATAAAAAACTAATAACTAGGAAGATTATAGAAAAAAAGTATAGAAAATCAAAGAAATGTAAAAATATTTGCTAACTACTCTAAAATCATCATAATATTCACAGCTCTCCTAAGGCTGACTTTAGATTAACTCCTATTGTCAGTTTTGGGAGTTTTTTAGTTTTAAAAAGTAAAAGTATGAATAAATTTAAAAATTTAGAAGAGTTAAGAAAAATGTTAGATGATATAAATTATGTTTTAACAAAAGCCATTTCTAATTATACTTTTTTTAAACATTTAAATAATAAATTGATAGAAAATGAAAACTGAAAATATATTAATGAGTCAGTTCTAGAAGAGCATAATGTATTGTTTATGTTTTTATTTTATGGATTTAAAGATTTAGGTGTTTTGCGGTTTTCAAAAATATTAGATAAAAATTCAAAGAAAATTAATTTATATAAAATAATTACTTATATTGAAAATAATTATCCAAAATTAAATAGGCAATCAGAAGTTTTTTTTAGAGATAAATGATTTTTTTCAAAATTTGAATCTATTACCTTTGAAGAAATACAAGTCCTTAGAAGTAGGCTTGATGAAGAGAATAAAACCATAGATAAAATTAAGGATTTTAGGGATAAGAAAATTGCTCACTCTGATAATATAGAGAACTTACCTTGAATCTCATTTGAGGAGTTAGATAAGTTATATAACTTTTTTGTTAAATTTATTAATGAAATTGATTTAAGATTTTTTTCAAATCAAACTACCAACCTTCAAATTAAAGAAGATACAGAAGATTGATTAGATTATTTATTTGAAAAATTAAAAGACTAGAAAATGAACTTTTTCTAGTCTTTTTTTATTCCTTTTTTTTAGCCCTTATTATACCTTTATATATATAGCAAATTTTTATTGTATTTTTCTTTTGACAAATAATAAGTTATTTATATAATCACGAAGCTTTTTAGAAATATCACGAAAAGTTTTTAGAAGAGGTTAAGTTAGACTCTATTGCATGCAGTAGAAGTTTAACCTCTAACTTTATATTTGTAAACTGTATTTTATATGGCTTGAATTATAGCTACTAAGTTAGACATGACTAGAGTTGTAAAGGATGATAAATTCATTCCTGTTACACTTCTACAAGTTCCTACACTTAAGATAGTATGATTTAAAACTCTAGAAAAAGATGGTTATGATGCTATAATCATTGGGGTTTTAAATGAAGGGGCTAATTGAGAATTAGCTGAAGGAAAAGTAACACTAAATAAAAGTGACTTTTCAAGAATTAAAGAATTTCCTGTTTCTGATGAAGAAAAAGGAAAATACAATGTTGGGGACAATGTTTCATTAGACGTGCTAGAAGGTGATGTTAAAGTTTCAATTGAATGATTTTCAAAATGAAAATGATTTACTGGGGCAATGAAAAAACATAACTTTCACGGTTGACCTGCTACTCACGGTTCTAAATTCCACAGAGCTCTTGGTTCTATCGGTAATAGAAAACCTACGAGAACGCATAAAGGTAAAAAAATGCACGGACACCATGGTAATACACAATTTACTATCAAAAAAGTTCCAGTTGAATTAGTTAATAAAGAAATTGGAGTTATTGCAGTAAGAGGTGGAGTTCCAGGATGAAGAAATTCATTCGTAAATATTATTTTTTAGTTATTAATGTTAAACTCGATGAAAACTAATTTATTCGATCAAAAATGAAAAGAAGTTTGAGAAATTGAACTTAACTCTTCAATCTTTTGATTAGAAACAAATGAAGGACTTGTTCACAGAGCTTTAGTATATCAACTAGCTAATAATAGAATGGTGGTTGCTCATACTAAAACTAGATGAGAAAGAAGAGGTTCTACAAGAAAAATATACAGACAAAAAGGTACTGGTAGAGCAAGAATGGGTTCAAACAGATCTCCAATCAGAAAAAAAGGTTGAGTTGCTTTTGGTCCTAGAAATAATGTAAATTTTGAACAATCAATGAACAGAAAAGAAAGAAGAAAAGCTTTATTTACTGTATTATCATCAAAATTAGCTAATAAAGATTTAGTTATTGTTGATAAAATTGAATTCAAAGAAGTAAAAACAAAAAACATGGTAGAAGTTATGAAAGCTTTACCTTATCAAGAAAAAGCATTATTAGCTATTCCAGCTAAAAATGAAGTAATTGAAAGTTCTGCTTCAAATTTACCTTATGTAAAAACTATACTAGTAGATTATTTAAATGTTAAAGACTTACTTAAATATAAAACTCTTGTTTTATTAAAAGATTCTTTATCTAACTTAGATAATTTAACAAAATAATTTAATCTAAACAATTATTAAACATGAGATTATTTAGAATATTAAAAAAACCAATAACAACTGAAAAAACTTCAAACTTAAGTTTAGTTTCAAATACTTACGTATTCGAAATTGCTTCAGACGCTACTAAGGTAGATGTTAAAAAAGCAATCATTGAACTATACGGTGTAGAAGTTGCAAGTGTTAATGTGTTACATACTAGAGAAAAATTCAAGTATGGAAAGAAAAAATGAATGCAAATAAGAAAAAGATCTAGTAAAAAAGCTTATGTAACTTTAAAAGATTCAAAAGCAAAAATAGATTTTTCAATTATAAAGTAATTTAGTTCTTAAAAATAAGACAGTGGGAATTAAAAAGTTTAAACCTACTACTCCTGGTAGAAGAGGAATGACAGTTAGTACTTTTGAAGAAATTACTACTAAATCACCTTATAAACCTCTTACAGTTAAATTAAAAAAACATGCAGGTAGAAATAATACTTGAAGATTAACAGTAAGACATCAAGGTGGTGGTCATGCTCAAAAATATAGATTAATCGATTTCTATGGAGTTGATAAAAAAGGAATCGAAGCAAAAGTTGAAACAATAGAATATGATCCATACAGATCAGCATACATATCATTAGTATGTTATAAAGATGGTGAAAGAAGATATGTTATCGCACATAAAGATATGAAAGTTGGTGATGTTATAGTTACTGATGATAAAACACCTTTAGAAAGTGGTAATAGAATGGAAGTTTGAAACATCCCAACATGATTACAAGTTTTTAACTTAGAATTAATCGTTGGTGCTGGAGCTTCTACTATTAGATCTGCTGGTGCATATGGTACAATCTATTCACAAGAAGGTAAATATACGCAAGTTAAATTACCATCAGGTGAAATTAGATTAGTTCATAAAAAATGTTTCGCAACATTAGGTCAAGTTTCAAATACAGATCACAACCAAGTTGTTATCGGTAAAGCTGGTAGATCTAGATGGATGTGAAAAAGACCAACTGTTCTTGGTAAATCTATGAACCCAGTTGATCATCCACATGGTGGTTGAGAAGGACATTCGCCAATTGGTATGAAGTCTCCAAAAACTCCATGGGGTATGCCTGCATTAGGATACAAAACTAGAAATAGAAAAAATACTACTTCTAGATGGATTCTAAGAACTAGAAAAGGTAAATTAATGATATAATTTAGATTTTTATAAAAAACAACTTATGACAAGAAGTTTAAGAAAATGACCTTATATTGATGATAGATTACTTAAAAAAGTAACTACTATGAATGAATCATGAAAAAAAGGTGTAATTAAAACTTGGTCAAGAGCTTGTACTGTTCTTCCTGAATTTGTATGACATACATTCGGTGTACATAATGGTAAAGCTCATACTCCAGTATTTGTTACGGAAGATATGGTTTGACATAAACTTTGAGAATTTTCTATGACTAGAAATTTCAGAGGTCATGCTTGAAACAAATAATAAATACAAGGCCCACGAGTTAAGTTTAACTTAACCATCCCTGAAATAGGGGAAACAATAATTTAATTATTTAGCCACAATCGCTGATGAAAGCATACGGAAAAAATATAAGAATTTCTCCAAAAAAATTGAGAGTAGTTGCTGAAGTTATTAAAGGTATGGAAGTTGATGAAGCATTAAAGTTTTTAAAATTTGCTCCAAAAAAATGAGCAGATTTATTACATAAAGTTTTATCTTCAGCTGTAGCTAACGCTGTAAACAATGATTCACAAAAAGTAGAAAATTTAAAATTAGGAACTCTTATCATTTCAAAATGAATTGTATATAAAAGAGGTAATCCTGTCTCTAGAGGTAGAATGCATCCAATTTTAAAAAGAACATCTAATATAAAATTAGAATTACTGGTAAAATAATATCCGCCTTGTTAACTCAAGGTAGAGTTATTCTTTATAATTATTAATTACATATATTTATGTGACATAAAGTTAATCCAATATCTTTTAGAATACCTTATATTAAAACTTGGAAATCAACTTGGTTTGAAAGTAAAAGAACATATAAAGATTCTCTAAGTTTAGATTTAAAAGTTAGAAAAATCTTAGGTACACAATTAAAAGGTATACCTTTAGGTGATATATTAGTAGCTAAAAACCAAGATGTTTTAGAAGTAGTTGTTTATACAGCTAAATCTTCATTAATTCTAGGTAAAACTGGTGAAAATAAAGAACAAATAGTTGACTTACTAACTAGAAAACTTTCTACGAAAGTTTCTCTTGAAGTTAGAGATGTTAAAAATCCTGATTTAAATGCAAAAATTGTATGATTCATGATTTCAAATCAAATTGAAAAAAGAATGCCATATAAAAGAGCAATTAAACAAGCTATAGCTAAAACTATGGAAAAAGGAGCAAAATGAATCAAGGTAAAAGTAGGTTGAAGATTAAACTGAGCTGAAATTGCTAGAAAAGAAACATTTAAAGATTGAAATATTCCTACTCAAACAATAAGATCTGATATAGATTATACTACTGTTAGAGCTGAAACTGTTTACGGAACTATCGGTTTAAAAGTATGGATATATAAATGAGACATCTATAAAAAATAGACTTGACATTTTATGTTTTTTAATATACTAATTGAGTAAAAATGTTACAACCAAAAAGAACAAAATATAGAAAGCATCATAGATGAAGACTAAAATGAGTAGCTGTTAGAGGTTCAACTATTGCTTATGGTGATTACGCTATTAAAGCAACAACTAGAGGTTATATTACTTCTAGACAAATTGAATCTTCAAGAAGAGCTATGGTTAGATTCATCAAAAGATGAGGAAAAATCTGGATAAGAATTTTTCCAGACAAACCATTCACTGCTAAACCATTAGAAGTGCCAATGGGTTGAGGTAAATGATCTGTAGAAATGTATAGAGCCCCTGTAAAACCTGGTAGAGTGTTATTTGAAATAACATGAGTTACGCCAGAAATTGCTAGGGAGGCTTTTAGACTAGCTTCTTACAAATTACCTGTTAAAACTAAAATTATAGTTGATTAATCATTTTTAAAATGAAAGAAATTAAAGACTTAAACTTAAAAGAGCTTGTTAAATTAAATGAAATGAGTGAAAAAGATCTAAGATCTGAATTAACAACTTCATCTAAAAATCTTTACGTTCTTAGAATGAAAAAAGAATTAGGTGAACAAAAACAAACTCATTTAATAAAAACTCTTAGAAGATATATTGCTCAATTAAACACTGTTGCAACTTCTAAAGGCTTAAATATAGGTTAATTATTTTTAAATAAATACTGAATTTATGAGAACAAAAAAAGGTGTTGTTACAAGCACTAAAATGGATAAAACAATTGT
>Ga0193962_1000059_pt1 | contig 49555 bp, 51 predicted proteins | sample FB_5_MG_FD_140335 | JGI IMG/M metagenome (GOLD analysis project Ga0193962, IMG submission 140335) | Microbial mat bacterial communities from the Broadkill River, Lewes, Delaware, United States - FB_5_MG | ecosystem: Environmental > Aquatic > Freshwater > River > Microbial mats | place: USA... | reverse complement strand
CATACCCATTTATATGAGGTTAAATCATCAGCTTTAGCTTTTGCTGGAAGTACTTGATTTGAAAAAATTACAATTTCATCTTCCATCCACTCTCTATAAATTATATTCTCATCAGAGATATAATTTTCAACAAGAGCAATATCAATTTTTTTATCTAATAAATCTTCAATTGCTTTATGTGAAACTGATACATTAATAGATACGTCATTATGTATATTTTCTTTCAATTTATTTAAAAATCTAGGAAGAATATAATTACCAATAATAAAAGAAGCACCAAAAATAAAAGTAACATCTTTATTCATTATTTTTAATAATTCTTTTTCTGCACTATTTACACATCTTTCTATCTTTTGTGCAATTGTAAATAACATTTGACCTTCTTTAGTAAGTCTAATACCATTTTTCTTTCTATCCACTACTTGTACATCTAAATACTCTTCTATATACTTCATTTGCTGAGTAACTGCAGGTTGTGAAATACCTAGTTTAGCAGAAGCTTTTGAAAATGACTTTTCTCTTACAACTGTTAAGAACGTTTCTAACTTTGCGAAATCTGTTAACATTAAGCGCCTTTTATAAAATCTAATGATAATAATAACATTTATTTATAAATAGAATTATTAAGAAGACTTATAAATTAATAGAAATTATGTTATAATTTATATTTATGGGAGAGAAGAATGTCGGAAAAAATCTTATTATCGTTGAATGAATCGCAACAAGATGCTGCAAAGCATATTGATGGTTCATTATTAATTTTAGCTGGTGCTGGTTCAGGAAAAACTAAAACTATTACTACAAGACTTGCATATTTAATATCAATAGGTATAGATCCAAGCTCAATACTAACTTTAACTTTTACAAATAAAGCAGCTTCCGAAATGAGAGAAAGAGCTTTTTCAATGATTGACCCATCTTCTATTCATACTCCTCCACTTTTATGTACTTTTCACAAATTTGGTTTACTTTTTTTAAAGTTTCATATGACTGAATTAGGAAGAAAAAATTCATTTATAATTATTGATAATGATGATAAAAAAAGAATATTAAAGTCTATTGATAAAGAGACTACAACAGCACTTTTAGTAAATGAAATTTCTAAATATAAAAATACACTATTAAGTCCAAAAGAAGCAGCGCAAGCAGCACAATTAAAACTTTATAAACAAATTGCAGAAGTATATGAAAAATATGAAGCATATTTATTAAAAAACAATCTCGTGGATTTTGATGATCTTTTATTATTGCCTTATTTAATTTTAGAAAAAAATGAAGAATTAGCAAAAGAAACAAGTCAAAGATATCAATACTTGATGGTAGATGAGTATCAAGATACAAATGAATTACAATACAAACTATTAAAAAAACTTTGTTGCACGCATAATAACCTTTGTGTTGTTGGTGATGATGATCAATCTATTTATGGTTGGCGTGGGGCTACAATAAAAAATATTTTAAATTTTACAGAACATTTTGAAAATACAAAAGTTGTAAAACTAGAAAAAAATTATAGATCAACAGATACAATATTAGAACACGCAAATCAATTAATAGAGCACAACCGTGATAGATTAGGAAAAAACTTAATAGGAACTAGAGCCAAAGGTGATAGTATTAAAGTTTATGAATCTCATGATGAAAATGAAGAGACTAGAAAAATAATCGATGATATTACAAAATTAATAGCCCGTGGTGAATCTGCAAGAGATATTGCAGTTATTTTTAGAGTAAATGCCTTATCTCGTTCTTTAGAAGAGGGTTTTAATAGAGCAGGAATAAATTATAGATTAGTAGGGGGAATGAAATTCTACGAAAGAGCAGAAATTAAAGATTTAATTGCTTATTTTAGAATTCTTACAAATACAACAGATAATTTCTCTTTAAAAAGGATTGTAAACAAACCAAAAAGAGGAATAGGGAAAACAACAATTGATAAATTAGATGCTAAATCACTTGAATTGAAAAAATCTATTTTTTCAATTTTAGAAGAGTTTGAAGCAGATGAATTAGCAAAAATTGTTGGAAAGAAAAATTCACGAACATTAAAAGTCTTTATGGCTTCGGTGATGGATTTAAAAGATGCTTTAGAAGAATCAAAAATGAGATTCCTAGACTCTTTTGAAGAAACCTTTGATTATAGAGCCTCTTTTGATAATGCACCTGATGGTTATGATAGACAAGGAAATATAGATGAGTTTTATGGATATATTAGAGATTATTTCCTTCAAAATCCACATCTATCATTAGAAGATTTTTTAAATGAGATTGCCCTAGAATCTGAAAATGGAGAATTGACTGATCAAGCTGTTTCTATGATGAGTATTCACTCTTCAAAGGGTTTAGAGTACAAACATTTATTTATAATTGGTCTTGAAGAAGGTTTCTTCCCAATTATTGGTGATGGCTCTGATATTGAAGAAGAAAGACGATTAGGTTATGTTGCTATTACTAGAGCTATGGATAATTTGACACTTTCTTTTGCACATTCAAGATTTTATAAAGGTAAAAGAGCTACTTTATTAAAAAGTAGATTTTTAAGCGAATCAGGACTTATAAAAGGAAGTTTAACTATTGAAAAGCACTCTTCTTTCAAAAAAGGTGATTTAGTTAAACATAAAATATTTGGAATGGGAAGAGTTCAAAAAGCAATGAAAGTGACAAGAGATTATAAATTAACAATTAATTTTGGCGGAACAATAAGAGATATTCTTTCAAGTTTTGTTGAAAAAATATAATTTTTTAATAGAATAAATATGCAAAAAAAACTTTACGATAAAAAAGCTTTAAATAAATTAATTGTAGTGAATAAACCTATTTTTAGAACTTCTAATTCTTATTTAAATCAAATAAAAAGAAAATATAGAAATAAAAAAGCAGGATTTAGTGGAACACTAGACCCTTTTGCTTGCGGATGTTTAATAGTTGCCTTTGGACAATATTCAAAGCTTTTTAACTATATGGAAAAAACTCCAAAAAGATATAAGGCAGTTGTTTGGTTAGGAGCTACTTCTGAATCTTTAGACACTGAAAATATTATAAAGATAGAAGACTCTTTTAAATTAGATGAAGAGAAATTAAAAAAAGAGATAGCTTCTTTAGTAAAAACTCATGACTACACTCCTCCAAAATTTTCAGCAAAAAAAATAGATGGAAAAAGAGCTTATGATTTGGCACGCTCAGGAGAAGATTTTGAAATGAAGAAATCTTCTATGACTATTTATGAAACAAAATTTATATCTTATAGACATCCTTTCATTACTTTCGAAGCAAGTGTAAGTGAAGGTTCATATATAAGGTCTTTAGCTCAAATACTTCTAAGTAAATTTGGAGCAAAGGGAACTCTTTCACATTTAAATAGATTAAATGAAGGGAAATTTTATTTTGAAAATGAAAAAGATTTAAATCCTTTAGACTATATTGATTTGCCTCAAAATGAATACTCAGGGAATAAAAGTTATTTCAATGATGGAAAAACAATTTCAACAGAGTATTTAAGTATAAAAGAAGATGGTGAATATATAATAAAATTTGATGATTTTTTCAGTATAATCCAAATTCAAGAAAATGCAGTAAAATATCTATTAAATAAGGTTAAAACAAATTGATTAAAAAATCTTACGCAAAAGTAAATATTTTTTTAAAAATTGCAGGCCGAAGAGAAAATTATCATGAATTGGTATCTCGTTTTGTAAGAGTTCATTCCTTATATGACTTAATTAAAATTGAAAAAAAAGTATGTGACGAATTTACTTTAGTAGGCAATTTTGGCTGTGAGACTAAAAAAAATACTATTTATAAAGCATATATGATATTAAAAGAAGAATCACCAAAAGTAGAAGAGTATTTTAAAAAAAATTGTGTAATAGTTGAAAAGCATATTCCAGAGTTTGCAGGCCTTGGTGGGGGAAGTTCCAATTGTGCTACATTTATGATTATGGTAAATGAACTTTGTAATTTAAACTTATCAAAAGACGAATTAGCTAAATTAGCAATAAATATTGGAGCCGATGTTCCTTTTTTTATATATGAATATAATAGTGCAAATGTAACAGGAATAGGTGAAATTGTAGAGAAATATGAGGAAGAGGTTTTAGATATTGAGACTATAACTCCTCAAATTAAATGTAATACAGGTGAAATCTTCAAAGTTTTTAGGAATAAGTTTTATAAAGAGATAGATAAAGAAGATAAAAAAAAACTATTAAGTTTAAATTCAAAGCAAATCTTGAATATCTTGGATATAAATAGGGCTAATGACCTATATGAAGCAGCAAAAGACGTATATAAAGATTTAAATAAATATGAAAAACAGAATTGGTACTTTAGTGGAAGCGGAAGTTCATTCTTTAAGGTAAAGAAATGAGTAAAAAAGAAGTAAAGAAAAATTTAGTTTTTAAAAATAAAAAAGTTTTTCATGATTTCCTGATTTTAGATACTTTTGAAACAGGAATTGTACTAGAAGGTAGTGAAGTAAAAGCAGTGCGAGATGGAAGAGTAAATTTAAAAGACTCTTTTGTAAGAGTAATAAAAGATGAATTATTTGTACTAAATATGCATATAACTCATTTAAGCACTGCCCATTCAACATATAGACCTGATGAAAGAAGAGCTAGAAAACTTCTAATGCATAGAAAAGAGATTGATAAACTTTATACAAAAGTAATGAAAGATGGAATTACTATTGTCCCTGTAAAAATGTATTTTAATTCAAAAAATAAGTTAAAAATGCAAATAGCAACAGCAGAAGGGAAAAAACTTCATGACAAGAGAGAAGACTTGAAGAAAAAAACAATGAAAAGAGAAACAGAACAAGCTTTAAAAAGCTATAAATAGAAGATTTTGTTTAATTTTGTAAAATAATTAAAGAATATACAAAATTAAACAAACCTTAAAAAAAAAATCAACATTTTAAGCTTAATTTTATTGCCAATCAGCTAAAATTTTGGTGATAAGTGACAATAAAGTGACTTGTAAAAAAATTAGTAGGAGGAGATTGATGCAAAACGGTGCACGAATCGAGTATGATTACTCAATTGCAAAAGCGTTTACATTTGCAACAATTCTGTTTGGTATCATAGGTATGACAGTAGGTGTTGTACTTGCGTTTCAATTGGCATTTCCTGAGTTAAATAACTTAGCGGGGGAATATGGTACATTCGGTAGATTAAGACCTTTACATACAAATGGTGTGGCTTTTGGTTTTACTCTAAGTGGTATCTTTGCTACATGGTATTATGTAGGGCAAAGAGTATTAAAAGTATCTTTAAAAGAGTCTCCATTTTTAATGGGAGTAGCTAAGCTACATTTCTTATTATACTTCATCACAATTCTTTTAGCAGTTGTAACTTTATTTATGGGTTTCACAACTTCAAAAGAATATGCTGAATTAGAATGGCCTTTAGACTTACTTGTAGTTGTTTGGTGGGTACTATGGGGTATCGCAATATTTGGTATGATAGGGATTAGAAGAGAAAGAACTCTATATATTTCAATTTGGTATTATATTGCATGTTTCATTGCTGTTGCAATGTTATATTTATTTAATAACATGGAAGTTCCAACTGCGTTAGTATCAGGATATGGATCAATTATGCATTCAGTATCTATGTATGCGGGAACAAATGACGCCTTAGTTCAATGGTGGTATGGACACAATGCTGTTGCATTCGTATTTACTACACCTATTATTGCTATGATTTATTATTTCTTACCAAAAGAATCTGGACAAAATGTTTATTCTTATAAGTTATCTATTTTAGCTTTCTGGGGATTAATGTTCGTTTATTTATGGGCTGGTGGACATCACCTTCTATATTCAACTGTTCCAGATTGGATGCAAACAATGGGTTCTGTAATGTCAATTGTATTAATTTTACCATCATGGGGATCTGCTATTAATATGCTTTTAACTATGAAAGGTGAGTGGCAACAATTACAATCTAATACATTAATTAAATTTATGATATTAGCTTCAACGTTCTACATGTTATCAACAATTGAAGGACCAATTCAGTCAATCAAATCTGTAAATGCAATTGCTCACTTTACTGATTGGATTCCAGGTCACGTACATGATGGTGTTTTAGGATGGGTTGTATTCATGATTATGGCTGCATTATTCCATATGGCACCTAGAATGTATGGTAGAGAGATTTACTCTAAATCGTTAATGGATACACAATTCTGGTTACAAACAACTGGTATTGTTTTATATTTTACATCTATGTGGATTGCAGGTATTACACAAGGTATGATGTGGAGAGCTTATGATGAATACGGTTCATTAGTTTACTCTTTCATTGATACAGTAACTGTATTACAACCATATTATACGATTAGAGCTGTTGGTGGGTTATTATACCTAGTTGGATTCTTTATGTTCTCATACAACATGTACAAAACTGCTGTTGCAGGTAGAGTACTTGATAAAGAACCAGTAAATGCTACTCCAGTAGCTGCGTAAGAAGGAGGTTTATTATGTTTCATTGGTTTGAACAAAGACCGTTTTTCTTTGCGGTATTAGTATTTATATTTATTGCATTTGCAGGTATCATTGAAGTTATACCAGATTTTGCAAAACAATCAAGACCTACAGTTGGTACAAAACCATATAGTGTTTTAGAACTAGCAGGTAGACATGTTTACATTAAAGACTCTTGTAATGCTTGTCACTCTCAATTAATTAGACCATTTAAGTCAGAAACTGACAGATATGGTATGTATTCATTGTCAGGTGAGTATGCATATGATAGACCATTTTTATGGGGATCTAAAAGAACAGGTCCAGATTTAATGAGAGTTGGTAATTATAGAACAACAGATTGGCACGAAAATCATATGATGAATCCATCTTCTGTAGTTCCTGGTTCAATTATGCCAGCATATCCACATCAATTTGAAAATATTGCAGATTTAGATACTGCTTATGGTGAAGCTTATACAGTAAAAGCTGTGTTTAATACTCCATATGATGTTGATTTAGATGGTGATGGAAAAGTTGATGTAGAGTTAGGTGATTATGAAACTGCTATGGCAAAAGCTAAAATAGAAGCACAAGCAATTGCTGCTGATATGGAAAATCAAGCTGTCAAAGACGCCGTTGCAAACGGTCAAATTCCTGAAATAGTTGCATTAATTGCATATTTAAATTCTTTAAAATAAGAGGGTAAAATGGATCAAGAAGCACTACTTACGTTTCAAGGCTATGCAAAGTTTTTCTTAGTGTTAGCTGTATTTATCATTTTTTACTCTTATGCTTATTCTATATACAAAAGAGATAAAAAAGGTGAAAGAGATTTTGAAAAATATTCAACACTCGTACATGATGACCAAGTAGAAGCTGATCCCCTCGAAGATAGAAAAGATAAAAACGAGAATAAAGAGAAGGAGAAATAATATGAAATCTATGGTTATAGGTGGAATTATTCTTATCGTCGCTTTACTAGCAGGAACTTACTTTGTTGCAGGTGACGCTTTTGATACGGACGATTATGTTAATAGTTTAACAATGCTAGGGGCTGTTTCAATTCTTACAATTACAGTATTTGTTGCTCTTAAGTATGTTAATCAAATAAAAAATGATACAGCTAGTGGTGAATTAGCTGAAGAGAAATGGGATGGAATTGGTGAATATAAAAACGAAATCCCTACAGGATGGGGACTTGCATTTATTGGAACTATAGTTTGGTTATTTTGGTACTTAACTATTGGTTATCCAACAAATGGATTCTCTCAAATTGGTCAGTACAATGAAGAAGTAAATGATTATAATGCAAAATTTACTTCAAAATGGGAAAACCCAACGGATGAAACTCTAAGTGCAATGGGACAATCTATTTATTTAGTACAATGTGCTCCTTGTCATGGTGTTGATGCTGAAGGAATTAATGGTAAAGCTCAAAACTTAACTCAAAGAATTTCAAAAGATTCTGTAGAGTATGTTATTAAAAATGGTGCTAATAACCTTAAAACTTCATATCCAGGTGGAATGCCTCCAATGATGTTAACAGAAGCTGCTGATATTGAAGAAGTTTCAGCTTATGTTGCTGGTGGATTTAAAGGTGAACAACCTGCGGCTTACGCTGTATGTTCTAGCTGTCATGGGGCAGATGGAAAAGGTATGGCTTTTGTTGGACCAAATATTGTTGAATACGATGACGCGCTTGTTCTTGCTGTTTTAACAAATGGTAAAAAAGCAAGCATTGGAGCAATGCCAAGTTTCAAAGGTAGATTAAACCCTACTCAAGAAAAAGCATTAGCATCATATATTAGAAGTCTAGGAGAGTAAAATGGCTGGAAACACTCAAATGAATGAAAATGAAAGAGGAATATTTTCTCTTCTTCATGGAATTACAGGTATGTTGATTGCTACAGTACTTTTATTAAGTATTCTAGGAGGACTAACTTATTTTGCTATTGATGTTCAACAAAGAGAATCAACTAATTTTTATAAAATCAACCAAGATTTAAATGGTTTAAAAATGAATAGTTCTGAGAATCACAAGCAATATGAGCTAGTGGGAAAGTAAGGAGAAATTATGTATAAAATTATTTGGCTATTATTGGCAGCTATGGCAGTTACGACTGCATATTTAGCATTCTTCGATTCTACTAGAGTATTTGTTGGTTAATGAAGAATCTTAACATTTTCAAAGTAGCAGTGTTTTCACTGCTACTTTTTTTATCTACAAATATTTACGCTAGTAAATTTATTTTAAGTGATGATGGATTAATAGATCCAAGAACAATAGTTAAAGTAAATGAAATCGGAAATGAAGCTCAATCAAAATTAGGTGTAAATATATATGTTTATGCTAAAACTTCTTTAGGTTTAGAAAAAAATATATCTACAAAAGATAAAATTAAATATATCAAGGATTATGAAGCTTCAATTACTAAAACTTTAGTAAAGCCTTATGTCTTATTAACTATGGCTATAGAAGACACTCACGTAAATTTAATTGTATCTTCAAAATTAAAAGAAGTAATTGATAAAAATGATATTTTAAATGGTTATGTTGTACCATTGCTTGCTTCAAAAGATAAAAATTCAACTTTTGCAAAAGCTAGTGCTTCTTTACTAAATGGATATGCTGCAATTGCTGATACAATTGCCCAATCAAAAAATATAGAACTAGAATCAAGTATTGGAAGTTCTGGAAAAGTTGCAGGAACTATTTGGAAAGTTTTTATGTATACTTTAGTTGTAATAGGAATTTTACTTTATTCTTATGCTATGTTAAGACGTAAAAAATAGAAGAAAAAATAGGATAATAAAAATATGAAAAGAAACTACTGGCCACTTTTATTTATAGGAATCTTTTCTTTTACTTTTGGAATGATTGTTTGGACTATAAATTCTGCAATAAAAGTACCTATTCAAAAAGATGAAACATTTATGGCTTCGTATCATGATGTGGATAGAGATTATAATAAAATTGTTGAATCTAACAATAATTTTGAAAAAAAATTTAACTTTAATATAAAAATAAATGAAAAAGATTTTGGACTTGTTTATAAAGATATGTTTCTAGGACAAAGAGTTATAGAGGAAAAGTCATTACATAAAAATACTTTTAAACTTGGGAATAATGATATTGTAATATCAGTAAAAGAAAAACAAAGTAAACAATTAATAAAAGATATAAAAATTAAATTAAGGCTATCTAGGCCAACAAATCATGGCAATACTATGGATTTTACAGAAGAAAATTTTAATACAAAAGAAGGAATCAATACTTTAAATGTTGATTTAGGATTAAAAGGAAACTGGAATATCACTGGACAAATTATAATTGGAAATGATATTGGATATTTTTATATAAAATCAAATGCCATCTAATCTAAAACTTTTAGTTTTTCCAACTCATAGATCTATACGAGAGTATATAAACTCCCAAAAAGAGTTTAATACTCTTTTACCCTCAATTAATACAATAGATGAATTCTTTAAAAAATCTTTACTTTTCGAAAATAAAAAACTAATAGATGAAGAAGAAAGATTTTTATATTTAAAAGAAGCAGTACAAGAAGTAAATCTAAAAAGTCTTGGTATTTCTTCAAATTTTTTGCAATTTATAAAACAAAGTGATTATATTTATAGATTTTTTTTAGAACTAACTAGTGAAAATGTAAATATAGAAGATTTAACTAGTGAAGATACTTATGAGTTTTATACAGAACATTTGACAATATTAAAAAATATTAAAAAGAATTATCTAAAAATTTTAGAAAAAAATTCAGCTATTGATAGAATCAATATGTCGGAATTTTATAAAATAAATGAAGATTTTGTAAAAAGATATTCAAATATAGAAATATATTTTGAAGGTTACTTTACATCTTTTGAATTTGAAATTATAAAAGCAATTTCTAATATAACAAATTTAGAAATAAACTTTGTATATAATACTTATAATAAAAAATCAATAGAGAAATTTATTAATCATGGTTTAGAACTTGCTTTAAATTTTCAATATAAAATTAACTTTTCTAAAAAGGAAATTTTAGAAAAAAAAGAATTAATAAACATAAATACAGAAGAAAAACAAAAAAATGTTGAAATAAAAGGTTTCTCTTCAAGAACTAACCAATTAGCTTTTATCAAAAAATCAATTACTACTTTGGTAAACAATGGCATTAATCCATCAAAAATAGCTCTAATCTTGCCAGATGAGAGTTTTACTAGTACCATATCGATTTATGATGAAGAAGGCTATTTTAACTATGCAATGGGCTTAAATATCTATACTACAAAACTTTATAAAATAGTTGATGCAATTTATTTATATATGAATGAGCAAGAAATAAAAAATATAGAAAATATTACATTTTTAGAACTTGAAAAAGAATTTATTGATTCTTTATTTAAAACAAATTGGAATAAAAATTTAAGTCCTGAAATATTTGAACAAATATGTGAATATTTTTTAGCAATAAAAGAAGAAAATAAAATAGAAAATAATCAAAATGAAGAATTAAGTGAGAAATTAAAAGAGTTAATTTATAGATTTTATAAGCTTATTTTCTCTTCAAATGAAAAAATACTTCTAAAAGATGCATACAAAATTTTACATCAGAAAATTTCTCAAATCTCACTTGATGATGTAAACTCTGGAAAAATAACAGTAATGGGTGTTCTTGAAAGTAGAATGATAAATTTTGATGCAATTATAATTTGTGATTTCAATGAAAATCAAATACCAAAAAGAAGTGTCAAGGATAAATTTTTATCTACTTCCTTAAAAGAAAAAGTAAATTTACCAACAAAATTAGACAGAGAAAATTTACAAAAATACTATTATGAAAGATTAATTTCAAACTCTAACTTTGTATATATCTCATATGTAAAAAATGATAGTGAACAAATTTCAAGATTTGCAAATACTCTTTTTAATATGCAAATAGACGAAAGACTTTATGATAATTCATATAAGCATATTTTATACGCAAATAAAAAACTTGAACACTTTTCTAATGATATTATTATTGATATTGATTTATCAAAAATTGTTTGGAGTGCTAGTTCTTTAAAAGAGTATTTGGAATGTAAAAGAAAATACTATTTTAACCATATCTTAAAAATTAAAGAGCATGATATATCACTCAAGCCAAAGGGTTATGAACTTGGGAATATTGTTCACAGTAGTTTAGAAGCTTATTATAAACAAGAAAACAGGTCATATGAAAGACTTTTAGAGATATTTGATACAAAAAGAAGTGCAAATTCATTTTTGAATCTAGATTTAGAAATTTGGAAAAGAAAATTAAAAGATTTTATAGAGATTGAAAATGAAAGATTTAATTCAGGCTATAAAATTATAGATTTAGAAAAAGCATTTTTAATAGAATTTGAAGGAATAAAACTTCGTGGAAATATTGATAGAATTGATAAATTAGTAAATAAAAATGATGAAATATATTATGTCTTAGATTATAAAACTTCAAATAATATAAAAATCAATACAAAAAAAACATATGAATCAGCAGTGGATTTTCAATTAGAATTTTATTATTTGGCAGTTGAAGCTTTATATAAAACTTCAAATATAAAAACCTTTTATTATGATTTACATAATATGAAACTTTTAGAAGAGGTAGTTTTAGATGAAAAATTAGAATTATTAAAAAACATATTTGCTACTTTTCGAAACATAAATATTTCTAATAGTGAAACACAACTTCCTAATGAAGATAAAATTAGAACTACAAGTATTAATTTTAATAAATGTGATAATAACCAAATCTGTCAATATTGTATTTACAAAACAATTTGTAATAAAAATTGATATATTCTTAAATAATAAAATACTTATTATTTTTACATAAAAAAAGCTTAGAGATAAAATCTCTAAGCTTTTTATTTTTAATTATTTCTAAATGATTAGAAAGAGTATTGTACGTGAACTCTACCCATATTAGCTTTACTAGATCCATCAACATCTAATTGACCATATCTTACGTAAGTAGTGAAGTTGTTTGACATTTTATATTTAACTTGTCCATAAACTTCATTTTGATCATTATCATTTGTTCCATCGTAATCTGCATCAGAGTAAAAAAGACCTACATTTACTTTTTCTGTTACATCTGCAGTTGCATGAATATATGTATATGCTGCATCAGCTTGACCTTCTGCAGTTACTCTCCAGTGGTAATCCATATTTGTTTTTGAACCTGAATCAATGTATACTACTCCACCTTCGTCATCACTTTCACCATAAGCTGCAAATGCAGAGAATATTCCCATTTTTGCACCTAGACCTAATTGCCATAAAGCATTATCATTACTTGCAGCATCTAAATCTAAAGAAGAGTATCTAGCAAATGGAGATAATGAAACACTTCCAAGATCGAAGTTTCCAGACACACCTAATGTATAAGAATCAAAAACATCAGCTAAATCAGCATAGAATGCATCAACAGTTACCCCTGAAAATGAACCCATTGCTCCTAGAACATAAATATCATCAGCACCAGAAATAGTAGTAACAGCTGAAGCAGCATCTGAAGTATTAAAATTAGTTTGGTTAAAATATGCACCTGCTAATGTAACAGGACCTACATTATACACTGCGAAAATACCTGTACCAGTTTGCTCATCACCCATTGCATCTCTAGCAACAGTCCATGGAGTAGCAATACCTTGTTTACCAACAGTAACAGCTAAATTATTTACACCTGTATAAGTGAAGTTAACTTCAGATACTTCAACATTAAGATTAGAATCTGGACTAGTTGAAGTATTAAAACTAGCACTATTAGTGCTATCATTTTTACCTGCTTGAATTCTTGTATTAAAAGTCACATCATCATTTACTTTTGATTTTAAATCTATTGCTACTTTATATTTATTAACCGTAGAATTTGATGGTTCGTAATCGTCATATCTGTATGCAGCAGTTCCTGATACGTCTACATTTTTAATTGCTTCTGCTAGTGGTTGAGCAGATGCAGTTGTACCAGCTACCGCGATTGCAGCTATTAAACTCATTTTTACAATTTTTGTCATTTAATTTCCTTTTATGTTTTGTGTTGAAAAAGATTATGCCATAATTTTTTTAATTTTTTCTAAAATTTTGCATATAATATAAACAATTTATATAATTAATTATTATTTTGAAGATTGTGCTATTAAAACATCTTCTATTATTTTTGTAATATCTCCATCTAAAATTGCATCTACATTTGAATAGCCAATATTACTTCTTGTATCTTTTACTTGTTGGTATGGTTGCATGACATAAGAACGAATTTGATGTCCCCACCCAATATCACTTTTTTCAACTCCATCCTTTGAAGCTTGTTGAAGTTCAAGTTCATATTCATATAATCTTGATTTTAGCATTTTCATAGCACTTGCTTTATTTTTATGCTGTGATCTATCATTTTGACATTGAACTACAATATTTGTAGCAATATGTGTAATTCTAATTGCTGATTCTGTTTTATTAACATGTTGTCCCCCAGCTCCACTTGCTCGATATGTATCAATTCTAATATCTTTATCTTCAATCACAATATCAATATTATCATCAATCTCTGGACTTACCATTACTGAAGCAAAAGAGGTATGTCTTTTTGCATTTGAATCAAAAGGTGAAATACGAACTAGTCTATGTATTCCATTTTCAGTTTTCAAATATCCGTAAGCATTTTCACCTTTTATAATAAAAGATACATCTTTGATTCCTGCTTCTTCGCCATCTTGATAATCAAGAAGTTCTATTTTGAAATTTTGTCTCTCAGCCCATCTTATGTACATTCTATAAAGCATGGCTGCCCAATCTTGTGACTCTGTACCCCCAGCTCCTGGGTGAATAGAAATAATAGCATTTGAAATATCATCAGGACTTGAAAGCATAACAGATATTTCAGTTGATTTAATCAGTTCATCTAAGTCTTTTGATTCTTCATGCAATAGTTCAAGAGTCTCATCATCTCTATCTTCTTGAGCTAATTCATAAAGTTCATTCGTAGCACTTAATGCTTCATTTGCTTTATTAAATTTATTTAGTTTTGAAAGAAGTCTATTTTTTTCAATACCTATTTTTGTAGCATTCTCAACATCATTCCAAAAATCTTGTTTAGATTCTAATTCATTAATCTCATTTAGCCTTGAAGACAAAGCTTCAGGCTTTAAGATATTTCTAATATTTTCTAACTTTGTATTAAGAAGTTTTAATAGCTCTGAATATTCGTAAGCATCCATATATTATTTTGCTTCTTCAATTATTTCTTTTTGAGTATCTTTTTGATTTTCTTTTGGTTTTAAACTATTGATATAAGAATAAACATTTTTGATATCTCTTGAATCCATAAGATTTGCATAAGGAAGCATAACAAAAGCTTGCCCTCTATCATATTCACCTAAGCCATAATCTCTAAGAGTTGTTTTAAAATCAAAGAAGTTAAGTTCGCTTAATGCTCTTGACGTTCCATATATTTCATTTGCTTTTTCGCCATGACAGCTTTGGCATTTGTTTATATATAGTTTTTTACCATCTTTTGACATTCTCATTTTTACTTCTTTTTTCTTTGTTGCAAGCTCTAAAGTTTTTCTTTCTTCTAATCTTTGAAGAATCTTTTCTTCTAGGGCTTTTTCATTTACTGAAGATAAAACAAGTTCTTCTTTTTTGAAAATATATATATAATTAGAACCATTTTCTGTTTTACTAATATCTATATCAGCAACACTCCAACCCTCTTTTTTCATATCTTGTACAGATTTTTGGTTTTGACATTCTCCACCATTTAGTGATGTAGTCTCAATTGTGCTTATTGATTTATGATTTTCTTTAAAACACATTGTTGTTTGCGCCTGAGCAAGGCTTAGTGTTAAAATAGATGTGAAGATTAAGCTTGGTAGAAATTTCATTTATATCCTTTTTTTTAATTAAGGATATTTTAGCATAAATAAGTTAAATAATATTTTAGTAAAAAAAAAGGCTAGAGAAAAATTCTCTAGCCTTTAGGAAATTTAAGTAAATTCTCTTATTAGAAAGAGTATTGTACTTGAATTCTTCCTTTGTAATCTGTATCAGTATCAGCACCTTCAATTTTATTTTCTTGAGTACCGTATCTTAAGTAAGTAGAAAAGTTTTTACTCATTTTATAAGTTAATTGAGCATAAATTTCTTCTTGACTATCTTCTTTATTGTTAGTTGTACTAGCTTGGTAATCAACTTCTGCATAGTTAGCTTCAAGATGTAATGATGGTAAAACTTGTGCCCCAACTCTGAAATGGTGGAAAGTTGCATCAGCTTTACCTGATGGATTTACGCCCCATGCTAGAGTAGTAGTTTTTGCATCATTATCTAAAGATACTAAACCACCTTCTTTATCAGTTTTTGCAAAAGAATACTTAGCATTGAAGATTCCCATTTTTGCAGTTAATGCAAGTTTAATCATGTTGTTATCAACATCAGAATTATCTAAATCTAAATCAGTATATCTTAAATCAACACCTAATTTTACTGCATCTAAATCAAATTTTGCAGCAGCTCCAACTGTAAATGAATCAAATGAATCTGACATATCTAAATACCATGCATCTAAAGCTACAGGACCAACATTTCCCATTACTCCAATTGTTGCAATATCTTCATCTCCGTAACCAGTGATATTATTTTGATTGAAATAAGCTCCAGCTACAGTTACAGGACCAACATTTGTTAATGCTAAGATACCAGTACCAGTTTGCTCATTTCCATCAGCATCAATAGCTACAGTCCAAGGAGTAGTTAGACCTTGTTTACCAACATTAACTGTAGTATTAGCAATACCTGTGTATGAGAAATAAACATTTGATAATGCTACATTTGCTTGTGAATCAGCACCAGATTGAGTGTTTCCACCTGGAGCTACAAAACCATTGTCATCAGCACCAACAATAAATCTAGTTACGGCAGTAACATCATCATTTACTTTAGCTTTTGCAGTTAAACCAATTTTATATTTATTAGTAACTGTACTTGTACCATTTTTAAGTGTTGAATCATCATATCTATATACTACTGTACCAGATACATCTACGTTTTTGATTGCTTCTGCTAAAGGTTGTGCAGATGCTACAGTTCCAGCTACAGCTACAGCTGCTACTAAACTCATTTTTGCGAATTTTTTCATATTTTGTTCTCCTAGGTTTTGTGTTATATTCAGTTTTGCCGGATGCGCGAACGATTTAATCTTGCATAAATACAAGTACTAAATACTATTCCGGAAGACCGTTACGCTTATCATACATTAGTGAAATTTAAAGTTTTCTTAAATTAGAGTTTTTTTACAAATTTTAGGTTAATTTTAAGTTAATAAAAAGATAACAGAAAAATAATAGCCAAAATATCTTTTAATATAGAGATTTATTATATTATATTTGTTTTCAAAAGAACTATACATTTTGTAAAGAAACTATGCAATTTGTCAAAATATTAGGTTTTGAGATTTTTAATTTTAGTTTTTTAATTTTGTATTTTTTTCTTAGATACTTTTCAATATATATAATAGCATCTTCTAAAAGTTCAAATTTTTCTTGTTTCATTATATTTTTAAGTTCTTCTACAACAATAGAATAATCAATAAATGATTTTTTAATAGAATCATCATTTTTAAACTTATACTTAAATGATAAATCAATCATCACTTTTTGTGCTTCTACTCTTTCAAAATCAAGTATTCCAATAATACAGTCAAAAGTAAGGTTTTCAATTAATATTTTCATATGTTCTTCTTTCTTTTAGTTTACTATTTTGCCTTCTTCTCCTCGTACTAGTCTTATTATATTTGGAATATGTTTATAATATATTACAAAGGCAATTATATACATTGGAGCATTGCTTCCCACTTCTAAGCCGTTATTTAAAAAGATTGCTGAGATTACAACTCCTGTTAAGCCTAATAAAGATGACAAAGATGAAATTTTTAGAACTTTTCCACAAAATACCCAGACAGCTGCACCTATGATTGTAGGAATTGGAATTAAAACTAAAAAAACACCAAGTCCAGTTGCAACTCCTTTTCCCCCTTCAAGACTTAAGAAAATAGAATAACAATGTCCTAAGACAGCTAAAACTGCAATTCCCCAAAGTGTAGATTGTTCAGCACCTAAAGAAATAGCAACAAGTAAAACAATAGTTCCTTTTAAGGCATCTAAAATAACAGTTGCGATGCTAAGTTTTTTTGCTAAGCTAGGGTTAGTCTCTTTTACAACTCTTAAAACATTTGTAGCACCAATACTTTTACTACCATGTTCTTTTATATTTACACCTGCAAAAGTACTTGCTAAAAGCATTCCAAAAGGAATAGAACCAGCTAAATAAGCCCCTATGAAAAATAAAATGTTAAAATTAAGAAGAAAATCCATTAAAAACCTTGTATATAAATTTAAGTAAATGATTATATCTAATTTAAAATTAAGATTTTCCTTTAGAGAATTAATTACTTCACTTCATTAGAATATAACAAAAGTTTTGTTATATTCCTTTTTAATTATAAACTAGTATATTTAAAAGGTTTACTTTGAATTTAAAAGAAGAAATTTTAAGATTAAAAAAAGAACTTGACGTTACACTTGTTGCTCATTTCTATCAAAGAGATGAAGTATTTGACTTAGCTGATATCACAGGAGATTCCCTTGAATTAGCTAAAAGAGTAAAAGAAAATGCTTCAAAATATGTTGTATTTTGTGGAGTTGGTTTTATGGGTGAGAGTGTTAAGGTATTAAGCCCTGAGAAAACTGTTCTAATGCCAAAAATTGCTTGCTGTGCTATGGCTAGAATGATTGACGAAGGATATTACGAACAAAATCTAAAACAGATAAACGATGCAGGAATTTCAAACGAAAACATACTTCCAATTACTTATATCAATTCAAGTGCAGCTGTTAAAGCAAAAGTTGGAGAAATGGGTGGTATGGTTTGTACTTCTTCAAATGCATATAAGATTATTGAAAAAGGTTTAAAATCAGGAAAAAAAATATTTTTTGTACCTGATCGTTGTTTAGGTCAAAATTTTGCAAAATCATTAAATCTAAAATCAGCGGTTGTTGGTGATGGAAGTGATTTAACACAAGCTGATATTATTTGTTATAATGGTTTTTGTTCAGTACATCAACTTTTTACAGTAGAAGATGTAGAATTTTACAGAGAAAAATATCCAGATATTTTAATTGCTGTTCATCCTGAATGTGATCCAAGTATTTGTGATCTTGCTGATTTTGTTGGTTCAACTTCTCAACTTATAACATATATAAAAGAGTTACCACTTGAGCAAAAAGTTGCAGTTGGAACTGAATATAATATGGTGAATAGATTAAGAGAGAAAAATACATATATCTTAAGTTCAACCAAACCTGAATGTCCCACTATGAATGAAACCACATTAGAAGATGTATATAATACGTTAAAATCTATTGAAGACAATAATATAAGTGCACAAAATGAAATAATTGTAAGTAAAGACGTTACAAAATGGGCAAAAGTAGCATTACAAAGGATGTTAGAATTATGATAAATATTAAAAAATTTGTAAAAAATGCAATTATTGAAGATAATGGACGTGGCGATTTATTTTTTGATATAGCACCAAAGGGAAGATATACAGCAAAAGTAATAGCTAAAGATGATGGTGTTTTTGCAGGTGAACTTTATGGAAAAGCTTTGGCAAAAAGTGAAAAATTTGATTGCAAATTTTTAAAGCATGATGGTGATAAACTTCAAAAAGGAGATATTATCGCTAAGCTTGATGGAAAGGCTTCTATTTTACTTTCTTCTGAAAGAACTTTTTTAAATATTTTACAACATGCAAGTGGAATTGCTACTATGGCAAACAAATACGCTTCACTAGTTGAAGATTTAGATATTGCTTTATTAGATACTAGAAAAACAAGACCACTTTTAAGAGACTTTGAAAAATATGCTTCAAGAGTAGGTGGAGCTATTAATCATAGACTTGGCCTTGATGATTGTTTGATGTTAAAAGATACTCATTTAAGAACAATAATAGATTTAAAAGCCTTTATCAAAGATGCTAAAAAAAGAATCTCATGGGTTACAAAAATTGAGATTGAGTGTGAAACTTTTGCACAAGTTAAAGATGCTATGGAAGCGGGTGGAGACATTATTATGTGTGATAATATGACTCCAGAACAAATAAGAGAAGTTGTAAAATTTAGGAATGAAAATCATCCCCATGTACTTTTAGAAGCTTCTGGAAATATTTCTTTAAGCACGGTTCGAATGTATGCACAAACAGGAGTTGATGCTCTTAGTTCTGGAAGTATAATTCATCAAGCTACATGGCTAGATTTTTCAATGAAATTTGACTAATTTACTATTGGTTAATTAAAACAAGGCATACTTTTTAAATGAAAAAAGACTTTATTGTAAGTAATAAGATTAATATGACAGATTATTCTAGAGCTTTAGAGCTTATAGAAAAAAGTAAATATATTTTAATAATAACACATGTAAATCCTGATGCAGATTCTATTGGTTCTGCACTTGCTTTATCAAATTTGTTTTATGAAAATAGAATTAAGCACAAAGTTTTTAATGTAAGTTCTGACTTACCACAAAACTTAGATTTTATTGAGAGATTTGATAAAATGACAGATCAATTGCCAAAGTTTTATGATTTGGCAATATCTGTTGATTGTGGTACAAAAAAGAGATTAGGTTTTGAATTGCCTGAGGATATTCCATTAATAAATTTTGATCATCATCAATCAAATGATAGTTATGGAACAATAAATTTAGTTGACCCAATGAAAAGTGCAAGTGCTGAGATTGTATTTGATTTTTTTAGACATAATGGTTTATATATTACAAAAAATTCTGCAACTGCACTTTATGTTGGAATATATGATGATTCATTAGCTTTTTCTTTAGCACGTTGTGATGAGTCAACATTTGAAAAAATTAATCATTTAGTAGAATTTGGAGCAAGCCCTGCATATATTGCAAATAAAATGAGAAGAAGAGATTCTTTAGCAAAATATAGAATGATTCCAAAAGTTTTAGAATCACTTGAGCTTTATAATGAAGGTAAAGTTGCTAGTATTTATGCAAAAGAAGAATGGTTTAAAGAGACAGGTGCACATTCTAGAGATTGTGAAGATGCTTTAAATATGATTATGAGTATGCATATTGTAAGAGCTGCTTTCTTTGTTAGAATTGTAAACAATGAAAGTAGAATATCTCTTAGGTCAAAAGGTAAAATCGATGTTTCAAAAGTAGCAGCTACTTTTGATGGTGGTGGACATTATAATGCAGCTGGTTGTACAGTTGATTCATTAGATATAGAAGATGTAAGACAAAAAGTTTTAAAGGAAGTTCTTGAGACGACAAAATAATAATTTAACAAATATAATAACACTAATAGTTTTAGCTTTAATAGTAGCAGGGGGAGCATTTATTTATTTCTCTCCAAAGTTTGAAAAAGAAAGTCCAAAAATATCATTTGATAATAGTGGTTTTTGGAATTTAAAAGATAGTTTAAATGTTGCACTTTCTGATGAAAGTGGGATAAAATCCTATAAAGTATATTATAAAACTTTAGAAAAAGAGATTGTTTTAAATAGTAAAGAACTTGATTCTAATCAAAGTAAAGTAGTATTTAATATTGAAAAATTTACTTTAGATCCAAGTATTGAAAAAATAAAAATTGCTATTGAAGTAATTGATAATAGTATGTGGAAATTTTTTCAAGGAAATAAAGCGTACAAAGAGTTTGAACTTACAATTGATAGAGAAAAACCACTTGCAAGAGTTTTAGTAAATTCACGAACTATAAAAAAAGGTGGAAGTGCAACGGTTGTTGTAGAAGTAAAAGATAAAAATTTAAGTAAAAAATATATTTCATTTAATGATGAATATCAATTTGAATTAATTCCTTTTATGAAAAAAGATTTTTATGCTGCAATTATTGCTTGGCCAATTGATGTTGAAGAGTTTAATATAGTAAATTTAGTTGCAATTGATAAAGCAAAAAATAAAACAGTTACAAAAGTTCCTTTATATATAAAAGATTTAAAAATCAAAGATGATAATATTAATATTTCTAAAAATTTTATAGAAAAAGTTTCTATTCCTGTATTAAAGAAAAGTGATTATGCAATTCCTACTAATGATGTAGATATTTTTATAAAACAAAATAGAGAATTAAGAGCTAAAAATCTTGCTACTATTAAATCAGAGTCTTTAAAAAATATGTCAAAAGATATGCTTTTAGAATATAATTTTAGAACGTTTAAAAGATTAGAAGGTTCAAAAACATTTGCTGGATTTGCAGAAAGACGTCAATATTTTTATGAAAATGAAAAAATTGATCAAGCTTGGCATTTGGGTATGGATTGGGCTAGTATTAAACATGCTGATGTAAAAAGTTCAAATAGTGGAAAAGTAATTTTTAATGATTATTTAGGAATTTATGGAAATACTCTTATTATTGATCATAAATTAGGAGTTCAATCTTTATACGCACATACAAGTAAATTTTATGTTAAAAAAGATGAAAAAGTGAAAATAGGTCAAAAGATTGCAGAAACAGGAAGTACTGGTGCTGTATTTGGAGATCACCTTCATTTTGGAATGTTAGTTCAAGGAATTGAAGTAAATCCTTTAGAATGGATGGATAGAGCTTGGATTAAAAGTAGAGTGACAAACATTTTGGATGAAGCAAAACAAGAAATAAGTAGTACAAAATGAGACAAAGAACTATTGCTAAACCAGTTGAAATTGTTGGAATAGGACTTCATAAAGGAGTTCCTGTTAAGATGATTTTAGAACCTTTAGATTCAGATATGGGAATTATCTTTTATAGAATTGATGAAGGTGTTACAATCCCTCTTACTATTGAAAATGTAGTAGATACAAAAATGGCAACAGTTATTGGAAAAGATGGAGTTATTGTTTCAACTATTGAGCATCTTTTATCTGCTGTTTATGCTTATGGAATTGATAATTTAAGAGTAGTAATTGATAATGATGAGGTTCCTGTTCTTGATGGAAGTTCTTCAGGGTATTGTATGTTAATAGATGAAGCAGGAATAAAAGAACTGGATAAATCTAAAAAAGCAATTAAAATTAAAAAAGAAGTTGAAGTTACAACTCCTGAGGGAAAAAGAGTAGCTTTAAAACCATCGAATCATATTGTTTATGATTTTTCTATTAATTTTGATCACCCAGTTATTGGAGAACAAGATTTTCATTTTGATTATTCAATTGCTGAATATAAAGAAAATATTTCAAGAGCTAGAACTTTTGGATTTTTGCATGAGGTTCAATATTTAAGAAGTATTGGTTTAGCTCAAGGTGGAAGCATGGAAAATGCTATTGTTTTAGATCAGTCGAAGATTTTAAACCCTGAGGGATTAAGATATGATAACGAGTTTGTAAGACATAAAATTCTTGATGCAATTGGTGATATGGCACTTTTAGGATATACCGTTGTAGGTGAGTATAATGCTCATGCAGGAAGTCATCATTTAAATCATCTTCTTACAAAAAAAGTTTATGAAGATGCAGCAAATTATGAAATTATTGATTTAGAAGAAGCTGAAGCCGAAGCACAAGTCTTTGAATTAGCATATTCAAAAATAGAAGTTGATGGATAATTATGACAGAAGTTTTAGTTATAAGTATTTCAAAACCTTTATTAATAGGTATTTATGAAAATAAAAATTTAGTTAAGACATATGAAGATGAAGGAAAAACATCTGATGTTTTACCTATGCTTTTTATAGAAATTTTAAAAAAATATGATTTAGATAGAATATATTATGTAAATACTCCTGGCTCTTATATGGCTATAAAAGTTGCATATGTATTTTTAAAAACAATTAGTATTTCAAAAAATATAGATTTAAAAGCTTGTAGTGGCTTCTCTTTTAATCAAAATTCACCAATAAAAGCACTAGGAAAAAAGTATTTTATACCAAATGTAAATTGTGATGAAGAAATTAAAGTAGACTTTTTAGAAAATAATACTAGAATGTCAGCCTTTGAATTACCTAAGGTTATAAATAATCTAAAGTTTTCGGAAAATACATTACCAATATATAATCTGCCTGCAGTTTAAAAGGAAAAAAGTTGAAGATAAGCGTTCCAGCTACCAGTGCAAATTTAGGACCTGGATTTGATACATTAGGACTGGCTATTTCATTACATAATCAAGTTATTATAAAGCCATCAAAATTTCATAGTGTTTCATTAAGAGGTGAGGGTTCTAATAATCCTGTATTAAAAGACAATAATATGTTTATTGCTATTTTTAATGATTTTTATCATAATTTATCACATAAAAAAAGACATTTTAGATTCGAATTTTATAATGAAATTCCACTTTCACGTGGTTTAGGAAGTTCTTCCGCTGTTATTGTTTCAGCAATTGCTAGTGCTTATGCAATTGAGGGAATTGAACTTGAAAAAGAGAAACTTTTAAATTTAGCACTTGCTTATGAGAATCATCCAGATAATATTACTCCCGCAGTTATGGGTGGATTTAATGTTGCAACGGTGCAAGACAATGAAGTAAGTTATATTAGAAAAGATATGCCAAAAAGTTTAAAAGCAATTGTAGTAATTCCAAATAGACCGATGTCTACTCAATTATCACGAAAGTCTTTGCCTTACAAATATTCAAAAGAGGATGCTATTTTTAATATTTCACATTCTTCATTATTAGCAGCTGCATTTATAAGTCAAGATTGGGAAATGTTACGAATTGCATCACTAGATAAATTTCATCAAAAATATAGAATGAAACAAATGCCAGAATTATTTGATGTTCAAAAAACATCACTTAAAAATGGTTCTTTAATGAGTACTCTATCAGGCTCTGGTTCGACTCTCTTCTCTCTTGCATATAATGCAGATGCACAAAGAATTGAAAAAGAATTAAAGAAAAAATATCCTCATTTTAGAGTGCTAACTAAGGATTTTGATAATCATGGGGTTATAGTTGAAAATTAATAACTATACAATTAAGTAAAAGTTAGGTATAATATTGGCTATTTTGATAAAACCTATTCGAACTTGTGTGATTTGTCGAAACAAATTTGAACAAAAAAAACTACTTCGTTTGAAGTGTGAAGATAAAAAACTTGTACCATTTAATCACAATGGTAGAAGTTTTTATATCTGCAATGATTGTATTTCAATTCTTGAACATAAACAAAGCAATCAAAAAGATTACAAAAAAATAGAAAAAGCTCTTTATAGAGAGTGTAGAAATAAAGACGACTATATAGGACAACTTAAGGAGATATTAACGCATGTCAGATAACGTAAGAGTATACGAAATTGCTGAAGAGGCTGGTGCTAGCAGTAACGAAGTGATTAGCAAAGCCAAAGATTTAGGGATTGAACTTAAATCACCTCAAACTAATGTATCATTTGAAGATGCAGAAGAAATTGCAAACTATATCATGACTGGTAAAAGTGCTAAACTTCCAAAAAAACCAGCTGCTAAAATAAAAAAAACAGAAGTAAAAACAGAAGTAATAGAAGAAACAAAAGAAGATGTAAGCTCTGTTGAGCCTTCAACAGAAGTGAAAACAGAAACAACGAATGAATCTAAGACAGAAGTTAATACAAAAGTTGAAGAGCAAAAAACTGAAGTTAAAGTAGAAACAGAAGCGGAAGTTAAAAAAGAAACAGAAGTAAAAGAAGAAGTAAAAATAGAAACAAAAATAGAAACAAAAAAAGAAGAAGCAGTTGAAGCTGATACTGTAAAAAGTGTATCTCCTAAAAAAATTATTCCTAAAAGAAGAGGATTAAAAATTGTAAAGAAGAAGAAGCCAAAAGAAGAGGCTCCTACTCCTACAATTAATCATAATAATTCATCAGTTCCAGGTCAACAACCTAGAAAATCTATGAAGTCATTAAGTGAAATACTTGGTGGAAATGATAATTCAAAAAAAGAAGATTTATTAAACTCTAAAATAGCAAGTAAGAAAAAAGAAAAAAAGAAACCAATTGCTAGATCACATGATCATGGAAAAGTTATTCAATTAGAAAGAAATCCAAAAGAAGATTATAATAATAACAATAATAACAGTAGAAATGAAGAATCACTTTTAGGTGAAGAAGTTGTTTTACTTGATATGGGATTATCGGATAACTCAAAATTTCTTGAAGAGAATAAACCTCAAAATAATGATAAAAAACAAACAAGATCTTCAAGACCTGCTGCCTTTGGAAATAGACCACAAGGTTTAAAAAGAGGAAGAAGAAAGAAGAGAATAAAAAGAGTTGAAGAAGCTATTGAAATTACAAATATAACAATTCCTGAAGATGTAAGAGTTTATGAGTTCGCAGAAGCTTGTGGAAAATCTCCTTCAGAAGTTATTTCAGTACTTTTTGGATTAGGAATGCTAGTTACAAAAAATGACTTCTTAAAACAAGATGAATTAGAAATTCTTGGTGAAGAGTTTGGAATTGAAGTTGAAGTAAAAGATGCTTTAGAAGATGTAAATTATGTGGAAGAGTATCTTGACGAAGATGTTGATGATTCAAATTTCGTTACTAGACCTCCTGTTGTTACAATTATGGGTCACGTTGACCATGGTAAAACATCATTACTTGACAAAATTCGAGTTTCTAAAACAGCAGCTGGTGAAGCTGGTGGAATTACACAACATATTTCATCTTACACAATTACTAAAGATGGCAAAAAGATTACATTTGTAGATACTCCAGGACATGCTGCATTCTCAGCTATGAGAGTAAGAGGTGCTAGTGTAACTGATGTTATTATTATTGTTGTTGCTGCTGATGATGGTGTTATGCCACAAACAGAAGAAGTTATTTCTCATGCGAAAGCATCTGGATGTCCAATTATAATTGCGGTTAATAAAATGGATAAAGAGAGTGCTAACATGGATATGGTTAAAGCTCAAATGGCAGAAAAAGAAATGACTCCTGTTGATTGGGGTGGAGATACTGAGTTTATTGGTGTTTCTGCTCATACAGGAATGGGAATAGATGACTTACTTGAAAATATTCTTTTACAAGCAGAACTATTAGAGCTTAAAGCAGATCCAACTGCAAAAGCAAAAGCAACTGTTGTTGAATCTTCTTTAGAAAAAGGAAGAGGACCAATTGCAACTGTTATTGTTCAAAATGGTGAACTTAAAATTGGTGATAACATTGTTTGTGATACTACTTTTGGTAGAGTTAAAGCAATTACAAATGATTTAGGTAAACCTGTAAAAAAACTTGGACTTTCTGAAACTGGAAATGTTTTAGGTTTAGGTAATGTTCCTGCAGCTGGTTCTGTTATGGTAGCTCAAGATTCTGACAAAGAAGCTAGAGAAATAGCAACAACAAGAGCTGAACATGCAAGAGCAAAAGAACTTTCTAAATCGACTAAAGTATCACTTGAAGAGATGAGTGGATTAATTGCAGAAGGTAAGATTAAACAACTTCCAGTAATTATTAAAACTGATGTTGGTGGTTCACTTGAAGCTATTAAAGGTTCATTAGAAAAAATTGCAAATGAAGAAGTAAAAGTAAAAGTAATTCATGCAGGTGTTGGTGGAATTACAGAATCTGACTTAGTTCTAGCTGGTGCATCTGAAGGATGTATTATTTTAGGATTTAATGTAAGACCTACAGGTGCTGTTAAACAAAAAGCAAAAGCTGATGGTGTTACAATTAATACTTATTCTATTATTTATGATTTAATTGATGATGTTAAAGATGCATTATCTGGAATGATGAGTGCTGTTATTAGAGAAGAAAATACAGGACAAGCAGAAGTTAGAGATACATTTGTAGTTCCTAAAGTTGGAACTGTTGCTGGTTGTTTAGTAACTGATGGAAAAGTAATTAGAGGTGGTCATGCTAGAATCATTAGAGATGGAGTTGTTACTTATACAGGTAAAATTGCATCATTAAAAAGATTTAAAGATGATGCTAAAGAAGTTGCAAATGGTTATGAATGTGGTATTATGTTTGAAAAATTCAATGATATTAAAGCCGGGGATTTTATTGAAACATTTATACAGATTGAAGAAAAAGTTCATATTGACGATTAGAGAGCTGAGATTTGAAAAGTATTAATATACAAAGAACGGAATCACTCCTAATGGAGCTGGTTCCCGAAGCCTTATCTACTTTAAGTGATAGTAGAATAAATTCATTACCAATTACAGGAGTTAACTGTAAAAATGGTAAATACGATGCTATAGTTTATTTTGATGGTAGTGATTTTGAGTTAAAAGAAATACCTGGCGTAATTTCTGCTTTAACAAAAGCTAATGGAAGAATTAAATCATATGTATTAGCTAGTACAGGTTGGTATAAATGTCCTACATTTAAATTTATTAATGACACTTCATTAGAATCTTCAAGAAATATTGAGGATTTATTTAGGCAAATTCAAAAAAAGAGTGAATCATGAATTTAGAAGAATCAATTGAAATAGTTGTACGTGGTTGTGGAGCAGAGCTTTATGATATTGTTACAACTAAAGAGAATGCAAATAATATTTTTAGAGTGTTTGTAACTAATAAAGATGGTGTCTCACTAGATAAATGTGCAGAAATTTCTAGAATGATATCCCCTGTTTTAGATATTGATGAGCCAATGAATGGAAATTATATTTTAGAAGTAAGCTCTCCTGGAATTGAGAGAAAACTAAAAAGGCCTCAACATTTTATAGGTTCTATTGGTGAAAAAGTTAGAGTAAAAGATTTTGAAAAAAATATTCTTAAGGGTGAACTTTTAAGCGCTGATGAGAATGAAATAAAGATAAAAACAGAAGAGGGTGAAGAAGTTATAACTTATAATGAAATCTCTTCAGCTTCTACATATTTTGAATGGTAGAATTAGCATTTAAATCAAAATATTAAAATATTAAAAAGGAAGTTGAATATTCAGCTTCCTTTTTTTATATCCGAAAAAAAGTAAAAAATAGAAAAGAAGAGTAATAGATGAAAATAGATGACAATTTTTATATGAAATTGGCAATTGATGAAGCTTGGAAATATCAATTATTAACTTATCCAAATCCAGCTGTTGGTTGTACTGTAGTAAAAAATGGTGAAATATTATCAGTTGAAGCGCATAAAGAAGCAGGGCAAGGTCATGCTGAAGTTAATGCTTTAAAAGCTGCATATTTAAAAAAATATCCAAAAGATGTAATAAAAATTAAAAATAGTGCTAATGATATACATGAATATTTAATGAAAAATCATAATGGCTTTTTTAATGATTGTGAAGTTTATGTAAGCTTGGAACCTTGCAATCATATTGGAAAAACACCATCGTGTGCAAATCTTCTAAAAGAGCTTAAGCCAAAAAGAGTAATCATTGCACATGAAGATATAAATTATGAAGCTTCAGGTGGTATAGAAACTCTTAAAAGTGTAAATATAGACGTGAGTACTGATTGTATGAAAAAAGAAGCTTATGACCTCTTATATCCATTTTTAAAGTGGTCGAAAGGTACATTTATATTTTATAAAATGGCACAAACATTAAACGGCTGTATAGATGGACAAATTTCATCAAATCAAACTAGAGCATATGTCCATGCTTTAAGAGATAAGGCTGATTTGATGCTAATTGGTGGAAATACAGTTAGAACAGATAAGCCTACTTTAGATGCAAGATTTATAGCTGGGCGTGCACCAAATATAATGATTTATTCAAAGAATAAAATTTTTGACAATAATATACCCTTATTTAAAATTCCTAATAGAGAAGTAATTATAAGTGATGATTTATTTAAGCTTTTAGATTATAAATTTATAATGGTAGAAGGAACATATAATCTCTTAGAAATATTAAAAGAAAGAGTAGATTATCTAGTATTATTAATAAGTCCAAAAATTAGAAAAGGGCTAAATGCTTTAAATGAAATTGATATGGATTTTGAGATTGTTCATGAGAATTATATTGGTGAAGAAAAGATAGTATATTTAAAGAGGAAATAGTAAAAAAAGGAAGGATAAAAGAGTGAATTATTTCACTCTTTTAACGCTATTTAACTTTTTCTAAATAATCACCAGTTTTAGTATCACATTTAATAATATCACCTTCAATTAGGTGAAAAGGTATTTGAACCACTGCTCCACATTCAAGTGTTGCTGGTTTTTTACCACCTTGTGAGTCACCTTTAAAGTTTGGTGGAGTTTCTACAATCTTCATTTCTACAGTTGCAGGAGGCTCAACAGTTATTGCTTCACCTTTAAAAAACATCATATCAACATTCATTCCATCAATAATCCATTTTTCAGTATCACCTACTTGCTCATAAGTTAAACCAATTTGATCATAAGTATTTGAGTCCATAAACTGTAACATTTCACCATCATCATATAAAAATTGCATAGTTTTTTGTTGTAAATCTGGAATTTCAAATTTATCACCTGCATGAAATGTTTTTTCAATAGTTTTTGCGTTTAAAAAGTTTTTGATTTTACATCTTACAAATGCAGCACCTTTACCAGGTTTAACATGTGCATATTCTGTAATTCTATATGGAACACCATCCACTTCGATTTTCATACCTTTTTTTAAATCACTCATTCCTAAAGCCATAGTTTCTCCTTAAATTTCTGCGTAAGAAACTGAAATCGCAGCTTCTAAATTATTAATTTTGTTTAAAAGTTCATTTGATATTACTTCATCTACTAAAATCATAGCAAGTGCTTTATTATCTTTACCACGAGCAAGTCTAAAGTCTGAAATATTTACACTATTATCACCAAGAAGTTTTCCAACTGTACCAATTACACCAGGAACATCATTATTTTTCATAATAATCATTTTCCCTTTTGGTTCAATATCAAAATCAAAACCATTTAATTCGATAATTCTTTGAACATTATCATCAAATACAGTTCCAGAAATTGTACTTTTACCTTTTTCTGTTGTTAGAGTAACCGTTACTTTATTGCTATAACCACTACAATGATTCAACTCTGCTGTTTCAAAAGTAATACCTCTTTCTTGAGCTAAGAATTTAGCATTTACATAATTGATCTCATCTCCTGCAGCCACACTTAATGCTCCAACTGTTGCAAAAGTAGTTAAAGAATCTAAATACTCTTTTATTTCACCTTGCGCTGAAACTAGAATAGATCTAATTGCTGATTTATCAGATTGAGCTGTTAAAAATGCCATTTTTTGAGTAAGTTCAATATATGGCTTAACAAATGCTGGAATCTTACTTTCATCAATTGGTAAGTTTAAGGCATTTGGATATGAAATTCCTCTTGCAGATTCAATTGCATTTTCTGCAGCTTGTGTTGCAATTTTTCTTTGAGATTCTCTTGTATTTGCACCTAAATGAGCAGTTACAGTTATATTTGGTAAATCTAAAAGTTTGTTATCAATAGCTGGTTCTTTGACGAATACATCAATTCCAGCCATTTTAATTTTTCCTGATTTAAGATTGTTATATAAAGCATCTTCATTATATAATCCACCTCTAGCACAGTTAATTAAGATAACACCATCTTTCATTTTGGCGATTTCATTTTCACCAATAATATTGATAGTTTCAGTATTCTTTGGTGTATGAATTGTAATAATATCACAAGATAAAATATCTTCAAAAGAAGTTGTAAATTCAACACCTAAATCAGTTGCTTTTGTTGAAGGAATATATGGATCATATGTTACTACGTCCATTTCAAATGATTTAGCTCTTAATGCAACTCTATGTCCTATGTTACCAAAACCAATAACTCCTAGTTTTTTACCATAAAGTTCATTACCATACCAATCTTCTCTTTTCCAAATTCTATCTTGTTTTAATTGGTTATGAGCATAAGGAAATTTTCTCATACAAGAAAGCATGTGAGCCATAGTTAATTCTACAGCAGCAATTGTGTTTGCTGTAGGAACATTCATTGCGATTATTCCTCTTTTACTACAACCTTCCATATCAACATTGTCATAACCAACCCCAGCTCTAATAATAGCTTTTAGGTTGCTTGCTGCGGATAAAAATGTCTCGTTGACATCAGTCGATGATCTAGTAATTGCTACATCTGCATCTTTAATTACATCTAATAATGCAACTTTATCGATATCAGCAGCATATACATAATTTACATCTTCTGTATTCTTTAAAATATTTAATCCGTCTTCATGGATATGGTCACAAACTACAATTGTATGTTTACTCATTTTCCTAATTTCCTTATTTATTTAATCTCTATTTAATTTGGTCTTTTAATAAATCACCAAGAGTCATTCCTGAATCATCATTAACAGCTTTAAGAACTTCTCTTTGTTGTTGTTGTTCTAATCTTTTAACAGATAATCTAACTCTATTTTTTCTAGTGTCAATGTTTACAACAACTGCTTCTAACTCATCACCAATATTTACTTCTTCAAGAACTAATGGTCCAAAGTCTTCATTTCTAATAAGTCCATCTAAGTTATCTTCTAATTTAATGAAAATACCAAAGTCTTTTTTATCTTTAACTGCACCTTTTACAATATCACCCATTTTGTAAGTGTTTTGGAAGTTTTTAGCTGGAGAGTCAGAAATTTCTTTTACAGATAAAGAGATGTTTTCTTTTTCTCTATCAATTTTGATAATCTTAACTTCAACTTCGTCACCTTTTTTGTAAATTGCTTTACATTTAGCGTTTGATTCCCAAGATGCTTCTTCATTATGTAAAAGACCATCAACGTCACCAATAGTAACAAATGCCCCAAAATCAGTTAAAGTAGCAATTTTACCAGTGATTACATCACCAACTTTATGCTCTTTAGTAAATTTAGCGAATGGTTTTTCTTGTAAGTTTTTTAATGATACTCTTAATCTTTTTTGCTCAACATTTAATTCAATAACTTCAACATTAACTTCTTCACCTAATGTTAATAAGTCTTTTGGATTTTTAAGATTTTTATTCCATGAAATTTCAGAAATATGTAATAATCCTTCAATATCATTTCCTAAATCAACAAATGCACCATATGATTCAAAGTTTGAAACAGTTACAGTAATTGTATCTCCAACATCTAATTCATCTTTAATCTCTTCCCATGGATTTGATAAAGCTGCTTTGATTGATAATGATAAGTGTTGTTTAGTTTTGTCATAAGATAATACAACAACAGAAACTTCGTCACCTTCATTGTAGTAATTAGATGGATTAACAGGACCTTTATATGAAATCTCATTGTAATTAACAAGACCATCAATTCCACCTAAATCAATAAACATACCATAAGAAGTAATTTTCTTAACAGTACCATTTACTGGTTCATTTTTTTCTAAAATTTCATTTACTTTTGAATCTTTTTCAACTTTAGCTTCTTCAATTAATTTTTTTCTAGAAACAATAATTGAATTTTGTGCAGCATTTACTTTTAAAACTTTTGCTTTTACTTTTTTACCAACTGCACCAAATGCTTTTAAGTAAGATTGAGCCATTGGCATAAAGTATTCTAAACCAGTCTCATCTTCAATAATAAATCCACCTCTTTGTTTAACAGAGATAATTTTACCTTCAATAGTAACATTTTCAATATCTTCACCATGCTCTTTAACAAAAGCATCAAATTTTTCTTTTTGAAGAACTTTTTTATAAGAAATCGAAGGTCTTTCACCTTTTGTTCCCATTAACATTACAGGGATTGTATCCCCTTCTTTAAACAATACTTCACCGTTTACAGTAATTTCAGATAGATATAATCTACCTTCAATTTTTTGACCAACGTCAACAAGTACATTTTCACTAGTAATTTCTACAATTACACCATCAACTACAGAGTTATTTTCAGTATTCTCAAAAGACTCATTTAACATTTGCTCAAAATCAAAGTCTTCACCAATTTCTATATCTTCGATACCCATTTTATTCCTTCATATTAACCGTTTTTCTTAAATGGTGAAGATTATATCCAAATTTTACTTAAATAAAATTAACTAGTATTCCTCTATTTGCTTTACTACTTGTTGTATTATCCAGTCAGGAGTTGAGGCACCCGCTGTTATCCCACATATATTTTTCTCTTTAAACCATAACTCTTCTAGCTCAGTGGCATTTTCAATTAAGTAAGAATCTTTGCAGTTTTCAAGACAAATTGAGTGAAGTTGCTTAGTATTTGATGAATTTTTTCCTCCAATAACAAGCATAACATCTACTTCATTTGAAAGTTCTCTAGCTGCATCTTGATTTTCAAAAGTAGCATCACAAATTGTATTAAATACTCTAACTTCTTTATTTTTTAGAATTAGAGTATTTACAATCTCTAAATAAACTTCTTTTTTCTTTGTAGTTTGAGCAACCGTTGCAATTTTGTCGTACTTAAAATTAATATTTTCTAAATCTTTTGGTTCTAATACTACATGAACATCATCTTGATTTTTGCCATAAGATTTTACACCTTTTACTTCAGGATGTTCTTCATCTCCAAAAATTATTATTGAATAGTTTTCTTCAGACATTTTTTTCACAATTTGTTGTGGAGTTGTAACAAAAGGGCAGGTTGCATTAATTATTTTTGCATCTTTTGCTCTTAAGTCCTTTAAATCTTGTTTTGGTATTCCATGAGTTCTAATAATTATTGTATCTTTTTCTTTTACTTCATCTAATTTATTATAAAGTCCTACATTATAGTCATTTTGTAGCCTATTTATTTCATCTTTATTATGAATTAATGGTCCCATTGTTGCTGAATTTTCATAGCCTTCAGCAATTTTTATTGCTCTTTTAACTCCAAAACAGAATCCATAATTCGCAGCTAATTTAACTTTCATACTTAAAATCCTTTTTTAACTCTTTAATCTTTATCTTCTAATTTTCTAATTTCTAAGAGAATCTAGAATTTCTTTAAAATTGGGGAAAGAAGTTAATATACAGTCTGTATCTTCAATATCCATATCACAGAATAGTCCAGCAATTGAAAAACTCATTGCAATTCTATGATCACCATGAGAATTTATTATTGCTTTATTTAGTGTTCCCCCTACAATTTCATAACCATCTTCAAATTCTGTATATTTAACACCACATTTTTTTAAGTTTGAAACTACAGCTTTGATTCTATCACTCTCTTTTACTCTTAACTCTTTGGCATTTTTAACTAAAGATTTCCCAGATGCTAGTGACATTGCTATTGAAAGTGCAGGAAGTTCATCAATTAACCATGAGATATGTTCTTCTACTACTACAGCATTTAACTCTTTATGCTTAACTTCAATATCACCTATAGGCTCATAAATATTTTCTTTTTCAATAAAATTCACTTCTACACCCATTCTTTTTAGAACCTCATAAGCTCCAATTCTTGTAGGGTTTAGAGTAACATTCTTTATTAAAACTCTTGAATTTGGAGTAATAGCAGCAGCAATGGCAAAAAAGAAAGCAGAAGAAGGATCAGTTGGAACCGTAATATTAAGTGGTTTTAAATGCCCTTTTAAAGGATGAATATTTATAAATCCTTCCTTATCAGTTTCAATATCAGCACCCATACCTTTTAACATTCTTTCTGTATGATCACGAGTAAGTTCGTTCTCTTTATATTTAGAAACTCCAGTTCCTCTTAAAGCAGCTAAAATCATAGCTGATTTTACTTGGGCTGAATCAACAGGAGAATGATAAGTAAATGGCTTAAGATTTTTAACACCTCTAATAAATAGAGGAGCTTTATTTCCATTCTCTCTTCCATCTATTTTAGCACCAATACTTCTTAAAGGATCAGCAACCCTTTTCATTGGCCGCTCTTTTAAGTATTTGTCTCCTGTTAGAGTAAATGCTCCATCAACAGAAGCTAGCAGGCCACAAAAGAGTCTCATCCCTGTTCCTGCATTTCCGCAATCTAAGATGTCTGCTGGTTCACTTAAGTTATCTATTGGAGTGATTTCAACGCTTGAGCCATTTCTTTTTACTTTTGCTCCAAGTTGTTCAACTATACTTAATGAGTTTAAAGTGTCTTCTGCTGTTAAGAAGTTTTTGATATAAGAAGTTTGGTTTGAAAAGATGGAAAACATTGCACATCTATGAGATATGGATTTATCGCTGGCAATTGAGTCTATCTCAATGTCAAAGGCCTTGTCTAGTCTTTTTATTTTAAAGTTTTCCATTTCTTCTCCTAAAAAATGTCCCATTTTTCAGGGATCATATAATTATTCTTTCTTTAAAAATGGCAAGCTATTTTTAAAGAAACCTTATCCTTGTTCTCTCTTTGAGAAGTCCCAAAGAGAGGAAGGAGTTATTCTTCTTCATACTAGTCTCTAAGTCCAATACCTAGTTTTTCTTTTAATGAGTCAAGAATCTTATTCATACTTGATGTAATATCTTCTTCTTCTAATGTTTTAGAATTATTTTGTAAGACAAATCTAATAGTTAAACTTTCATTTTCACCTAATTTTTCATCACTGTAAATATCAATTAAATTGAATTGTTTAATATTTTCATCATTTATTGAATTAATAACATTTTTAATATCTCTATATTCCATTGATTTTGGAGTTATAATACTTAAATCTTTTTTTGAAGATTGAAATTTAGAATATGAACTAGTTTTAACTAAATCATTTTTAATTTTGTCAAAATTAATTTCTGCTATAAAAGTATCACTCAAATCATGTTCTGAGGCTACACTTGGGTGAAGTTTAGAAATAAATCCAACTATTTCATTATCTATAATTATATTTGCATTTTGATACGGGTGAATTAAATCGTTTGAGATTTTATTCATTGGTTCTAAGTCAAATTTTCCAACTGTATTTAAAACTTTTTTTGCAAATGCAAAAAAATCAATATTTTCAGGTTTTCCAGAATTTTCTACTGATTCAATCTCTTTTTGACCTGAAAAAACAAATGAAATTACAGTGCTTTCTTTTCTATTTATATCAAATATTTTTCCTATTTCAAAAAACGCAGTTGATTTAAATCCAAGCTTAATATTATTTGAACAAGCTTCTATTAGGTTTAAAGAAATTGTTGTTCTAAAAGTATCTAATTCTTTTACAATTGGATTTAAAAGATCAAGGTTTTCTTTTACTGTTGGAAGATTATATTTAGTTAAATTATCTCTTGAAGAGAACACATAAGTTAAGGTTTCAAAAAAACCATTTTCAATAGCTTTTGCTCTTAATTTATTTTTTTTAACTAAATTATCAGAAGTTTTATTTAATCTGTTAACTTCATCAATTGCAAGTGGTTTAGCTTTAATATTATCAATTCCAACTATTCTTACAATCTCTTCAGTAATATCTGCAATATTCTTAATATCATGTCTATATAATGGAATTTGAATAGATAAAACACCATTTGTAGAGTCTTTTACTTTAAAGCCAAGTGATCTAAGAATTTTTTCAATTTTAGTTTTCTCAATTTCTTGACCTATAATAGAATTAATTTTATTAACACTTACATCTAAATTGATTTTTTCTTCATGGTCTATATATGATTCTTTTCCATTGCAAACAGTAGCTCCAAATTTTGAAACTAAAGTACAAAAACATTTAATTCCTTTTTCAAGATGTGGCTCACTTCCTCTTGAAGATTTGTAATATACATCAGCAGTTTTTCTTTTTGTTTCAAAAACTTTTTTTGACAAAATTTCAGGATTTGTATATGAAGCTTCAACTAAATATTCACTATTTAAATCTTCATTTATATCTTTTTGTTCGATACCTATAGTACTTAATTCTTCATTTCCAATTACTACGTCAAAACCTTGAGAATCTTTTTTAATATTAATTGTGCTTAATTTATTAAGAGTTTTTAAATCTTTTTTTGCATAAGCATTTAAAATTACTCCTGAAGAATGTGTAGCGTAAGTTAAAGCATTTTGTAAATCATTACTTTTAAGTTTATCAATTATTGCAATTCTTAATTTACTTAATATTGAAAGATTAAAATCTTTTGTATTGATAATTGTATAGATATATTTACTTTCAATATCGTTAGAACTTTTTACTTCTAAAACTTGTCCAATTCCTACTTCATTGTAAACAATTGAATTTTCTTGTTCTATAAAAGGGATTGTATAATAAGCAGATAATTCTCTAGCTATTCCATTTATACTTATACAATCTCCTCTATTTGCTGTTAATTCAATATCAATAATATCATCATTTAGTAAAGGATATGTTGATAGTTCTTTTCCAATTTCAAGTTTGCCAATAGATTCATCTAGTTCTAAAATTCCATCATTTAATTTTGAAAGACCAATTTCAGTTGATGAACAAATCATTCCATTTGACTCTAATCCTCTAAGTTTAGCTTTTTTGATTACAAAATCTTCACTTAATTTACAGCCAACAGTAGCCACTGGTACGTATTGTCCTTTTGCTACATTTTTTGCACCACAAACAATTTGTACAGTTTCGCTTCCAATATCAACTTGACATACATTTAGCTTATCAGCATCAGGATGTTTTTCTTTTTCTAAGACTTTTCCAACTACAACGCCAGAAACAATTCTTTGTTCTTCTAAACTATCAACTTCTAATCCAATAGAATTTAAGGTTTTACAAATATCTTCTGTAGAGATATTTGATATATCAATATATTCTTGTAACCACGATCTTGTAACTATCATCTAAACTGTCCTAACAATTTTAAATCACTTTCAAATAGTGATCTTAAATCTCCAATATTATGTATTAACATTGCGAATCTCTCAACACCTAATCCAAAAGCATATCCTGACTTATTTTCATAACCAACTGCTTTAAATACATTTTGGTCTACAACTCCACAACCTAGCACTTCAAGCCAACCTGTATGTGAACAAACTCTACATCCATCACCTTTACAAAATACACATGAAATATCAACTTCAGCTGAAGGTTCTGTGAAAGGGAAAAATGAAGGTCTAAATCTAACTTCTACATCTCCAAACATATGATGTAAAAATTCAACTAAAACATGTTTTAAATTTGCAAAAGAGATTTTATCTTCATCATCTACAACTAATGCTTCAATTTGATGAAACATTGGAGTGTGAGTAATATCAAAATCTCTTCTAAAAACTGTTCCAGGTGCTATCATTCTTATTGGAGTTTTTTGTTCTAACATTGTTCTTATTTGAACAGGTGAAGTGTGAGTTCTTAAAAGAGTATAATCTTTATTGTAAAAAGTATCTTGCATATCTCTTGCTGGATGATACTTAGGAAGATTTAAAGCTTCGAAATTATGGAAATCATCTTCAACTAGTGGACCTTCTTCAACTGCAAAATTCAAGTTTTGAAAATATGTAATTATTCTGTCCATTGTAAGATTTACAGGATGAACTGCACCACAGGTTTGTTCATTGTTAAATCTTGTCACATCAATTTTTTCTATTTTAAGTTTAGCTTCTAATGCTTCTTTTTCTAATACTAATTTCTTTTTTTCTAAAGCTTCAGTAATCTCTGCTTTTTGTTTATTTAAGTTAGCTGCGAATTCTTTTTTCTCAGGTCCGGGGATATCTTTCATTTTTGCAAATTGTGCAGTTATGATACCTTTTTTACCTAAAGTTTCAATCCTAAGATCTTCTAATACTTCAAGTGAATCAGCACTGTTTATTTTATCAAGCCATTCTATCACTTTTGTTTCTCCTAGTGTGTTGTTTTCTATATTGTCGGGGATTATACATAAAATTTTATTAGAGTTTGGTTATAATATTTTTTACTATAATATAAAGGTACTTCCATGTGTATATTTTGTAAAATTGTTAATGCAGAGATTCCAAATAAAACTATTTTAGAAGATGAAAACTTTTTAGCTTTTTATGATATCAATCCAGCTAGAAAAATTCATGCTTTAATTATTCCAAAAGAGCATTATGACTCATTTGATGTAATTCCTCCAAAAATTATGGCAGGAATGACTGAATTTATTCAAAAAGTTGCTTCAAAATTAGAAGTTAAAAAAAGTGGTTATAGATTAATTACAAATATTGGGGATGACGGTGGTCAAGAAGTAAGACATTTACATTTTCATTTAATGGGTGGAGAACCTGTTGGTAAATTAGTTAGATAAAGAGTTTAAATAAATAAAAGTTTGTAGTTTAAACTACAAACTTTTATTTACTATCTTCTTGAAATCTTCCTAAACCCATTAGTTTTTCGTATTTCATTTGATATCTTTGTGCTGGAGTTAATTGTTTCAACTCTTCAAGAGAAGCTAAGAAATAATCACCTAAAGCTTTAATTGCTTCATCTTTTTGTCTATGAGCACCAATTAATGGTTCATTTACAATATCATCAATTAATTCTAAACTTTTTAACGCATCAGCTGTTATTTTTAAAGCATTCGCAGCAGTTTCAACTTTTGTAGAATCATTCCATAAAATTGCAGAACAACCTTCTGGTGAGATTACAGCATAAACTGAATATCTCATCATTGCAAGTTTATTTGCAACAGAAATAGCTAGTGCTCCACCTGAACCACCTTCTCCAATTACAACTGAAACAGTTGGAGTTGTTAGGTTTGAGAATTCATATAAATTTTTTGCAATAGCTTCAGATTGATTTCTCTCTTCAGCTCCAAGACCAGGATATGCACCTGGAGTATCAACTAGCATAAGTATAGGAATATTAAACTTTTCAGCCATTTGTGCTGCTCTTAAAGCTTTTCTATATCCTTCAGGAGATGGCATACCAAAGTTTCTTTTTAGTTTACCTTTTGTACCTCGTCCTTTTTGTTCACCAATTACCATTACTTTTTCAGATCCAATATATCCTAAGAAGCATACTATTGCTTGATCATCATTAAAATGTCTATCTCCATGAATTTCATAAGCATCAGTCATTAAACCCCTAATATAATCCATTGCATATGGACGATCAGGATGACGTGCAAGTTGTAGTTTTTGATAATCACTTAAGTTTTTAAAAGTTTTTTCAACTTCTTTTTCTAGTTTTTTCTCTAATATTTCAACCGCATGTTCGTCATTTTTTGTTTTTGCAACTGTGATATCTTCTTCTAATTTTTTAATTTTGTCTTCAAAATCTAAATAAGTTGCCAAATTATTCCTTTTATAAAAAAAAAGAGTTTAGACTCTTTTTTATAAATTAATTTATTTTATTTTATTTTTTTTTGTTAATCTCTAAATTTTTTAAAAATTATAGAACCATTAGTTCCACCAAAACCAAAGTTATTGCTCATAACAGTTTCAAGTACTGCTTCTCTTGCAGTACCAGGAACATAATCAAGTTCACATTCAGGGTCTTGGTTTATAATATTAATTGTTGGAGGTATAATACCTTCATTTAATGATTTGATAGCAAAAATAGCTTCAATAGCTCCTGCTGCTCCTAAACAATGACCAATTTGACCTTTAGTAGAAGTTACAGGAGGACAATTTTCAAGACCATTGAAAAGCTCAACAATTGCTTTTGATTCATTTACATCTCCAACAGGAGTAGATGTTCCATGAGTATTGATATAATCAATTTTAGGAGCTTCTCCAAGAGTTCTTTCTGCCATTGCTAAAGCAGCTTTCATTGCTCTTAATGGCCCAGTCATAACAGGAGCTGTAATATGGTTTGCATCAGCACTTTCACCAAATCCAATGATTTCACAATAAATTTTAGCACCTCTAGCACGTGCAGATTCTAAATCTTCAACAACTAGTGCACCTGCACCTTCGCCCATTACAAAACCATCTCTATCTTTATCAAAAGGTCTAGATGCTGTCTTTGGATCATCATTTCTAGTTGATAATGCTCTCATTGAAGCAAATCCACCAACTCCAGCACCACAAATAGCACTTTCAGCTCCAACAACTAAAATTCTATCTGCTCCATCTAACATAATTGTTTTGCAAGCATCAGCTAATGCATGAGTAGATGCTGCACATGCAGTAACGTGAGATAATGACGGACCTTTTAAGTTATGTTCAATTGAAATAAATCCACCTAACATATTAACTAAAGATGAAGGGATAAAAAATGGTGAGATTTTTTTAGGACCTCTTGTATCACAAACTACGGAGTTTTTTTGAATTGTACCAAGTCCACCAATACCAGAAGCAGATATACATCCAAATCTTTCAGAAATTGAATCGTCAACTTTTTTGTTTTCTGCATTTGTAAGACCTGAATCTTGCATTGCTTCATTTGCAGCTTTAATACCTAATTGTATAAATCTATCAGCCTTTTTTACTTCTTTTTTATCCATTACTGTTGTAGGATCAAAATCTTTTACTTCTCCTGCAATCTTTACAGAAAATTCAGTTATATCAAAAAGTGTAATTGTATCAATTCCACACTTTCCTGCAACTACCGCGTTAAAAGATTCTTCAACACTATTACCAACAGAATTAATTGTTCCTAGACCTGTTATAACAATTCTTTTCATCAAAAATGCTCCACATTATATATTATTTTAATAATTCAATTTTTAGAAAAAAACTCAATAATTAAAATGTTTTAAATTAAAAAAATTAGAAAGAAAAATAGCCAGTATAAAAATACTGGCTTTATCAATTATAAAGCGTAAATTACGCGTTATCTTCGATGTATTTCATAGCGTCAGCAACAGTTAAGATACCTTCTGCATCTTCGTCAGGAATCTCGATATCAAATTTTTCTTCTAACGCCATAACTAATTCAACAACGTCTAAAGAATCAGCACCTAAATCCTCAATAAACTTAGACTCTTCTTTAACTTCAGCTGCATCACAATCTAATTGCTCAACTACTACTTCTTTTACATCATCTAATAATGCCATACTCATTTCCTTTTATAAAATTATCGTCAAATTATAACACAAAAAGATTTAATTAATCTTTTTAAACGTATAAACCACCATTTACTTTTAATATTTCGCCCGTAATATAAGATGAATGGTCACTTAATAAAAAAGCAACTGCATCTGCAATTTCCTTTGGTTGACCAAATCTATTTAAAGGAATATTCTTTTCATATTCAGCTTTAACTTCATCTTTTAATTCATCAGTCATATCAGTTTGAATAAATCCAGGTGTTACAGCATTATATCTAATTCCTCTAACAGCTGCCTCTTTTGCAAATGATTTTGTCATTGCATTTAGACCACCTTTTGAAGCTGAATAATTAGTTTGCCCTGGATTTCCCATTTCTCCGACAATAGAAGAAATATTTACAATTGAACCAAATCTTTTTTTACCCATTGCTTTTAAAGCTGCTTTACATCCAATAAATGCAGATGTTAAGTTTGCTGTAATTACATCGTTGAAATCTTCAACTGACATTCTTAAAGCTAGTTTATCTCTAGTGATTCCTGCATTATTAACTAAATATGAAAGTGTTCCATCAGCATCAATTATAGTTTTAATAGCTGCGTTAAATTCATCTTCTTTAGTAACATCAGCTTTTACAATAGCAGCTTTTCCGCCAGCAGCTTCGATTTCTTCTTTTAAAGCTTCAGCAGCATCTGCTCCACTTCTATAGTTAATCCATACTTTTAAACCAAAACTTGCTAGTGTTCTTGCAATTTGGGCTCCTATTCCTCTACTTGCACCTGTAATTAATACATTAGATCCAGTAAATTTCATATATCTCCTTTTAATCAATTCTGTCTTTATTTATTTTTTAAAACATTAGTATATCTAAACGCCTCTTTTGTTATCCCAAATTCTAATATGAAGTCTATCGCTATATTTAAAGCCATTTTTTATAGCCATGTTTATTACGGCTTTTGAATTATCATTGATTTCATCAACTGTACTACCTAAAGGCATTAAATATACTTCATAATTTTCAATATTTTTTAAAATATCTAATATCTCTTTCTCTATTTCATCAATTGAACTTTTATTAACAACAAATTTTAAATAAGAATTAGAAGTTTCTGAAAAAACTTTTTTGATGGTATCTATATTTATTCTTTTTCTTTTTGTTTCAAGTGAATTAGAAAGTTTAACACTCATAGAAAAAAGTACTTTTTTTTGATAATCTTCTGTAAAATCTATATCTAAAGAGGCATTGGTTTCTATTGTAACTTGATGCTCTTTTTCCACATAATATTTAAGAAGTTTTTGAAATTCATCATTTTGCCAATATAGAAGAGGTTCTCCTCCTGTAATTACTATATCAATTTTAGGATTTGCTTCTAATTTGGAAACAACTTTTATTATTTCTTTAGAATTTAATTTTTGCCATTCATTTTTGAAAGCAGGGTCAACGGCATAATAAGTATCACATGATTTTTTTAGTTCACCATTGGGTGTTGTGTAATTAACATTAAATCCCTTACATCTCATATTACATCTGCTTAATCTAATAAAAATTGAAGGAGTACCTATTAGTTTTCCTTCTCCTTGAATAGTTGGACCAAAAATTTCATTTATCTCAAGCATAAACCTGACTTACACTTTTTGGCGATTCTGCAAACTCTATTGAGGATACTTTAACTCCTAATTTCTCCATTTTCTTTTGAGCTAGTTGTAAAAACCAAGTTGAAAGATTTTCACTTGTTGGCGTGAAATCAACAATTACAAAACTTTCATACATCTCTAAAATATGTTTTGGTTCATCTTTTATTTTTGTTAAATCAGGAAGTTTATATCCTTCTTCAAAAGAAAGTAATTCATCTTTTTTATAATGAGGTAAAAGCGTTTCAAATAAAGGATCATTTATGTCAATAATAAATTTATGATCAAGAATGTCGTCTAAAAATGCTTTAAACCAATTTAAGTGATTGAAATCTGTAACCATTCCATCTTTTAATTTATTTGATTCCACATATAAAATTACTTTTCCTTGATGACCATGTAAATGTCTACATTTTAAGCAAGGGTCAAGAGAAAATTCTGGATTTAGCTCTTGAGACCAAACTCTATGTCCATAACAAAAATCGAAAGCCTTTGATATTTTCCAAGTCATTTTTAGCCTTTATAAGGAATTGGGTCTTTAGTATTTGCAAGATTAAAACCATTTAATCTTAATCTACAAGAATCACAAACCCCACAAGCTTCATGTTCTTCTTTGTAACAAGACCAAGTATGTTCTAATGGAACATTTAATTCTAATGATTTTTCAACAATTTGACTTTTCATTAGATGGACCAAAGGTGTTTTTATTTCAAGTTTTGTGGAATCTTTTGTCCCTTCATTAATTGCACTAGCCATTTTATTTATAAAAGTATCTGAACAATCAGGATAACCTGAACTATCCTCTTCTACAACTCCAATATATAAAGCCTGTGCTTTTTCTTTTTCAGCAATTGCAGTTGCAATTGAAATAAAAATACCATTTCTAAATGGAACATAAGTAATTGGAACTCCTGCTTCAACTCCATTTATAGGAATGTCAATTGATTTATCTGTTAATGCACTAGCACCTATTTGTGTGAAAAAAGGTATATCAATTTCATATTTTTCTTTTATTTGTAAATCATTACAAATCTCTCTAAAAGCTTTTAACTCTCTTTTTTCTGTTCTTTGCCCATAATTAAAATGAACTGCAACAATTTCATATCCTTCATCTTTTGCAATATATGAAGCCAAAGTGGAATCCATTCCTCCACTTAAAATACAAACAGCTCTTTTTGTAGAAACTTTATTCATATGTTAAAAAATCCTTATTATCTTTTCTAAAAAACTTCCAATTAATTGGTAAGATTTTTATTTTGCTATCTTTTTTTAATAATTCTACTTTCTCATCTAAAATAATCATCGAATTACATGAGCTTAAAGTAGAAACCATACCTGGACTTCTTTTTTGTGAAGGATTAAAGTATTCTCCATCAAAGTATCCTGGAATTACTGTTATTCTTCCCTTTTTATTTTTGAAGTCTTCTGCTATTTTTGCACTTATTGTGTTATGGTAAATTAATTTTGAACCTATAAGTTTTTGAACAATTAGTTTTCCAAATAGTTCAAATATAAGTGCTGAGGCTAAAGGATTACCTGGAAGATTTAATATATAAGTATTTCCAATTTTTCCAAAAATAGTAGGTTTCCCTGGTTTTATTTTTATACCTTCAAAGAATATTTCAAATTCTAGTTCGTTAAAAGCCTCTTTAGTAAAATCAGCATCTCCTACTGATACTCCACCTGAAGTTATAATTAATCTTGCATCTAATGAATTTTCAATTAGAGATTTAATAGATTCAACAGAATCTCTAGCTTGTCCTATAAAATCTACTTGACATCCTAACTCTTTACATCTAGTCATAAATGTTGGAGTATTTGAGTTGTAAATCTGATAATCTTCACTTTTTTGATAATGAAGTTTTAACTCTTCCCCACTTGAAAAAATCACAACTTTTGGTTGCTTATAAACAGTGATATGTGATATTCCCTGTGAAGTTAAAAGTGTAATTTTCGCAAAATTTAACTCTTCCCCCACAGTGATTAAAATATCATCTTTATTTATATCTTCACCAATAAATCTAATATGTTGGAATTCTTTTATGTTTTGTGGAACTTTAATTTTTTTATTATCTAAATATTCACAATCTTCTTTTGGAATAACAGCTGTACAATTATCAGGAATTCTAGCTCCTGTCATGATTTTTACGCACTGATTTTTTTTCAATATTCTATTATTATTATCGCCTGCAAAAATAGTATCAACTATTTCGAGCTCTTCATTTTTATCTAAAAATAGTATCCCATATCCATCCATTGCAGAATTATTAAATCTTGGTAAACAAATTTTAGCAACTATTTCTTGGGCACAAATTCTGTTATGTGAATCTTCAATTGGAATTATTTCATAACTTAAATTTACATCAAGTTTTGCAATAGTTTCAACTGCTTTATTAACTTCAACAGCCATATTTATCCTTTTACTAATACCTTATGACAAGTTAGTTATAATACCAAAAATTTTTAAAAGTGAGTTTAACATGGAATTAATGAGTGATGCAATTGGCACACATATATACGCGATTTATCTATTTTTAGCAATTATTGTTTTTAATTTTTATTCAGTATATACGGTGAAGAATTTTTTAAGTCTTGCAAAAAGATTAAAGTTTATGACGCCACTTTATCATATGACAAATGCTGTAGTTATTTATACAGGAGTAATCGTTTCAGCCTACGCAAGAGAATTCTCTCCTACAATTATTTTAATGATAATTGCATCAATTTTTCTTTTAGTTATTGAAATAAAAAGATACAAGAAAATGAGAGTTATAAAAACTTCTGAAACTAAGCTACAAGAAGAATTTATTGTTTTTGCTAGAAAGATTTATACTATTGAAATCATGGTATTAGTAATTGTATATATAGTTTCTAAAGTTTTCTAATGCAATTTACTTTTCATAAAGAATCAGGAAATCAATTTTTAGAAATTGATGGAGATATTTATAAATATCTTTTTAAAGCAAGACGTCACAAAGTAGGGGAAAAGATCTATTTTAGAAACTTAACTGATAATTATTTATACCTTTATGTAGTAAATTCAATAGATAGAAAAAAGGCTTTTTGTGAACTTCTTTCAAAAGAAGAAAAAATAGTTGAAGCTAAAAATAAACTTCATCTAGCTTGGTGTATTTTAGATCCAAAAACTGTAGAAAAATCAATATCTTCATTAAATGAATTAGGGGTTGATAAAATTACATTCCTTTATTGTGAATTTTCACAAAAGAATTTTAAAATTAATATGGAAAAGTTAGAAAAAATATTAATTAATTCATCTTCTCAATGTGGAAGAAGTTCAATTATAAAATTAGAAACTTGTAATAACCTAGATAAATTTTTAGAAGAGAATAAAGATACTTATGTTTTAGATTTTTCAAAGAATAATATTAATACAAAAAAAGAAGAAATCAATACTTTATTAATTGGCTGTGAGGGTGGTTTTTCTGAAATTGAACGTAAAAGATTTAATGAAAGTAGGGTTGTTGGATTTGAATCAAGTTTGATTTTAAAAAGTGAAACGGCAATTATAAGTGCAGCTTCTAAGATTTTAATATAAGTAAAAAAGGATAGACTTTTAAAGTCTATCCTTTTAGTTTTTTATTACCAACTTCTTACTATCGAGTGGCATCTTGCACAGGCATTTAGAATATCTGAATATCCATTTGCTGCGTTGATATAAGCTTTATCATCTAAATTTAATTCTAAAACATTTACGTCAAGTTCAATTCTTTTTGCTGCATTTTCTGCAACATTAACCATATGTTTCTTATCTTTTGGCAAGTATTGCGCGATAACTTTTTTATCAGAAAATAAACTGTTACCTTCTTTTACTAACTTAGAACCACTTCTGATTAATTCAAGATTATTATTTAAAAAACCTTTTTGAATTTGAGTCATACCTTGTTCCATTAGAGACATAGATTTTTGCATAACATCTTGAGCTGATGCAACTGAAATAGTCAATGCTATAGCAGTTAAAATATTTAATAATTTCATTTAATTTCTCCTAGTTTTTATCTGAATTTTATTTTTTTGAAGAGAAGTTCTTAATGAACATCTCTCCATTTACTAGCTTTCCATAACCATGCAAAGATAGCGAAAATAACTAGATAAATTAAGAATTTAGGACCTAAAGCTTCTCTTTCAGCTTTTTTAGAATCACCAACTTCTTCCATATATGCAATAACTTGATTCTCAGCATCTTGAGTTAACCCAACTCTAGGCATTGCTGTACCTTCTAGATGTTTTTGAGGATTATTTATAAATTCATGTAAATAAGACTCTCCTCTTGATCTAATATATTGTGATAAATCAGGAGGTAATTTCCCCATATAAGCTTTAATATTCTCATTTGGAGTTTTTGCAGCCATTGTTCCATTCTTCATATCACCATATTTAATACTATGACATCTTAAACAAGCATCAGTGAATGTTTCTTTGTTTGTCATTTCTTTTGGAGCGATTGATTGTAAGTATGCAACCATGTCAGCAATTTCTTCTGGTTTCATCCATGAATATCCAGGCATTGGGTGAACTGCACCATCTTGGAATTTATGAGAAACTTTTGCAGCAGTAGCAGGATCTTTAATATATGCAGCTAAGAAATCAGCATTATATAATTTTCCAGCAGTACTTAAATCAGGTGGAACTACACCATAAGCAGCAGCAGAGCTTGCATTATCCATTAATGGAGGAAAACCTTGAGTTGTAATAGAGTGACATGCAGTACAATTTGATTGCACTAATGTAGCACCATTTTCTGCATTTCCTGTCATCCCATTTAAGCCATCAACGTCAGTATAATTGTAGTTAGGAGCATCTACATGAGGATGCATTTCAGAGTGTGCATATGGTTCAACTCCCCAGTATGTAATAAGCGTTAAAGCTACTACAACCGCTAATACTTTTAATTCTTTCATTATGCACCTCTCTTTTTAGCATCAATTTTTGTAAGTATTGGTAATACTATAAATAGTAAAATAAATACTACAGCAGCATAAAATCCAACCCATGCATTTGTACCTGTTGGAGGTAATTTACCATATACAGTTAATACTATCATATCAGCCATTAGTACCCAGAACCATGCATTAAACATTGGTCTTTTGTGTGCTGGTAAAATATCAGGATCTCTATCTAAGAATGGTAATAATAAGAATGCTACGTTTGCAAAACCAAAGGCAGCTAAACCAATATCAAATGCCTTAAATCCAGCAATATCAAAGAAGAAACCTCTTAATACTTCATATGACCATAAGAAATACCACTCAGGATAAATATGTGCAGGTGTTACCATATTATCAGCAGGATCGAAGTTAACAGGATCCATAGCAAAATTATAATGGAAGAATACTAAATAGAAATAGAATATGAAGAAAATCCCAAGAACAGCAAAATCTTTTGATAAGAAAATTGGCCAGAATGGAATAACTTTAGACTCTTTTTTATTTCCTGCTAAGTATTTTTCAGCCTCAGCATCATAATCAATATCTTCAGAATCAAGGTTATTAACATGAGGAATTCTTAATGTATAAAAGTGTAGTGCAATAAGACCCATAATAACTATTGGTAATAAGAATACATGTAACATAAAGAATCTTGTTAATGTAGCATCAGCTACGTTAAAGTCTCCTCTAATCCAAACTACAAGTGCGTCACCAATAATAGGAACTCCACCAAATAAGTTTGTAATAACCATAGCAGCCCAGTAAGACATTTGTCCCCATGGTAACATATATCCAGAGAATCCAGCAGCAGAGAATGTCATAAATAATAACATACCTGAAAT
>Ga0193962_1000058_pt1 | contig 49952 bp, 45 predicted proteins | sample FB_5_MG_FD_140335 | JGI IMG/M metagenome (GOLD analysis project Ga0193962, IMG submission 140335) | Microbial mat bacterial communities from the Broadkill River, Lewes, Delaware, United States - FB_5_MG | ecosystem: Environmental > Aquatic > Freshwater > River > Microbial mats | place: USA... | reverse complement strand
TCAACAACGGCTTTCAGCAATTTAGCAACAGTAAGAGATTCTAACTTCTCGTCGGTTTCAATTAAGATTCCGCGATCTGCGCCAAGCGCTAAAGAAGTACGAATTTGCTCTTGAGCAACTTTAGGACCGATAGATACCACTACGATCTCAGTAGCTACGCCCTTTTCTTTTAAACGAACCGCTTCTTCTACAGCGATTTCACAGAAAGGGTTCATAGCCATTTTGACGTTATTAAGATCAACATCAGAATTATCAGGCTTTACACGTACTTTGACGTTGTAGTCAATTACGCGCTTTACAGCAACAAGAACCTTCATAGATTCTCCGTATTCGTCTAGTGAATGATTGAAGAGAGTCTCTCATCGGATCTAAAAACTGCCAATGACTCTCTCCCAGCGCGCAATATTATTCGTATCTTTAGGCCTCAGGTCAATAGAAACTATGCAGGGAATAAGAATTCCTCTTATTTAAAGCGCTTTTTTTTATACAAATCGCCCATAAAGGGTGAAAAATCAATAAATTAGCGCCAAAAGCTAGGTATATAGAATTCACAACCGTATAATATGGGCCTTTATTTAGAACGCTATAATAAATCGCTAGTATTATTAGCAACTGTAATTAGCTCCCAGCTTATTTTTCGAGGAGATCACACTATGCAACGTGAATCGATGGAATATGATGTCGTAATTGTTGGTGGAGGCCCGTCTGGTCTTTCTACTGCAATTCGTCTAATGCAACTTGCACAAGAAAACGAACAAGAACTGACTGTTTGCCTAGTTGAAAAAGGTTCTGAAGTCGGCGCGCACATTTTATCCGGTGCCGTTATTGAAGATCGCGCTTTGGTTGAGTTGTTCCCTAATTACAAAGAAATGGGTGCTCCACTAAATACTGAAGTATTAAGAGATGAAGTTCATATCTTAACCAGTGAGAAAGGCGGTATTAAAACCCCTAACTGGGCAATTCCTAAGCCAATGCATAATGACGGCAACTACGTTGTAAGCCTTGGTAATGTTGTTCGCTGGTTGGGCGAACAAGCTGAAGCTTTAGGTGTTGAAATTTACCCTGGCTTCGCTGCCGCAGAGTACATTGTTGAAGATGGCGTTGTTAAAGGCATCATTACAGGCGACATGGGCGTCGGTGAAGATGGCGAACATACTGACATGTATATGCAAGGTATGGAGCTTCGTGGCAAGTACACCGTATTTGCTGAAGGTTGTCGCGGACACCTTGGTAAAGCGCTGATTTCTGAGTTCAAATTGGACGAAGGTAAAGATCCTCAGCACTACGGTATCGGTATTAAAGAATTATGGGACATCCCTGCTGAACAGCACCAAGAAGGTTTGGTCGTTCACGGCGCAGGCTGGCCTCTAAATGAATCCAACTCTTCAGGTGGCTTCTTTTTGTACCACGCTGAAAACAATCAAGTTGTTTGTGGTTTGATTACAGATTTATCGTATTCTAACCCACACCTTAGCCCGTTTGATGAATTCCAGCGCTTGAAGCATCACCCTGTACTAGCAAAATACCTAACCGGTGGTAAGCGCGTATCCTATGGTGCTCGTGCCATTGCTAAAGGCGGTTTAAACTGTCTTCCTAAGATGACCTTCCCAGGTGGTTTGGTTGTCGGTTGTGATGCCGGTACTTTGAACTTCGCTAAGATCAAGGGGACGCACACTGCAATGAAGAGCGGCATGATTGCGGCTGAAGAAATTGTTAAGGCGATTAAATCTGAGCGTCAGCACGATGAGATCACTGAGTTTACAGCAGCGTTTGAAGCTTCTTGGGTTTATGAAGAACTTGAAGGCAGCCGTAACTTCGGTCCTGCGATGCATAAGTTTGGCATGTACCTAGGTGCTGCATTTAACTTTGTTGACCAGAACTTGTTCAAGATCCCAGTAAGCTTGCATGATACTACGCCAGATCACGCAACCCTGAAGCCTGCTTCAGAGTGCAAAAAGATCAACTATCCTAAGCCGGATGGTGTATTAAGTTTCTCCAAGCTTGATTCTGTCTTTATCGGCAACGTAAACCATGCTGAAAACCAGCCATGTCACTTACGTCTGAAAGATGCGTCAATTCCTTTAGGTTCAAACCTTGAGAAATTCGATGAGCCAGCTCAGCGTTATTGTCCTGCTGGCGTTTATGAGATCATTGAAGAAGAAGGTGGCAATAAGCGCTTTCAGATTAACTCTCAGAACTGCGTACACTGTAAAACATGTGATATTAAAGACCCTGCACAAAACATCACCTGGGTAACGCCAGAGGGTGCTGGTGGTCCAAACTATCCAAACATGTAATCCACTTTCTTTAGAAGGTAGGAATTACAATTAAAGCGGCTTCGGCCGCTTTTTTGTGCCTGCGATGTGCGACGTCGCGTTAAAAGAAAAACTCTAATGCCACTCTCTTCTATAATATTATCTTCTGTATAAATTCCTTTTAATTATAAAGGTTGTCAACGCTGCAGCATCGGTATAATATTCCTTAATAGTTATATTGCTTTATGCGCCTCCCCTAATGCTGAGAGCTTAAAAAGAGACCTAAGATGAAAAAACTACTATCCACCTCATTATCCTTATTATGCCTGCAAGCCTTGCCTTTGACTCTTCATGCCGAGCCCACCCTTAACTCTACTAGCAAGCAGATATTAGTTGGTGAGGCGAAAGTTCAGATAAAGTCACTTGCAACGGCGCTAATAGCAACACTAAAGCATGGAATAAAAACGAATGGCCATGCGGCATCTGTTGAGCTGTGCAATCTGCAAGCACCTGCAATAACCAAAGCCTCTTCTATTGAAGGTGGCACTACTGACTGGGCTGTTAGTCGTACATCATTAAAACTTAGAAGCCCATCTAATGCGCCTGAAGGCTGGGTTGAGCGAGTAATGAAGGATTTTGAGCAAAGAAAAGCGAATGGCGAAATGGCAAAAGACATTGCACATACTGAAGTACGTGATGGTAAATTTTATTTAGTTAAAGCCATTCCAACAAAAGCAGGTTGCTTGGCATGTCACGGCTCTAATGTGGCCGAAGATGTTAAAGCGAAGCTAGCTGACCTGTATCCTAATGACAAGGCCACGGGGTTTAACTTAGGCGATATTCGTGGTGCATTTATCGCCTCTAAAGAGCTTAAGTAGCGCATGCAATTGTAACGTTACGCTGGAATTTTAACCTTATATTCGCCACTGCGGATAACATAGCCTTCTGCGGTTTCTTGGGCTGAATTGATTAATTCATAATAGGTACTTTGATTTAATTTGGCCCATAGATTATTCCTAATCATTACATAAGGAATAAGCTCCCTAAACTCCATTGGGTGCTCGGTACTCATAATAACTTCATCACCTAAGCTTGTTATAAAACTTAGTACGCCTTTTTCTTCGCTCATTAAAACAATCGAAAAAGGTACATCTTCAACACGTATTTTTAGCTTTTCGGCGGGCGTTACCAGGAAATAATTATCACCGTCTTTGCGCAATATAGACGCAAACATGCGTGCTAGATCCTGACGTTTAAAGTACCCCCCTTCGTGATACCACTCGCCTTTGCTATTAATGAGAATGTCGATCTCACCTTCCCTGGTAGGATTCCAGCTTTCGACGGGCGGCATTTTCTGCTGCTGTTCAAATTTACCTAGCAGCTTAAAAAGATCTTTATCGGATGTGCTTGTCATAACGATTGCCTGCTAATATTTAAGAGTAAAATCATATCAGTGAATGGGGTTTAAAGCCCGCGCTGCCATTCTTGGCGTAAAGCAATACGACCAGCGATGGCGTCATCCAGTTGATCTAAAAACTTTTGCTTATCGGCGCCTAAGGTGCCTTTAAGCGTCACGTAGTTAGATGCATGATCACTGCGGAAAACCGTATTTTCAAGTTCAAGCGTCTCAATCAGGTGGCGCATTTCCATAAACAGTGTTCGCTGATCGGGCAATTCGTACTCACCGTTAAAGCCTGCGCGCACGCGTTCATCTCCTAACGGATAGCTAACAACGAGCGTAGACAGAAAGTCGGGCTGGGCTTCATTCATTAAACGAGCAGAATTCTCAGCGTGCTGCTGACTGTACTTCATACCCCCCATGCCATTTAAAATCATAACGGAAGTTTTAATGCCAGCTTGCTTGAGTTTGGTTAAAGCGCTTAGCGTTGATTCGTAAGTCTCGCCTTTATTAATAAATTCAAGAATCTCATCATCACCACTTTCAGCGCCAACATACGCCATGCCAAACCCCAGCTCTTGCAGTTGCTTAAGATCTTCTACGGATTTTTTGCGAATATTACGAGGCAGGCAATAGCTACTAACGCGCTTAACCCAAGGCATGTATTGTTTGATTGCGGTTAAAATTTCAACCAGGCGTCTAATTGGCAAAACCAAAGCATCACCATCAGCTAAAAAAACCTTCTCAAACTGCGGGCCTGCTGTGGCCGCTTTTTTAATCTCAGCCAGAGTTTCATCTTCTGGCTTGGCTTTGAATTTCTTCTGCGGTTGAGTATACATATCGCAGAAGGTGCATTTGTTCCAAGAGCAGCCATTGGTGACTTGAAGGATTAAAGAGCGACCTTCACTAGGTGGGCGAAAAACAGGTTCTACGTAATTCAACATTATTAATTATACCGATAGAAAATATCAGCACATTTTACAACAAAGACTATCGAGTTGCCTCTTGCAAATCATACAATGAGCAGTCAATTATTTTTGAGATAAACTAAAGGAATAAGATGATAAGCTAAGCGATTGCTTTACGATTATTATTTAATAATAACAGGCTTAATAAATATGGAATTTTATGTTTTCGCGCTGATATAGCATCAGGGAAAGGATGGTACCCGGGGCCGGACTTGAACCGGCACAGCATTGCTGCCGGGGGATTTTAAGTCCCCTGTGTCTACCAATTCCACCACCCGGGCATCGAATGTTAGCTTTCGCTAAAAGATCTTACGATCTTGAGGATGGAGGCGTGACCCGGAGTCGAACCGGGCTACGTGGATTTGCAATCCAGTGCATAACCGCTTTGCTATCACGCCTTCCTGTATCTATATGCCATTTTAAACTGGTAGGTTTTAAAATGGAGCGGAAAAGGAGACTCGAACTCCCGACCCCAACCTTGGCAAGGTTATGCTCTACCAACTGAGCTATTTCCGCAAAATACTTATGATGTTTTAACTGATCGCTCAGTTTGTTCTAGTGGGTTGATGTTGCTTTCCCCTTGAACTTGGTGCGTATTATGGCGACTTTTAAAAAAGTGTCAACACCTTTTTTTCACTTTTTTCCTTATTTTTAAATAACTTACGAGATTTCTTTAAAAATAAGCGAGTCTGATTAATGTTTAATCATTTTGCTGTTAATTGAGGCCAAGCTGCACGTAAGTATTCAACCATAGACCAAATTGTTAATGCCGCCGCTGCATACAGTCCTACCATACCTAGAATCCCCATCCAGTGATCTTCGGCAAAACCCATCACCATCGTAATGGATGACATTTGTAGGAATGTTTTGACTTTACCTATTGATGAAACAGCAACCTCGGCTCTTTGACCGAGCTCCGCCATCCATTCGCGCAATGCTGAAATAACCACCTCACGACCAATAATGATAATTGCTGGTAAGGTCAATAAGATGGTTGCGTAGTGCTCAATTAATAGTGCTAGAGCAATAACAACACTCAATTTATCAGCCACCGGATCAAGAAAAGCGCCTAGTGGCGTTGATTGATTGAGCTTTCTTGCCAAATAACCATCCGCGAAGTCAGTAAATGAGGCAATCATAAATACCCAGCCTGCTATGTAATGGGCATTGTCCGCTGGCCAGAAGTAAAAACAAAAAACCATAAGGGGAATCATGATTATTCGAGACAGCGTTAATATATTAGGTAAATTCATAGATTCTCTTAAAGTAAAAACTGCTTAACCTTTTAACTCTTGATTAAGTGCAGCATAAATATCTGAAGCAATTCGAGTACTAATACCGGGAACTTTGGTAATTTCTTCAATGGAGGCCCCTTTCAAGGTGCTCATACTACCAAAGAACCGCAGTAATTCACGCCTTCTTTTTGCCCCGATCCCAGGTATTCCTTCTAAGCCAGAAGTCGTACGGGCTTTTGCTCGCTGTTTTCGATGCCCTGTGATTGCAAAACGGTGCGCCTCATCACGAATTTCCTGCAGCTGTAAGAAGCCACTATCATGCTGCCCAGGCAATATTGGAGAGCTTTCGCCCTGCGGCCAAAGAAATTCCCAGCCCGCTTTTCTCGTCTCTCCCTTAGAGATCCCTAAGATAAAAACATCGCTCACCGACAATTCTTGCAAAGCCTTGTATGCCTGATTTACCTGCCCTTGTGCGCCATCAATCAACAGCACATCAGGAAAGTCTTGCATTTCTTTCAAGCGTGAAAAATGACGAAATACCGCTTGATGTATGGCGGCATAATCATCCCCCGCGGTAATTCCCTTGATATTAAAGCGGCGATACAGATCTTTTCTAGCGCCTTTTGCATCCGCAGCCACACAGGAAGCGACCGTTGCTTCACCTTTTGAATGACTGATGTCAAAGCATTCAATTCGATTAGGAATTTTATTTAAGCCTAGTAGCTCACTGACCTTTACGAAACGCTGATGATAGGCATTTTTTTCTAATGATTTGCTCGTTGCGGCATTTTCAGCGTTTTCTTTTGCCATTTGCAGCCATTTTTTCTTTTCTGCTTTCGGTTGGCGCAACCAATAGCATCTTGTCTTGGCGACTTCATTTATTGCCGCTAAAATTATCTCCCCTGTATCTTCTGCCATTTCAACCAGCATTTGACTTGGGTAGCCAAATACTGGGGTTCCTGATAAATAATACTGCGCGAGAGTATCATTTAATATTTCAGACTCCGGCAGGCCGAGCTTATTATCAGGAAAATAACTTTTGCTATTAATCAGCGTGCCATCTCGAAAACTCATGCGCTGAATACAAGTCGTGCCTTTGCTGCTAAAAACGGCCCAACTATCAATACTGCCTCGCTCTAAGCTGACGTATTGTTTTTCTTGCAGTGTGCGCAAATGCAAAAGCTGGTCGCGAATCTCACCTGCCCGCTCAAATAACAATGCAGCGGCGGCAGTTTCCATTTGCAGCTCCAAATCTTTTATCAGTGAGCTGCTTTTTCCCTGCAAGAACAGTGAGGCGCTGGTAATGTCCGACTGATAATCTTCACGACTGATTAAGTCGACACAAGGGGCGCTGCAGCGTTTTATTTGGTGCTGTAAGCAAGGCCGACTGCGATTACTGAAATAAGAGTCTTCACAGTTTCTAAGTTTGAAAATGCGCTGTAGATAGCTAAGGCTTTCTTTAACCGCATAAGCGTTAGGGTAAGGGCCAAAATACTTCCCAGTTTTTGAGCGCTGTCCGCGACGATAAGCTAGCAATGGAAACTTGTGATTGCTGATGTAAATATAGGGGTAGGATTTATCATCCTTAAGCAAGATATTGTATTGCGGCTTATGCTGCTTGATGAGCGTTTGCTCAAGCAATAGCGCTTCCGTCTCACTGGCGGTCACAATGACTTCTATGCGGTGAATGCGTGCAACTAAGGCCAATGTTTTATCATTCAAACCCCGTGCACGAAAATAACTAGAAACCCTCTGCTTTAAGCTTTTTGCTTTGCCGACATAAAGAAGTTCATCTTTTATGTCGTACATCTGATAAACCCCAGCGCGCTGGGTTAATGTTGATAAAAATGAAGCGGCATCAAATGACATAGAATTGTTAAAGGCTATCCTGCATATCAAGAACACCGTGCTTCATCGCTAAAATCGTTAGCTCTACATCACCATCAATGCCCAGTTTTTCAAAAATGCGGTAACGGTAACTATTGACCGTTTTTGGGCTTACGCAAAGCTTATCACTGATTTCCTGCACTTTATGGCAACCTACAATCATTAAGGTTGTTTGCATTTCACGCTCAGAAAGCACATCAAAAGGAGAATCACTTCCTGCCTGGAAAGGCTTCAGCGCCATGCGCTGTGCAATTTCAGGACTGATGTAGCGCTGGCCGGTGTTAACTTTTAAAATAGCGCGCACCATCTCATCTGTTTCTGCGCCTTTCCCCATAAAGCCTGCTGCGCCAGCTTGCATAAGCCGCGCCGCAAATGGGCCATCATCACAAGCCGTGACTGCGATAACTTTTATATCAGGATAACTGCGCACTAACTTGCGAGTTGCTTCGAGGCCACCAATGCCTGGCATATTAATATCCATTAATACGACATCAAGATCATGCTCGCGGGCAAATTTTATGGCATCTTCACCGCAATTCGCTTGACCAATTACTTCAATGCCTTTGGCATCCCCTAGCAATCTTGCGATGCCAGAACGAACTAAATCATGGTCGTCTACAACTAATACTCTAATCAAGCAACACCTCAACACTCTGCAACGACGACTAATGTCCGTTTAACTTGAATCATTATTATTGGCTCTCAGGTTGAAGAGCAATATTTACAGCATATAGTAGCGTAATTTTAATCGACTACATACAGGCGTTTTCGTTGCCAAAGGTGTTTTGGTCGATTTAAATCCAAAATTATTTCAACGACCCCTTCTTTGCCATTTTCTCTTTCTACGAAACCTAGCCTTCGTGCCAATCTAAGCATTGGGCCGTTGTTCGGCAATACCGTTCCTGTAAGCTGAAGGACGCCGCGCTGATGAGTAAGGTAATCGATCATTTTGCTCATTAAAATAAACCCAAGCTGGTGGCCGACAAAATGATCCGCGACTACCACGGAAAATTCTGCGGTAATGCTATCAGGATCAATCCAGCTACGAACAACCCCGGCAATGGCTTTATTGTTCAAAGCAATGAAGGCCATTTCGCGATCGTAGTCAATTTGGGTAAAGCGAGCGAGCTCTTTATGATCGAAGTGCTGGCGGGAATTAAAAAAGCGAAAGCGCAAAGTTTCGGCGCTTAATTTCTTATAAAAATCCGACAAATAGCCTTCATCCTCCGCTTTAATTGGCCGAAGCTTGAGGCTTAATCCTCTTTTACTTGTTGCCTTTTCTTCCAGTTCAACAGGGTACGCTTTGAATGTAGGTGACATGCTTTTCGCAGTTTGCCCCGCAACCCCTAAAACAAGGTATTGACCATCATTGCCTCTAATGGCATTTAGCTCGAGGCCGTTAATGGTTGGATATTGGCTTGAAAGCTGCGAAATGGCAACCAGCCAGTTAGACAAGGTTGTCAATTCACTGGCGTAGTTTTCGCTGCGCTCTTTTAATATCTCGCTCGCATGACTGCGCTCAATCAAATGCCTCGCTAATGCCGTATTCAATGGCGGAATAGCAACCTGGCGGTCGGTTAAAATATCAGCGGTACTGCCGCCACCGCCAAAGAAAAGGAAAGGCCCGACTTCTTCATCGCGGCCAATGCCAAAACTGATTTGTAAATTATCCAGTGCCCTATGCATGGGCTGTACGCTATAGCCCAATACCTCACTCGAAGGGAATCGCTGCTTTAGCTCGCCTTCAAGGCGATCAATTTCGTGGGTTATTTGCTGCGGTGTTTGAATATTAAGCGCGACACTTCTCCAGCGCTGACGAGCATTATCACCATAAGCAAAGGGTTTTAAGTATTCCTTATGATGAAGTTTGACGACCCAAGGCGGTGATACTTGTTTACTTAATTCAATGAGCTGTTCACTTTCCGTCGTAAAATGATTTTCAGCAACTGAAAATCCATAGCTGCGAATCAGCTGCCAAGCAAGCTGCGGTGATATAACATCATTGATCGGCAATTGATCATCAATAGCCGCGGAATACCCTGCAGGTGTTGAAATACTGTCTGGAGTTTCGCGTAATAGATCTTGAGTACGCATATGAGAAACCCGATACATAAACGCCTTGATGGCATTATCAGGAGTATCAAAATTAGGGATCGCATTAATATCAAGCAATGCTCTGGCCTTACTAACGCTCAAGTCTCCCATAAAATTGCAAAATACAGATTTATTGGTTTGCCCTGCAAGAGATACTAAGACTTGTGCATTAGCCGCAGGATCAGTCCATAGTCCTGGCGTATAGACAAAAAGTAAAGCATCAACATTTGGGTCTGCAAGCACATGCCCTGCCACTTCCATAAGGAGCTCTGGTTTAAGCTCAGGATTTAATAAAACAGGGTTGGATGATGAAATATAATCCGGCAAAATTTTAGCGAGGGTCTTTTCTGTTTCACCATCAAAGTTGGCTAGGCGCCCTTTATCATGAAGTAGGCGGTCGATGGCTAAAATGGCCCCGCCGCGGCTATTGGCAATAATGGCTAAGCGATCGCCTTTAAGTTGGCGTTTTTGCTGGATAGTATCCACACAATCAAACAGCTCGTCGGTCGCATCAACCCGAAGAACACCTGCGCGCTGCAGTGCATGATCAATCAATAAATCTCGCGAAAGCAAGCCCGGGGTTTTTATATTGTCACTTAGGGGGGATTGCGAAAATCGATTACTTTTAACGGCCAATACCAGTTTGTTTCTTGAAGCCGCGCGCAAAGAACGCAATAAAATTCGCCCTTCCGTAAAACCATCCAGATGTACCAGTAACGTTTTTGCTGTTTTGCTTGAGGCTAGATGATCAACAACATCAGCAAGTTTGATATCCTGGCCTTGACCCAATGTTAAAAGGTGTGAGAAGCCAATATTTCTAGCGGCGGCCCAATCCACAATGGCATTAGCAATCGCCCCTGATTGGCCAAGATAAGCCAGCTGCCCTGCTTTTACCGGCAGATGAAGATTGCTGGCATTAAGGTTGTGGTTAGGATTGATGACACCTAAGCAATCGGGGCCGAGTATGCGAACATCAGTCTGATGCTGCACGGCTATTAATCGACTCTTTGAAGGGCTGAAGCGACTCGAGCGAACCCGAGCGGTGCCGCCTGTCATAATAACGGCCGCTGGAATACGGGCCTTAGAAAGTGACTCTATGACTTTGGCAACGGTTTCGGCGGGCGTACAAATAATGGCTAATTCTACCCCTTTAGGCAGTTGCGAAATTCGACTAAAAGCCTTAATTCCAGCAACGGCTTTATAGCCTCGGGCATTAACTGGGAATATGTCACCCATGAAGCCTGCGCTAATGATATTCTGTAATACCGCACCACCAAGACTGCCTTGTTTGTCAGATGCACCGATGACAGCAATGGATTTAGGTGTGAAAATTTGTTCAAGTGCCCGCGTCCCCATAACTTATTGCCTTTTATCCTTAAGCTCAAATCGTTACACTAGGTAAAAAGTTTATCCTTATAATGCATCATACAGAATCAGCAGAATAATAAAATGAAGCTTGGCTATTATAGCTACACCACACACCTTACTCACGATGTAGGTGATGATCATCCCGAACACCCAATGCGGATTATTGCGATTAATCATGCGCTGGAGCGCAGCGGGCTAATGTCAGAAATGATGATTGGTGAAAGCGCCCATGCTTCCGAAGAAGATTTATGTCGAGCTCATAAGCCGGGTTATATTCATCAATTACTGGTTATGAGTCCTGATAACGGCATGATATTAGCCGATCATGATACGCCCATGACAGTGGGTTCGCTCAACGCAGCGTATCAGGCATCAGGCTGTGTGATTGCCGCTCTTGATGATCTGATGAATAATCGTATAGATCGAGCATTTTGCGCGGTTCGCCCACCTGGGCATCATGCCCAAAGCAATAAGGCGATGGGGTTTTGCTTTTTAAATAATGTCGCTATTGCCGCTAAAAAAGCGCAAATGAAATATGGATTAGAGCGAATTGCGGTCATTGATTTTGACGTCCACCAAGGTAATGGCACTATAGACATTCTTGCAAATGACCCTAGCTTTTTGATTTGCTCCAGTTTCCAGCACCCTAGCTTCCCTTTCACTCATTGGCGAAATATATACGACAACGTCATCAATACGCCGCTAAATATAGGGACAAACGGCATAGATATGCGCCGCGCGGTCGAAAAACAATGGCTAAGCCAGCTGCAAGAGTTTAAACCTCAATTAACCATCATCTCTGCTGGATTCGATGCTCATAAAGACGACCCTATGGCAGAACTTGAATGGAAGACGGAAGATTATGCTTGGCTAGGGGCTTTTTTATCGGATATCAATAAGGAAAATCCAGACAATAAAATTCTTGCTGTTCTTGAGGGGGGTTACAATATGGAAGCGTTGGCATCTTCTGCACATTCATTCATAGATGCATTTCGTTAACTAGCAAAGTTAATAGATTGTTAATAAATTAAACTTAAGTTAAATGCTTAGAAATTGTTTTTAATTTGTTAAATAAAAGAATTGTATTTTTAGACTATTTTACACTGAGTTAGATATGAATATCTGTGTGTAAAATGGCGGAGGGATAGGGATTTGAACCCTAGATACGCTATTAACGTATGCCAGTTTTCAAGACTGGTGCTTTCAACCGCTCAGCCATCCCTCCGCAACTGAGATGTATAATACATTGGAATAATTTCACGTCAAGTTTTTTTATTAAATTAATTTCAATAAAATCAACGGCGTACACTGGGTTGCTCATCAAGACTGTAATTTTCTTTTAATAATACGCCATCCCCCTTATTATTGACGGGCCTAACAAACCTTATCTTTAGGATATAAAAACGTGGATGCTGCTTTAAGCTATACCATCATATTGACTCAATCACCTGCACTTTCAGAAAGCCACCTTACCGCTCAGCGCTTTATTGCTGAACTGATGCATAATGGCGACAGCATTGATCGAGTATTTTTCTACCAAGATGCCGCTTATGTAGGCCTTAGTAGTCAAATTCCAGGCCAAGGGTTGCAGGCCAGTTATCAAGGCTGGGTTGAATTGCAGCAGCAATACGCTATTCCACTGCAGATTTGCATAGCAAATGCTTTACGCAGAGGCGTTGTCGATGCAACAGAAGCGCAGCGCTACGAAGGCATTGAAACCCTGCAAGAAGGATTTCAGCTGACAGGACTAGGTGAAATAGCCGATGCCTGCCAAGCTTCTGATCGTATTATTACGCTATAAAGGACAAAGCAGAAACATGACCCTTATTATTATCAATAGCGCCCCTTCACTCGACCTAGAGCCAATAGAGCTACTGCTGGCCTTAGCGGCCTTTGAGCAAAATCCGAAAGTATTGCTTATGGGTGAAGGCATTTTTTATGCGAATACACTGCAACAAGCAAAACGCATCAATGGCAAAGCGGCCAATAAAGTTATGGCCGCCCTTCCCATGTATGATTGCGACGAAGTTTTTGTACGCCAATCGGATATTGAGCGCTTTGGGTTAGAAAACGATATACTTCAATCCACCTGCACGGTGCTTGATAAACTGACATTACAGCAACTCATACAACAATCGAAACACTGCGTGAATTTATAATGGCACTACATATTATTAAATCAGCCAAAGCCGATACCCTACTACAAGCAGCAGAATTGGCATCCTCTGAAGATCAAATTCTATTATTGGAAGATGGCTGTTATCTTTATAGCATCGCCCAACAAAGCTTCGCAGAATTGCAGCATCCAATACAGGCACTTGCAGATCATATGCAAGCACGAGGCTTGTCAAAAAAAGCCAGTGACTTAGGAATTGAACTAATAAGTTTAAAACAGTGGGTATTGCTTACACATCGCCACCCACAATCAACTACCTGGTGAAATATGAATCTTGACGTTGATAGTGATGGTTTTTTACTGGATCACCTGCAGTGGAATGAGCAAATTGCTGAAAAACTGGCGACCAATGAAGGCCTAATACTGACCCCTGCGCATTGGCAGCTTATCCATCTTATACGTCAATTTTATGATGAGTTCGGCCTTTCACCGGCGATGCGACCGCTTTCCAAATACATAAAAATCAATTTAGGGGCTGATAAAGCAGGCAGTATTTACTTGATGCAGCTATTCCCCCAGAGCCCAGCAAAATATCTAGCAAAAATAGCTGGCCTACCCAGACCTGAGAACTGTTTATGATTATTACTAATACCGAACATAATGAATTCACTCAATATGTTCGAATACTGGCTCGTGGGCGCAATGCCAGTCGAGATATGAGCCAAGAAGAAGCAAGGCATGCAATGAGCCTATTACTTGACGGTAAAGCGCTACCGGAACAGCTAGGCGCGTTCTTTATGCTTATGCGAGTCAAGGAAGAATCACCAGAGGAACTTGCGGGCTTTGCACAAGCGTGTACACCACTATGGCAAGATTTGAAGGCTGATATTATTTGGCCAAGCTACGCGGGCAAACGCCGCCAACCACTGTGGTACCTATTAGCCATGCAGCTTATTAAAGGTGCCGGCTACAGCATTCTAATTCACGGCAGCCATAGCCATACTGCAGACCGTCAATACTCCAGCGATCTTTGTGAAGATTTCGCCATCAACGTCGCTAGTAGTCATAACGATGCCGAAGCATTGATTAAGCAAGAAGGCATTGCCTATCTACCTTGCGATCAACTGCACCCAGAATTTCAGACTTGGTTAATGACAAAGCATACTCTGGGTTTGCGATCACCGATGAATACATTGTTGCGTTTAATTGCTCCGCAAGATAGCACGGGGGTTCAAAGTGTATTTCACCCAAATTATGGTAAAACACACCAAGCTGCGTGCCAATTAATCGGTAAAGAAGCGCTTATCATGAAAGGTGAAGGGGGTGAGTTTGAAATCAATCCTGAACGCACAACGCAGTGCATCTTCACCCACAGAGCGGACGTCGAAAAAGTCCCAGGGATTCAATCACACTTTGACCAAAAACATACCGTACCGTCTAAGCAAGCCTTAATCGATCTTTGGCAATCCGAAAATGATGAATATGGACTTCATGCAACACTGCGCACCACCGCGGTAGTATTGATGCTGAAAGACAAATCACTTTCTTTTGAGCTGGCCTTAAACAAAGCGAACACATTGTGGGCGAAGCGCAACTTATCAGCATTTAGCTAGGTAAAACTCACAAGCAATAAAAAAGGACCTTAAGGTCCTTTTTTATTGCTTGTGAGTTTATTGCCTGTACTTTTTTTGATACAGACCAAATTACATCATCAGTGGCTATACTTTAAAATCGCCCGTAATTGATTCAAGGTTTGATGAGATATCAACCAACGAAGCACTGGCTATTTCAACTTTTTGAATACTTTGCATTGCTGTTTCTGATGTCTCTTTAATGCCAATAACATTTTCTTTAATGCTGTACGCTGCTCGTTCCTGCTCTTCAGCCGCATTAGCAATTTGCATATTCATTTGATTAATCGCTTCAACACGCTCAGTAATGGCCGTTAATGATTCACCCGTCTGGGCGGCCTGCTCGACACTTGTTTTAGCTCTCTGTTTACTCTGCCCCATAACATCAACTGCTGAGCGAGCCGCCGCTTGCAGCTCCTCAATCACTTTTTGAATTTCTTGTGTTGAGTCTTGCGTTCTAGAAGCCAGCGTTCTCACTTCATCAGCGACAACCGCAAAACCACGACCTTGTTCACCGGCTCTCGCCGCTTCAATCGCTGCGTTCAACGCTAGTAAGTTAGTTTGATCGGCAACGCCTTTAATAACGTCTAAAATCGTACCAACATTCTCAGTATCCGCTTCAAGTTTACGAATCACCTCGCCCGCATGTTCAACTTCTGCAGCCAAGCTATTAATACTTGCTACTGTTTTATTAACAATTTCACGACCATCTTTCGCCGCTTTATCTGCTTCATTGGCAGCTTCAGAAGCTGAACTAGCATGATTGGAAACGGCCTGAACACTAGAAACCATTTCTTCGACAACCAGCGATACCGCTTCCGTCGCTCTATTTTGGTTGCCTGTGATCATTAATGTTTCACTGGTTAGCGCTCCTAAATCAGCCGATAGCGACGTCAGTGGCTGAATGGAGTTAACAACATCTCCAATGCTGTGATGAAGTTTTTCGACGAACAAGTTGAAGGAATCGACAACATCACCTAGTTCATCATTGGATTTTTTCTGAATGCGCTTGGTTAAATCACCATCGCCACTAGCAATGTCTTTTAAAGACTTAAGCAAACTCGCAAGCGCAATACCAATACTCGATGCCGTCGTCCAGCCCAGTAAAATCAAAATGAAAACTGTAACACCTGTAACCATTACGCCTAAAGTCAGTGCATTAACCGCCGCTTCATTAGAGGCCTCAACGGTTTGGTTAAATTCAGCTAACGCCTCATCGCTGGATTTTTGCATTGATTTACGAATAGCGGTTAACCTTGTATTCATCCCTTCAATCTTGCTGCTCATAAGACTCATATCAAGAGTGCCATTGAGCATCCCGTCGGATACTTCAAAAGCGGCTTTATAATAATCATTAAATTGCTTGAGCGATTGCCTAGTGTCGGCAGAGTGATTGGTCCAAAGCTTTATTATGTCATCGAAATTACTAACGATATCAACCTTCAGAGCTTCAGCACTATGAATAAAGTCTTTTTCGCCGGTAGCAACGGCGGTATTAAGTAAACCACCAATCTGGTTGAGTTTAACCAAATTGGCATCGGCTTTTTGAACGACTGGGAAGTAGACGTCGCGTACTTTTTGCATACGCTCGCCATTTGCAGAGTTAATACTGGTATTAACGGCTAAGTTCACAGCAAAGCCTATAATAGCAGCCCCTGCAAGGGATAATATTTTGGTTTTGATGCTGATGCTCGATAAAAAGCCCATAATAATCCTATTCTCTATCTTTATTAATATTTAAAGAATAGATCATATTTTTCATATAACCTTGATTATTAGAACTTTTCTTCGATTTTTACCAAGTTAGCTTCTTATGCAGCTTAACAACATTGCCTATTATCGTCAGCGTCGGCGCAGAAATGGTATTATTTTCTATGACACTGCCAATCTCAGCAAGGGTGCTGGTATAAACTTGCTGCTCTGGCTGAGTCCCCTTCTCGATTAACGCGATCGGCGTATCCGCACTCATGCCATAGGCGATGAGTTTTTGGCTGATGTGAGTAATGCCCGTTAGCCCCATATAGATCACCAGCGTTTGATGCGGATGAATTAATTCATCCCAAGGCAAGTTAGCCGTACCATCTTTCAAATGACCAGTAACAAAGCGCACCGATTGTGCGTAATCTCGATGAGTTAAGGGAATTCCAGCATAGCTGGAGCAACCAGACGCAGCGGTAATTCCTGGCACGACTTGAAATGGAATACCATCTTCCGCCAACTGCTCAATCTCTTCACCACCACGGCCAAAAATAAACGGATCACCACCTTTTAAACGCAATACCGTCTTACCGAGCTTGGCATGATCAACTAATAGTTGATTAATGCCTTCCTGCGGCACAGCGTGATCACTTTTGGCCTTACCCACATAATGCATTTCGGCTTTAGGGTTGCAGTACTCAAGAATGGGCGGAGAAACCAAGCGGTCATAAAAAACGACATCCGCTTGCTGAATAAGCCGCACCGCTTTAAGTGTCAACAATTCAGGATCACCAGGGCCAGCACCGACCAGAAAAACCTGGCCGACTTGTTCTTTTTCGGCAATGACTGAGTTTGACACAGCACTTGCTTGATTTTCCTTCCCCGCCAACACAAGATTTGGCATAGCGCTCGACATCAGCTTGCGCCAAATGCGCTGGCGCTGCTCGGTATCATCAATGGTACTGCGAATGGTTGCGCGCAAATTTGATACAAAATTAGCCAGCTGCGGAATTCGAGTCGGCAATGCCGCATCCAACTGATTGCGCAGATAACGCGTTAACGCTGGAGACTCTGAGGAAGAGGAAATCGCAATGGTCACAGGATTTCGATTGATGACCGCAGGAAAAATAAAATCACTGCCTTGCGGATCATCAGCAATGCTCACGGGACAAGCAAGTGCTTTGGCCCACTGAGCAATGCTTTGATTGACAGCCGCATCATTGGTGGCTGCTACAACATGACAGCCTTTTGATACATGTTCCTGCAAAGCGGTAGAGGCTAGGTAGGTGATCTTAGCTTCAGCTTCAGAGACTTTAATTTCTGAGATCATGACCTGCAAAGCAGGTGTTAATTGCGGTGAAATCAGAGTGACATCGCAATTAAATTTCAATAAGGTTTGCACCTTGCGCTGAGCTACCTGCCCACCGCCAAAAATAATGAATTTAACATTGCTAGAGCGATGGTACAGGGGGAGCCAGTTCATAATTGTGCCTTAATTATCTTATTAATAGCGCCTAAACGGCAGCACCAATAACATCAATACCACCCATGTATGGGCGCAAAACTTCAGGAACAATAATAGAGCCATCTTCTTGCTGGTAATTTTCTAAAACAGCGACCATGGTGCGCCCTACAGCCAAACCAGAACCGTTAATAGTATGAACTAACTCAGGCTTACCCGTTTCTGGGTTTCTCCAGCGCGCCTGCATACGACGAGCCTGATAAGACTCAAAGTTACTGCAAGAAGAAATTTCGCGGAATTTTTGCTGGCCAGGAAGCCACACTTCTAGGTCGAAGGTTTTAGCTGCTGAGAATCCTAAATCACCACCGCAAAGAATGACTTTACGATAAGGTAATTCGAGCTTCTGTAAAATTGTTTCAGCATGGCCTGTTAACTCTTCAAGAGCGGCGGCTGATTGTGAAGAATGAACAAACTGAACCAGCTCAACCTTATCAAACTGATGCTGGCGAATCATGCCGCGAGTATCACGACCATAGCTGCCTGCTTCACTGCGAAAACACGGCGTATGACAAGCAAACTTTTGCGGCAAATCACCATTTAAAATACTATCGCGTGCAATATTGGTAACAGGAACTTCAGCCGTAGGAATCAAATAGAATTCCTGTTCGCCTTCTATCTTAAATAAGTCTTCAGAAAACTTAGGCAGTTGACCCGTGCCAAACAAAGAATCTTTGTTGACTAAATACGGCGTATAAATCTCATCATAGCCATGCTCATCAGTATGGGTATTCAGCATAAACTGAGCTAACGCTCTGTGTAGGCGAGCCATCTGGCCTTTCATTACGACAAAGCGAGAACCGGTAAGCTTGGTGCCTGCTTCAAAATCTAAGCCGCCATTTGCTTCACCTAAGTCAACATGGTCTTTAGGTTCAAAAGAAAAGTCTTTTGGCGTACCCCACGTCATGACTTCAATATTGTCATCTTCGTCTTTGCCCGCAGGCACATCAGACTGAGGAATGTTTGGAATCGATAATAAGAAATCTTTAACGTCAGCTTCAGCAACTTTAGCTTTATGCTCTTCTGCAGCGATATTGTCGTTCAAAGAACCCATCACTTGCGCTTTCGCTTCGTCAGGCGTCATTCCCTGGCCGATCAGCTGACCAATCTGCTTGGAGGCTTTCTTTTTCTCAGCCTGCAATAGCTGCGCAGCCGTTAAGGCAGCACTGCGGGCTTTGTCTAGTTGCTGGAATTTCTCAATATCTAGATCGAAGCCTTTAATTTTAAGGCGTGCAGCTACTTCGTCTAGGTTTTCGCGGATTGTTCTAATGTCGAGCATGTGATTTTTAAACCAATTGTTTTGTTAATATCATACCAAGTGCTGTTGCCAGCATGCAGCCAATCAAACTCAGGGCAATATAGGTTAAAAATGCCGTGATTCTACCCTGCTGCAATAGGGTTAAACTTTCTAATGAAAAGGTGGAAAAGGTCGTAAAAGCCCCTAAAAAACCCACCATAATCAGGTGGCGATGAGCATCACCACCAAAATTGTTCTCTACCAGCCAGATATAGGCGGCACCAATAACAAAGGAGCCTATCAGGTTCACACCTAAGGTTCCATAAGGATAACCCTTACCGAGCCATTTAAAGATGGCTGTTGCGAGAGTAAAACGCCCCATTGCTCCTAGCGCACCACCAATACCAACCCAAAGCAGACTAGTCATTATTACCTCCATCGCTATAACGCTGTCGATCGGAAGCTCTATTTAATTCATCTAAATATCGAAGCTTCTCTGAAATCTTTTGCTCAAGCCCACGCTCAACCGGATGATAAAAGCGACTGTCTTTAATTTCTTCTGGCAAATAACATTCGCCTGCGGCAAACGCATTTTCTTCATCGTGAGCATAGCGATATTCTTCACCATGGCCCATTTCCGTCATCAACTTTGTCGGCGCATTACGTAAATGAATGGGCACTTCATAGGAAGGTTGCTGCGCCACAGATACCAAGAGCTGCTTATACGCCATATAGACCGCATTACTTTTTGCGGCGCAGGCTAAATAACTGACCGCTTGCGCAATCGCTAGCTCGCCTTCAGGTGACCCTAAGCGCTGCTGTACATCCCAAGCATTTAAGCTAAGAGTCAGCGCTCTGGGGTCGGCATTGCCAATTTCTTCACTGGCCATACGAACAACGCGGCGGGCAATATAAAGAGGGTCGCAGCCACCGTCAATCATTCTTGCAAACCAATATAGCGCTCCTTGCGGATCAGAACCCCGAACAGATTTATGCAAAGCAGAGATTTGATCGTAAAAAGCATCGCCACCTTTATCAAAACGGCGAAAACTATTTTGCAAGCTAGTAGCAATCACGTCCATGGTAATAATGGAATTCGTGGTTAGCTGACTAGCGATTTCTAATAAATTCAGCGCCGTTCGAGCGTCACCATCCGCGGCCTTGGCAAGCGCTAAAAGAACCTCATTGGCGGCTTGATAGCGCCCTGAAAACCCTAGCTCACTTGATAACGCCCTCTGCAGCACCGTCACCAAATCATCATCGCTCATCGACTTGAGCACATAAACGCGCGCACGCGATAACAATGCATTATTTAATTCAAATGACGGATTTTCAGTGGTCGCACCAATAAATATGAAGGTGCCGTCTTCAACATACGGCAAAAACGCATCTTGCTGGCTTTTGTTAAACCGATGTACTTCGTCGACAAATAATACCGTGCGTCGACGCATAGCTTGATTTTGCTTAGCTTTAGCAACTACTTCGCGAATTTCTTTAATGCCTGCCATGACCGCACTCAGCGATAAAAAGTCACAATCTTCACTTTGCGCCAATAAGCGAGCCAAGGTTGTTTTACCAACCCCTGGTGGCCCCCATAGAATCATTGAGTGCAGACTCTTTTGATCAAGCATTAGACGTAACGGACCCTTCGGCCCAAGCAAATGCTGCTGGCCAAAATAGCCACTTAGTGTTTCGGGCCTTAAGCGTGCGGCAAGCGGGGCATTGTTTCGAGCATCCGTCGCTTGCTGTTGTGAAAACAAATCAGATTCTGACATTGCTTAAAAAGAACCCTGACGCCCATCTATCACATCAATACCTTTAGGAATTTCGAAAGTAAACAAATCGGCCTTCAATGAAGGATTGTTAGCCGCATTGGTAAAGCGAATATCGGTCAATTGACCAGAAGCATCACGAATAACCATCTGCTGTAAAACCTGCTGCTTCGCTAGCTTATTAAAACGCAGCTCAAGGCTATCAAATAGCTGACTTGTATCTTTAGGCTGCAGTATGAATACCAACTGACTTTCACTGTGTTTTTGAGAAACGATAAAATCATTGTCAATCACATCAACATCGCCTCCCAATAATAGCGCGGGTGTTTCAGCCAAGCGATTGTTCATATTCTTAATGCTGACTTGCTCGAGATCTTCATCGTAAATCCAAATCGATTTGCCATCAGAAACAACCAGCTGCTCATAAACCCCTTCTGTCTGCCAGCGCAGCTTGCCAGGTTTTTCAACATTCATCTGGCCTTTTATGCTTTGCAGTACTTCGTCTAGACCGCTGCGAGTTTCTTGCACGAAGTCTGCAGAAAAGCTTTTTACTTGTATTAGCAACTGCTGCAGGTCTTTGATCGCATCCTGAGTATTAAGAACAGGTTGAGAGCGAATCACGACCGCCTCTTCTGCCCAAACAGGCAATGCACACAATAAACTTAAACCGACTAAAATTTGACGACTAAAACGAATCACAAATAACTCCAAAATTTAAAATATGCGCATCCATAATTCAGAGCGCACGATTCACATTGTATTTTCACAACCGCATTCATAACTACATCGGAGGCGGCGCAATAACCTCGCGACTGCCATTATGCGCAGCGGGGGAAACAACACCACTGGCTTCCATTGTTTCAACTAAACGCGCTGCGCGATTATAGCCAATGCGTAATTTACGCTGAACCGAAGAGATGGATACCTTACGAGTCTCCGTTACAAAAGCCACAGCCTGATCATACAGGTCGTCTTTTTCATCACCGCCTTCTAAGGTTAATCCTGCCTGCTCGGTCGTTTGTGTGATTTCTTCAATGTAATTAGGTTCACCTTTGGTTTTCCATTCGGCAACAACTCGGTGTACTTCATCATCATCAACAAACGCACCGTGTACACGAATTGGAATACTTGTACCCGCTGGCTGAAATAACATATCACCGTGACCCAATAACTGCTCTGCCCCACCTTGGTCCAAAATAGTTCGAGAATCAATTTTAGACGAAACTTGAAACGCAATTCGTGTTGGCACGTTCGCCTTAATCAAACCTGTAATAACATCAACAGACGGACGCTGCGTCGCTAAAATCAAATGAATACCGGCGGCACGGGCCTTTTGCGCAATACGGGCAATTAATTCTTCGACCTTTTTACCTACCGTCATCATCATGTCAGCAAATTCATCAACCACAACGACAATGCAAGGCAAAGGCTTAAGTGTTGGTGGTGTCGTATCAAAACTCTTATCAATTTGCCAAAGTGGATCTGGAAGTGGCTTACCTTCAGTGATGGCTTCTTTTACTTTTGCGTTATAGCCCGCAATATTACGTACGCCTAAGGCGGCCATTAACTGATAGCGACGCTCCATCTCTTCAACACACCAGCGCAACCCATTGGCGGCTAATGTCATATCGGTGATAACGGGTGTTAATAGATGAGGAATGCCTTCATAAACAGACAGCTCGAGCATCTTCGGATCAACCATAATCAAGCGAACCTCGTCAGGGGTCGATTTATACAGCAAGCTGATAATCATGGCATTAACCCCCACCGACTTACCTGAACCCGTGGTGCCCGCAACCAATAAATGAGGCATTTTAGCCAAATCGGTGACAACCGGGTTGCCTGCAATATCGTGCCCAAGAGCCATGGTTAACGGTGATTTGGATTTATCAAAGTCCTCTGAAGACAGTACCGACGATAAGCGCACCATGGCACGATTTTCGTTGGGAATCTCGATCCCCATCACTGACTTACCTGGAATCACTTCAACAACCCGCACACTGTTCATCGCCAATGAGCGCGCTAAATCTTGTGCGATGCCTGAAACCTTGCTGGCTTTAGTCCCTGGTGCAGGCTGAATTTCAAAACGCGTAATAACGGGACCTGGAGCCACCGCAACGACCTCGGCTTTAATACCAAAGTCGCCAAGCTTTTGCTCTAATAAAAGAGATAACTCTTCAAGGCGAGGTTTTGAGTAGCCGATTTTTTGATTTTCATCCGCAGGATCCAATAGCGCAATGGATGGCAACGGATTGCCATCCGCAAATAAGTTACCCTGCAAGTCTCGAACGGCCCTTTCGCTAGGCTTAGACTCGCGCTTTTCTAAGGGCTCTATTTTTACTTCTTTTACCGGAAGTGGAATCACTTTGCTGGCTTGATTCTTTAGCTTGCTGGCCAAGCCAGAAATTCCTGAAGGTTCTTCTAAGGTTTCTTTTTCTGCGCTTTCATTAGCCGCATTACTCAACGATTTTTTCGGCACGATTGGTGCAATGATTGCCGGAATGCGTTTGACATCGGCTACTGGAGCATTCAGCTCTTTAAATTCGGCAGAGTCATTTTTAGAGCGACCAAACAAACGCTTGGAATAGTGAGCGATGCCTCTCCATAGCGCCAATAATTTACGACCAATGCTGTCGAAAACGGCTAACCAAGAGAATTCCCAAAATAGCATCATGCCGACACAGAGAATCAAAGTGAGTAAAATACCGCCGCCCATTGTACTGAACAAGGACACGGTGATAGCGGCGATCCCCTGACCAACCATGCCACCAATGCCCGCAGGCAATGCTGAAGACGTGAAAATACTCAGATCAATCAGAGCAGCCAATGAGAGAATGGATAAAAAGAAGCCTAATAGTCGAGATAGCCAGACAGAACTGGAGCTATTTGATTGACGACTGCGGAATATCTGAAAAACTTTTCCCGCCGCAAGTAGAGGAATTATATACGCCAGATAACCCAAGCCGTGCAATAAACCATCGGCCAAATACGCGCCTACCGGACCTCCTGCATTGCGAAAGCCGTGTTCGGCACCTGTCGTTGACCATCCATCATCTAAGGGAGAATAGGTAAGTAACGCTAAAAGTATATACAAACAGAAGGCCGTAAGAGATAAAAGCGCCAAGTCTTGTTTGAAATTACGATCCTTTTTTTCTGGTTTTTCCTCTGCCAAAGCAGGTATCCTTAACAACATTATTAGATTGGCAACAGTCTATCACGCATTTTCACTGAATAGAGCCTTCTGTTTTAATAGAATCTTATGATTGACTGGTTACAAGAAGACGCCCCCCCCTATTTTCCCAGCACAAAGTATGCTCAGCAAGAACCTAACGGACTTTTAGCCGCTGGCGGCTTACTGAGCCCTGCTTGGCTAACCGCCGCCTACAAAAAAGGTATTTTCCCTTGGTTTGATGACGAAAGCCCAATACTTTGGTGGTCTCCAGCACCTCGTATGGTGCTAAAAGCGGATGATTTTCATATTGGCAAAAGCCTGCGAAAATTGATGCGTAAAAAGCCTTATCGCATCAGTAGCAACCTAGCATACGAAGAAGTGATCTATCAGTGTGCCCAACCTAGAGATGATGATGCTGGCACTTGGATTACCCCAGAAATGGAACAAGCGTATATCCGCTTAAACGCCAATGGCATAAGCCACTCGGTTGAATGCTGGGATCAAGACGGCAATTTGGTTGGTGGCCTCTATGGCATTCTTATCAATCGCGTATTTTATGGCGAATCTATGTTTAGTAACGCGAACAATGCGTCAAAACTTGCCTTTGCTCACTTTGCACACTATTTATTCAATGCTGGCCTAGCGCTTATTGATTGCCAAATGCACAGCGATCACATGGCTCAATTTGGCGCACGCGAAATAGCGCGGGAGGAATTCGAAGATTTATTGAAAAATACATTATTAGACCCCGCTAAAATCAAACTCCCAACGTTTCTAACCTGATGACATTATGAGTGAATATAACCTTGAATTTTATCGTCACATAGAAAACAGTCCTTGCAGCTATTTAGAGAATAAAAAGAGCAATAGCATTTTCATTAATCCTGAAAGCAAGCCAAGTGAAGATCAACTGAATTTATTACACCTGCAAGGATTCCGCCGCAGCGGTCGCTTGGTTTATCGGCCTGAGTGCCCTACTTGCAATGCATGTCATTCTTCAAGAATCATTAATAGCAAATTTCAGCCAAGCAAAAGCCAAAAACGCAGCATCAGTAAAAACAGAGATTTACGGCTGAGCTGGGCCGAGGCTGTCTTTAGTGATGAGCACTATTCGCTGTACGAACAGTACATCGCGGGTCGTCATGGCGATGGTGAAATGTACCCCGCTTCTATTGAGCAATACACAGGCTTCTTAATTGAAGGCCATGGTACGCATAAGTTTCTTGAGGCAAGAGATGAACAAGGACGATTAATAGCCTGCTGTGTCGTTGATATTTTTTACGATGGTTTGTCGGCCATTTATAGCTACTTCGATCCTGAGCAAGATAAAAGATCACTTGGCCGTTACATGGTGCTCGCGCTTCTTAGCCAAGGAATCGAGATGCAACTCCCTTATACTTATCTGGGGTATTGGATAAAAGAATCCAGCAAAATGAATTATAAGGCAAACTACCAGCCTTTAGAGGTTTTTGACGGCCAGAAGTGGCGAAAACTGATCAATGATGAGCTTATCTAATAATAGCCTTTGCTTCTTGAGCGTTTTTAAGGCAGAATTCGCCGCATTAGACAATGTCAACAGGTGAAGAATGGCAAAAGGCGATCATATTGAAATGGACGGAGAGGTTATTGATACCCTTCCGAATACAATGTTCCGTGTTAAGTTGGAAAACGACCACGTAGTAACAGCACACATTTCTGGAAAAATGCGTAAAAACTACATCCGCATTTTGACCGGCGATAAAGTAAAGGTGGAATTAACACCTTACGACCTTAGTAAAGGCCGTATTACTTACCGCGCGCGTTAAGTTAAAGCTAGCTTATTAGGGTAATTCCTACAAGCAAAAGCAAAAAGGCCGATTAGCTATGCTAATCGGCCCTTTTTTTGTCTGCGATTTGAGTATTAAAAAGGTCGCCTAAGCGACGACCTCTTCCACGAGATGCAATTCGATCCCGTCTTTTTCTTCATTAAGGCAAACATCGACCTCACCACCACCTTCAAGATCACCAAATAGAATCCTTTCAGCCAATGGTTTCTTAAGCTTCTCTTGAATGAGACGATTCATTGGGCGAGCCCCCATTTTCTCATCGTAACCATTCTCAGCGAACCACGCACGAGCATCATCATCAATACGCATATGAACCTTCTTATCATCCAGCTGCGCCTGCAGCTCGACTAAGAATTTATCAACCACGTACATGATATTATCGCGAGTCAGCGCAGAGAACTGAATAATGCTATCTAAGCGATTGCGGAATTCAGGCGTAAACTGCTTGCGAATAACTTCCATGCCATCAGACGTATGATCTTGATGTGAAAAACCAATCGAACGACGGCTGATGGTTTCTGCACCTGCATTGGTCGTCATAATTAAAATCACATTGCGGAAATCCGTCTTGCGACCATTATTATCGGTCAACGTCCCATGATCCATAACCTGCAATAGCAAGTTGAAGACTTCAGGGTGTGCTTTTTCAATTTCATCTAGCAGCAATACGCAATGAGGGTTTTTATTAACCGCCTCAGTTAATAAGCCACCTTGATCGAAGCCAACATAACCAGGAGGCGCACCAATCAAGCGAGAAACCGTATGACGCTCCATATACTCCGACATATCAAAGCGCAGCAGCTCCATCCCCATAACTTTCGCCAACTGACGACTCACTTCTGTTTTACCAACCCCAGTAGGACCTGCAAACAAAAATGAACCGGTTGGTTTTTCTGGCGCATTAAGGCCCGCACGAGAAAGCTTAACCGCCGCTGATAACGTTGAGATTGCTTCATCCTGGCCAAAAACCACCATCTTAAGCTTATCTTCTAAGCCATAAAGTAGCTCTTTATCAGATGCCGAAACACTCTTAGGTGGAATGCGCGCAATCGAGGCAACAATAGCCTCAACATCATGCACAGTAATAACTTTTTTACGTTTATTTTCTGGCAATAAACGCTGGCTTGCGCCGACTTCATCAATCACATCAATGGCTTTATCAGGCAAGTTGCGATCGGTAATATAGCGATCCGCTAACTCAGCCGCCGCACGTAATGCCTTATCTTGATATTTAAGCTCATGATGGTCTTCAAAGCGAGACTTCAAGCCCTTAAGAATCTGATAAGTATCTTCAACGCTTGGCTCACCGACATCGACTTTTTGGAAGCGACGCGTTAACGCACTGTCTTTCTCAAAAATGCCACGGAACTCAGTAAACGTCGTCGAACCCATGCAGCGAATCTCACCACTGCTTAACATCGGCTTAAGCAAGTTTGAAGCATCCATAACACCACCTGACGCGGCACCAGCACCAATAATGGTATGAATCTCATCAATAAATAAGATGCCATGAGGTTGTTTCTTAAGTTCAGCCAATAACGCTTTAAAACGCTTCTCGAAATCACCACGATATTTAGTGCCCGCAAGCAGCGCACCCATATCAAGACTATAAACAACCGCATCCGCAATAACATCAGGCACTTCGCCATCAACAATACGCTTAGCTAAACCTTCAGCAATGGCTGTTTTACCAACACCTGAGTCACCCACCAATAAAGGATTGTTTTTACGGCGGCGCGCTAGAATCTGAACAACGCGATTGACTTCAAATTCACGACCAATCAGAGGATCAATCAACCCCTCTTTTGCTTGGCGATTCAGATTGGTCGCATAACCTTCTAAAGCGCTCTTGCTGGCTGGATCTTGACTTTCATCATCAGCATCAATGAGATGCTCATTGGATTCTTCTTGCCCCGGTACCTTAGCAATACCGTGGGAAATAAAATTGACCACATCAATACGAGCAATGTTTTGCTGTTTAAGGAAATACACAGCTTGGCTTTCTTGTTCGCTAAAAATAGCCACAAGAACATTGGCACCCGTCACTTCAGATTTACCTGACGACTGCACATGGAATACGGCACGTTGTAAAACACGCTGAAAACCAAGAGTCGGCTGAGTCTCGCGCTCATCATCCTGCTCTTGAATAAGCGGAGTCGTAGAATCAACAAACTCCATTAAATCTTTTCGTAATTTACCAATATCTGATCCGCATGCGTTAAGCACAGCAAGTGCGGCATCATTGTCTAATAAAGAAAGCAGCAAATGCTCAACCGTCATAAACTCGTGACGCTTAATTCTTGCCTCTTTAAATGCATCATTTAACGTTTGCTCAAGCTCTCTATTCAGCATAATGCCTCCCGAGTAATAGATCTCTTATTCATCATCTTCCGTGGGTACAACTTCACAGAGTAATGGATACTGACACTCTCTTGCGTAATCATTAACCATAGCGGCTTTAGTTTCCGCAATATCTTTAGTGAATACGCCACAAATGGCGGCACCTTTATTGTGAACGGCTAGCATGATCTGCGTAGCTTGCTCACCCGACTTACCAAAGAAGGTTTGCAGCACTTCAACCACAAACTCCATCGGCGTATAGTCATCATTTAACATTAAGACCTTATACATCGCTGGTGGTTTCAATTTTGGCTTAGCAGTTTCTGCCGCCAAATTACCATCACCGATATAGTCTTCCTCTTGTAATCTTAGTTGAGATTTCAACATCGCACCGACTTTCATCTTTTGTATTAGTAGATATGGGGATGAATCCCCTGCTTTAAAGTAAAATAATAACAAGAGAAGACCAATTGCCCTAGAACTCTTGACCTTTAGCGGCAAGGCTTTTAAGGTACAAACTACTTATTAGCCTATTTCGCGAAGTTAATGTGAAAATGCTCAAAATGGGTATTCACATTATGTTGTCTCGCTCTAGTCGTTCGACCAGGGAGAAGAGAAATGGAAACAGGGAACGTTAGTTCGCAAACAAAGGGTAAAATCAGCGGCACCGTTAAGTGGTTTAACAATGCCAAAGGTTATGGATTCATTGTAGAAGATGGGGGGGAAGTTGATATGTTCGCTCATTACTCGGCCATTGCAATGGAAGGATATAAAACACTCAAGGCCGGCCAAGCTGTGCTTTTTGATACAAAAGAAGTGGATAATGGCATTCATGCGATAAACATTTCGACGGTCGAGGAAATGGCCGAAGCTTGATGACACAATAGCAAGCTTAAAATATAGAATAACAGAACACAAAAAAGGCGAGCTATTTAGCTCGCCTTTTTTGTGTCTGCTTTAGCGCAAAAACTTAAACGGCATCAATAATGCAATTCAAGGTATTACTTGGACGCATAATATTGGTCGCTTTAGCCGCATCAAAGTGATAATAGCCACCAAGATCAACACGCGTGCCTTGAGCATGGCTTAATTCAGCAATGATATCCGCATGGTATTCAGCCAAATCATCATTTAACTTATTAAACTTAGCTTTTAACTCAGCATCTTCATCCTGCGCAGCCAAATATTCCGCCCAGTAAGTTGCCAAATAATAGTGACTACCACGGTTATCAACCTGACCAACCTTACGCAATGGCGAACGGTCATGATCTAAGAATCTGCCCGTTGCTTGATTTAACGTCTTGGCCAAAATCAATGCTTTAGGGTTTTGGGTTTTCTGACCTAAATCTTCCAAAGAAACAGAAAGAGCCAAAAACTCACCTAAAGAATCCCAACGTAAATGCCCTTCTTCGGCTAGCTGCTGAGCGTGCTTCGGTGCAGAACCGCCTGCGCCTGTCTCATACAAGCCACCACCGGCCAATAAAGGCACAATAGAAAGCATTTTAGCACTGGTGCCCAACTCTAAGATTGGGAACAAATCTGTTAAGTAGTCACGCAAAACGTTGCCTGTCACAGAAATGGTATCTTCACCGGCTTTAACGCGCGCCATGGTATAGCGGATCGCCTCAACAGGAGATTTAATCAAAATCTCAAGGCCTGAGGTATCATGATCCTGCAAGTAGCCTTTAACAATTTCAATCAAGTTCGCATCGTGTGCGCGCTGAGGATCTAACCAAAATACTGCAGGCTGGCCAGTATCACTAGCACGCTTAACCGCTAGCTTAACCCAGTCTTGAATAGGCGCGTCTTTAGTCTGACACATGCGCCAGATATCACCCACTTCAACGGCATGCTCAAGCACGGTTTCACCCGCTTGATTAACAACACGAACAGTACCCGCTTCTTCAAGAATGAAGGTCTTATCGTGAGAACCATACTCTTCCGCTTTTTGAGCCATCAAGCCAACATTCGAAACGCTGCCCATGGTTTTAACATCAAAAGCACCGTTCTCTTTACAGAACTCGATGGTTTCTTGGAAAATTTCAGCGTAGCAGCGATCAGGAATCATCGCCTTAGTATCATGCAGCTTGCCGTCAGTGCCCCACATTTTACCGGAAGCACGAATCGCAGCTGGCATAGACGCATCAACAATCACATCACTTGGCACGTGAAGGTTGGTAATGCCACGATCAGAATCAACCATCGCAAGTTCTGGACGTGTTGCGTACACCGCCATAATGGCCGCTTCAATTTCTTCTTGCTGAGCCGCAGGCAAATCTTTAATCTTGGCGTAAACATCACCAAGACCATTCGTTTCTTCAATGCCTAGCTCTTCAAAAACATCCGCGTATTTTTCAAAAACTTCTTTGAAATACACCGTCACGGCATGTCCAAACATAACAGGGTCAGAAACCTTCATCATGGTTGCTTTTAGGTGCAAAGAAAGCATAACGCCTTTCTCTTTTGCATCCTGCATTTGCGCTTCAAAGAACTCACGCAAAGCACTGCAACTCATTACTGCCGAATCAATCACTTCGTTAGCTTGAAGTTTCGTACTGGCTTTAAGCACTTTAATCGCGCCATCTGCTTTGACTAACTCAATGCGAACATCGTCAGCTGTTGGCATTACAGCGGACTTCTCACTGCCGTAAAAATCACCATCGTTCATATAAGCAACATGCGATGCCGAATCTTTAGACCACTCACCCATAGAGTGAGGGTTTTTCTTAGCGTATTCTTTAACAGGATCCGCTACACGGCGATCGGAATTACCTTCACGTAATACAGGATTTACAGCGCTGCCCAAAATTTTTCCATAACGCGCTTTGATTTCTGCTTCAGCATCGTTTTCTGGATCTTCCGGGTAATCAGGAATGTTATACCCCTGACTCTGCAATTCTTTAATCGCGGCAACCAGTTGCGGCACTGACGCACTGATATTGGGTAATTTGATAATATTAGCTTCAGGAGTTTGAGCTAGTTCGCCCAACTCAGCCAAAGCATCCGACATCTGCTGGTCGGCAGATAGATTCTCTGGGAAATTAGCAATGATACGACCAGCTAGTGAAATATCACGGGTTTCGATGGTGATATTAGCGGTTTTGGCAAATGCTTGAATGATAGGCAAAAGCGAAAACGTCGCAAGAGCTGGAGCTTCATCAGTTTCTGTGTAAATAATCTTAGGAGTTTGCTTAGTCATTATTTGTCCTAGTATTCTTTGGCTGTATCGCCATTAGCCTTAGAAAGACGACTTTTGGTCGACTTCGTATCTTTTAGGCCCGTCAGGCATAACAAAGGTCACTTTTGGTCACCTTTTTGGGCTCATTTAAGTTTTAAATACAACTTTATGAGTTATAGCGGGCACGAATATTAACACGCAATGGTATAATCAAAAGGCTTTTATGTAGTATTTCTACAGCAAAAGCTTATTATTTATACAATATTGTAGTATTTGGTAGTTTCTTTACAAGGTTTCGTCTTTTTATGTCCAATCTCATTCTTTTCAATAAGCCTTTCAACGTGCTGTCACAATTTTCTGCGCACGAAGGTAAAACCACATTGGCGAAATTCATTAAAACCAAAGGATTTCACCCTGCGGGTCGCCTGGATTATGATTCCGAAGGTTTAATGCTGCTAACCAATCAAGGGGACCTACAACATCAGATTAGTCACCCAAGTCACAAACTGCCAAAAACTTATTGGATTCAAGTTGAAGGCGAAGTGACTAAAGAAGCCGTCGAGCAGTTACGCAATGGCATAAAGCTTAATGATGGTATGACCGCCCCTGCCAAAGTTAAACAAATGGCCGCTGTCAAAATCTGGCCTCGAAATCCTCCCATTCGTCCGCGCGAAGGTCAAGTCACTAGCTGGCTGCAACTGACCATCGTAGAAGGAAGAAACCGCCAGGTGCGCAGAATGGCCGCCGCCGTTGGCCTACCTTGCTTGCGTTTAATTCGCATGCAGATTGGTGACTGGACAATTAAAGGCTTAAAGCCTGGAGAATCACGCTCCGACATGGTGGCCTTACCCAGCGAATCGGTAAAGCAGGCAACCAGTGGCCCAACCAAGAAAAACATCGACAAAAAATTTGATGGCAATGTCACTCGCAGCAAATACAAAAAGAACAGGCGCTAGCATGGTAAGTGAGACGAATCTGCAGAATCAAGAACCTGAACGCTGGACGCCCCATGCAACGGTCGCGACCATTGTTGAGAAAGACGGTAAGTTTTTATTAGTAGAAGAACGCCGCTTAATTAATGGGCAAGGTGAATTCGGCATTGTCTACAACCAGCCTGCGGGTCATGTAGATGAAGGCGAATCGATCATGGCGGCTGCGATTCGTGAAACACTTGAGGAAACCCGTTGGCAGGTAAAATTAAAACACCTAGTAGGCATTTATATTTTTACCGCTCCCGCCAATGGCATTACCTATCATAGATACTGTTTTGCAGCAGAAGCACTAATGCATCAAGCTGAAAGTGAGCTTGATGATGGTATACTGGACGCCAAGTGGTTTAGCTGGGAAGAAATTCAAACGCTAAATAACCTGCGCAGCCCCCTTGTAAAACGCTGCCTCCAAGACCATATTGATGGCAAGCAATACCCACTAGACCTTATTTATGAACATACTGCACCGTAGCGACAACCAAATGCAGCATGAAAACAGTTTACAGAGTTAGAAGTGAAAATGATTAACAAGCCTAAAGCAGAAACCCTCGTCATAGTCGGCATGTCCGGCGGTGTAGATTCTTCCGTATCCGCCCTACTACTACAGCAGCAAGGTTACCAGGTGGAAGGCTTATTCATGAAAAACTGGGACGAAGATGACGGCACAGACTACTGTACCGCTATGGACGATCTCGCGGATGCTCAAGCCGTAGCCGATAAGTTAGGCATGAAACTGCACACGGCAAATTTCGCCAGTGAATACTGGGATAACGTTTTTGAACACTTCTTAGAAGAGTACAAAGCAGGCCGCACCCCCAACCCAGATATTTTGTGTAACCGCGAAATCAAATTCAAAGCATTCTTAGACTATACCAAGGTACTTGGAGCAGACTACATTGCTACCGGACACTACGTGCGCCGTCGTGACGTTGAAACCGAAAATGGCGAACGCGCGCAGCTGCTTCGCGGAATAGATGGTAATAAAGACCAAAGCTATTTCCTTCATGCTGTCGCCGGAACCGAAATTGCCCAAACATTATTCCCCGTTGGCGAATTAGAAAAGCCAGAAGTACGCCGCATTGCGGAAGAGCATGATTTAGTCACTCATAACAAAAAAGACTCGACCGGTATCTGTTTTATCGGTGAGCGTCGCTTTAAAGACTTCCTTCAGCAATACTTGCCTGCGCAACCTGGCATTATTGAAACCCCTGAAGGTGAAAAGATCGGCAAACACCAAGGGCTTATGTACCATACCCTAGGGCAGCGCCAAGGTTTAGGTATTGGCGGTCTTAATGGCTACTCAGATGACCCATGGTATGTTGCCCAAAAAGATTTAGAGCGTAATGTACTGATTGCAGCTCAAGGTAAAAACCACCCTATTCTATTCAGCCATTCATTAACGTCGCATCAGATTTATTGGGTAAACGAAGAGCCAGAATTCCCATTAAACTGCACCGCCAAAGTGCGCTATCGTCAAAGCGATCAGGCCTGTACCGTGACTAAAAATGAAGAAGGTTTATATCAAGTCGTTTTCAAAGATCCTCAGCGTGCAGTAACGCCAGGGCAAAGCGTTGTTTTTTATATCGACGAACTGTGTCTAGGTGGCGGCGTTATCGAGCAAACGCAAGTTGACCCTGAACGCCCTATCAAGTTTTAACAAGAAGACACCATGAGCGAAACCAACAAATACCAGCAGCAAACGATTGCACTAGCGGCTATTTTTCAAGCCGCTAGCTTAGTTGAACAACTAGCCCGTACAGGGGAAATTCCAGCACCAGAACTGGAACTCTTGATTGGCAGTTTATTTCAGCAAAGCCCTGACGATTTTGATGATATCTATGGCCCAAAACCTAACTTACAGGCCGGCTATCATGGTATTTGTAAAATGATGGGCAGTGATGCGAGCAAAATAAAGCAAGACATCAAGCCAGAAGTCATGCGCTATGCCTTAAGTATTATTCATTTAGAAAGCCGTCTGCGTAAAAATGGCGACATGATGAATCAGCTTGGTAATAGCATTCAAGCAAGCGTTCGCCAAGCGGATCACTTTCACATGACCCATGAAAGCGTCATAGGCAGTCTGGCAGATACTTACAAAGAAACCTTAAGCACACTGTCGTTTCGAATCAAAGTCACTGGCAATCCTCAGATACTGCAAAATAGCTTAAACGCTAACAAGGTGCGTGCTCTGCTACTTGCAGGCATACGGGCGGCAATTTTATGGCGACAAGTTGGCGGTCGGCGCTGGCACTTGCTGCTCAATCGTAAACGTTACATCAAAGATGCACAAAGCCTGCTTTTCAGGTAGAATGCGCGCCATAAAATTTCTAGCGACACAATAATTAATCTACTGACGAGAACCAAATCCCATGGAACTTTCTGCATTAAGCGCGATTTCCCCGATTGATGGCCGTTATGGCAGCAAAACCAAAGAATTACGTTCAATTTTTTCTGAATTCGGTCTTATCCGTTGCCGTGTAGAAGTAGAAATCCGCTGGTTGCAGCGTTTAGCTGACCACGCAGAAATCTCAGAAGTAGCACCATTCAGTGCAGCAACCAATGCCCAGCTAGATGCTATCGTCGCTAATTTCTCTGAAGCCGACGCGCAAAAAATCAAAGACATTGAAGCAACCACCAATCACGACGTGAAAGCGGTTGAATACTTCATCAAAGAAACCTTTGAAGGCAATGATGAATTATTAGCGGTCTCTGAATTCGTACATTTTGCGTGTACTTCAGAAGACATTAACAACCTATCTCACGCCCTAATGTTAAAAGCAGGCCGTGAAGATGTAGCCTTGCCATACATGCGTAAAATCGCCAATGCAATCCGCGAACTTGCACATAGCTACGCTGAGTTACCAATGCTTTCTCGTACACACGGCCAAACAGCTTCCCCAACAACCTTGGGTAAAGAGATGGCAAACGTAGTAGCACGTTTAGAGCGTCAAATCACACAGCTAGAATCGGTTCCTCTATTGGGCAAGATTAATGGCGCAGTAGGTAACTACAACGCACACATCTCTGCTTATCCTGCAATCGATTGGGCAGAAAATGCGCAGGTATTCATCGAGTCTTTGGGTCTAGCTTTCAACCCATACACGACTCAAATTGAACCACACGATTACATTGCAGAAATGTTTGATGCCATCGCCCGCTTCAATACGATCTTGATTGATTTCAACCGTGACATCTGGGCTTACATCTCAAACGGTTACTTTAAGCAGAAAACCATTGCTGGCGAAGTAGGCTCTTCTACGATGCCGCACAAAGTAAACCCAATTGACTTCGAAAACTCTGAAGGCAACCTGGGTATGGCAAACGCCATCATGGGCCACCTAGCTCAGAAACTTCCAATTTCTCGCTGGCAGCGTGATTTAACCGACTCTACCGTTCTTCGTAACATGGGTGTTGGTTTTGGTTACAGCCTAATTGCTTACCATTCTGTATTGAAAGGCATTAGCAAGCTGCAAGTAAACGAAGCAAGCATTGGCGCAGACCTTAACAACGCATGGGAAGTATTGGCCGAGCCAGTACAAACTGTTATGCGTCGCTACGGCATCGAACAGCCATACGAGAAATTAAAAGCGGTAACTCGTGGCAAGGCGATTACTAAAGAAATCATGGCCGAGTTCATCGAAACTCTAGAAATGCCAGCAGAAGCCATTGCCGAATTGAAAGCAATGACCCCAGCCTCTTATGTTGGTAATGCAGCAGACCAAGCTAAAGCGGTTTAAAATACTGTTGGCCTTACAAGCGTTGGCCTGAAGACCAACCTACAAACGACCTATGATTATATATTGTAGGTCGTGGCCTGAAGACCAACCTACAAACGACCTATGATTATATATTGTAGGTAGTGGCTTTAGCCCGACAAATGTTTACGTAAAATATTGGCTTAAAGACCAACCTACAAGCGTTGGCCTAAAGACCAACCTACATGTATCATCACTGCAATCTAAATCAGCACGGTAATCGCAGTGAACCTTCCAGCAAACACCCCAATCAACATCCTTGGCAATATCAGCAAAGAACAATTCCTCAAAGAATACTGGCAGAAGAAGCCATTACTCATTCGCCAAGCGTACCCAAACTTCGAGCCACTAATTCCTGCTGACGAACTGGCTGGCATGAGCCTAGAAGAAGAAATCGAATCTCGCATCATTATGGAAAACGGTCCTGATTCGCCCTGGCAGCTGATGAGTGGGCCATTCGAAGAAGAAACCTTTGGCAGCTTACCAGAAGATAAATGGACACTGCTTATTCAAGGTGTTGATCAATGGGTTCCAGAAGCCGCTGATTTACTGCAAGACTTCAACTTCATACCCAACTGGCGCATAGACGACCTCATGATTAGCTTCGCCACAGACGGCGGCAGCGTAGGCCCTCATTACGACCAATACGATGTTTTCCTTCTACAAGCCGAAGGTCAGCGTGAATGGCGCATCGGTCAAATGTGCAGCGAACAAGACGACTTCCTAAAAGAAACTAAACTGCGCATATTATCGCAATTTGAAGAAACTGAGCGCTGGATACTCGAACCAGGAGACATGCTCTACCTTCCGCCTCGTCTAGCGCATTACGGCATTTCGCAAGGTAACTGCCAAACGTACAGCATCGGATTTCGCGCCCCTAGCCAAAGTGAACTCATGCACAGCCTAGTCGACCAGATCGATGCCAGCAGTAACGAAGATCAACGCTACGGTGATCCTGAATTAGCATTACAAGAACACAGCGGCGAGATCAGTGAAGCAGCGCTGCAACAAGTGCGTGAATTCATGACCAGAGCGCTAGCAGACCCGATCTTATTAAGCGATACCATTGGCAAGTTAATGACCGAGCCAAAATACGACCAAGAACACTCGGATGAGGACCAGAAAAACAAAGAATCTTACCAAATAAGTGACCTTAAGTATGATCTTCAAGCCATTGATATACAAAGAGAACTTCATTCTAGATTTGCCTTTAATAGCCGTGAAAACAGCCACAGCTTTTATGCGGGCGGCAAGGTCTACCCGATCACCGAAAACAGCCTTGGCTTGGCGCAATACCTAACCAAGCAACGCCAATATAACGGTAAAGAATTACAAGCGTTCAGCGAAGATAGAGACAATGGAAAACTGCTGCTAAACTTGTGGCAAGACGGGCATTTTTTTAGCGGCGAATAAGGCACCGATTAAGCATGGAAATCAGTATCGTTAAATGGGAAAACGCAGAATCAAGCCTGCGTTTAATCCGACAAAGAGTCTTCATTGAAGAACAAAATGTCCCAGAAGATTTAGAATGGGATAGCTTAGATAAGCAAGCCATTCACATCTTAGGGAAAGAAGGAAATCACCCTGTTGCTTGCGCACGCCTAGTCAAAGATCAAATACTTGGCCGAGTCGCTGTATTAAAGGATTATCGCGGACACGGCTGGGGCGATCGTTTAATACACGCCGCAGAGCAATACCTACTGGAACGAGGCAAAGCAAGACTCAGCCTGTCAGCGCAAGCAAACAGCTACCCCTTCTACTTTAAAAACGGCTATCGCCACGATGAAGAAATGGTCTGGGATGCGGGCATTCCTCACCTTAAAATGACGAAAATTTTAAGCCGCCCCAACCCCGCGAGCAAAACCTATTTATTGGGTGAAGACCAAGAAAACCATTATAGCGAGCAAGCCGTCGCAGCACCGGTATGGTTTCAAATAGCCAGCAGCCAAGCGCGCAGAGAAATAGAAATTCAAATTAAAGACCTTGCGCATCCGGTCTTTAATAATACAAATTGCTTAGACAATATTCAGAGATTTATTCGTGAATCTCAGCAACGGAAAGTACGAATATTGATCAATCAAGAGATTCCGGGATTATCTGAACACCCTCTTATTCAGCTGCAGCAACGAATGAGCAGTCGGATTCAAATTCGCTGCATCGAAATGAAATCAGATGGTGATAATTATGGCAATCACATTGTATTTGATAGCAGCGGGCACCTTAGGTTTGATTATAAAAGTACGCGATGCTGTTTTGATGATCGCCTAAATGCAAAGCGATATAAGGATGGTTTTCAGCAGAATTGGGAGAAATCGAAACAGTTAATTGAAGGACGAACACTGAGAATTTAAACGACAGAGTCGGCCTAAAGACCGACCTACAGAATATATTTATGAATTATATTGTAGACTTGATTTAATATCGGCCTAAAGACCGACCTACAGAATATATTTATGAATTATATTGTAGGTCGTGGCTTTAGCCCGACAAAGGCATCTTATTTAAGCTGATCAGTGTAATTACTCAAAACAAAAACCATTACATGCAAAGCACTAACAACCCACGTTAATTTAACGCGAATCTCATGATACTGCTCTGTGTAAACCTTTTTGAATACTCTATCAGACTCCAAAAAGCGCAACATCCAAAAGCCAACAAGCAGCATAAGCACTGCAATATTCTGTGGCAAATACGAAGCAAACCAGCCCCATAAAAAGATAGCAATGGTAAAACCAAGCTGCCAATCTTCGGCCTTTTTCTTCTTGGTACGAAGCGCACCCCAACAACTACCGGTTAAGAAAACTAAAACTAAAAGCGAATAGTCCAGAAAAACCTGTACTGAACCAGATACCGCAAAAAGCGCACCTGCAAAACCGACGGCCAAAGGAATCAAACCCGCGTAACCATATTTACGATCATTTGCTGCATCGATCATAATAAATCTCCTTTTAATGCGAACATCAGCATTATAGCAGCTTTAATATTTTTAGCTGCTCACAAATTGCTTTACAATGAGGCACTTAGCCAAGTTTATGAGGTCAATATGGTTCACTTACCGAATTCGATAAAAGAAAAAGCCCGCAATATAAAACTCGTGGTATTCGATGTCGATGGTGTATTAACCGACGGCACCTTGAGCTACAGCGCAAATGGCGAAGAAGTAAAACACTTCAACGTTAAAGATGGCGTTGGCATAAAACTCCTCAATACTTACGATATTACTACCGCCGTTATATCCGCCAAAGACAGCGCGCCACTTCACAAACGCATCAACGATTTAGGCATTCCGCACTTCTATCCCGGCTGCAAAGACAAATGGGCTGAATTAAGTACATTAATGGACGTACTATTTTTAGAGCCAGACGAAGTTTGCTACGTTGGCGACGATGTCATTGACTTAAAAGTCATGAAACGCATCGGCCTAAGCATCACCCCTGCTGATGGTTTTTGGCTAGTAAAAGAACATTCCGACCTAATTACCGATGCAGCAGGTGGTAAAGGTGTTGCGCGAGAAGTTGCCGACATTGTATTAGGCAGCCGCATGCCATTAGAAGAAGCTTATATCAAAGCCATGCTGCCAGAGTTTGAAGAAACTCATCAAGCTTAAACAACGCCACAATCTATCTATTTAAAAAAACAGATCAAAGAGAAATACACACATTATGGCTAATTACAAAATCGTAATCCCTGCACGCTACTCAAGCAGCCGCCTTCCAGGTAAGCCGCTTATTGAACTTTGCGGCAAAACCATGATTCAGCATACCTACGAACGCGCACTTGAAACAGGTGTAAAAGACATTGTAATTGCTACCGACGATCAGCGAATTTTTGATGTCGCCAAAGGGTTTGGGGCTGATGTTGTAATGACAAACCCAGAACATGAAAACGGCACCGAACGAATCGCAGAAGTGGCCGCCATTAAAGGCTGGGACAAAGACGATGTGCTGGTAAATTTACAAGGCGACGAACCCCTAGTTCCCAAAGAATTAATCGAACAAACAGCGCAAGGATTATTATTGAACCCTGAAGCTGGAATGAGCTCAATCTGCACCGCGATTGAAGATGCTGAAGATGCGTTTGATCCAAACGTGGTAAAAGTCGTACTAGACGGTCGTGGCTTTGCAATGTACTTCAGTCGCGCCGCCATCCCCTGGGATCGTGATTTGTACAAGCATAGTCAAGATAAAATCACCGACATCATGCCGGTTTATCGCCACGTTGGCATGTATGGCTATCGCGTATCGTTCTTACAGAAATATACTCGTATGTCACCCTGCCCAATTGAACAAGCAGAGTGCTTGGAGCAATTGCGTGCACTTTGGTATGGCGAGAAGATTCATATGGGAATCACCGAAACAGCACCAGGACATGGAATTGATACTCCAGAAGATGTTGCTCGCGTAGAAAAGCTGCTTGCGAAAAACAGCTAAAACTCAACTAAGCGCTTTGTAAGCCTATTGCTTACAAAGCCGTTTTACCTTTTTCCAAGGTAAGTGACTGCAAATATCACGATGATTATTTGCCTGCTTCGCGTAAGAAAAAACTTGTTTTAAAGTTGAATACTTAACCATACCAAGACGAGTCAACAACCACGGCTTCTCGGCATCGCCTACCCAATCCCAAGCAATAAACGCTAAGATCAGAAAACCTTCATCCAAGCCGCGCTCATTAGGGGCAAGCGCAATCATATGCTGAATACGTTTTTGCACGGCAGCGCTATCTTGCAATAAAACCTCAGCATCCAAAGCACCTAAATGATAATAAGGCCACAAAGGACGCGCAGAAATGGCTTGCTGCCAATAATCCAAACTAATCGTTAAGGCTTCCTGCCTAGGCGCAAATTCAAGCTCTAAAGACTGCTCTCTATATTTACGCGCTTGCGCTTCCGCAACATCAGGATTGTTCAGTGTAATCGCATCCGCCGCACCCGAAAAACCAAGCGCCAATAAAGATGAAACCAAGGCTGCATGAAACAAAGCCAGCGCCGCTAGCACCAAAAAAGGCACTAGCAAGCGTTTAATGCTAAACACCATTCTTATGGTATTCATACGTATCATAGTAACCGCCATAGTTTGCACCATAGCGAGATTCTTTCTCAACATCCAACTGGTTCAATACCACACCTAAAATGCGCGCATTAGAATCATCTAAACGAGAAAGCCCTGATTTAATCAACTTATCTTTAGTTGCATCAGCCTTAATCACATAAACAACACCATCGGTTAGCGTCGACAAGTACAAACCATCACTTACTGCGCCCATAGGTGGCGAATCAATAATAATGCGATCATAACGAGTACGAAGAGTTTTCAAAACTTGCTCGAAGTTTTTAGACGCCAACAGCTCTAATGGATTTGGAGGAATAATCCCAGAAGGAATCACATCAATATTCAAATCTTCAATATGATGAATGCTTTCATCCAAAGTATCAGGGTACGCGACCGCGTTCGACAAACCTTTACTGCCCTGTGGCAAGCTCAGCTGCTTCGCCAAGGTTGGGCGACGCATATCCGCATCAATAATCAGCGTTTTTTCCATCTGGCCATAAGCCGTTGCCAAGTTAACAGACGTTGTTGTTTTACCTTCCCCTGGAATAGAAGACGTAAACAATAAGCACTGAGCAGGATTTTCTAGCGAAGCTAGCGTCAAGCCGGTTCTTAATGTACGAATCGACTCTTTAAAGCCATGATTATCACCATGAACAAAAGCGCGCACCGCTGCAGAATTAGGCACTGCAGGCTGTACTCTATTATCAAGCTGATCTTTATCTCTAGGCAATAAAGGCACAATGCCTAACAAAGCATAATGCAACTTATGGTCAACATCATCAGCATTCTTAATCGTAGAATCCAAAGCGTCTAATAAGAACGCCAGTGCAATACCAAACATCAAGCTAACCACCAAAACCAAAGCAACAATCAGCTTTTTCTTAGGCTTTACAGGCAATTCAGGAATAACTGCCGAATCGATAATGCGGGCATTCGCGGTTTGCAAGTCACCGGTTGCCGAGGTTTCACGAATACGCTTAACAAACGTCTCATAAAGTGCGCGGTCACCATTAACCGATCTTACCAATTCGCCCAGCGCAAATTCAGTACGGTTAATATTGCGCATTTTAGATTTGGTAATCTCAAGCGACTTAAGTAAAGACGCTTCTTTTGCCTTCGCCGTTTCAAAGCTGTTTTCGATACTGGTTGCCAGATTTTTCATTTGCGAAAGAACAGACTCTTTTACCGCATCCAAATCCGATTGCGCCGCAATCATCTTAGGGTGTCTTGGGCCATAACGTTTAGAAAGCTCAGCAACCTTCAACTCCGTCTTTGATTGAGCCTCTGTCAGTCGGCTAATTAATGGATCAGCCAAAATAAACTGCAAGCTTGTCAGCGTTTCGTAAGTTAACTCTTTCAGTCTTTTTATCTGCTTATAGTTACTTTCTATTTCTAAGCGCATGCTGCGTGCGTCAACCAGCTTACCGGTAATTTGGCTAAGCTCATCGGCAACCAAGGTGCTTACACCTTCTACATCAACCAAGTCATTCGCTTCGCGGAAATCTTGCAATTCTCTTTCAGACTGACCTAAGCTTTCTTTTAAACCACCTAAGCGACCCGTCAGCCAAACGGAAGCCTGCTGAGTTAAGCCAACGCGTGCTTCTAATTGCGATTCAATATAGGCATTAGCAATAGCATTGGCGGCTTTTTGTGCAACCTCTGGTGACTCACTCAATACTGAAATCTTAACCAGCTGAGTTTTTCTCACTGGCGAAATACTAATGACTTCCCAAAAAGTATCCGTTGTCTTATTAATAATATCCTCATCCGTAGGTGGCTCATCAGCTTCACCTAAGATAAACGTTTTTAAAGAAAAACCTTTTGTATTATCAGGATGGTAGGGATTGAATTCCGCCAATTTAACAAGCTCAAGCTTTTCAACAACGCGCTTAGCCATATCGCGTGATTTTAAAATCTCAAATTGCGTTAAAAAATACTCAGAATTACCACCAGACAAACCATAAACTTCTTCGATAGAAACAATTTTTGATTCGTTCGCCTCAATCATTAACGTTGAAGTTGCGCTGTATTTAGGTGTTAAAGAAAAAACAACCAAAATAGAAATAAGCGTCATAACAATAGAGAGCGCGATAATCTTTTTCAATTGGCGGCGCACAACATTCCAATAATGCGCAAGATCAATCACCTCCATAGCAGAGCCATGATTACCCGACTTGCTACTTGATTGATTATTCATACTGTTGTTACTCATACTGCTATTACCTTTACTGCCTTTCATATCCATATTAAAAGAAGCTCTGTTCAATAGTGATCACATCACCCGGCTGAATTACATCAAAAAGCTTAACCGCTTCTTTTTCGTCATTATCGCTGCGTTTTCTGCTGGAATTGCCATAATCATGAACCACAAAAATACTGCTTTTAGACGCGCGCTCGGTAAAACCGCCAGAAATTGAAATGGCCTTATCAACCGTTAAACCAGGGTGAAATGGATAGCCACCGGGTTTTTTAACTTCGCCAATCACATAAAACGGACGATATTCTTGAATAGAAACAGTAACACTTGGATCAATTAAAAACGGGCCTTTTAAACCAGAAACTAATTTATCTTCAAGCTGCTTAGGACTTAAACCGGAAACCGCTACATCGCCTAATAATGGGTATGAAATTTGCCCAGATAAACCAATACGTACCTCTAGGCTTAAATCTTCTTCATCATAAACCGTGATGCTAATCAAATCCCCTGCGCCTAAGGTATATCCGGCTAAAGGATTATCGGCATGAGAAAGAAAAGAAAACATGGACGCAGCAATAAAAAGCAAACCCTGCAACAGCGTGCTCGATAAGCGAGGTATAAAAGAACGAAACATCAAGAGCTACCTAGTCAAAAAAACGATAGTGTAAAGCGGTAAGGCCATAAAACATAGAAATAAAGCTAAAAAAAACGGCCAGCCTAATAAAAGGACTGGCCGTTAATTTATCAATCAAACTGCAAGCAGTTGATTAGATCGCGATATTCAAACCAAGGTTAACAACTTGCTTATCATATTCAAACTCATTGATGTTTGAAGTACGCTCAGATTGAGTATAAGACAAGGTAACGTCTACCGAAGGCATTGGAGAATACGTACCGTTTACGCCATAGCTAACCAAATCATCTTCACGATCATCAGCATCAGAAACATAAACATCGCTGCTTAAAGACGCTACTAAACCAGCACTGTAGTAAGTTGAGAACTCATGATCCCAGCTTGCAGACGTAAAGGTATTTGCAATGTAGTCACCAGCACCGTTAGTTTCTTTGCTGCTTTGAGCAGAAGAAATAGCAACAGTTGAATACGTCATTGGCTGCCAAGTTAAGTTAGCTTCCCATGCAAGGCGTACGTTTGAAGAAACTGAACTTTCATCAAAGAAACGCGCAGAACGACCAACTTTAACTTCACCGGTTGTTTTGCCAGTAAGATCCCAACGCATACCCACTAATAAGCGTTGCTCTTTACCTTCACGAGCTTCTGCAATTGCAGAATTTTCTTCATAAGAAATGTTCGTTTGACGAGCTTCGAAAATCACTTCGTGATCTGGGCTAGACGTTAGCGACAAGATTGCGCCAAAGTTAAGCTTGTTATGGTCGCGGTTCTCAGTACCAAACTGTTCGTTATTGCTATAACGCTTCTGGTAAGAATCAACATAAGCCGTAACATTACCTACCGCTGAATCAGCGCCATAAAGGTACTCAAGACCAGCAGTCACTTCTTCGTATTCATCAGGATCGATTGCTGCAGCTGCATTACCTTCAACAGTACCCGCACCACGATCATCATGAGCGTCATTGTAAGAAGCTGTTGCGCTAATTTCTTGACGAGAACTAATTTCGTGACTTACACCAGCATTAAGCTTCTGATCTAAATAGTCATCATCGCCATCTGCAGAATAAACACCCTTTTCAGCTTGGTAATAAACGCCAGCTTGCGTTTTACCAAAATCACCTAAAAGGTTAAGAGAAGGCGTTAAGCGAGTAATCGTATCTGATTGCTCATTCTTTTCAGTGCTATAGATGTTTGAGTTGTTTTCAACGTTCAACTTAACACCAGGAAGCAAAGTTAGACCATTGCCAAGGGCAACACCAACTGGCTCAACTGCGTAAGAATTAATGCTGATTAGTGCCACAGCAAGTGGCGATAGCTTCCAAGCTTTCATTGTAAAGTCCTCTAGACTTAAAAAATAAATTTAAAAACAGATGTATATTTTGTGGCTATTGTAGCAGCCAAAATTACTTTGTCATTACAAAAAAACATTTTTTTGGCATAAATTTCATGTTTTTTAGTTTTTTATAGAATTACTAATACTTATGTGTAAGTTTATGTTTCATGTGGCAAAAGTGTATGGCCAGAAAAGACATAAAGCCAAGACCAATTCCACCTACGCCACAGGCAAAATCAAGCCACTCAAAGCGACGTGACCCTACAAGCGCCTGATGCAGCTCATCAGCCAGCAAGCCAATGATCAATAGTAAGCAAATAATAAAGCAACGATACATAAGGCCTTTAGAAGACTTATAGGCCAGAGCCCACAAAGCTAAAAACGATAATATCGACGATAAGATTAAATGGGTTAATTTATCGCCTCCTAAAAAAAATTCCATTCGAAAAATAGCCGGCAACATAAGTTCGGTCGTTTTGAAAATACTCAAGGTAATTAAAAAACACCCATAAACAATCAATAGAATAACTTTGCTTTTAAACCAAGTCGATCTAGTGAACATGGCTACCTACAAATCCTTTAAAGACCGTTAAGAATACAATTTTAATATCCATTAATAGCGACCAGTTGCGAATATAATCCAGATCGTAATCAATGCGCCCTTCCATTTTATCAAGAGTATCGGTTTCGCCACGGTAACCATTAATCTGAGCCCAGCCAGTAATGCCCGGCTTAACTTTGTGGCGCAACATATAATAAGGAATCAGCTTACGGTATTCTTCATTATGCGCGACTGCGTGCGGACGTGGCCCAACAACCGACATACGGCCCTGCAATACATTAATAAACTGCGGTAATTCATCAAGAGACGTTTTACGAATGAACGCACCTACCCTAGTAATACGCGCATCACCTTTGGTCGCCTGCACGACTTTATCGCCATTATCCATGGCCGACATACTGCGAAATTTCCATACAAAGATTTTTTTGCCATCAAGCCCATAGCGAACCTGCTTGAAAATCACCGGACCAGGAGACGTAAATTTCACCGCTGCGGCAATGAATAGCATCGGTATGGCGATCAGCAGTAATACAAGACTAGAAAAAACAACATCAAAACTGCGCTTTAAGAAATCATTAAAGCCAAAAATAGGGGTTTCATAAATACTTAAGGTTTGCACATTACCTACCGAACCCATGCGTGCGTGCAAAAGATTGTAGGTAAAGAAATCAGGAATCAGATGCACACTGGCCGTGGTATCGCCACAGCGCTCTAATATTTGAGCAATGCGCTTTTGCGCCTTAAGCGGCAAGGCAATAAAAATAAGTTCAAACTCACCACTCTTGGTACGTTCGATTAGCTCACTAATCGTACCTGCAAGCACTTCATCAGGATGGCTTTCTTGCAAACGTTTAGAACTACGATCATCAAAAAATCCTGAAAAACGCATGCCTAAATCGGGTTTATTCATCATTTCATCACGCATACGCAAAGCACTATCGTTCAAACCAACAATCACCGCCGTGCGCGAGTTGTAACCTTTGGCACGCATAGTTCGTAAAATTTGGCGAAATATCATGCGCCAAGACATCAACAAAACTGCAGAAGCAAGAATCCAACTACCCACAACCACACGTGAAAAATCACCACCTAACTTGGCAAAAAAACCAACAACCAAAAGTAAGACAGCGACTAAAGACCAAACCCCTAAGGTCGTCATCAGCATACGGGTCGGTGTACTTGCACGCCACGAGCGATACAAACCTAAAGACTCAGCGCACAGCATAAAGATAATGCTAGCGATAAGGCCAGCGGACGAATAATGCAAATCAAATGCCACACCATACGACTTAGCGGCGACAAAAAGACAAGCAAAGATAATAGAGATATCGATCAGGCGGTAGATAAAATTAAAGCCGCCTTGATGAGGGCGAATCATTCCTTGATTAGACATAATAAACCTTGTTCAGCATTCAATTGCCGAGTTGTGTGAGACGTTTTAAACATACTGATTATGGACAAATCATTTGATGGCGCATTATGGCACAGATGTTAATTTTGTCCATATCATTTAAGTCTATAACCCCAGTGTTGCTTGACATTATTGACTATGTTGTCGGGTTAAGATTGTGTCGGGCTAAAGCCACGACCTACATATACCCATAGCGTAAACGGTAGGTCGTCCTTTAGGGCGACAGCTGCCCATACTAACTATTTGGAATAACCACCTCTCCGCCGATCAAGTCCTCAAACTTCCTTTTTAATTCCGCTTTTGCCCCGTCATCCCCATGCACAATCCGAATTTTCGTAGGCTTCACCCGCATGCGCTTCACAAAATTCAGCAAATCTTTTTGCCCTGCATGAGCACTGTACCCACCCAGAGTATAAACCCCTGCTCGAATATCAATTCTTCGCTGGCGGCCATCATTTTCAAAATCGACATACCCTAAACGGCCACTGTCTTTAAAACTTGGCCCAAATCGCTGAATATCTCGACCTGGCGTTCCTTTCGCCTGATACCCAACAAAAATCACATCGGTTCTTTCGTCTGGCAGCAATTCTTGAAGATAATTCTGCATGCGCCCACCAGAGCACATACCACTCGCGGCAATCACAATGGCCGCACGACCAGAATTTTTTAAATGTTTTAAAAGCTTCTCGTGTTCTTGATGAGAATCGATAGTGATTAATTGGTCAAACGCTAAAGGATGTCGACCACTAGCGACTTTTCGCTGCGCTTCTTTATCCCATAAATATTTCAATTCACGATAATGTTTAGTAAAACCAGAGGCCAAAGGCGAATCAACAATCACATCAATGCCTTTTTTTAATGAGCCAGAAGATTTTAAGCCACCTTTGTGAATCATCTCTTCAATTTCATACAACAATTCTTGAGTACGACCAATTGAAAATGCAGGAATTAATACCGTGCCTTTATTTTCTAAACAGCGCTCAAGGGTTTGCTGCAAAATTTTGCGGCGCTTATGACGACTTTCATGATTACGATCACCATAAGTACTTTCAATAATTAACTCATCACAACGATACGGCGATTTTGGGGCGGGTAACAAGGGAGAATAAGGCGCGCCTAAATCACCCGAAAATACCACCCGCTTCTTTTTATTTATTGAACGTACATCAAACTCAATGTAAGCCGAACCAATAATATGACCCGCAACTTTAAACTTCGCTTTTAATGCGGAGTTAGAACCATCAACATCAAAGCCTTCTATATCAAACCATTGGTTATAATCAATCGCTACCAACTGACTTTGAAAACGCTTCATGACAGAACGAATAATCGAACGATTTCGCGTAACACCAACCTTAATCGCATCTTCAATGACCAGCGGCAATAATAACGCCGTCGCCTTTGTGGCATAAATAGGCCCAGTAAAACCCGCCGCCAATAAATAAGGGATACGCCCAACGTGATCAATATGACAATGGGTAACCAATAACGCCTGCACATCATCGATCGGAAAATCAATTTGCTTAAGGTGAGCGACATCTTCATGGACATCATCCGTTTCGCGATCAAACGATTCGTCCCCTTGAAACAAACCACAATCAATTAAAACCGAGCGGCTTTTGCTGTGTGCAGATAAAGAAGTATCAAATAAAGAACCATCCAGCGAAAGCTGATGGCAAGACCCCGTAACACCATTAATCGCACCATGGTGGCTAATGTTATAAAGCTGTTTAATATCGTACATCCTTGTACCTTATATTAATTAAATTTTAAATATTTCAAACGTTGGCCTAAAGACCAACCTACAATTAAACAAAATCCATTCATTCTTTCTGTAGGTCGTGGCTTTAGCTCGACAAAAATGTTGGCCTAAAGACCAACCTACAAAAACTATGCTCTGCCGTATTTATCCTCAAAACGAACAATGTCGTCTTCGCCCAAGTACGAACCTGACTGAACTTCAATCATCTCTAGCGGCAATACCCCAGGATTCTCAAGTGCATGCACTTGTCCAATCGGGATATACGTCGATTCGTTTTCGGTTACCAAAAACGTTTTATCGCCATTGGTCACTTTCGCTGTACCCGATACTACAATCCAATGTTCAGCGCGATGATGATGCATTTGCACAGAAAGTTTCGCACCAGGCTTAACGGTAATACGCTTCACCTGATAACGTTCACCATTATCAATCGAATCATAAATCCCCCATGGGCGATACACTTCACGATGCTGATGATGCTGAGTGCGACCTGATTCTTTAATCTTCGCCACAATCTTCTTAATATCTTGAACCTTATCTTTGTTCGCCACCAATAACGCATCGGGCGT